>Ga0105240_10001846_pt1 | contig 35482 bp, 35 predicted proteins | sample KBSC54metaG_FD_80426 | JGI IMG/M metagenome (GOLD analysis project Ga0105240, IMG submission 80426) | Corn rhizosphere microbial communities from Kellogg Biological Station, Michigan, USA - KBS C5-4 metaG | ecosystem: Host-associated > Plants > Roots > Rhizosphere > Soil | place: Michigan, USA... | reverse complement strand
GGCCCTGGGCGGCGATCGTGGCGCGCGCCGGCGGCAACACCTCGCCTTGCGCGCCGATCTCGGCCAGCCGCGCGGCCCAGGCCTCCACCTCCGCACGCTCGCCCACGGCCAGGGCGCCTGCCCGGCTGACGGGCGCATCCCAATCGCCCCAGAGGTCGCGCGCGGCCCGGAACAGCGGATAGCGGTCGGCGGACAGCGCGTCGAACAGCGCTTCGAACGCCGGCGCCAGCATGCCGGCCGCCACGCTGGAGGCGTTCGGCCCCTGCGGCGCGACGTCGCACACCGTGACCCGCCAGCCTTCGCGGGCGAGACCCACGGCGACTGCCGACCCCACGGCCCCCGCCCCGGCCACGACGATGTCTCTGACTGCGCGCACGCCCTTTGGGAGCCGGCCCGCAGCGCCGGGTCAAGCCTTTCGCGACGCAGCCTCCGCACGATCGGATTCGCGCAAGACGAGATTGTTGTTGCGAAATCGCAACAAACTACCAAAGTATCGCGAATTAGGGGGAGCGCCATCCACCTGACGGTGCAATCGCTGCGTCAGCGGAAGGCCTTGTCAGGTTTACGTTAAGTAAACATAATCGGCCTCACCAGTTGTGGGGGCGAGTCTGACAAATCGGTAATCTATTTGGGTGGCAGATTGCACCGTGCTGAACGGAGAAGTCCAGCAAACTGCATGCGACCAATTCCCGCCCCCCCAGGCGACACACTAGCGTCATAAAACAATCAGCGGTAATGCGCGCTGAGGACTAGCTCTCAGGAGATACAATTCGATGGCAATGACCCGTGAAGGGCCTGATCCGATCGACGTGGCCGTTGGCGCACGCGTTCGCATCCGCCGCCGCTGGTTGGGATTCAGCCAGACCCAGCTGGCCACGGCGCTCGGGATCACCTTCCAGCAAGTGCAGAAATACGAACGCGGCGCCAATCGCGTGTCGGCCTCCATGCTGGTGAAGATCGCGGCCAAGCTCGAAACCACCGTCGCGGCCCTGGTGGGCGAAGACGGCCAGGCTCCGGTGGAAGCGATCATCTACGCGCAGCTCGCCACGCCCGGCGCCACCGACCTGCTGGCGGCGTTCGCGAAGATCGACGACGGCGAGACCCGCCGCGCCCTGCTGACCCTGACCCAGGGACTGTTGCCGACCAAGAAGTCCCGCGCAGCCGCCGCCTGAAGGCGCCCGCGCAGCCTCGTCGGGCTAGCCCATGGCCGCGGAGAGCAGGTCAAGGGCTGCCCGGGCGAAGGCCTCCATGTTCGCCGCCCGGTCCGAGCTGGCGGTTTCCAGCGTAAACGCCATGTCCGTCGGTCCGGCCACCGCCAGACAGGTGTGGCCGGCCGCATCGCCGTAGCGGTTGCCCGAGGGGCCGGCCGCGCCGGTCTCGGCGAGGCCCCAGGTCGCGCCCAGGTTCTCGCGGGCCGTGGTCGCGAGAAGGATTGCGTAGGGCTCGCTGGACGAGCGGGTCCCGGCCACCGCCTCGCGCGTCAGCCCCAGCAGGCTCATCCGCGCCTTGCCGGTGTAGACCACGGCTCCGCCGAGGAAGTAGGCCGAGGCGCCCGGCACGGCCAGCAGCGCCGCGGAGATCAGCCCGCCGGCCGACGATTCCGCCACCGCAACCGTTTCGCGCCGCGCCTTCAGCTTCTCGGCCACCGCCGCCGCGGCCTCCGCCAGGGCCGGGCTCACGGCGCCGCTCGCGAACTGGCGCGAGGCGCGGTCGGACGGTAGTCATGGGTCAACATGGCCGGCAGGATTCCTCTTCTCGTCGCTCTGGCGATCCTTGGCTTCGGCCTCGTCGCTTGTCAGCCGAAAACCGCGCAGCGGGGCCCCTGCCCCGCCGGACAACGCTGCCTGGAATTCGGCAACAGCGTCGACCCCACCACGCTCGATCCGCAGAAGGCGACGGCGGTCAACGAGGCCACGATCATCCGTGAACTGTTCGACGGCATGTTCACGGACGGTCCGAACGGCGCTCCTGTGCCGGGCGTCGCCGAGCGCTGGGAGACGAGTCCGGACGGTCTTGTCTGGACCTTCCACATGCGCCGGGAGTTCTGGTCCGACGGCGAGCCGGTGACGGCGCGGGACTTCGTCTTCGCGTACCAGCGTATGCTCGATCCAAAGAGCGCGTCCGAATACGCCTATCTGCTCTATGTCCTGAAGAACGCTGCAGCCGTGAACGCGGGCAACGCGCCCCTGGAGGCGGTCGGCGCGCGGGCCATCGACGACCATACCCTGCAGCTGACCCTCGATCACCCCGCGCCCTATCTGCCGCAGCTCCTGAAGCACCAGGCCTTCTATCCGATCCCTGAGCATGTGGTGCGCCGCTGGGGCGATGCATGGGTCGACCCGAGCCATCTGGTCGGCAATGGCGCCTACGTCCTGACCCAATCCCGTCTCGGTGACCTCATCCGGGTGGTGCGAAATCGGCGATTCGTGGGGGCGGATAAGGTGTGCTTCGATCAGGTCACCTTCTATCCGACCAACGATGCGATCACCGCGGAGAGGCGGGTTCTCCGCGGCGAACTCGACGTCAATGCCGCGATCGCCACCAACCGGGTGCCGCATCTGCGCAGCCTGCCGCAAAGCGCGAACTTCGTGCGCACCAGCCCGTACCTTTCGAGCTACTACCTGATCTTCAACCAGCACGATCCCGGCCCCCTGAAAGACGTTCGCGTGCGCCTCGCGCTTTCGATGGCCATCGACCGGGACTTCATCGTCGACCGCGTGCTGCGGGCAGGCCGAGCGTCGACGTCGTTCGTGCCGCCAAACGTCGCCGGCTACGTCCCGGCGGCCGAGCGCCCCCACCCCGTCTGGGCGGAATGGCCCCTGCTCCGGCGTCAGGCGGCAGCCCGCCAGTTGCTCGCCGACGCCGGCTATGCCGGCAAACGGCCGAAGTTCCAGCTGAAGACCTCGAACCTGCAAAGCGCGCTGATCCAGGCAGTGCAGGCCGACTTCCGCGATATCGGCGTCGATCTCAATCTGCGGCAGGAGGACGGGATCATCATGTTCCAGTCCTACCGGACGCGCGACTTCCAGCTTGGCTTCGCCGGCTGGATCGCCGACTTCAACGATCCCCTGACCTTCCTTGGCCTGATGAAGTCGGACACCGGGGCGCAGAATTACGGGGACTACCGCAGCGCAGCCTATGACGCCCTGCTCGATCAGGCCGACCACGAGCCCGACGGCGCAAAGCGCGCCCGCCTCCTGGCCCGGGCCGAACAGATGATGCTGAACGTCGCCAACATCGCGCCGATCTACCAGTCGGTGTCGACCAACCTGGTCAGCCCGCAGATCACCGGCTGGGTGGACAACGAGTCCGACGTCCACCCGATCCGCTACCTGTGTCGCAATGCCGCAGCCCCGGCCCGGCCGGTCCCGCCGCCTTGAGCGTTTAACGGTCACTGTCAGGTCACCACCTCCTCGCTATGAAGCGCGGCTGCAGATCCCTTGGGGGAGGCTCACAGTGACGGTCCTCGAGGACCCAACGGTTCAGGATGCGACCCGGCCGGCCCCTGATGTCGGCCGCGAGGCGCTGCGCGCGCCGCCGGCGCAGTCCGATCTAGAATTCCTGCCGGAGAGCTTCTTCCTGGGCCGGACCGTCGGCGCCGGCGTCGTGCGCGACCCGTTCGGCCGCATCGTCCGGCGCTGCAACATCCTCACGGACGGGTCGTTCGACGCCGTCTACCGGGCGATCCACTTCGACGAGACCTTCACCTACGACGACGGCGAAGTGGATATCTGGCGCTGGATCATCCGACCGGGGCGGGACGGCCGCTACATGGCGGCCGAGCGGCTGGCCGGCCCGGGAATCACCGGCGAGCGCCAGGGCGGCGACTATGTGACCAGCTTCCGCCGGCCCGTCGGCCGCGCCCGCGGCATGCTGGCCCCGCGCTTCACCACCCGGTTCACGCTGCTCGCCCCCGAGTTGGCCCTGAAGCATGCGCGGGTCAGCCTGTTCGGCCTGCCGCTGGGCGCCCTGACCGCGTTCCACCGACGCGACGACCGCGCCCGTCCGAATTAACCGGATTTCTAAGCCAAGCCTTAACCGGCCGTTCCGGATAGTGTCCGGCGATGGGGCTCCGCTCTCGCGGGTGGGGAGACGGACATGGGTCTATTCGGGGATTACCTCGGATTCGACGGCCGGATCGGGCGGCTGGGATACCTCTGGCGCTCCATCGTCGTTGCGCTGGTGATCGGCGTTCTGGCGGTGGCGGGAACCTTCCTGTTCACCAGCGTGCTGCAGCCGAGCGGCATGCGCGAGGCGGACGTCGAGCCGAACGCGATCAAGGCCGCCATCCTGCTGGCCCTCTGGTCCGGCTTCGCCCTGACCACCAAGCGCCTGCGCGACATGGGATTCGAGCCGGTCTACATCGTGCCGATCTACGCTGCGCTCTGGGTCGCCAACAGCCAGATCCTGCAGCCGCTCAGCCGCGAGGATTCAAGCCTCGCCGCGCTGGAAGCCGCCTGGATCGCCATTCAGTGGGCCGCCGCAGTGCCCCTGCTGCTCTGGCCGTCCCGCGACAAGCCGCAGCCCGCGCCAACCTACGGCTACGAGCCCACGCACCACACCGCCTACATGAACTGGCGCGAGAGCAGCTGAGCGCGCAGGTCTTGACCTGGGCCGCGTCCTCGGCAACGAGGGCGCCATGGCCGACATCCCGCCCGAACTGACGGAAATCCGCCACTCGATCGACAACATCGACGCGGCCCTGATCCACCTGCTGGCCGAGCGGTTCAAGCAGACCCGCCGCGTGGGCGGGCTGAAGGCCGAGCGCGGCATGCCGCCGGCCGACCCTGGCCGCGAGGCCCAGCAGATCGCCCGCCTTCGCGCCCTGGCCGAAGACGCCCAGCTCGACCCGGAGTTCGCCGAGAAGTTCCTGAATTTCCTGGTGACCGAGGTGATCCGCCACCACGAGATCATCCGCAACGGGACGACGGCCTGAGGCGGTTCAGGCGAAGGTGTCGGCGATCGCGACATCGCCCTTCAGGCCGAGATAGACATAGGAAAGCAGGCCCGTGACCAGCGGGACCCGGATCGCCGCGGCGATCATCCCTCCCACACTGGCGTAGACGGCAGCCTTGGCCGCCGCTGGCGCGGGGACGGCCGCCGCTGCCAGGCCGAGGGCGCCGCCTGTGAGCGATGACGCCGCCAAGGTCACGATGAAAGTGACCACGAGCCCCACGACGAGCGCCCAGGTCACGCCGCGGCTGAGCCGCCAGGCGGCGCCCATGTCCAGCGTGGCGGTGTCGGCGGCGCGGATGGCAAGGAGGCTCAGGCGCCCCCCGAGCCAGGTCAGCAGCACCAGGCTTGGGAAAAGCACCAGGGCGCTGATGATCCCGGCCGGGCCGGACATCAGGCGAACGAACGCCTGCAGGGACGCCAAGCCTCCGCGCCGCATCTCCTGAAGGGCGCTGAGGTCGCCTCCGGCCGCGCCCACCGTGGCGCCGAGGGCGATCCCCCATACCACCGCCAGCAGAAAGCCGATGAAGCCCACCAGCAGGCCGACCAGCGGTCCGCTGGCCAGCACCCTCCACTCGATCCCGGACCATTGGATGCCTCCGGAATCCACCCGGTAGTCGGGATCGCGCGGGTGATATGGGACCAGGGCGACGCGATAGATCGCGCCAATGGCCATGATCTGCAGCATCTGCTGGATCAGTCCGCCCAGCAGCGCAAGCAGCGCACTCTGTGGCGGTGGCGCGAGGCGCGCCAACTGCGTGGCGCCGGCGGCGACGACCAGCGCGAACAGAGCCGGGCCCGACCGCCGCCACGCGGTCGGCACGTTGCCGAAGCTGGCCCGAATGGCCCCACCGACCGTGACCGCCGCCATGCCCACGCCCCCTTGCCGCCAGCCTGCCTCAGCCGGTCTGCCGCCGCAATGGCAGGTTGAGCCTCAGGCCTCGTAGGTCGCGCTCATGGCGACCGCACCGTCGCAGCGGACCGCCACGACGCTGTTCGGTTCCTCACCGGCGCGAAGGCGGATCGGCTGGTCGACGAAGAGCGGCGACATGGCGCGGAAGCTGAACGATGTCAGCGGCTTGCCGGCGAGACCTTGCGCCAGCCCGCACAGCTTGGCGGCGGTGAATGGGCCGTGCACGAGGATGTCGGGGTAGCCCTCTTCCTGCTGCGCATAGGCCTGGTCGTAGTGGATGCGGTGGCTGTTGTAGGTGCCGGCCGAAAAGCGGAACAGGTCCACCCGGTTCGGCAGCCACAACTCGCCGTCGCCGGCCGTCCCGTTGTCGACCACCGCGGGGGTGGGATCACCCGCCTCGCGGTAGGCGATGGTCTGCACCTCGGTCAGGCGCAGGTGGCCGCCCTGGGTCAGCTTGCGCTCCTGGTCCATCAGGATCAGCTCGCCGGAGCGGCCCGAACGGCGACGCAGGTCGGTGACGGTCGCCGCCAGCTCGGCCGGCTTGCCGACCTCGATCGGCGAATGGAAGGTCAGCACCGACGAGGCGAACATCCGCCGCGGCAGCTCGATCGGCGGCAGGAAGATGCCGCGCTGCGGGTGACCGTCCGGCCCGATCTTGTCCGGTCCCACCACGTGGTTGAACAGCGCCCAGTGCCCCATCGGCGGGAAGTGCGCCTGCACGTCGAGGTCCGCCCCCATGGCGGCGGCGAACCGGAGGAGTATCTCGGAGTCGACATTGGACTTCTCGACCAGGGTGCGGCCGACCCATGCCTCGATCGCCTCGCTCATTTCGGACCTCCCACCAAGCCGGCGTCGTGCAGGCGACCGATCTCGCCCGACGACAGGCCGAGCGCCTCGGCCAGCACTTCGTCGGTGTTGGCGCCCAGGACCTGCGCCCCGGTCACCGGCCGGCGCACGTCGCCGGGGATGGTCGCGGCCGGACCCGGCACCGGATAGTCCTTGCCGCTGGGCTGGGCCACGCGGCCGAACACCGGATTGTCGGCGAACAGGCTGCGGTCCTGCGACGCTTCGTGCAGCGAGCGGTAGGTCGACCAGCAGACGCCCTCGGCCGCGAAGGCCGGGGCCATGTCCTCGGCATTGCGGGTGGCGAAGGCCTTCTCGAACAGCGGGAACAGGCGGTCCCGGTGGTCGTAGCGCTTGCCCTCGTCGGCGGCGAAGGAGACGCCCAGCTCCTGCTCGAGGGCGGCGACCTCCTGCTCCAGGCCCAGGGTCTGGACCAGGGTGCGCCACTGCCGGGCGGTGATCGCCACGATCATGATCCGCTTGCCGCCGGCGGTGACGAAGTCGCGCCCGAAAGCGCCGAACAGGTCGTTGCCCTGGCGCGGCCGGTCCGCGCCAGTGGTCATCACCTCGGCCAGCTGGCCGAGGTTGGCCAGGGTGGCCGCAGCAATGTCGGAGAGCGGGATGCGCACCTCGCGCCCGCCCTGCCCTTCCCGCCGGGCCCGCTCGGCGGCCACCAGGGCGTAGGCGGCGTAGGCGCCGGTCAGCAGGTCCCACGCGGCCAGCACATGGTTCACCGGGCGTGGATCGTCGGGGAAACCGGTCATCAGCGGCACGCCCAGCCCCGCGTTGATCGTGTAGTCCACCGCCGGCCTTCCGTCGGCCCAACCCATCACCCGCACACAGATGATGTCCTCGCGCGCCGCCTTCAGATTCTCGTATGACAGGAACCCCTTGACCGGGAAGTTGGTCACGAACAGGCCCGCGTTATCGCCCGGCGCGGCGGCCAGGCGCACGGCCAGTTCGCGGCCCTCGGGCTTCGAGAGGTCGATGCAGACCGACTTCTTCGACTTGTTCAGCCCCTCCCAGTAGAGGCTGTGGCCCGTCTCTGTCAGCGGCCAGCGGTTGAAGTCGGGGCCGCCGCCTATGGTGTCGATGCGGATCACCTCGGCGCCGAACTGGGCCAGGTAGAGGCCGCAGCTGGGGCCGGCGACGAACGCGGCCGCCTCCACCACGCGCAGGCCCTTGAGCAGATCGTACATGCGAGACCTTCCTCCCGTTCGCGCCGGTCTCTGGCCCGTCCGGCGTCGCGACGCAAGCGCATGGCGCTTGACAGGCGCGGTCATGGTCCGACCATCGCCGCCAGGCCAATGCGGGGACGATCGATGCCAGACCTTCAGCGGATCGCCGACGAGCTGGCGATCCGGGCCGTGGGCGCCGCCTACGCCGACGCCTGCAACCGCCTGTGCCCCGAGGACGTGGCCGCCAGTTTCGCGCCGGACGGAACCATGGGCCGCGCCGGCGGGCCGGTGGTTCCGGCCGAGAAGCTGCTGAAGAACTACCGCAACGTGCTGGGCTCGTGCGCCTTCCTGTTCCAGACGCTGCACAGCGCCGTCATCGTCATCGACGGCGACCGGGCCAAGGCGCGCTGGTGGTTCGCCGAGATCCTGCGCCGCCAGGGCGAGGACGACTGGCGCATGAACCTCGGCCTCTACGACGACGAGATGGTGCGGCTGGACGGCGGCTGGCGGTTCGCGAGCCGCAGGTTCACGCTGCGCAAGAGCCTGTCGCTGGGCCCGCAGGGCGATGGCGAGCCGCCGCCGGCCTACGTGGAGCTGCTCGCCGGCTAGATCGGCTCGAACCAAGCGGCTCGCGCCGGTCTACCTGGGCTGCAGCACGAGGAAGTCGCCGCGGGCCGGGTCTCCGGGCTTGGCGGCGCGGTAGGCGCCCCAGGCGATGCGGGGCTGCACGTCGCTGATCGTCACCATGCCGAGTTCCACGCTCGACTGGCTGAGCACCTCGCCGGTCGCCGGATCGGTCAGGGTTTCGCCGACCCGCTCGACGCTGAGCTGATCGCCGGCGTGAATGCCGCCCTCCGCCCCGACATTGGCCCACACGATGCCGTTCTCGAACTTCACCACCTGGCCGCGCCAGGGCATGGCCGCCAGGGTCCTGGCGATCTGGATCACCGCGTCGTTCATGGCGTGTCGAACCGCCTCGCCCAGAGGCGTGGCGCCGAACCCGTTGGCGCCGATGGGCATCCCGGCGGCGGCGCCGGTGAAGCCGACATTGCTGGAGTTGATGTTGCGGCGGACCTTGATGGTCTTCACGACCGCGCCGGTGCGCGTGTCGATCATCGCAGGTCCAGCTGCACCGAACCCTGACTGCCCCCCAGCGTGACCGCGGCGTTGGAGCCGCCGATGCTGAGGCCGCCGCCCCGGTCGCCGGCCGACTGGCCGGTCATCGACCCGACGACCAGGTACTGGGCGGGCAGCGCCGCGCCCGGCATCGGCGCGGCCGTTCCGGCGCTGACGTGCGACTTGGCCAGGTCCATCTCGGTGACCATCTGGGCGATGGCGTCGCGCTCGACGACACGGCAGCAGCCGCTCTCGTCCAGCGCCGTGGTCAGCATGGCCGCCACCGGTCCGCCCGCATTGGTCGCGCTGGCGTTGGCGAACGTGCCCACCACGTCGATCGCCCCGACACCGATTGTCCGCTTGGGCCCCGGCACCGGCGGCGTGTGCTCGGTGATGATCGGCGGTTCGGGCGGGGCGTCCGCCCAGGCCGGACTGGACAGAAAGGCGGCGGCTGCGGCGAGCACGGCGCGGCGGTCTGCGAGCGGGAGCTTCATCATGCTCACCCCCTGTTGATCGAGCGGCGGCGATCTTCACAGGGCCCCCGCCCCTGTCACGGGCGCATCGTAGCATCTTCCGGCAAAGCCTGTTAGCGCCGCGCGTCCCTGGGCGGGGCAATCCGCCCCAGGGCATGGGCGCACGCCGCCCGGTAACGGGCCTGCGGCGAGCGGACGATGAAACCGTCTCGACAAGGCCCCGGCCGCTCCCCAGAAGAAGCGGGCATTGCCAAACCCAGGATATTCCGCCCCATGGATCGCGCCCTCCCCCAGCCCACGCCGGAGACCCAGCATTTCTGGGACGGCTGCAAGGCCGGCGAGCTTCGCCTGCAACGCTGCTCCGACTGCGCCAAGAGCTATTTCCCGCCGCGCCCGTTCTGTCCCCACTGCGGCTCGCGCTCGGTGGAAATCTTCAAGGCCAGCGGCCAAGCCACCCTCTACAGCTACGTGATCAACCACCGCCCGCGTCCCGACATGGGCAAGGACCCCCACGCCATCGCCGTGGTCGAGCTGGCCGAGGGGCCGCGGATGATGACCAACATCGTCAACTGCCCGCAGACGCCCGAGGCGCTGGTGCTGGACATGCCGCTGCAGGTCACCTTCCAGGATTTCGGCGCCGTCGCCCTCCCCCTGTTCCAGCCGGCCTGACGGAGCGCTCCGATGAAGCCCAGATCCGTCGCCGTCGTCGGCGCCGCCGAAACCACGCGGCTCGGCCGCATTCCCGACCAGTCGGTGATCGGCCTGCACGCCGACGCCGCCCTCAACGCCATGGCCGACTGCGGCCTGAAGCCGTCGGACATCGACGGCGTGGCCACCGCCGGCCTGACCCCCACCGAGGTGGCCCGCTACCTCGGCATCACCCCCACCTGGGCCGACGGCACCTCGGTGGGCGGCTGCTCGTTCATGCTGCACGTCCGCCATGCCGCGGCGGCGATCAACGAGGGCCTCTGCAAGACCGTGCTGATCACCCACGGCGAGAGCGGCCGCTCGCGCATCGGTGGCGGCGGTCGGCCGATGCCCGCGCCCGCCACCCTACAGGGCCAGTTCGAGACCCCCTACGGCATCGTCGGCCCGCCCACGGCCTTCACCATCCCGGCGCTGCGCTACCTGAAGACCCACAACCTCACCGCCGAGGACCTGGCCTGGGTGGCCGTGATCCAGCGCGAGTGGGCGGCGCTGAACCCGCGCGCCACCATGAAGGACCCGATCACCGTCGAGGAGGTTCTGAACTCGCCGATGATCGCCTACCCGTTCCGCCTCTTGATGTGCTGTCTGGTCACCGACGGCGGCGGCGCGCTGATCCTGACCAGCGCCGAGCGGGCCAAGGACTTCCCGACCAAGCCGGTCTACGTCCTGGGCACGGGCGAGAGCGTGGAGACGCCCTGGATCAGCCAGATGATCGACTTCAACTACTCCACCGCGTTTCGCGTCTCGGGGAAGAAGGCGTTCGACGAGGCGGGGATCGGGCACGCCGACGTCGACCACCTGATGATCTACGACGCCTTCGCCCACCTGCCGCTCTACGGCCTGGAGGACCTGGGCTTCTGCAAGCCGGGCGAGGCGGCGGCATTCATCCGTGAACGGAATACCGCCATCGGCGGCAAGCTGCCGCTGAACACCAACGGCGGCGGGCTCAGCTACATGCACTCGGGCATGTACGGCATGTACGCCCTGCAGGAGAGCGTACGTCAGATGCGCGGCATCGCCCCCGCCCAGGTCCCCGGCGCGAAGATCTCGGTCTGCCACGGCGTGGGCGGCATGTTCGCCGCGTCGGGCACGATCATCTTCTCGAACGAGGCGCCTTAGACGCCCCATCAATCGTGTCATCCCGGAAACGGCGAAGCCGTTGTCCGGGATCTTGTCGGGGATTGGCCGCGAGGAGATCCCGGACAACTCGCTGCGCGAGTTTCCGGGATGACACTGTCGGGGCGCCTTACCCTGCCCCGATCGCGATCAGGCTGCGGGCGCAGTCGAGCACTGTGTCCTCGAACGGGCGTGACTTCCAGCCGAGGCGCGCGAGGGCCTTGGCCGGGGAATAGTCGTGGCGCTGGCCGAGGCCCGGGGCGACGTAGGCCAGTTCGCTGTCGAACAGGGCGGCGAGACGGATCACGAAGTCGGGCACGCGGCGGCGGGTGACCTTGCCGGCCGCGTCGCCCAGCCGGGCGCGCAGCAGGTCGGCGACGTCGCCCATCCAGCCGAACGTCCCGCCGCCGATGAAGCGCTCGCCGCCGGCGTCCGGGTGAGTCATGGCCAGGATGTGCAGGTCGGCCAGGTCACGCACGTCCACGAAGTTCCAGCCGAGGCGCGGCACGCCGGGCACGGAACCCGTCAGCAGTCTCTGGATCACCTTCACGGAGTCCGAGAAGTCGTTGCTGAGCACCGGCCCGGCGATCAGGGTCGGGTTGACGCTGACCAGCTTCCCGGGCGCGCCCATCGAGCTGGCCAGGTCCCAGGCGGCGCGCTCGGCGATGGTCTTGGACTTCATGTAGGCGCTGAGCCGCGGCGAGTCCGGATTGCTCCACACCGTCTCGTCGCTGACCGTTTCCCCGGCGTCGGTGTCGCGGTGGTTGGCGGCGACCGACGAAGTGATCACCACCCGCGTCACACCCGCCCGCAACGCCGCGCCGACCGCGCGCTTGGCGCCCTCACGCGCCGGGACGATCAGCTCGTCCGGATCCTTGGGGTTGTTCACGCCGAGCGGCGAGGCGACGTGCAGGACGTAGTCGCAGCCTTCCACGGCCTTGTCCCAGCCCTCGTCGGAGCCGAGCTCGAGGGCGCAGAAGCTGAGCCGGGCCTGATCCGGTGCCTCCCTGGCGATCGCCGCCCGCGCGGCCGACTCCTTGGCCAGGCTCCGGACGCTGGCGCGCACCGTGTAGCCCTGCTGCAGCAGCCGCACGACGCACCAGCCGCCCACGTAGCCAGAGCCGCCGGTGACCAGGACCGCTTCGCCACTCATCTCGGCCTCCCCAGCATCTTTACACCGCTAAGATAACCGTGTTCTGAGCCAGGGGAAGGGAAAAGATCAGCCGCGGCGCTTGCCCTGCCCGGCGCGGCCCGCGAAAGGTGGCCGACTGCTCTGGAGAACCGACATGAACGATCGCGTCACGGTCACCATCGAAGGCGGCGTCGCCGACGTGCGGATGGTGCGCGCGGACAAGATGAACGCTCTCGACGACGCCATGTTCGAGGCGCTGGCGGCCGCCGGCGAGCGGCTGAAGAGCGAGCCCGGCGTTCGGGCGGCAGTGCTGTCCGGCGAGGGTCGGGCCTTCTGCGCCGGCATCGACACCGGCCGCCTGCAGAACATGGCCAGCGGCGAACGCCGGTCAGGAGAGGACCATTTCCTGCCCCGCACGCGCGGCATTGCCAACCAGTTCCAGTACGCCGCCTGGGTCTGGCGCGAGGTTCCCGTGCCGGTGATCGCCGCGGTGCATGGCGTCGCGTTCGGCGGGGGCATCCAGATCGCGCTGGGCTGCGACATGCGCTACGTCGCCCCGGACACCCGGATGTCGATCATGGAAATGAAGTGGGGGCTGATCCCGGACATGGGCGGCACCCAGACCACCTGGCGCCTGGCGCGCGAGGACGTGCTGCGCGAGCTGATCTATACCGGCCGCATCTTCAGCGGCGAGGAGGCGCTCGCGCTGGGCCTGGCCACCCGCGTCTGCGCCGATCCCCGGGCCGAGGCGCTGGCCACCGCCCGCGAGATCGCCTCCAAGAACCCCCACGCGGTCCGCGCCGCCAAGCGCCTGCTCAATGCGGCGGCGCTCGCAGGCCCCGCCGCCGGCCTGCTGGCCGAATCGCAGGAGGAGAGCCAGCTGATGGCCTCCCCGAACCAGTTGGAGGCAGTGAAGGCGAACCTGGAAAACCGCCCGCCGGTGTTCCGCGATCCGTAAGGCCTCTCTCGTCCCCTGCGAAGCGGGGGAGTGGCGCTCGAGCACGGCGTCGAGCGATGGAGGAGGCGCAAGGCGGCGCGCAAATCGCCCGAGGATTCAGCGGCCCTGCCCCGCGCCCCCTCCACCGCTTCGCGGTCCTCCTCCACTGCTCTGCGGAGGAGGAGACGAGCGCAGCACTTCGTCCGTGTAGGTCTCCACCACCAGGCTGAACGGTACGCCGTCGGGGGTTTCCAGCACCGCGCGGTGGCGCAGCAGCTCGTGCGGGAGCGCCAGGGGGTGGCGCAGGGTCGGCGGACGTGGGCGGCGCTCCCAGCCGTCGGACAACGGCTCGAACAGCAGCACGGCATCAAGCGTGCGGCGATGGAATCCGAGCGAACGCACCACCGCGCCGAACGGCGTTTCGGTGGTCTCGAGCGCGCGGTTCATCTCGGCGGTGAGGCGGCCGGGCCGGTACCAGTTGTCGGCCTCCGACAGCACCCGCTCGCCGCAGGCGAGCGCCACGCGGCGGTAGCGGATCGGCTCGTCGGCGCCCGCCGCCAGCAGCGTGCGCACCTCGGCGTCGGCCGGCTTCTCGACGCTGACCCGGTGCGCGACGATGCGCGGCTCCGCCGCCAGCCCGTGCTCGGCGCACCAGCGCTGCAGGGTGGCGGTGGCGCTGTCGTGGCTGAGCAGGTCGGCATTCAGGGTCTGCAGCAGGGCCAGCGCCTCCAGCCGGCCCTCGAAGCTGTCGGGGAAGGCCTCCGCATCGCTCGCCAAGCCGAGCGCCGCGGCCAGCGCCGTGCCCCAAAGCCAAGCTTGAGTTCTGCGTGGCGGCAGTATGTTATCCCTCCTTGAGCGAACGCGGGGGCGTCCCATGCCCGGCGCAGTGGGACGGAACATACACGATGGCGGGTCCGACGGGACGACGTGGTGTCCTGGGCATGTTTGGCCGCGGAGGCGACTCCGAGGCGGCGAAGCCTGAGCCGGCGGCGCGTTCGTCCATGCCCATGCCCGCCCCTGACACCGCAAACCTGCTGACCGGCCGGGGCGGCCTGGCGGCCATGCGCGCCGCGATCCTGTTCGTCGCCGTGGCGGTGGCCGGCTTCCTGGTCAAGGTGTTCCAGGAAATGCTGTCACCGCTGGTGGTGGCGGTGTTCCTGCTGCTGCTGATCGATTCGGTGTCGCGCAGCTTCGCGCACCGGTTCCCGAGGGTCCCGCAGTGGTTGCGCATCACCCTGGCAGCGCTGCTGATCCTGCTGGGATTCGCCGCCATTATCGCCCTGTTCGTATTCCAGGGCCCGCCCTTCGCCAATGAGCTGTCCGGCATCGAACCGAGGTTGAACGACGCCCTGGCCGAGATCCTGACCATGGTCGGCCAGCAGCCGATGACCGTGGAGGACATCTTCGCCGGCTCGGATCCGTCACAGGGCATCACCCGCGCCTTCGGCGCCGCCCGATCCGCCCTCGTCTATGCCGGCCTGGTGATGATCTACCTCGGCTTCCTGACGGCGTCGCGCCGGGCCTTCTCCGCCAAGGTCGACCGCCTCTACGACACCGACCAGCACCGCCACCAGGCCCGCCGGGTGTTCGGCGCCATCGAGTTCGCGGTCGAGCAATATGTGAAGCTGGTGACCCTGAAGGCGCTGGCGATCGCCATCGTGGCGTTCACGCTGATGACGTTCTTCGGCGTGCGGGCCGCGCTGTTCATCTCCTTCCTGGTCTTCCTGTCGGCGTTCGTGCCCATCGTCGGCGCCTTTGCCGGCGCCCTGATCCCGGCGATGATGGCCCTGGCCCAGTACGGCGGGCTGAAGGAGCCGCTGTTGCTGCTGGGCCTGCTGGGAACGGCGGTGTTCGTGATCGACAACATCATCATGCCCCACCTGCAGGGCGACGAACTCAACATCGACCCGCTGCTGGTGCTGATCTCGATCGGCTTCTGGGGCCTGCTGCTGGGGCCGCCAGGGGCGCTGCTCTCCACCCCATTGACGGTGATGATCATGGCCATCACCGCCGAGTTCGAGGGCGCCCGCTGGCTGGCGATCCTGATCTCCCGCAACGGCCAGCCGCTCAAAGACATCCGCTAGGCTGGACAGCCGCCCCGGCGCGCGTCAGGACGCTCGCCCATGCGCATCCTGGTCACCGGCGCGGCCGGCTTCATCGGCTTCCACCTGGCCCGCCGGCTGCTGGCGGACGGCCACGAGGTCACCGGCGTCGACGGCCTGACCGCCTACTATGACCTCTCCCTGAAGGCCGCCCGCCTGGCCGAACTCACGCCCTCGAACCGCTTCAGCTTTGTCGAGACGATGCTGGAAGACATGCCGGCCCTGACCGCCGCGTTCGAGGCGGCAAAGCCGGAGGTGGTGGTCCACCTGGCCGCCCAGGCCGGTGTCCGCTACAGCCTGGAGAACCCACGCGCCTACGTCGACGCCAACCTGACCGGCGCCTTCAACGTGCTGGAGCTGGCCCGCGCGGCCGGCGTCGGCCACCTGCTGTTCGCGTCGACCAGCTCGGTCTATGGCGAGAGCGAGACCCAGCCCTTCTCGGAGCTGCAGCGCGCCGACCACCCGCTGACCCTCTACGCCGCCAGCAAGAAGGCCGGCGAGCTGATGAGCCATTCCTCGGCGCACCTCTGGGGTCTGCCGACCACCGCCTTCCGCTTCTTCACCGTCTACGGCCCCTGGGGCCGCCCCGACATGTCGCCCTGGAAGTTCGCCGAGGCGATCCTCGATGGGCGGCCGATCGACGTGCACGGCCACGGCGAGATCTGGCGCGACTTCACCTTTGTCGACGACCTCGTGGAGGCGATGGTCCGCCTGATCCCGCTGGCGCCGCAGAAGGGCGCGCCGGTCGGACCGGTGGATTCGCTGAGCCCCGTCGCGCCCTGGCGGGTGGTGAACATCGGCCGCGGCGAACCGGTGAAGCTGACCGACTTCATCGCCGCCATCGAGACCGCCCTCGGCCGCACCGCCCAGCGCCGCATGCTGCCGATGCAGCCGGGCGACGTACCCCTGACCTTCGCCAGCGCCGACCTGCTGCAGGCGCTGACCGGCTACCGCCCCACGACGCCGATGGCCGAGGGGGTGAAGGCGTTCTGCGACTGGTTCATCAGCTATCGCGGCCGGTAGCCTACCGCAGCGCCTTGCGCACCACGAACTTCAACCCTGACCACAGGTCGGTGACGGCGCAGACCTTCACGTCCACGAGGTCGGTCGCCAGACCGGCGTCGCGGACGACCGCCTCGGTCAGGTCGGTCGTCATCTTCGCCGCCCTCTTCGCCCAGCTGATCCAGAGGGCGCCGTCAGTCTTCATGGCCGAACGCCCGGCCTGCAGCCCGGCCGCAAGCTCGGCGGCGTCGCGCGCGAACAGGTGCACCACGTCCGCGGTCGCCGGCGCGGCCTGCGTCGCGAACACCGCGCCCTCCGCCCCATCGCCGAGCCAGCCGCGATAGCCGTCCGGCGCGCTGATCAGCAGCACCCGATGACCGGGCTTGATCCCCAGCTTCCTCGCCAATGGGGTGTTGGAGTAGCCGGCGTTGCTCATTGCGCCGCGTCCTCGGCGCATCGCCAATAAACCCCCGCCTCCCGCGCCAGCCGGCCGCACCCCAACAGTTCGCGTCGCAGCGTCGCCACGTCCTCATGTCGCTTGCGCAGGATCTCGTTGACCTCGGCCTCGGTATAGCGGCGGCCGTGCTCGAACTGCCCGGCCAGCCATTGCAACACCACGGCGCGCTTGCGGCGGCTGGCGGGGATCACCGTCAGGGTCCCGTCGGGGGCGACGAACGAGGCCAGCACCTTGGCTTCCCACCCGCCCGCGAGGCGCGGGTCGCGAGCCACCTCTGCGGTCAGGGCGGCCACGCCCCTGCGGTCCAGGAGGGCGCGGTTGAGGCCGGTCAGGGTCTCCAGATGCAGCACGTGCCAGTGGGTGACGCCTTCGGCGCGGGCGCGCACCAGGCCCAGCTTCTTCAGCGCCGCCAGATGGTGCGAGACCGTCGGCTCCTTCAGGTCTAACAGCTCCGCGAGCTCCTGCACGCTGCGCTCGCGCTCGGCCATCAGCGCCACCATCCTGAGGCGGCTCTCGTTGGCCATCACCTTGAAGAAGGCCAGCATCGCGGCAAGGTCGGGGTCGGGCATGGGGAAGTCCGTCGAACCCGGTCTAATTAGATTTCTATCGAACTATTTACAACCCGAAACGGCGCCCCATATGCGAAACCACAACGGTCCCGCTGGGCTTCAAGGCGGGCAAGGAAGGGACGCTCATGGCGAACGAACGTCGCGACTGGATGTGGTCGGAAGCGCTGGACATGCTGGCCCGGGCCGAGCGCCTGCATCAGCAGATGTTCCAACCGCTCTCGGCGCGGGCCGCCCCGGCCTGGGAGCCGCCCGTGGACGTGATCGAGACTCCGCGCGAGGTGCTGGTCCTGGCCGCCCTCCCGGGCGTTCAGGCCGACAAGGTGGAGGCGGCGATCCATGACGGCGCCCTCGTCATCGCCGGGCATCGGGTGCTTCCGCCCGAGCTCCGGACCGCGGTGATCCACCGAATGGAACTCCCCCAGGGCCGCTTCGAGCGGCGAATACCCCTTCCTCCCGGACAATATGAGGCCGTGCGGCGGACGTCCGTCGACGGCTGCCTGGTAGTCAGCCTGACCAAGGCGGTGCGCAAATGAGTCCTTCCGACGATTCCCCCATTCCCCAGTCCTCCCTGGCCGATCCGGCCACGGCGGCGACCAACGCGCCCTCGGCGCCGGCCGACGCGTTCATCGTCATGCCGGTGAGGAACGTGGTGCTGTTCCCCGAGCTGGTGTTCCCGATCACCTTCGGCCGGCCGATGTCCGTCGCCGCCGCCCAGGCGGCGGTGCGCGAGCAGCGCCAGGTGCTGGTGGTGCTGCAGAAGGACCCGACGGTGGACAACCCCGGATCCGAGGACCTGCACCCCATGGGCACGGTCGCCAACGTGCTGCGCTACATCACCCAGCCGGACGGGACCAACCATCTGGTCTGCCAGGGCGTGCAGCGGTTCCGGATCACCGAGTTCGTCCCCGGCTTCCCGTATCTGGTCGCGAGGGGCATCCACATCCCTGAGCCCTCGGCCACCGGTTCGGACATCGAGGCCCGCACCCTGCTGCTGCGGCAGCAGGCGCTTGAGATCGTCGGCCTGCTGCCCCAGGCGCCGCCGGAGCTGCGCGCGGCGATCGAAGGCATCCAGAGCCCTGCGGCCCTGGCCGACTTCGCCATGGCCTACATGGACGTGACCCCGGCCGAGAAGCAGGAGGCGCTGGAGACCGTCGACCTGAGTTCGCGGATGGACAAGATCAGCCGCCTGCTGGCTCACCGGCTGGAAGTGCTGAAGCTGTCGGCCGAGATCGGCCAGGCCACCAAGGCCTCGCTGGATTCCCGCCAGCGCGAGGCGCTGCTGCGCGAACAGATGGCCACGATCCAGAAGCAGCTGGGCGAGGACGGTTCCAACGCCCAGGAGATCGCCGACCTGGAGAAGGCCATCGACGCGGCCGGCATGCCGGCCGAGGTCGACGCCCAGGCCAAGAAGGAGCTGCGTCGGCTGCAGCGGATGCCCGATGCGTCCGCCGAATACGGCATGATCCGCACCTACCTGGACTGGCTGATCGAGCTGCCCTGGAAGCTGCCCGAGACCAAGGCGATCGACATCGCCGAGGCCCGGCGCGTCCTGGACGCCGACCACTTCGGCCTGGAGAAGATCAAGACCCGCATCATCGAGTACCTGGCGGTGCGCAAGCTCGCGCCCGAGGGCAAGGCCCCGATCCTGTGCTTCGTCGGCCCGCCCGGCGTCGGCAAGACCTCGCTCGGCCAGTCGATCGCCCGCGCCATGGGCCGCGCGTTCGTGCGGACCAGCCTGGGCGGACTGCATGACGAGGCGGAGATCCGCGGCCACCGGCGCACCTACATCGGCGCCCTGCCCGGCGCGATCATCCAGGCGATCCGCAAGGCCGGCTCGCGCGACTGCGTGATGATGCTGGACGAGATCGACAAGATGGGCGCCGGCGGCTTCCACGGCGATCCGTCGTCGGCCATGCTGGAGGTTCTGGACCCGGAGCAGAACAACACGTTCCGGGACAACTACCTGGCCGTGCCTTTCGACCTGAGCCGGGTGGTGTTCATCGCCACCGCGAACATGCTGGACACCATTCCGGGCCCGCTGCGGGACCGGATGGAGATCATCTCCCTGGCCGGCTACACCGCCGAGGAGAAGCAGCAGATCGCGACCCGCTACCTGGTCCGCCGACAGCTGGAGGCCAACGGCCTGACCGCCGAGCAGGCGACCATCGACGACGACGCCACTGGCGACATCGTGCGCAACTACACGCGTGAAGCCGGGGTCCGGAACCTGGAGCGGGAGATCGGCCGGGTGCTGCGCCATGCGGCGGTGCAGGTCGCCGACGGCAGCGCGACGACGGTGCACATCACCCGCAAGGAGGTCGAGGAGATCCTGGGCGGCAGCAAGTTCGAGAACGAGGTGGCGATGCGCACCTCCAGCGCCGGGGTGGCCACGGGCCTCGCCTGGACGCCGGTGGGCGGCGACATCCTGTTCATCGAGGCCGCGCGGGCGCCCGGCGACGGCCGGCTGATCCTGACCGGCCAGCTGGGCGACGTGATGAAGGAAAGCGCCCAGGCGGCCCTGACGCTGGTGAAGAGCAAGGCCGCCGACCTCGGCGTCGATCCGGCCCTGTTCCGCACCAGCGAGGTGCACGTGCACGTGCCGGCCGGGGCCACGCCCAAGGACGGCCCGTCCGCGGGGGTGGCCATGTACACCGCGCTGGCGTCGCTGTTCACCGGCCGCAAGGTGCGCTCGGACACGGCGATGACCGGGGAGATCTCTTTGCGCGGCCTGGTCCTGCCGGTGGGCGGGATCAAGGAGAAGGTGGTGGCCGCCGCCGGCGCCGGGCTGACCCGGGTCATGCTGCCGGCCCGCAACCGCCGCGACTGGGACGACATACCCAAGGACGCCCGCGACCGGCTGGAGTTCATCTGGCTGGAAAAGGTCGACGACGCGGTGGCTGCGGCGCTGGAGCCGGCGAAGGAAGCGGCGGCGGCTTAGGCCGGCCCAGACTCGTCGCCCCGGACGGCCCGCGAGGGCCGGTCCGGGGCGAGACGCTCCGGTTCCAGACGCCACCCAGTCGGGTAGCGGCCCTTCCGGCCCCGGCTCTCCGCGGCGGAGCCGCTCCGGCCGGGGGTGACGGGGTTCACTGCGCCGGCGTCGCGACCGCGCCAGCCGTGACGAACGACACCACGTCGTCCAGCACCGGCGCCTTGCGGCGCAGCGGCGCGGCGATCACGCCGATCAGCAGGGCGTGGCTGAGGCCGCCGTAGGACCGGGTCTCGACCCGCCCGCCGGCAGCGCGGACCTTGTCGGCCATCCGCGCGGTGTTGCCGGGCCCTACGACGGTGTCGTTGTCGTCCGTCGCCAGCAGCAGCGGCGGACCTCGGCCGTCCACGTGGTTGATCGGCTGGGTGTCGGGCAGCCGGGCCTCCGGGCCGAAGATGGCCTTCAGCCGCTCGCTGTGCAGCGGCAGGAAGTCGTAGGGCCCGGCCAGGCCGATCGCGCCGGCCAGGTCGCGGGACGGGTCCAGACCTTCGGCCGCCAGCCAGCGGCGGTCTGTCGCCAGCATCACCGCGTTGTAGGCGCCGGCGGAGTGGCCCATCAGGAACAGCCGCGCCGGGTCGCCGCCATAGTATGCGGCGTGCGCCCGCGCCCAGGCGACCGCACGGGCCGCGTCGTGCAGGAAGTCCGGCCAGCGGGCCTCGGGATACAGCCGGTAGTCCGGGATCACCACCACGATCCCCCGCCGCGCCAGCGCCCGGCCGAGGAAGGCGTAGTCCTGCCGCCGCCCCGAATCCCAGCCGCCGCCGTAGAAGAACACCACAACCGGCGCGTGGCCGGCGGCGCCCGCCGGCCGGTAGACGTCCAGCCGGTCGCGCGGTCCGGACCCGAAGGTGATATCCGGGGTCGCGACCACGCCGGCCGTCGGCTCCAGCGTGTTGAGGATCGCCACGCCGGTGCAGCCCCACAGCGCGCCGGCGGCGGCGATCATCGCTCCGAGCCTCGCCCACCGTCGCGCCGATCGCATCGCCCTACCCCACCTCATGCGGCCCGTCGGTACTCCACGTAGGAGCCGTCCCACAGCCGGCCGCGCAGCGCCGTCCAGACGCCGCTGGCGTACCAGTCGACGATGTCGGCGTCGCCAGCCAGGGTGAAACGCGTGGCGCTGACCCGCCGCCCGTCCGCCAGGGCCAGGCTCTGCCCGTCGCTGCGGACCACGGACTCGCGCAACGGCTTGCCGGTCTCGGGATTGAACAGCGACCCTTGCAGCACCGCCGGGTTCCAGTGGGTCAGCGGATGGGCGCTGGCCGGCGCCATCAGCCGCTTGCCGCCGCCGATGGTGATGGCCACCCCGCCAGGCCCGGCCTGGGCCACCACCTGCTCGACCTTGCCGTTGCTCACCGTCCGGCTGGTCAGGGAGGCGAAGCGGCCGCCGCGCCAGGTCTCGGCCGCCTGGTGGCGATAGCGGAACAGGGTGAGGGCGCCGAGCTTCAGCTCCATCTGGGCGTCGATCGTGGCGACGAAATCCTGGTCGGAACCCGCGAACGCCACCCGATGGGTCCCCAGCCTCTGGCCGCTGCGCCAGACCTCGAACGCCAGCGAGCGCCCCGGCGGATCGGCCCAGAGCCGCGCGGGCGCGGCGAGGAGAAGCGCCGCGGCGACCATGCGCCGACGACTGGGGCGAAGCGATTCACTGAACTCGGTCACATCCGGCGTACGACGCTCGCGCCCGCTCGGATCAGCGGAGGAACCGCCGGGCCGCGCCTTCAGGGCGTCGCTGGCGTCGCCGGCGTCGCCTGGCCGGCAACCGTCGGGGCGCGCGCGGTCAGAGCAGCGTGCGACCGGACAAAGTCGAGGATGTCCTGCAACACCGGCGCCTGGTGACGCAGCGGCGCCGCCAGCGCGCCGACCAGCAGCACGTGGCTCAGGCCGGGGTACTCGCGCACCTCCACTTCCCCGCCGGCGGCGCGCACCTTGTCGGCCATGTGCAGCGTGGCGGTCGGGGAGACCTTGTCGTCGTGGTCATCGGTCGCCAGCAGCAGCGGCGGCCCGCGGCCGTCGGCATAGTCGATCGGCTCGATGCGGTCCGCTGCGCCCGGTTCGAAGATCGGGCGCAGTCCCCGCGGGCGCCGCTGCGGGAATTCGTAGGGGCCGGCAAGACCGATGACGCCCCGCAGGTCGCTGGGATCCATGCCCGCCCCGCGCAGCCAGCGCGGGTCCTCAGCCAGCATCAGCGCGTTGTAGGCGCCCGCTGAGTGACCCATCAGAAACATCTGCTTCGGATCGCCTCCGTAGTCCGCCGCGTGCGCCTTCGCCCAGGCCGCCGCCCGGGCGCAGTCCTCGAGGAAGCTGGGCCAGCGCACCTCCGGATAGAGCCGATAGTCGGGGATCACGACCACAACGCCCCGGCGCGCCAGGGCCTTGCCCAGGAACGCGTATTGCCAGCGGGCGCCGAAGGTCCAGCTGCCGCCGTAGTAGAAGACCACCACCGGGGAATGACCGTCGGCGTCCGGCGGCCGATAGACGTCCAGGGCCCCTCGCCGTCCATCCTGGAACACGATGTCGCGCGTCGCGACCACGCCGCCATCGGGCTCCATGGAATTCAGCGCAGTGGTGCTCACGGCGGCGCAGCCCGTCAGCGCGGCGGCGACTGCCAGGGCGGCGAGCCAGCCTGGGACCCGCTGGGCCAATCGTCCGAAGATCTTCACCGTCATGGGGGGGCCAATGGGGAGGTTGGCGCGAGGGATAGCCGCAGACTGCGGCCGGGCTCAAGCGTGGCCGTGGAAAAAGGCGCACGCCCCTGGCCGCGGCCGCCGCTGGATTCCAGATGACACCCCGCCCGAAACCGGCATGCTGCATGCGAGGCCGGGGCATAACAGGCCGCATGGGAGCGAGAGGCGTATGAGTGATGGGGTGCTGCCCGCGGCTGATATTCCGGTCAGCGACGCCGCGGCGACGCCGCCGGTCGCGACGGTGAGTTCGGGCGCCAATTGGAGCGTGGCCCTGCTGACGATCGCGGCCTTCCTGGCGGCGGTGGACCGCCAGGCCATGGCCAACCTGCTGGACCCGATCAAGAAGGACCTGCAGGTCAGCGACGCCGCCATGGGGCTTCTCGCAGGCTCCGCCCTCTCCCTCATCTACGCCTTCGTGGCCATCCCGATGGCCATGCTGGCCGACCGCGTGAACCGCAGGAACCTGATCGGCGCCTCGATCGCGTTCTGGAGCGGCGCGGCCTTCCTGGGCGGCCTGGCCCGCACCTTCCCGCTTCTGCTGGTGGCGCGGATCGCCGTCGGGGCGGGCGAGGCAGGCGTGCAGCCCGCCGCCATGAGCACCTTCGGCGACTTGGCGCCGCCCGCAAAGCGCGGCACGCCGATCTCCGTCTACGTCTCGGGCGGCGCGCTGGGCTTCGCCTGCGGCGGGGTGATCTCGGGCCTGATCAACGACCGGTTCGGCTGGCATGCGGCGATCATGGCGATGGCGGTCCCGGGCATGTTGCTGGCGCTCGTCATGCTCCTGACCGTACGCGAGCCTCGCCGTGGCGCGTTCGATGGCGCGGCCGCCGAAGCGCCCCGGGAATCGCTGCTGAAGGGCCTCGCGCGCTGCGGCCGGATCAGCACCTTCTATCCGTTCGGCCTGGGCTACATCTTCCTGAACCTCTGCTACGTGGGCTGGCTGGTGTGGATGCCCGCCTTCCTGCAGCGAACCCACAATCTCACCCTCACCCAGTCAGGCCTGGTGATGCTGGTGATCACCTTCGGCGGCATGGTCGCGACCCTGGCCTGGGGACCCGTGAGCGACCGGCTCGCCCAGCGCGCGCCGCGCTACCGCCTGCTGTTCGCGGCCGCCATCGCCGTGGTCTCCGCGCCGCTGATGGCGGTGGCCAGCCAGACCCAGGGCCTGCCCGTCACCCTGGCTTTCCTGATGGTCTACACCCTGATCGGCGGCAGCCTGACGGCGATAACCCAGACGACCTACCTGTCCATGGCGCCGGTGCGCATGCGCGGCCTGGTGACCGCCATCATGAACATCATTTCCATGGGCGTCGGCGGCGGCCTCGCCCCGATCGTCTACGGGCAGGTCAACGACTGGCTGAAGCCTGCCTACGGCAATCAGTCCCTCCACTACACCATGCTGATCCCCCCGGCGGCCATGACCATCGCCGGCGTGCTGTTCCTGATCGCCAGCCGGACCATGGACCGCGACGTGGCGCGCGTTTCCGAGGTTTGACGGAAGCGATCCGCTTAACCACCGCGGCCGCCACACGGAGTCCCATGACCCAACAAGCCACGTCGGCCGACGCGCCTCCCACGGACGGCTTAGCAGTCTCGGGAGCCCGCCAGGGAGCGGGCGGTCCCACGGCCTGGACGATCACGGTCCTGACCATGATCGGCTTCCTGGGTTCGGTCGACCGGCAGGTCTTCACCACCCTGCTGGTGCCGATCCAGAAGGATCTTCGGGTCAACGACACGGCCATGGGCCTGCTTACCGGCTCCGCCTTCGCGCTGGTCTACGCCTTCATCGCCCTCCCCCTGGCGCGCCTGTCCGACCGGGCCAATCGGCGCAACATCCTTGCCGCTGCCGTGGTGATCTGGAGCGCCGCCACCGCGTTCTGTGGCATTGCGACGGGCTACTTCACGCTGCTCGCCGCCCGATTCGGCGTCGCCTCGGCCGAGGCGGCGCTCATGCCGACCACCATGAGCATGATCGGCGACCTGGCGCCACCGGCGCGCCGCGGAGCGCCGGTGGGCATCTGGAACGCCGGGATCGCCCTCGGCTTCGCCAGCGGCGCGGTGATCGCCGGCGTCCTCAGCGATCATTACGGCTGGCATGCCGCCATGATGATCGTGGGCCTGCCAGGGCTGGTGGTCGGGGCGCTGATGTTCCTCACCGTCCGCGAGCCGGTCCGCGGCGCCTACGACGGGCCGGAGGGCCAGACGGAGCGCGAACCCCTGATCGCCTCCCTCCGGCGGATCGCCCGGATCCAGACCTTTCGACCCTTCGTGCTTGGTTATGTCGGTCTCAACATCAGCTACCAGGGCTTCCTGCTGTGGCTGCCGCCGTTCCTGATGCGGGTCCATCATCTCAGCGCGACCCAGATGGGCCTGATCTTCGGACCGATCACCGTGGGCGGCATGGTGTCGACCCTTGCCGGGGCGGCGCTCAGCGACCGGCTGGCCCGGCGCTCCCCCAAGTGGCGACTCTATTTCGCCGGCGGGATGGCGGCGGTCGCGGCGCCGCTGCTATGCGCCTACGCCCTGGCGCCGGGGCTGCCGGCCGCGATCGCCCTGCTGCTGGCCTTCACCCTGGTCGGCGGCAGCATCAGCTCGGTGTCCCAGGTCAGCTATCTGTCCATGGCGCCGGTCCACATGCGCGGCCTGGTGACGGCGATCATGAACGTCATCGGCATCGCGCTCGGCGGCGGCCTCTCGGGGGTGGTCTATGGGGCCGTGAACGACGCGCTCAAGCCGATCTGGGGCGACCAGTCGTTGCGCTACACCATGCAGATCGCCCCGGCGACGATGGCGCTCTGCGCCGTGATGTACTTCATCGCCAGCCGCACGATGAACCGCGATGTCGCCCGGGTGACTGAAGGTGAGAAGATCGCGGGCGATTCCGCCTGACCGCGCCTGACCCTTGCGACGCGGACTTGCAGGCGTCGGCTTGCTCCCCTAGGCAGGCGCCATGCTGGATCGACTGAAGGCTCAGAACGCGGAGTGGGCGGCGGCGAAGATTGCCGCCGACCCGAACTTCTTCACCCGGCTGGTGTCCCAGCAGGCCCCCGAATACCTGTGGATCGGCTGTTCCGACAGCCGCGTGCCGGCCAACGAGATCGTCGACCTCGATCCGGGCGAACTCTTCGTCCACCGCAACGTCGCCAACCTCGCGCCCCCGCAGGACGCCAACTACCTCTCGGTGCTGCAGTTCGCGGTCGAGGTGCTGAAGGTGAAGCACGTCATGGTGGTCGGCCACTACGGCTGCGGCGGCGTCAAGGCGGCCGTCGACGGCCAGCGCCGCGGTCTGGTCGACCACTGGCTGCACCCGATCCGCGAGATCCACGCCTGCCACCGAGCCGAGCTGGAGGCCATCGCCGACGATAAAGCCCGCCTCGACCGTCTGGTGGAACTCAACGTGATCCGTCAGGTCGAGAACGTCGCCTCCGACGTCTTCATCCAGGACGCCCTCGCCCGCGGCCAGGACGTCTGGGTGCACGGCTGGGTCTATTCGCTGGAGACGGGGCTGATCAACGACCTGGGGGTGACGCGAGGGCCGTAGCCTCCGGCGGCCTCACGCCGCTGGGCAAACTGGCGCCTTTGCGAGGTAGTCGTTCAGATTCTGCTGAAGGAAGTGGTGGCCGCAGATCGGAGCGGCCTCGCTCTTGGCGTCGTCCAGCCGCCGCTCGCTGAGCAGCGTTCCCACCAGCACCAGCCGGATGATCGGCTCCAGCTCGGGCCCCAGGAGCGCCAGTTGCGAACGTTCGGTCAGGGCAGTTCGCAGTTCGTCATCGGCCGCGCCATAGCGGCCGTCACGCTCCTCCGCCAGCGCCTGCATGAGGTGGACGCGCGGATCGTTCGGAAACCGCGCGGCGAGGCCAGCCACGGCCTGCGCACCCGGCTCGTCGTCGGTCGGCAGCAGGCCGTCCGGCGCGAGCGTCGCGTTCACCGCCTGGTAGGCCGGGTAGTGGGTCGCGACCACCCCGAACGACGCGGCCGCCGCCAGCAGGCCGGCGAGCCCCATCGCGGCGGCCACCGGCCGCAGGATCGGCTTCTCGTCGTCGTTCAGCCAGACGGTATTGATCAGAACGCCCATCGCCGCGCCTGCCAGGGCCCCGCCGAAGTGGGCGCTGTAACTGATCTGCAGGCCGTGGCTGGCGGAGTCGCCTGCGAGGGGCAGCAGCGCCGGGATCATCACCCGCAAAGCCAGCAGTCGCATGCGGCCGCGGCGCCCCTTGGCGCCGGCGTGCAGGCTGCAGACCAGCGTCGCCGCCAGCAGGCCCATGATCGCCCCCGACGCGCCCATCCCGACCGCGTGGGGGTCCTGCAGCTGCAACGACATCAATTCGCCGCCCAGGCCCCCCGCCACGTAGGTCGCCAGGAACCAGGCCCAGCCGATCAGCCGTTCCAGCAGCAGTCCCGCCAGCACCAGAGCCACGCCGTTGCCGATCAGGTGCCCGAGATTGGCGTGCAGCATCGGGGCGGTGAATACGCGCCACCAATCGCCAGCGTCGACCCACGCCCGGCCCGATCCCCCCAACGCCAGCATTGACCGCTCGCTGAACGCGTAGCTGAGGCCCGAGCCGAGGGTGAAGTGCTCCTGGCCCATGAACACCAGGATCAGCAGGACGAGCAGGCCGATGGTCGCATAGGGTCCGCCAGCGACGTCGGGACGCGCCACCGCCAGCGCTTCGAACGTCAGCGGCTTCGGCGACGGCGCTGCGGCTGTCTGTCCCTGCGCGCGGTCGAAACGCCGCCTGCCGAACTCCGCCCCCGCCTGCATCGGCCGCTCCATCGCTGCCAGGCGGATTTATCAGCGACTGGGTTGAGCATCCGTGAAGCGCTACCGCAAATAAGCAGTCCGTCGTTGCCGGGGCCCGCGGCCTGGGGGGCGGGCTCTCCACGCCGGCGACCGATCGGTCGCCCCGAAAGCCTGCCCTACCCCGCCGCCGCCTTCGCGGCGCCGCGGCCGATGATCTCGTCGCGGCGGCGCTGGGCGACGACGAAGGTTCTGGCCTCCTCGGTCTGGAACATCTCCATGTCATCGTCAGCGCCGACGGGCTGAAGCGCCGTGTCCGCGTAGCCCCGCCAGCGGCCGTGCTTGAGCGACGCATAGGTGGGCAGCAGGCCCCCCAGCAGCCCCGCCCAGCGGCCGAGCTTGATCAGGCTCTCGGCCCAGTAGCGCGGGTAGAAGATCCAGGCCGGCTCGATCGGCAGCTCCGAGCGGCGGTCGCGCCTGACCTTGCGGCGAACGGCGCCGCACTCCAGCGGATGCAGCCGCTCGATGTGGATGGCCCCGGCGAACCAGCCGATCATCAGAAGCGCTTTGTCGAGGCTGCCGCCGGTCGCGCGAATGCGGCGCAGGATCGTGCGCATGTGCGATGGAGAATAGTAGCTGCGCCAGGCGGCGTGGTAGGCGCCCTCCCACTCGGCCTTGGACATCTTGGGGTGCCCGGCGACGCAGTGGTTCAGGTCGTACTTGTTGAGGTCCGGGTCCATCCAGGCGCCGGCTTCGACGAGATGCTTGTGATCCTCCGAGCCGGGCAGCGGCGTCAGGAAGAACAGCTCCAGGATGTCCAGGGGCAGCTCCCGCTTGACCGTCTCTATGTCGCGCAGGATCCGCTCGGGCGTGTCGTTCGGGAAGCCGGTGATGTAGCCGCAGTAGGTGATGACCTTGGCCGCCTTCCAGGCCAGCAGCATCTTGCGGTACTCGGTGATCTTGTTCTGCCGCTTCTTGGACGCCAGCAGGTTATCGGGGCTGATGTTCTCCAGCCCGATGAACACCTGCCGCACGCCGGCCGCCGCCGCCTTGGGAATGAAGTTCGGCATCCGGTGGCACAGGGTGTCGACCTGGATGATCAGGCGGAAGTTGATTCCGTCGCGAAAGCGCAGCTCGATCAGCCGATCGAAGATCGCCTCCCAGTCCGCGTTGCGGGCGAAGTTGTCGTCGGTGATGAAGAAGCTGTGGACTCCCTGGGCGAAGTTCTCTCGCACGATCGCCTCGATGTCGTCGGGCGTGCGGCGACGGGACTTGCGGCCCTGCACATTGATGATCGTGCAGAACGAGCACTGGAACGGGCAGCCGCGGCCGGCGTCGAAGCTGGAGAGGCCAAGGGCGGTGCGGCGCACGAGCTCGCGCGGAACAAACGGCTTCGGCGCGCCCTGGAGATCGGGCAGGTCGTCCATGTGGTTGTAGATCGGCTGCAGGCGGCCTTCGATCGCGTCCTCGATCACCCGCGCCAGCCTGCCCTCCTCCGCCTCGCCGGCGAACACGAAGCAACCGAGGTCGACCGCGGCCTGAACGTTGGCCTCGACGCCCGGCAGCATGGCCAGCGTGCCGGAAACGTGGAACCCCCCGATCCCGACGTCGACGCCGGCGCGACGCAGGCGGCGGGCGATGTCGAGGGCGCGGGGGAACTGGTTCGACTGAACCCCGACAAGCATGACCATGCCCGCGCCCGCGTCGGCGATCTCGGCGCAGATCCGCTCAGGGCGCACCCGCGTGTTGGTCTCGTCGATGGCGGCGAGCTCGACGTCGACCGCCCCGAAGCGTCCCTCGTCCACCGCCTCCCGGACGATCCCGTAGACGCAGGCGAGCGAGTTCGAAGGGATGGGCGAGAACAGCCACTGGATCACGTAGCCTTCGTCGTCGTAGTGCGAAGGCTTGACCAAAACGAGCCGGAAACGTCGACGAGCAGCAGTCACAGCGCACCCCAGCCTTCAAACGCAAGACTAGGATGGCTCCGAACCACCCACAAGGACAATGGTAACGGCCCGCAACAAAGCCGGAATACGTCCGCATCACGCCATGGGCTACTGGCATGCTGCCTAGTCGCTACGCTTAAGCTTGGAGGGAGGCCCATTCCGGCGCAGCAGCATTGGTCGGCCATGCCGCGCCTTTGCTTATGCTCATTTTTAGCATAAGAGGATGCGTGGCCCAGGATTTCCATAGCCTCTACGCCCACGGCTTCATCCGCCTCGCCGCGGCCGCGCCGCGCGTGACCGTGGGCGATCCGGCGGCCAATGCCGAAGCGATCCTGGCCGTGGCGCGGCGCGCCGATGAGGCGCGGGCGGCGATCGTGGTCTTCCCGGAGCTCAGCCTCTCGGCCTACGCCATCGACGACCTGCTGCACCAGGAGGCGCTGCTGCGGGCGGTGGAGGCGCAACTGGCGGTGATCGCCGAGGCCTCGAAGGCGCTGTTCCCGGTGCTGGTGGTCGGCGCGCCGCTGCGCCATGGCGCGCGCCTCTACAACACCGCCGTGGTGATCCACCGCGGCGAGGTGCTGGGCGTGGTCCCCAAGTCCTACCTGCCCAACTACCGCGAGTTCTATGAGAAGCGGCACTTCGCACCGGGCGCCGGCGTGCGCGGGCAGAGCATCGACGTCGCTGGCCGGAGCGCCCCATTCGGTGTCGACCTGCTGTTCCAGTCGGCCGGCGAACTGGCTGCGACGTTCCATGTCGAGATCTGCGAGGACATCTGGCTGCCGATCCCGCCGTCCAGCCATGCGGCGCTGGCCGGGGCGGAGATCCTGCTCAACCTCTCGGCCAGCAACATCACCATCGGCAAGGCCGACACCCGCCGGCTGCTCTGCGAGAGCCAGTCGGGCCGCGCCATCGCCGCCTACGTCTACGCCGCCGCCGGGCTCGGGGAATCCACCACCGACCTGGCCTGGGACGGCCAGTCGGAGATCTTCGAGAACGGGGCCCTGCTGGCCTGCTCCGACCGCTTCATCACCGACGCCCTGACCCTCGCTGACGTCGATCTGGGCCGACTGCGGGCCGAGCGCATGCGGGTGAACAGCTTCGCCGACAACGCCGCGGCCGAGCTGCGCGCCGACCGGCCGTTCCGCATCGTGCCCGTGGCCCTGGCCCCGCCTGCCGAGCCGGTGAAGCTGGCCCGCAGCGTCGAGCGCTTCCCCTATGTGCCGTCCGACCCGGCGCGCCTGCGCCAGGACTGCTACGAGGCCTACAACATCCAGGTCGAGGGGCTGGTGAAGCGGGTCCAGACCACCGGCTCCAGGACGCTGGTGATCGGCGTCTCCGGCGGCCTCGATTCCACCCATGCCCTGATCGTCGCCGCCCGCGCCCTCGACCGGCTGGGCCGGCCCCGCAGCGAGATCCTGGGGTTCAGCCTGCCGGGCTTCGCCACCTCGCAGGGCACACGTTCCAACGCCCTGGCGCTGATGCAGGCCATCGGCGCCACCGCCGGCGAGATCGACATCCGCCCGGCGGCGACCCAGATGCTGACGGACATCGGCCACCGCTTCGCGAACGGCGAGCCGGTGCACGACGTGACCTTCGAGAACGTCCAGGCCGGGCTTCGCACCGACTACCTGTTCCGCCTCGCCAACCACCACAAGGGCATCGTGGTCGGCACCGGCGACCTCTCGGAACTGGCGCTGGGCTGGTGCACCTACGGCGTCGGCGACCACATGAGCCATTACAACGTCAACGCCTCGGTGCCGAAGACACTGATCCAGCACCTGATCCGGTTCGTGGCCGCCTCCGGCGACGTGGACGCCAGCACGGCGGCGATCCTGGAGTCGATCCTGGGCACCGAGATCTCGCCGGAGCTGGTGCCGCCGGACGCGTCGGGCGCTATCCAGTCCACCGAGGCCGTCGTCGGCCCCTACCCGCTGCAGGACTTCAACCTCTACTACACCCTGCGCTACGGATTCCCGCCGTCCAAGGTCGCCTACCTCGCGCACCACGCCTGGAGCGACGCGGCCGCCGGCGTCTGGCCGCAGAACATCCCGGACACCGCCCGCCGCGCCTATAGCCTGGCGGAGATCAAGGGCTGGCTCGAGGTTTTCCTCACCCGGTTCTTCGCGTTCAGCCAGTTCAAGCGCTCGGCCATGCCGAACGGCCCGAAGATCAGCTCCGGCGGGTCGCTGTCGCCGCGCGGCGACTGGCGGGCGCCGTCCGACGGCAACGCGGCCGCCTGGCTGGCCGAACTCGGCGCCAACACTCCCGCCGACTGACGCCGACAGCTGCGGCCGGCGCGTGGCGCGGCCAAGCTCCGCGTGTTAGGCTGCCGGCTCAGGGAGCGCGCCTCTCGGCGACAGTCTCCCGGAGGGGGGCGCAGATGGCCGAAACTGCTGCTGGGCGTGGCGGCGCGGCGCGCGTCTGGATCTGGTTTGCCGCCGCCATCGCCCTGGACCAGCTGTTCTACATCCTCGTCGCTCCGCACGCCGAGGGCGGACACGAGGGAAGCTACCTCGTCCACTGGCACGTGATCGTCTACGCCCTTGTGGCCGGTGGCGGGCTCGCCGCGACGGGATTGCTGGGTCCCGTTCAAGCCGCCCTGTTCGCCGTGCTGGTGAGCTGCGCCCACGCCTTTGCGGTCTGGCTGGCCCAGAACTTCTCAGCTTCGGACGCCTGGCATCTGCCCGAGTACATGCCCAACGGCTTCCCGGGCGGCCTCGCCGGCGCAGCGGTGAGCCTGTTCGGCCTGGTGTTGATCGCCCGCGGCGGCCGGAACGCCATCGTGACGGCCGCCATCTTCACTCTCGTGCTGGCCATCATCGGCGGCGCCCTGCTGCCGGTGATGCTGAACGACGACGTCGAGCACAAGATGGGCGCGGCGCAGATCCTGCTGCTCTACGTGCCCTGGCAGCTCGTGTTCAGCTGGGCGGTGGCGCGGATCGCCGCGCGGCCCGATTGAGCCCCGGCGCGGACGACAAACGGATCGTTAGCGGACCACCAGGCTGGCGCAGAAGGCCAGCACGGCCACCGTCAGCGCGAGCAACAGGTAGGGCTTCAGCCGATTCTTCTTCGGCTCGGGCTCCTGGACCCAGTTGATCGGCATTCGCGCCATGCCGAACACCATGGCTTGAAACCCGTTAAGGCTCAGTCAATGCCGAAGGTTAAGCCGGCTACTATACTAATACGGCGGTAGTACTACCAGCGATTACCCATGCGTGGAATATGGCGAAAGAAGGGCCAATACTGGCGTCTGGCGGCCTAATGCGCGTCCGGAAACGTGATCACGAAACGCGCCTGGCCGTGCTTCGGCGTCTTCACGGGCGTGCTGCGGGGCGCGGCCGGCTGGTCGGTCAGCTGCGCGGTGACCGTATAGGTGCGGGCGTCGGGCAGTCGCAGCAGCACCCAGGGCCCCTCGCAGTTGACGCTGAGCAGCGCGTGGCCGCCCGGCCCCGAAAGCGTCAGGGTCTCACCGGCCAGGTAGGCCCGGTCGGCGGTCGCGAACTCGACACGGACCGGATAGGCCAGCCACTTCGGCTGGTTCTTGGTCTCGCCGATGCCGGTGCAGGCGACGCCCACGCTGCCGATGGTCGTCTCGCCGTCGAGTGGAACCGTCACGGGCTGGGCGGCGGCCTGGGTCGCGGCGCCGAGGGCGAACGCGGCGGCGATGACGAGCGGCAGGCGCATGACTTTGGGTCCTCTTGTCGACGTAGCCGAAAGCTAACAGCCCGAGCGGGGCGCTTCCAAGGCAAAGTCTGTTGGTCCACCCGTCCCGCTCATCCCGGCGAAGGCCGGGACCCAGTGGGCTGGTGGGATTATGCAGGATCTTCGGCAGCTGGCGCCCATGTCCGAGCCCCCGCTGGGTCCCGGCCTTCGCCGGGATGAGCGGATAGAAGGGGTCTCAGGGCCGCCAGCACCCGCTCTGGCGCGAGGTCGTTCAGGCACTTGAAGTGGCCGAGCGGGCACACCCGCTCGAAGCACGGGCTGCAGGAGAGCCCGAGGCTCAGCACCGCGGCGGTGTCGGAGAGCGGCGGGGTGTAGGCCGGCGAGGAAGAACCGTAGAGGGCTACCAGCGGCCGGCCCAGGGCCGCCGCGACGTGCATCAGGCCGGAGTCGTTGCTCACCACCGCCGCGGCGCCGGCGATCAGGTCGATCGCCTCGGCCAGCTGGGTGCGGCCGGCAAGGTTGACCGCCGCCCCCGGCGCCAGCGCCTCGATCTCGGCCGCGACGGCGGCGTCGTTCGGCGAGCCCAGCAGCCACGTGCCCATCCCCTCGGCGGCCAACCGCCGCGCCAGCTCGGCGAAATGCGCGGCCGGCCAGCGCTTGGCGGGGCCATATTCCGCGCCCACGCAAAGCGCCACGGCCGGGCGGACGGGGTCGAGGCCGAACCGGGCGAAGACCGCCGCGCCATCGTCCGCCCTCAGCTGCGGCAACGGCGGCGCCGGCGGCGCGACGGTCCCGCCAGGCTCGGCCAGCAGCGCGAACCGATCGATCAGCCGCGGCAGCCGCGCCTCGTCCAGTTTCCGCGCGTCGGTCAGAAGGCCGTAGCGCGCCTCTCCCACGAACCCGATCCGCGTTGGAATGCCCGCGAAGAACGGGACCAGGGCGGACTTCCACGAGTTCGGCAGCACGAACGCCGTCTCGAACCGGCCCCGCAGCGCGCGCCCGAACCGCCGCCGCTCGCCGAGCCGCAGCGCCCCGTGGGCGAACGGGTTGGCGACCACCGCGTCGACGCCCGGCATCCGCTCCAGCGCGCCCTGCAGGAAGGCCGGCGCGAGCACGGTGATGTTGCGCTCCGGCGCCTGCGCCTTCAGGCGCAGCGCCAGGCTTCCCATCATCACCGCGTCCCCGAGCCAGCTCGGGCCGACGATCAGCACGTCCTTCATCGCCGCGCCTTGGCTGGAATTGGCGATTTGATCAACCGGCCTTGCGCCTTAAGCTCCGCCCAAAAGCCATCGGGAGGACAACGATGAAGTTCGGCATCTTCTACGAACTGCAGCTGCCGCGCCCCTGGGGGCCGGACAGCGAATGGAAACTGTACCAGAACGCGCTCAGCCAGATCGAGCTGGCCGACCGGCTGGGCTACGACTACGCCTGGGAGGTCGAGCACCACTTCCTGGAGGAATACTCCCACTCCCCCGCCCCCGAGGTGTTCCTCTCCGCCGCCAGCCAGCGCACCAGGAACATCCGGCTCGGCCACGGCATCTTCCAGCTGACCACCAACCATCCGGCCAAGGTGGCCGAGAAGGTCGCGGTGCTCGACCTCCTGTCGAACGGCCGGGTCGAGCTCGGCATGGGCGAGAGCGCCTCCAGCACCGAGCTCGACCCGTTCGACGTGGCGATGGGCGAGAAGCGGGCGATCTTCGAGGACGCCGTGAAGTGCCTGATCCCGATGTTCCGGCCGGGCGGCGCCGAGTACCACGGCAAGTACTTCGACTTCCCGCTGCGCAACGTGGTGCCAAAGCCGCGCCAGACGCCGCACCCGCCGCTTTGGACGGCCTGCTCGCAGCTGCAGACCATCGCCTACGCGGGCGAAAAGGGGCTGGGCGCGCTCGGCTTCCAGTTCGTCAGCGCCGACGCCGCCCACGCCTGGGTGCACGCCTACTACAACGGCCTGACCCGCCGGCTC
>Ga0105240_10001845_pt1 | contig 35484 bp, 26 predicted proteins | sample KBSC54metaG_FD_80426 | JGI IMG/M metagenome (GOLD analysis project Ga0105240, IMG submission 80426) | Corn rhizosphere microbial communities from Kellogg Biological Station, Michigan, USA - KBS C5-4 metaG | ecosystem: Host-associated > Plants > Roots > Rhizosphere > Soil | place: Michigan, USA... | reverse complement strand
CGCCGGCAACAGCAAGATCAAAGCGGATTTCTCCAGCAACTACTGTGTCGGATGCAACCTGACGAGCTCGCAAGCCGCCGCCGACAACGCAGTGTACGCCCTCCCCGGCAACGCTCTGTCGGGCGAATACGCGCTCACGTACAACGCCCCGCCGTCAGGTAATTGCGGGCACAACTATATCATCTACATCAGCAACGGCCCGAATCAGGACAGCAGCAGCGTCGACATGGACGCCACCCAGAAGCTGACCGCAGCCGGGGGCGACACGACAACCATTCCCATCTCGCCCTCGGGCTCCATGACCAACCCCAGCGACGAATGGGCGCGCTTCCTTTATACCAGCAGTCTCGCAGTCGTGACGTATACCATCGATGTCGATCCGGGCACCAGCGGACAGGGCCCTGGTTGGACGGCGCTGCTGCAAAGCATGGCCAATGTGGGCAATGGCAAGTACACGGCCGTCAGCTCGAGCACCGGTAGCGGGCAGCAGATCTCCGATGCCGTAGCCGCCGACCTGTCCGAGATGCAGGCGGTCAACAGCGTGTTTGCTTCCGTCAGCCTACCAGTTAGCGTCAACACGCAGGGCACTTATCTCAACCGCGTCTTCATCGGCATGTTCCGGCCGGACCCGAACGCCGCGCCACGCTGGATGGGGAACCTGAAGCAGTACAAGCTGGGCCAGCTCAGCAACGCGTTGTCGCTAGAGGATGCCGCGGGCACCGGCGCGATCAACAGCCTCACAGGTTTCATCACCGAGTGCGCGCGCAGCTTCTGGACGCCGGCCGCAACCGACACCTACTGGAGCAAGTTCGGCACGGAAGGACTGTGTATCTCGCCGGACAATTCAAAATCCAACAGTCCCGATGGTAACATGGTGGAGAAAGGCGGCCAGGGATACCTCTTGCGCGGGGGCAGCGGGTTTGCCAGCGCCACGAGTACGAGCCGGACCATCAAAACCTGCTCGTCGACGTTCGGCAGTTGCACGGGCTCGGGAGGGACGCTGACGCCCGATGATTTCAGCACCGGCACGGGTTATATCAGCCAGTCGTTGCTCGATCCGACGAACACCACGTCCGCATCGACCCTGATCAACTGGGCGCGGGGCGCGAACAACGACTCGGCCAATTCCGGCGACCTCGAATATGGCACGGGCTACGGCATTCGTCCCTCCGTCCACGGCGACGTGGTGCACTCGAGGCCGGTGGCCATCAACTATGGCTCGGACAGCTCGCCACAGATCGTAGTCTTCTACGGCGCCAACGACGGCGAGCTGCGTGCGATCAACGGTAATCGCGACCAGGAGAGCAGTATCAACGGGACGGCTCCCGGGGCCGAGATCTGGTCGTTCATGCCGCCCGAGTTCTACGGCAGCATCAAGCGCCTTTACAACAACAGCCCGCAGATCGTGGTGCCGACAGTCACGGTGAACGGCGCGCTGCCGAAGACTTACGGCATGGACGGGCCGGTGACTGCCAACACAGACAACAGTCACGTATGGGTCTACGCACCCATGCGGCGCGGCGGCCGCGCGCTTTACGCCTTCGACGCGACGAGCCTGACCGGTATCAAGCTCAAGTGGAAACTCGGCTGTCCCGGGAATTTCCCGACCTCCGGCACAGTGAGCGACACCAACTGCACCAGCGGTTTCAGCGGTATCGGCCAGACCTGGTCGAGCGCCAAGACGCTCAAGACCGCGGGCTCGACCGCCACGCTCCTCATCATGGGCGGCGGCTACGACACCTGCGAGGATTCTGATCCAAACACCTGCACGTCCTCGACCAAAGGCAACAAGATCTTTGTATTGAATGCCGATACAGGCAACCTGTTGCAGACATTCAGTACTGACCGGGCGGTGATCGCAGATGTCGCCGTCGTGCCGGACACCACGACGGGACTCGCGATCTACGCCTACGCCGTGGACCTCGGCGGCAATATCTACCGCCTCACCATTGGCTCGAGCGCGCCGGGCTCGTGGAGCATGGTCAAGATCGCTGCCCTGGGTTGCGCGGCTCCGGGGACGTGCACCGCAAACCGCAAGTTCATGTTTGCCCCGGATGTGGTACTGCAGAACGGCACCTACACGTTGCTGTTGGGATCGGGAGATCGCGAGAAGCCGTTGGTATACACCACCTCCGGCAGCGTCGTGAACGCGGTGCCGAATGCGTTCTTTGCGGTTCAGGATCAACCCACATCTTCCACCTGGCTTACTTCGGAAGCCGGCAATTGTGGCGGGACCGCTGTGCTGTGCCTGAGCTCGTTATATGCGACCACAGCGGTGTCCAACGGTTCCGCGATAGCTCTCGGCAGCAAAAAAGGCTGGTACATGGCGCTCGCGGCGCGTGAGCAAGTCGTGACAGCCGCGATCACGATCTATGGCGTGGTCTACTTCAGCACTCACCAGCCGACGACGGCCAGCGCGACCAGCTGCAAGCCCAATCTGGGTAACACGAAGGTCTACAACGCCAGCCTCGACCTGTCCAAGGTAACCTCTACCCTGTTGCCTCCGGTGGGTCTGCCGCCCTCCCCGGTAGCCGGCCTGGTGGCCTTGGATAATGGGCAGACCGTGGTGTTCTGCGTCGGTTGCAGCCCGACCTCCCCCCTGCAAACGACTCAGCCCCAGGCTGCCGCGGGATCGGTGCCGGCGCAACCCAAATCGCGCGTCTATTGGTACATTCAACGCTGAGGCGGAGCGGCGGATGTTGCATCGAAACCGGTCGCAGCAGGGTTTTACGATCGTTGAGTTGATGGTGGCACTCGCCATCCTCTCGATATTGCTCTACATAGCCGTGCCGTCGTTCCGCGATACCGGCTTGCCAAGTCAGCTTCGCGCAGTCGCGAACGGCATGGTCGCCGCGACCCAGATCGCACGCAGCGAGGCAATCAAGCGCAACGCCACCGTGAGGCTTTGTGTCTCCTCGGACGGCGCCACTTGTGCTACGGGCAACTGGCAACAGGGCTGGATCGTGATCAGCGGCACGACTGTGCTTCACAGCGAGCCGGCCGCGCCGAGCGGCTACCGCGTAACGCCCACCGGAGGGGCGGTCGCGCTCAGTTTTGATGCAACCGGCCTCGGGGCGACACCGGATAGTTTCATCGTTTGCCGGCAGACACCGCGGGTCGGCGCTCAAGAGAGAGTGGTGACCATCACTGCGGCCGGGAGGGCCTCCGTGAGGACCACCACTAACGGGGTTTGTCCGTAGTATTCCCGCTGGGGACGCAACGATCCGATCTTCGCTCGAACCCGGGATAGCACACCCAGTCGTGGCCGGAGGCCTCGAGGTAGGCGTGTGGCGGCGGTTTGATCTCCTCACAGTGCGAGGCAATCTTCTGAAACCCCCACTCACACTCCCAGCGGTCTCCATTTCCCACATAGGTCGCATGTGCTGGTGCCGTTGCGGGCACGCAGAGATTGCCGGCACGATGATAACCCGTGCGGCAGCGCCACTGTCCGTCGAAGACCTCGAAAGCGCTCCAGCTCGGGACATCATCTTTGTCCTCCATGCAAAGTCCCGCGACCTGTCTGAAACCAGGGTTGCAGATCCAGCCCTGCTCACCGGTGCTGTAGTGCGCATTGGCCGGGATGTCGTGATGGGGCTCTTGCGAGTTGCCGAGGCTCAGCCACGCCAGTGCGCAGGCGAAGGCCACCACGCCTTTTCGGGATACTTCGGCGAACATACGCTCTACCTACGCGAAACCGCATGATCTTCAGGTCTGGACCACGCTCCTCGAGACCATTGTACATGCAGAGCAAGAGACGAGCGGCGCGAACTCGGACCGGGCCGAGCAATATTTCCGCCTGTTCACGCCATCCTGGCGAGCATGCGGTCAGGCGAATCGTACCCGAAAGTCGTGCGCACCCTCTCGAGGTAGGCACGTACCAGGTCCGCCACCGACCCGAGCGCCGGAGATTCCATGATTGAAAAATGATTGGCTATCACGGCCTCGCAGTGGAAATTCCGCACCAGAGTGCGCCAACTGGCGTCCGGGTCTCCGGCGTGCCGTGATGCGCGAATCGACACCACCGCACCGTCATAAGGGAGCGGGCGATAGCCTCCGGCAGCAATCAGATTCGAACGGAGCACGTCATACAAGCGCTCCACCTCATCATCGGGCAGTCCTCGAGTACCAGTGTGCACCGAGTACTGCGCCAGCAACTCCTGCTTTGCACGGATGTCGAGCGCACGATCGGCCACGGGCCTCATGGCCGCGGCGTCGCCGAAAACATAACTATCGATCAGGATGACCAATGGTAGTGAATGACTCTGCTGGCGCGCCATCTCATAGGCCACCAGACCACCAAACGACCAGCCACCGACTACAAACGGGGCCCGTATGTTGTGCTCCGCCAAGAGTGCCGTGTAGCGTGCTGCGAGGGACTCCACGGAGTCAGGCTGGCCATCGGCCGCCACTGCTATGCATTGCACCGCCGTACAGTCATGAGGCAAGAGAGCGGCAAGCTGCCGGTAGTGCTCGATTCCTCCACCGGCAGGATGTATCCATACGTGATGCAGCTCGGTGTCGCTCGATCTCAGCCGAGTCAACCTGACTGACGCAACCGGGGCGTCCTCCGTCGCCCGAGCTGCCTTGGATTGCCTGACCTGAGCCCGTAGGCTGGCCAAGGAGGTCTCCGGCCCGATCATCGCAGCCGGAATATGCACGCCGAGGTCTGCGGCGAGACGGGCTCGAAACTGCATGATATCGATAGAATCCATGCCCAGCGCACCCAAGGTACTGTCCTCTGCGATGCGTTCCTGCGGAAGCTGGATGAAAGTCGCGAGCCACTCGCGCAGGCGCTCATCGCCAGGTGAAGGACTCTCAACCTCATCGGACTCGCTCGGTCCATGATCCCACGCGTAGGACGGCAAGCTGACCACGGTGCCGGCCGATGCATACCGCGTGGACCAATCGATCAGAACGCCCGCGCGGTAGAGATCCCCCAACGCCTCTACGAGAGATTCCTGCTCCGGATGACCTCGGCGCAGCGATGCCGTGACGAGGACATCGGTGCGCGGTTCGCGCTCCTCGGCGATGGCTCGAAGTATCGGCTGCACAATGGGCTGCGGGCTCAACTCCAGAAACACGGTGTAGCCGTCATCGAGTAACGCGCTGGCCGCTTCCAGGAATCTGACTGGGGAGCGCAACTGCCGTCCCCAATATTCCGCGTCCAGCGTTGGGTCGATCGTGCCCGTGAGTGTCGACAGAAGCGGAATCTGCGACTTTCTCGGCATCCAGCCGGCGAGTGTCTCGGTCAATCGCGCGGCCGCGTCCGCCATCGCAACGCTGTGATATGCCCGGTCGACCGACAATCGTTTCGCCTCGATGCCGCGCAGAAGCAGTGTGTCGCGCAACTCAGCCAGTGCGACCGGGTCGCCGCTCAAGGTTGTCGCCCGCGGAGCGTTGATCGCGGCAACCTCGATGCGTCCTGCGGATTGCGCGCACCACTTTTCCGCGGACTCCCAGTCGAGGGCCACGTGCAGCATCGCCCCGGGCGCGGCGAACTGTTGGACCAAGGAGCCCCGCCGGCAAGCGAGCCAAGCCGCCTCTTTCAGTCTGAGCGCGCCGGAGGCACAAGCAGCGCTGATCTCCCCGACGCTATGCCCGAAGACCGTATCTGGGGTCACGCCCCAGGAGCGCCACAGCGTCCACAGCGCGAACTGCACTGCAAACGTGCAAGGTTGCAGCACCTCGGCCGAGGTGATCGCCGGCTCGCCTCGGCCAAGGGTTTCCACCAAACGCCAGGGCACATACGGCTCGATCCAACGTGCGCAATCTAAAATGGCTTCTCGGAATACCGGCTCGCGCTCGAAGAGCTTCCGCCCAACGGCGCCCCAGTGTGCGCCCTGGCCGCCGAACACGATCGCGAGTCGGGCCCGGGAGAAGCCAACTCCTGGAGGACGTTGCGCCGGTCGGCCGCTCGCAATGTTCCGCAGCTGCGCGATCCACTCCGCACGATTGCGGCCAATCGCGACAGCACGATGTTCCAAATGAGCGCGCCGGCAACTGGCGGTATAGGCAATGTCCACACAACGAGAGTGGCTGAGCTCGTTGTCCAGCGCCGCGGCCCAACGTGCCGCGCGAGCCCGCAAAGATCGAGGCGTTTTGGCAGAGATCGGCAGCAGCCACAGGCTGCCGGCTTCAGCTCCCGCGGGTTCTTCCCGCCCAGACTCAGGCGCCTGCGCCACAACGGCATGCGCGTTCGTGCCGCTCATCCCAAACGAACTGATCCCGGCGATGCGCCGGGACCGTCCATTCGGCCAGGGTGCGGCGCTGGTTTGGACGTGCAGCGGAATGCGATCCCACGGGATGCGGGGATTGGGAGTCGTGCAATGTAGACTGGGTGCCAACCGGTCGTGCGCCATCGACAGTGCCACCTTGGCCACGCCGGCAGCCCCCGCAGCCGCCTCGAGATGGCCGATGTTTGTTTTCACCGAGCCGATGGCCAGCGGCGCGGTGGCGCGGTCGCGGAACACCTCGGCCAACGCTTCGACTTCGATCGGATCCCCCAACGCAGTGCCCGTACCGTGGGCTTCGAGATACTGAACTTCATCAGGTGTTACACGGGCTTCCTGCAACGCGCGCCGGATCACAGCCGCCTGGCTCTTCGGGTTCGGCGCCGTGAGGCTGCTACTGCGTCCATCATGATTGATCGCCGTGCCGAGGATGACGGCGTAGATGCGGTCGCGATTGGTTTGGGCCGCGGAAAGTCGCCTCAACAGAAACACCACACACCCTTCGCCCTGCCCGAACCCGTTGGCATCGGCGGCGAAGGCGCGACTGCGCCCCTCGGGGGAAACGACCCCAGAATCGGGGTCCGCAGGCGCCGCCAGGAGGTTCGCGCCCCCGGCAAGCGCGACATCGCATTCACCGCGACGCAGGCTGCACACGGCAGTGTGTAGGGCAACCAACGAGGAGGAGCAGGTGGTATCGATAGACAGTACGGGACCCCGGAGGTCGAAAAACTGGCACAGGTAGCCCACGCCCATCCCGGGCGAGCGGCCGAGAGGGTCCGCTGAGACGTAACGCTCGCCCGATACACCCATGAACACCCCCGTGCGCTCGGCAGGTAAGCGCAGCGGGTCCTGGCCACCGTCCTCGCAAGCCTCCCATGTCACTTCCAACACCATACGATGGCGCGGATCCAAGTTGGCGGCGTGACCCTCGAGGCGAAAGAAACGTGCGTCGAACTGCTCGATGCTATCCAGGAAACCGCCCCGCCATGCGTTGCCGCCAGCAGGCCTCCGACTGTGCGGCACCGGACGGATAGCGTCGCGCCCCCCCTCCACCAGGCGCCAGAACGAATCGGGGTCTTGCGCACCAGGCACCCGACACCCCATGCCAACGATGGCGATCGGCTCAGGGGCGATGGCGGCAGCCTCTGGCGTCACTGCGGGGACGATCAATGGATCCCCGCGCCAGAGCCGTGACTCGAGGGTTGCACACAGGCTCGCGATCGTCGGATGCTGATAGATGGCGGTGGCGGCCAGGCGCACGCCCAAGCGCTCACTGAGTCCGAGCGCGAATCGAACCGAGCCGATCGAGTCCAAACCGGCTTCCCCGAAAGTCATCTCGGGATCGAGCGGTGCTGGCGGCTGCCGCGGTAAGCTTTCCAACAAGGCGTCGAGCACGGCCTGGTGAACCAACGCGGTTCGTTGTTGGGGGACAGCGGATTGGACCCAGCGGCTCCCAACCGCCGCAGCGGCGGCCCGCCGCTCAATGATGTGAGACGGCAAGACCCGCAGATCGGGCTTGCCGACGGGAGTTCTCGGCAAGCGGTCCAGGAACACGATCTGGCCGGGGAATTTGCGCGGTTCGAGTGTTCCTGCAAGGCGCTCCAGGATCTCTCTCCGGGTCAAGGTCGCGCCCGGATCCGTCACGATGCACGCGACCGCCGCCTCCCCGAGCAGTTCGTCATCGATACCGATCACCGCGCACTCTGCCACGCCGGGGAGTCGTTCGATCACCGTAGCGAGCTCCATCGGGAGCACTTTGTAGCCGCCTTGGCTGATGACTTCCTTCAGACGACCCGCGAGGCAGAGCTCGCCGGCGGGATTGAAATACCCCAGATCACCCGTTCGAACATAACCGTCGCGGAATACGGCGGCCGAGCGCTGCGGATCGTTCCAGTAAGCGGTTGCCGCGTACGGGGTCCGTGCCCAGACCTCCCCGACCTGACCCGGGGCGCAGTCGATGTCGTGATCTCCGACGATGCGGACCTCGACCCCCTCGACCGGGACTCCGACACTCGCTTCCCCCGGTGTTCCACCTCGCTCGCTGCTGGCAATACCCCCGCCCGTTTCCGTCATGCCGTAATGAACCAGGACCTGGAGCCTGCGCTCGGCTGGGAACGCGCTCGTGAGGCCGTGTTGTTTCAACATTTCCTTGAGCGCGTTGACCAACGTGGCAGAAACCCGTGCCCCCGAAATGTTGATCGCTCGCAGGGAAGAGCAATCGTAGCGACGCGCACATCGTGTCATCACCCACTGCTGCGCGAGCGTCGGCAGGAGCGGCATCGACCGCACCCGGTGGGTCTCGATGGCCGCCAGCACTGCCTCCGGCTCGAAGCGCTCGAACAGCACGTAGTGCTGATTCATGACCGCACGCATGGAGATGAAACGGGACCCAAAGGCCGTGGGCGGAACCGCCACTAACACCGCTTCTGCTCTGGCATTTCCGCTCAGCAGCGCGCGCCGCCCACGAAGGAAGGCATCGATGCGCCCATGCGTGTAGATGGCGGCCTTAGGCTCCTCGGTCGTCCCACTGGTATAGACGAGCTGCGCCGGGTCGTCTGCGCTCCTCGGCATAGGGTGCTCGAGGGGGGCGTCCATGGCCAACAGCTCGGCCAACTCGAAATCCGATGAGAGACGCGGGGCAGCCGGAGATAAGAGTCGGATGCAGGTCTGTGCGCTCGTACTTCCCGTGACCAGAACCTGTGCACTGCAATGTTCGATCCGCCGGGCGAGATCGCTTGGGGTGTTCTCGCCCAGCACCACCAGCACCATGCCGGCCTGAAGGACCCCCTCGGCTACGAGGTAAAGATCGGCACCATTGGGCAAAGCCACCGCAACGCGATCTCCCGGGCGCACGCCCAGCCGGAGCAATGCACCGGCGAACCGACTGGAGCGGTGAAAGAGCTGCTGATTGGTGCACGTCCAAGCGCTGTTTATCAACGCGAGTTCATCTGGGTAGCGCCGGAGGTGATCCAGGGTCCATTCTGCGATGTTCATCCGCGCGACTCCCGGTGAGCTGCCTGAACGCTAGGCATTCAACCGGCCCAGCCGATCACCCACCTCTTTCAGCACCGCATCGTGCAACGCCGACCTTTTGATCTTCTTCAAGGCAAGCGCATCGATTGCAGCGCTCGGAGCCGATACTTCAGCAGGCTGGCCGGTGACTCGTGCGAGCACCCGATCGCATAACAGGCGCAGAAACTCTTCGTGCCGAGGATCGAGGAGGGAGTCCTCGCCGGACACGTGAACCTCGCTCGTGAAGCGGACAACAAAGTCGAGAAACACCTCACTAGCCGCATCGGCAATGCGCTCGGGGTCTGACAATCCGCGCCCCAACCGCTCGTAGACAATGGTAAAGAGCCGCTTGCGAAACGCGGCGATGAACGTGCGCGGCAAAAGAATCGGCGTAGTGTCGGCTACGAGGTCGCCGGCCTTCTCGGCTGCCAGCGCCCCCTCGAGCTCCTCCTGCGTATGGTAGGTCCGAATGCGGTACCAAAAGAGCTGTGCGAACACGCAATCCACGATACGGCCCATCATCACCGGTGCGGCATCGTGTGCGTGGTGCAGAACCTCTTCCACGAGGCGCAGCTCACCCTCCGACAACGACAGTGACTGGTTGCCCCGCACGAGCCGCACGGCTGTCTCAACGCTCATCTGGCTTGGATCGAGGACCTGGGGCATACGCTCGATGAGTGCAATCCAGCCGTGCAGGCGCTCGCACAGATTGCTGACCCGACTCAGCTCCTTGTTGACGTAGATCCGCCCTTCGATCAACTCCGCGCGCGACAGCTTGCCGCCCGGAAGAATATCCATCTGCAGACTCTGCGGGTACTGATCCGCGGTCCGCAGCTTCCACAAGCGCTTTTCCTCGCGCATCCGCATCCACAGCTTAGTCCCGTAGGCCGCCCGCAAAATGCTAACGGAGGCAAACGGGATGCACGCGCGTCGCACCCCGTCGAGGATGCGGTCGAACACATCCGGGCCGTCATGCTCGAAGCCGACGATCAGCGAACCGTTGATCCCCATCCCATACGAGAGAATCTTGCGGCAGTCCGCGACGATGTCCCGATTGCAGTTTTGCACCTTGTTTGTTTCCCGTAAGGACTCCTCGTTGAAACTTTCGATGCCGATCAGCGCGTGCCAGAAGTTGGCATCCGCAAGGCCTGCGAGCAGATCCTCGTGACGACTCAAATTGAGTGTCAGCTGAGTATGATAGGCGATGGGTGTCGGAAAGGATCGGTTGAGCGGTACCAGTTCCTGGAGCAACGCACGGGTATAGCGCGGGTCCCCGATGAACTCATCGTCGGTGAAAAAGACCCGCCGCACACCCAGGCGCTGCAGTGCCGCCACCTCGGCGAGGACACTGGCGACGGGCTTGTGCCGCTGAGCGCGCCCATACAGGTAGATCACGTCGCAAAACTCGCAGTCGAAAGGACAACCCCGGGTCGTCTGGACGCCGCCCGCACGGTAGCGCGTGATGCGATCGGCGAGGGAATCCCAGCGTGGCAAGGGACTATCGGCCAGGTCGGGTTTGGTGATCTGGATGTACTCGTGTCGGGGTCGGCCCGCGGACCAATCGCGGAGGAATTCCGGCCAGGTGTATTCCGCCTCGTTGAGGAATACGCTGTCCACGCAGGCACTGATGAAGTTGAGTTGATTGGAGATCCCCGGCCCCCCGGCGCAGATGTAGCTGCCCCGATCCCGAAACAAACGGGCAAGGGTCGGCACGCGGTGCCCCACCTGCTCGAACAGCGTCGATATGCCGACGATGTCGTAGCGGGCCCGGGGCAACAGGGTAGTCGCATCGATCAAGCCATCCAGGTTCTCGTCCCAGAGATCGACCTCGTAGCCCTCCGGGGTCAAGGCAGCGATTGTCGCGATCGACAGTGGCGTGCACAGAGGCTGGAAGCCTGTCAGGGTTCGACTGTCGTAGTCGACCGCCTGCACCAGGAGAATCGTTCCACGCGCAGGGGTCACCGGAGCCTCCATTGTCATGACTCGGTCCTCAAGGTTTCATCACCTCGCTTGAAGCGTGCTAGCGACCGAATGATCCGCATCGGTGCTGCCCAGATGCTGCGTCAGCGTACGCCCTGCGAAGAAGAAGTGTGTCGCGGCCGAAGTGTAAGCCAACACGACGATGGTCAATATCGCGTAGCCGAGGGACCTCGCTCCGAAAGCCGTCGCCAGCTCATCGCTCAATAGCCCGACCAACAGCGGTCCCATGCCATAGGCAATCAGGTTGACCGCCAACATGTTGACTGCGGCGGCGATGGCGCGTCGCTGGGGGCCCGCGAGCGTTTGAACGGTGCCATAAACAGGTCCCATCCACACGTGCATGAGCAGCACCGTCAGCGCGTGCACGAGCAGCGCTGCGATCGGATGGGGCCAGAGATAAACGAAAACAGCCAAAGGAACGATTGCGGCCGAGGCCCCCGCGGACACCCAGGCGTACCAGCGTGGATCGCGGGTGCGTGCCACCCACCGATCGGTGAGGGCGCCTCCCATCACCGCGCCCAACGTTCCGCAGCATCCGTACATGCAAGCCAACCACACGGCGACCTGTGTCGGGGGTAGGTGATGCACCCGAATGAAGAATGACGGAATCCAAACACCCGATCCCATCGCGCCCAGCGTAAAGAGGCTGCTGCCTAGGACTAACTGGCGATACGATCGATTGGACAGCAGAGTTCGCACGGCGCCCACGGGCGCTTGCGCACGCAGTCCTGCCGTGCTGCTGTGGGAAAGTTGGCGCGAGGGCTCGCGGATGCTCACTCTCACCAGGATGGCAACGAGGAGGCCCGGAAGGCCCACGACGGCGAAGGCTGCGCGCCAGCCGAAATGCGCGTTGACGAACCCGCCGATGATGAAACCACAAAAGACGCCCACAGGAACCGCACTGCTGAGGATGGCGAAAATCGAAGCGCGTCGCTCGGCGGGAAAGTAATCGGAAATGAGCGAATAGGCCGGTGCCTGACCGCCGGCTTCACCGACCCCGACCCCGATCCGGGCCCAGAACAACCCCACGAAGCTCGTGGCCAGGGCGCAGGCCGCGGTCATCGCGCTCCAGAGAGCGACGGCGATGGCGACGAGGTCGCGGCGGTTGGCACGGTCGGCGAGCCAGGCCACCGGAACACCCAGTGCGCCGTACAACACGGAGAATGCGAAGCCGGTGAGCAGTCCGAGTTTGGTATCGGAAACAGCGAACTCCTTCTTGATCGACTCCAACAGGACCGCGATGACCTGGATGTCGAGGAAGCGCAGCAACATTACCAGCCAAAGCAACGCGAGGACGTAGAGCCGATAGCCACCGAACGCGAACGCGCCGCGGCGGTGAGGACTCGAGGGCGTGGTGGGACGGTCCATGATCACCGTGCGCGGTAAGGAATCTACGTCGCATCCTAGCGCTGCGCTCACGAAGCTGTCACCCGCGCTTGACGAGCTCTCGGCCGCTTGCAGTGCCTCCGCACGAGATGATACTAACCTCACGATAGGACTCATACTCGTGCCAGCACTATGGATGCCATTCAACACGCTCTGGTCCATCGAACACTGTTCCGTTCGACGGCGGGTCTGGGCACGATGTTCATACTGTCGCGCGCCGTGCATGCAGCGGCCCACCTGGGGGTGGCGGATCAGCTGCTGGCCGGTCCTAAAACAATCCGGGAGCTCGCTTGCGAGACGGGCACGCATGAACCGACCCTGGCGCGCTTGCTACGCACCCTGGTGACGTTTGGTGTGTTTGTCGAGCAGCCGGACGGCTGTTTCGCACTCAACGAGCTCGCTCAGGAGTTGCGCAGCGGCACCCCGGCATCGCAGCGGGATTTCATCCTTTGCATGGGCTCCAGGTGGCAAGCCCGGGCGTGGGAGGATCTCTCGGAGACGATCCGGACGGGGGAGCCTTACTTCGAGCGGGCGACCGGTGTCACTATGTTCGACTATCTGGCGGAACATCCGCAGGATGCGGTGTTGTTCGAGAAGGCCATGAGTCGTCAAACCGGCCAGAGCGCCGCCGCCCTCGCCGCCGCCTGCGACCTGGATGGTGTGCGTCACATCGTAGATGTGGGTGGCGGCAACGGGACGCTGCTGGCGGCCCTGCTGGTGGCCAACCCGCACGCTCAGGGCGTGCTCGTAGAGCGACCCGCCTGTGCCGCCGGGGCTCGGCCCGCGTTGGCGGATGCGGGTGTAGGGGATCGATGTGTGGTGCAGGAGGCTGACATCTGCCATGACCCGCTGCCGATCGCGGCAGTCTACGTGTTGAAAAATGTGTTGCACGATTGGAACGATGAGCGTGCGGTGCAGATCCTCCAGAATTGCCGACGCGCCGCGCAAGGTCGCGCTCGACTGCTGGTGATCGAGGTGCTCGCGAGATCGCCGGCGCCGCGACCGGATGAAGCGCTCATGGATCTGGCGATGCTTGTGCTCACCGGCGGCCGCGAGCGCACCCGGGAGCACTATGGCCAACTTCTGGAGTCCGCCGACTGGACGCTAGAGCGAGTCATCGCCACCGGTACCGCGTTTTCGGTCCTCGAGGCGACACCGGCCGAATGTACGAGGATTGCAGCCTGCAAGAGTCTAAGTGGCTGATCCTGCAGAGACTCGCGAACAAACTTATGGATGAACCGTGTGCGTGCAGGCGCGCTCATGTCAGCGCGCAAGCCCTCGGCTCCGCCGCATTCCGAGCCGATCACGGGCTCGAGTACGCCTACGTTGCCGGAAGTATGTACAAGGGCATCGCCTCCCAGGAGCTCGTCGTTGCGCTGGGTCGGGCCCGAATGATGGGCTACTTCGGCACGGGCGGGCTCGCGCCCACGCAGGTCGAGGCTAGCTTGCGTGCTATCCAGAACGCGCTGGGTCGCGATGGGGCTTGGGGGGCGAACCTGCTGTACAACCTGGAGTGTCCGGCGCTGGAAGGTCGCCTGGTGGATCTGTATCACGCACTGGGGGTGGCGCGCGTTGAAGCCGCGGGCTATCTGAGAATCACACCGAGCCTGACGCGCTTGCGTCTCCACAACATCCGACGGACGAGCCAAGGCATCGAGACACCCACTCGCATTCTGGCCAAAGTATCCCGCGCAACCCTCGCCGCCCAATTCATGCAACCGGCTCCGGAGCCGATCGTCCGGCACCTGGTGGACACCCGCGCGATCACCCCGGCGGAGGCCGATCTCGCGACGCGGCTGCCGATCGCGGATGACATCTGTGTGGAAGCGGATTCGGGGGGTCATACCGATCGAGGTATCGCCCTCACCTTGCTGCCGGCGATCTTGAGGCTGCGCGATGCGACGATGATGCGTTATGGCTATACACGGCCGATCCGAGTGGGCGCCGCCGGTGGCATCGGGACTCCCGAGGCCGCGGCGGCCGCCTTCGTGATGGGCGCGGACTTCATCCTGACCGGTTCTATCAACCAATGTACCGTGGAGGCCGGTACGAGCCCTGCGGTCAAAAACGTATTGGAGAGTCTCGATATTCACGACACGGTGCACGCCCCTGCAGGCGACCTCCTGGAGACCGGAGCACAAGTCCAGGTGGTTCGCAAAGGCCTCACCTTTGCCGCGAACGCCAACATCCTCTACGAGATCTACAGACGCTACAGCTCTTTGGAAGAGCTCGATGCGCGCACCTTGAACACCCTCCAGAACACGATCTTCCGGCGCAACGTTGCCGACGTGTGGGACGAGGTCCAGGCCCACTACCTGCGGACGAATCCGGATCGTCTCCGGGCCATCCAGGCCCACCCGCGCCGTCGGATGGCCGCGATTCTTCGCTGGTACTTCGCTTACACCTCGACGCTTGCACTCCAGGGCTCGAGCGAGCGCCCGAGCGAGTATCAGATCCACTGCGGCCCGGCGCTGGGCGCATTCAACCAGTGGGTTCGCGGCACCGAGCTCCAACATTGGCACCATCGGCACGTGTCCGACATAGGTCGTCGACTGATGCACGCAACCGCGGCACTCCTGAGCGGGCCCTACAGCGCGGTGGCGAGCCGGAGCCACGGCGCTTGACGCTAGTGCGACATCCGCTCCTGCATGCAAGAACCCCCGAGGCGGGAGGTGTGCGATTCAGCGCGTGGTTCACTGGCACCGAATCCATATTCGCCGATCACGTCATCCGCGGAGTGCCCATGTTGTCTGCTGCCGCGTGCATCGAAATGGTTCGAGCCGCCATGGCGCTCTCAGGGGATGCGTTGCCCCTCACTCTGAAAAGAGTCATTTGGCTGCGTCCGGTACGCGTCAACGCAAGTGCGCTCACAGTGCACGTGTGCCTGAAGAGGACCGAGTCGCGCACCATCGCATTCTCGATCTACAGCGAATCTCACGACGGCGATGCTGCGGACGCCAGCGCGCACCAGTTGCATTGCCAAGGACATGGACAACCGGGGACGCTCACCCCTTCGCAGCGGTCAAGTCTGGTCGATCAGGCACACACCGCTCGAGGGGAGTCGGTTGCCGCGCAAGAGTGCTACCGACTTTTCGAGCAGCTCGGCGTGCAGTATGGTCTAACACATCGGACCTTGCGCAACGTCGTGCGGCCGCGGTCGAACGGTGTGAAGATGGCCATCGGCGAGCTAGAGCAGTTGGCACGCACACCAGGATGTCTGATCGATCCGGGTACGTTGGATGGAGCCCTGCAGGCGACCGTGGGTGTCTGGGAAGGGGATGGCGCGAGCGGCTCACCGAGCCCGCGGGTGCCGTTTGCCGTTGACAGCATCGACATCCACGCAGACACACCCGTGCGTTGTACGGCCTATATCCTGAAGCGGCCCCGCCCTGACTCGGCCGAGCCGATCTTCGACCTCGACTTGTGCGGCGAAAGTGGCTCGCTGTGCGTTCGACTGCGAGGCATGATCGTACGGCCCGTGTGAAGTTTTCGATATGCGAAGGAGAGAACCATGGACGACGTCGAGATCGAGAAGTTCGTGTTGGCCAGCATCGCCAACATCTGCAACCTGGACCCGGCATGCGTGGCGAGCAGCTCCGACGTGCGACAGACAGGGCTTGACTCGATGACCCTCGTTGCTGTCATCGGGCTCATCGAAGCCCAGTACGGCTGTGCCGTGGATACGGAAGATATGCTGCAATTGTTCGAGGCCAACTCGGTCGGGGATATTGTGGTCTTCATACAGAAGATCGTCCCGCGCGCCGCGTCACTGCCGGCGCAACCCTGAGGCGGCCGGCATGCGTTCCGCGGCAGTTCTCTTGGCGATCGCCGCCTGCGTTGTGACGTACGGCGCCGCCGCCACCGACCCGCTCTCTGCAGCGCAGACGGCCTCTTTGCACACGATCGCAGCTACGCATCCCTGTACCGCAATAGCGCTCAGTCAGGTTCTGCGTGAGGCGTCGACGCCCCAAGACGGCACACTGTATTTGGATGAGGTTCCCTCGTCGGAACAGGACCCGAGGGCGGCGCTGGAGAGTCCCGGGGTCGGTGCGCAGCGCAATCCCTATTCAAGCAACATCGTATTCGTCAGGGTCCATTGGCGCGCGTTGAAGCTCCCGCGAGGCGCGTTTCTACTGCAATTCACCTCTGAGCTCATCGATCCAGTCGGCCGAGGACTGCAGCCGCGGCATCTGGTGGAGACCAACATCGGTGTCATCCTCTCGGATCGCCGCGAGATTGTGCTGATCGAGGCCAGCGCGGGGAGCGTCCCGACCTCGGCGAGCCCTCCATCCCTGGGCTCGAAGTTGATTCAAGCCGGTGTTCGCGCGGCTCGCGTTGTCAAAGTCAACTTTTTTCGCTAACCTCGACGCTCTATCGGAAAGCCGGCCTTGAAAGGAAACAACATGGGCACTCGTGTTGGTTGAGTCCAAGCGTGAAGCGTGACCGGTTCACAGGGAAAGGTGTCTTCGGGGTTCGAGAAGGAGAGATCGTGCAATCGCGCATTGTCGTCCTGAATCCATTCCGCTGTCGCGTCTGGGAGCTGCACGATCGTCTGGAGGGTTACCTCACCGAAGAAGCCTGCAGGGCTGAAATCGAAAGCTTTGCTCACCATGGACAGCTCATTCCCGTGGTGGGTCGTGCCTTGTACAACGATCCGGACTACGACGTAGAGATCGTCTGCGGCGCACGCCGTCTGTTCGTGGCACGTCATCTCAACATGGAGCTGCGCGTGGACATTCGCCAGATGTCCGACCGGGAGGCGCTGCTGGCGATGGACATCGAGAATCGCCAGCGCGTGGACATCAGCCCTTACGAGCGCGGGATGAGTTACGCGCGCTGGATTCGCGCCGGCTACTTCAAATCCCAAGACGACATTGCGCGGGCGCTGAAGATCTCTGCCTCTCAAGTATCCCGGCTGCTGAAGCTCGCGCGCCTGCCGAGCGTGATTGTCGATGCGTTCAGCAGTCCCACGGAGATCTGCGAGGGATGGGGGATCGATCTGATCGCCGCGCTGGAGCATCCGCAGCGGCGTGCCCGGACGTTGCGGCGTGCGCGGGCGCTCGCGAGCGGCCCTCGCCCCCCGGGGCGGGAGGTCTACCAGCAATTAATGTCGGCGGCCATCAAGGGTGAACGCACGAAAACCGTTCACCACGACGAGGTCATCAAGGACCCGCAAGGGCAGCCGCTGTTTCGCATCCGACGTCAACACAACAGCATTGCCATTTTTGTGCCGCTCGAGAAAGTGTCCGGGCGCACCTTGGAGAGCATTCGGCAGAGTCTCGCCAGCCTCTTGCAGCCGGCCAACGGGCCGGCCGATGGCCAGGCCAAGATGGGCAACGACATTCTGCAACTGACTCAACTGTGTCCGCAGTTGGCCGGTTGAGTGTCATGGCGCTGTTCTACAGCGCCCGGCGCTCGCTGGGTCTGGCCCCGGCGCGGTGCGGGCCGACCGTAGGCCGCCAGGCGGCTGTCGAGCGTTAGATGTCAGATCTACGTCAAGCCGCCGTACAGCTCGTTCCGCAGCTTCGGGAGCGTGCCGCGGAGGCCGAGCGGGCGCGTAAGCTGCCCCCCGCGTCGCTGGCCGATCTGCGCGAGCTCGGGCTCTTTCGCGCATTCGTCCCCAGAATCTATGGGGGTGACCAGCGCACGTTAGCGCAAGTGCTGGATGCAATGACGGAGCTCGCAGTGGGATGCGCGTCCACGGCCTGGGTGGGCTGCATCGCAGCCATCCATAACATCGCCGTTTGTTGGCTGGATAAAGCGGGGCAGGAGGAGATCTTCGGAGACGGTCCGGATGTGGTGATCACCTCGTCGGTGGCCCCGAGCGGATCATTATTGCGCACGCCTGGAGGGTTTCTGTTATCAGGACGGTGGGGGTTCTCGAGTGGGGTGGATTACGCAGCCTGGCTCATGTTAGGCGCAACCCTCAAAACCGGACTGGCGAGCCGGCCTATCGAATACTTTCTGTGTTTTGTGCGCTCCACCGAGATGAAGCTCATTGACGATTGGCACGTCGCCGGTCTTCGTGCCACCGGCAGCAAGTCGCTGGAGCTTACGAACGTGTCCGTTCCGGATCAGCGGGCGCTCTTGTTGAGGACGGTTGCCGAAGGAACAGCACCAGGACTGGCGCTACATCCGCAGCCCTTTTACCGCTTACCGTGGAATCCGCTTTTCATGTGTGCCTTCCCGCCGGCGGCGCTGGGGACGGCGGTGGCCATGCTCGAAGGCTTGCGCGAATATACGTTATCGCGCATCAATCGCTTTTCGGGCCGAGGGTTTGTCGGCAGTGCCGGAACGGCCATGCGCTTGGCCCAAGCGGCCGCTCAACTCGATGCCGCACGGCTGATGTTTCGCAACGACCTCGCCACACTCGATCGCAATGCTTTGGACGAGGCGCCCTTACCTCCAGAGGCCGCCGCGCGGATCGCCTATCACGTTCCTTACATCATCGATACGTGCAGCCGCGCAGTGCTCCAGCTCTTTCGGGGGAGTGGCGGAAGAGCCCTCCACGATAGCAATCCGCTGCAGCGACACTTCCGCGATATCCACGCGATGACCCAACACGCCGCCATGGACATGGATTACGCGAGTGAGATGTACGGGCGCGCCCTACTGGAGAACCCTTCATTCGATGTGGGTGTCCGAGAGTGTCAGTTATCCAAGGAGCCTCTATGAAGGATGTTGCGGGCAAGGTGGCTTTCATTACAGGGGGCGCAAGCGGCATCGGGTTGGGGATGGCGCGAACCTTCGTGGAAGCCGGAATGAAGGTCGCCATCACCTACCGGAACGAAGCTCACCTCGACACCGCCCTCACTCACTTTCGCGGGCGCGAGTCGAGCGTACATCCGATCCGGCTCGAGGTAACGGATCGAGACGGGATGGAACGCGCCGCGGACGAGGCAGAACGGACCTTCGGCAACGTCCATGTGCTGTGCAACAATGCGGCGGCGGGCATCATGGTTCCGATCATCGACGCCAGCTTCGATGATTGGGACTGGGCGTTGGCGGTGAACATCGGTGGCGTCGTCAATGGCCTGCAGACGTTTCTCCCGCGCTTGCGTGCGCATGGCGAAGGGGGGCACATCCTAAGCACGGCCTCGATGGGGGGCTTGTTCCTGGGAAGCAGTGTGGGCATCTATAACACCACCAAGTATGCGGTTGTGGGGATGATGGAAGCGCTGCGAGCCGATCTTCTGGGTACGGAGATCGGTGTGTCAGTGGTCTGTCCGGGGCTGGTGAATACGAACATCCACACGGCGGAGGAATGGCGGCCGCAGCAGTATGCGCGCTCGGGCCAGTCAATGGAGCCCGCCGAACGCGCCCAACGCGCGGCGTGGTTCAAAGAAAACGTGATCTGCGCGGGAATGGATCCGTTGGAAATCGGTCAGCTCGTCCTGCGAGGGATCCAGCGCAACGATTTGTATATTCTCAGCCACCCCGAATACGAAGACGGCGTGCGGGAGCGTTTCGAAGCGATTCTCGCCTCATTTTCAAAAGACACCGCGCCACCGGAGCGTCGCGTGCGTGCCGAGCAGCGGGTGCTGCGTCATCCGTTGTATGCGCTGGAGCGCGATCGCCGATTGCAGGAACGCGAGCGCTAGATCTTTCGCTCCCGCCCTTCCCAAAACTTCGCGCGTAGGCTGCGCTTGAACAATTTCCCGTTGGGATCTCGGGGTAATTCGCTGGCGTACTCGATCTTGCGAGGCAACTTGACCGCCGAGAGGCGCTCGCGCAAGAACATTACCAGCTCAGCGGTCAGCGCCGCGCTCGCAGGCGTGCCCGGAGCGAGTTGGACGACCGCGCGCACCGATTCGCCCAAGATCTCGTCGGGCACGCCGAACACCGCGCAATCGAGCACCTGCGGATGTTGCACCAGAACCTGCTCGATCTCGGCCGAATAGATGTTCACCCCGCCTGAGATGATCATGTCGACCTTGCGGTCGCACAGATACAGATAACCCGCATCATCCAGGTAGCCGACGTCACCGACGGTAAACAACTCCCCCCGATAGGCAGCCTGGGTCTTCTCCGGATCGTTCTTGTATGCGAAGCGGTCGCCCGTAAATCGAGTGAGGTAGATCGCCCCAATCTCACCTGGCGGCAATTCCCGACCATCGTCATCGAGAATGCGCAGCGTCGTCCCTCGCATCGGGCGTCCGACCGTACCCGGATGCTCGAGCCACTCCGAAGAGGTGACGGCGGTGCCGACACCCTCGGCCGCGCCGTACGATTCCCACACGATCGGGCCCCACCATTCGATCAGCTCCCGCTTGACCTGAGGCGGACACGGTGCCGCGCTGTGAGAGACGAGTCGCAATGAGGAAACATCGTAGCGCCCGCGCACTTGCGAAGACAACTTCATCAGCCTGACGAACATCGCGGGGACCATGAACGTGGTGGTGACTCGGTAGTGCTGCACGAGACCCAGGAAGGCCTCCGGCTCCCAACGCTCCGGGAGCACGACGAGGTGGCCGAGGTGCAGGGACGTTGTGGTGAAGTCGAGCGGGGCCGCGTGATAGAGCGTCGATGCACACAGATGGACATTGCCGTCCTCTGGATGATTGCCGCACGAAATATGGAAAGCGACGGTTCTCGCGAAGGCCTCGTCCGCGTCCGCGAGCGGCAGGTCGATCGCCTTCGGGCGGCCGGTCGTGGCGGAGGTATAGATCAACATCCTTCCGCGCCGCGGCTCCGCGACGTTCTCACGGGGCCGATCTGCGAGCCATTCTTCGAAAGAGAGAAACCCCGGGATCGACCCGAAGGACACCCGCAGCGACTGATTCGAAGGCGAGCTCTCCTGCCAAAGCCGATTGAGCACGGGGGCAACGCGCTCGTGCGCAAAGAGTCCCTTGGCCCCGGAGTTCTCCAGGACGTAGCCGATCTCGGCGGCCGAGAGATGCCAATTGATCGGCACCACGTATAACCCAATATGGGTTGCAGCCAGGTACACGGCAATGAACTCGATGCAATTGGGCGCGAGGATTGCGATCACCTCGCCCTGGGCGAAACCGTGTTGGCGCAGCGCATGGCAGAGTTGATTGACCGTCGTGACGAGCGTGGCACGGGTCCAGCATCGACCTTCGGGCTCGATGACGGCAGGGGCGTTCGGATCACGTTGCGCAAAATGGTGGATGCCGTAGGGGGTCATGGAGGTATCACCTCTGTGTTGCAAGAGTCTCGCGCGCAACCCTCGAGCGAGGGGCGCCATTCTCAAGGAATCGAACACTCGCTGGTGGTTCTATGTGAGAGCATCCGCCAAGCACCGGAAACTTGCCTGAACACGCGGACGAACTCGAATGAGTATTCCCGCAATTCAGTGTCCTGCTTTCGAACGGTTATCCTGCCGCTCGCGAGCGCTACATCGCCGTGGAGCTCGACGTCAGCGGCCTCCAGGACACGAGACACGTACTTCCCCTTATCCTTCAGTACGCTCTGGAGCCAGGCCTCCTTGGAATTGCGTACGCCCGTACCATGAACCAGGCTGAAGCGCTCGCAATAGACAGAATCCAACAATGGCAGGTTTGCCTCGACGATGGCCTTCTCGATGTTCTCCATGAGCGTCCTGACCTCGGCGCCGACGGCCGGTGTAACGACTTCCTCTGCTACCGTCTTCTCGGCATCGGGTTCCATGCTCGCGCGGACCGAGCTCAGCAGTTCATCCACATCGTCGAGGGGCGACAATAAATCCAGAGGCCTGGTTCGGTACCATTCTCCATGCACCGCGGCTCGCGGCCTGTTGCCGGCAAGGATTCCTTGAGTAAGCCCCCTCAGATACTTTCGAACAGCAATGATGGCTTGGTCGGAGTCGACGAGATGCTCGAATACTCGCGCACCGGCGCATTCGATTTCTTCCTGTACGGCACGGTCCTGATCATTTGCACCCTTGATACCCGTGAAATCTCCGGCCGACTGCAGCGCGCGATCTGCGAGATAGCCGTTACGCCGGTTTCGCACGGGCACCCAGGTGTCAATACAATCGCCATTGTTCAGAGCGAATCGCTGCAATACGGACTGTGGCGGAAAGCCCAGACCCGATTCCAGTTGCGCAAGCTCCGCGTCGGATATATCGCGGTCCAGCCGGTACGCGTAGTGCCAGCAGTAGCTGTGGGAGTCGTCGATGGGCACCCACATTCGTCCATTCAATAGTCCCGCAGCACTTGGAATCATGCTGTAACTGGGCGCCAGCCACTTGCTGATGCGCCAGTAGTACCCCTGCTCGCCCGCATCGCGCCTGGCGATGCACATGATTCCATAGGGCGTGTTCCGCACGAACACCTCAGGGGATCGCTCCGTGATACTGATGATGCGATGTGCAGACACGGAGCGCTGCTCGGATGAATGGAGGAACGAGACGTGCGATGGATCCATCTCTCCCTCGAGACCGCGAAGCCAATTGGACTCCTGAAGCCAGACCGAGACGTGGCGGCGCTTTGCTGAGAGGTCCAACCACTCGAAATGCGGCGGTTGCGGGATTTCGCCTGCCGGACCCATGTAGATCCATATGACGCCCCCGGCTTCCCGCGTCCGATATGATCGTATGGACACGTGTTGCCGCGCTTTTCCAGAGTCTGCGATGTTGGGCATGTCGATGCACTTCCCGTGCACGTCGAACTTCCAACCGTGGTAAAGGCAGCGTAGGCCGCAGTCTTCATTTCTTCCCAGATAGAGGGGTGCCCCGCGATGTGGGCAATTGGGCTCCACGATCCCTACCTTCCCTGAGCTGTCCCGGAACGCGAGCAGATTTTCGCCCAGGATTTTCAATCGCACCGGTGTCCCGTCTCGCAGACCAAGCTGCGCGGACGGTAGCGCGGGCAGCCAGAAGCTCCTGAAGAGCTGTCCCATCTCCTGATCAGTTCCAACACCCCGTCCGACGTCAAAGTACTGGGCTGTGCTCATCTGGTACTCGTTGTTTGGACCCGGCGGTCCCGATCTCATCCCAACCGCGCGAAAAAATCCAGCCGCGTAATCACTTGCGATCTTTCATCCCGCAAGCGGTGGATCCCAATCGACTTGGCCCCCTTTGCTCCAGTCCGATTCGCGCCGGGTGGCCAAATTGACTTTGGTCCGCGAATGGACTGCAATTCGACAGATGTCGGTGCAAGCAAGGGAGACTCGCGTGGCACGGTTCTTTACAACGCCAGGGATCAACAAGGACGGCAGCCAGATCCTCGAGCGAGACCTGTGATGCGCGGCGTTCGGGTGGTGATCTTCGATTTCGACTACACGCTGTTCGATACCTCGGCGGGCGTCGTCGAATGCATGAAGCGCGCCTTCAGTGCCTCGCGGCTGGGTGAGCCGACGGAGGAAGAAATCAGGCAGACCATCGGTTTGCCGCTCGAACAGGCCATTACCGCGCTCGCTGGACCCACGGCGCAGGTTCCGGAGGTGGCGCGGTCGTTCCTGGACTTCTCGGAAAAGTACATGGTGGATCGCACACAGCCATTGGAGCCTGCGCCGGAGGTCTTGAAGGTTTTGCGAGCCAGCGGTTGCCGCCTCGCCATAGTGACGGGCAAGCATCGGGCTCGTGTCGAGCGCACATTGAAAAAGTACGAGCTCGACTGGCTGTTCGATCACATCGTGTGCGGTGATGAAGCACCAGCCAAACCCAACCCGGAGGGGCTCTCGAGAGTGATGGCCGCCTTCGCAGACTGCGAGCCTGCGAGCTTCGTCTACGTCGGAGATCACCCCTTCGATATCGATACGGCTCGTAATGCGGGCATCGACTGCATTGCGGTCGCTACGGGAAAAACAGCGGCAGCCGTACTCGCGGCACGAAATCCTCTCCGGGTGATCGCCTCGCTGGGCGAGCTCCCCGGAATCCTCCTGCCACGGTAGTGAGCCGTATGAGCCCTACAGTGGACCCGGTGACGCTATCGCTATGACTCAGCCAGGCAACGTTGCCGCGTGCGTGAGGAAACTCGAAGCGCTCTGGACCGCGATACTCGGAATTCACGCCGCTACGCCCGAAGACAATTTCTTCTCACTGGGCGGCAACTCCCTCGTCCTGGTGCACCTGCTCGCCAGCATACAGGGTGAGTTCGGTGTCGTTCTCGAGCCTGACATATTGTTCGATCACCCGACGCTGCAAGAGATGGCCGAGCAGATCGTACGTCATCAAACTCGATCAGCGAGCCATGACGGACCTGTGGCGCTAGGCCGGGTAGCCAAACGCGTTTCGCCCAACCAGGAGCGCCATTGGATTTTCAGGGACAAGAGAATACGGCTATACAACTTGTACTACGAGGCAAATATCTCGGGGCTCGACTCTCCCGCACGATTGCTCGGCGCCTTCGCCGACACCGTCGAGAACAATCGGGTATTCAAGTTCATCTTCCAACGGCGCGAAGATGGCGTATATGCGGTCCCCTGCGATGAGGTTCCGGCACTGACGCTCACCGACCTGCGGAACATCGACCCACGGGAGGGCGCCGGGCGCTTGGAAGAGAGCCGGCGTCGCGTGTCTGCGTCCGATTTCGACATCTGGCGTGAGGTCGCTTTCAGCGCCGAATACGCCATGACGGGACCTGGTGAGGGCGTCTTGATGTTCTGCGCGAATCACATCCTGTTGGATTTGGAGTCCCTCGGAATCTTCTTCGCGGAGTTATATGCCAGATACTGCGATCTTCCAGTCCGCGCCAAGGAGATCGACTTCTACGATGTTGCGGCGTGGCAGCGCCACACGGAGTCAGTCACCCCCGAGGCTCTCGAGGGGTACTGGAGGCAAAAACTCGCACCCTATACGCAAACACTGCGCTTCTCCGGCCGAAATCGTCCGGAGGCTCACGTGGGCACGGGCGCAGTCGAGAAACTGGCAATAGTGGATCCAAAGGCGTTGCGATTCCTGCGAAGTGTCGACTCGACCCGACCGCCCTTGTTCATCAAGGTCATGAGCACCATCGCACTGGCCGTATTTGCGCAATACCAGGAGGCCCCGCTGGCCATCTCGTATCCGACCGCCGTGCGACCTCACCCCGCCGCGGCGGACATCGTCGGAAATTTCCTGACTCACAATTTCTTCATCCTGGATCCGCGCGAGGATGTCGACCTGACGGGATGGTTAGCCGCCAACAATCGCCAGTTCATCGCCGACGTGATCCATCGACAGCTGAATATTCTCGACAAGGAGGCACTGCTGCCGGCTTCGATGCAGACATTTTATGGAAAATGTCAGATCCGATATCAATTCTATGACATGACGCTGGGTGCCCCTCCCCCCAGCGGTTCCCTCCAGATCAGGCGGCCGGAGGAGCGGTTCGAGAAGGCGCTGGCGGACCTGCACTTCTTCGTCGAGCTCAGGGAATCGAGTCTTCATATCATGCTCGTCTATTACAGTGCGATCTTCTCTCGCGAGGAAATACTCGCGTTGCTGCACAGGCTCAAACTTGCCATTGAAAGCCTGGAGTCTCTTACGTCGCTCCCTCTGCCCTCGATCGTGGCCCGGCTCGGGATGGTGGCTCATTCGCGCGGCTGACGCGTGCCCGGGGCAGCTCACCTCGATCGCATCACTCGAGACCCAGCTCCTCGGCATATCCTTTCAGATCCAGGTATCCGTGACCCGAGAGGCAAACGACCAGCACGGCACCGGCGGCCAAGTCGCGCGCCATGTCGATCGCGGCGCACACGGCGTGGCCGCTCTCCGGAGCCGGCAGCACTCCCTCGGTTTTCAACAATATCTGCCCCGCCTCGAACACCTTGCGCTGGGTCACGGTACGCGCTCGAACGAGACCTCGATTCACCAGGGCAGAAAGCACTGGAGTCTTGCCGTGATAGCGCAATCCACCTGAGTGGATTTTGGGCGGCTGAAAGGCGTGCCCCAGGGTAAACATCGTAATGCGCGGAGTATGCCGACCGAAATCGGCCCAGTCATAACGGTACTCACCCCGCGACAGAGTTGCGATGTTCTCGGGCTCGCACGCAATGAATGAGACTTCCTGCCCCCGCATCCGCCCCACCACGAACGGGGCTATGAATCCCACAAAATTGCTGCCTCCGCCAACACAACCGACGAGATGCGACGGTTCGCGATCGAGCGCCCGCAACTGCGATTGCGTCTCGAGTCCGATCACCGTCTGGTGAAGCACCGCGTAATAGGACATGCATCCGAGCGCCAGCCGATGGTCTGGTGAGGACCGAACCAACTCGATCGCCTCACTCATCCCGATTCCGAGGCTCCCCGGCTGTCCCGGGTCCTCGGCGAGGAGTTTGCGCCCGAGCTCGGTCACACTGCTCGGCGACGGATACACCTCGGCGCCGCTCATACGCATCATGTACCGACGATAGGGCTTGTCGTCGTAGCTCTTGCGCGTCATGAACACTTTCGTCTTCAGGCCAAAACGGTCCGCCGCCATCGACAAAGCCGAGCCCCACTGGCCGGCACCGGTATCCGTCACGAGGGTCGTTACGCCGGGATCGGCGGCCGCATAGGCAGCCTGTGCCAGTGCGGTGTTGAGCTTGTGACTGCCGGCCGGATTCTGGTCCTCGCGCTTGAGGTAGATCTCCGCGGCAGTGCCGAGGAATTTCTCCAGGCCGCGAGCGCGATACAGCGGTGTCGGGCGGTACTGCGCGTAGCCTTCCAAAACTCGTTGCGGAATTTCGATCCAAGGGTCGCGCGCATATTGTCCCTGCAAGAACTCGATCTTCAGCGCCTCGCGCGACCACAGCCAGTCAAACTCCTCGACCGTGGCCGGGCGGTCTTCGCGCGGATGAAGGGGCCGTGGGATGTCAAACCCGAGCTCGGGAACTATGTTGTACCAGGATCGGACTCGAAAGTTTTCCTCGCCCATTTTCGTATCCTTCGGTGTTGGGACTGTGTTGTGTTGAGGTTTCTTCCGACTGTAGCAATTGTCCGGTACATTTGCACGCGAGCGGAGAGCGGCGCGCCGCCGGTGCCCGGCTCGATCGCAATCGCATCGGCCACACAGTGTCGGAATGATGGCTGCTTCGGCGCTCGCCCTGGGCGAGCTGAGAGCGCCCGCGCGCGGGCCGAGAAACGCGAGGGGTACGCGCGGATGGGTGGGCGGGGGTGGGCTTCTAGATCTCGACCAACATGCTGAGATCCAGGGCGGTTACGGAATGCGTGAGCGCTCCACTCGATATCCGCTGCACTCCGGTGGCGATATAGGCGGGCAAGTTCGACAGGGTTACGTTTCCCGAGATCTCCAGCTCGGCTCGAGTGCCCGTCGTCCGCGCCAGCTTCACCGCAGCCCCGATCTGCTCGAGAGTGAAGTTATCGAGCATGATGTAGTCGACACCCTCGGCAAGAGCCTCGCGCAGTTGCTCGAGCGTCTCGACCTCCACCTCTATCCGAGCGTGCCGCTGTTGCGCGCGCAGGTGCTCCTTGACGAGTCGGATTGCTCTGGCGACTCCACCAGCCAGTGCGACATGGTTCTCCTTGATCAGCGCCATGTCGTACAGTCCGAGTCGATGATTGGAAGCCCCTCCCGCTCGAACCGCGTACTTGTCCAGCAGCCTCAGGCCCGGAGCGGTTTTGCGCGTATCCAGAATCCTCACGCCGTAGGGGGCAGCGATCGCGCACATTCTCGCCGCTGCCGTGGCGATTCCGCTCATGCGCTGCATGAAGTTCAGCGCCACGCGCTCGGCGGTGACGAGACTGCGTGCCGCCCCAGATACGGTAAAAAGGCGGTCTCGAGGCGAGACCATATCACCGTCCTTGCGCAAGGCGTCGAAGTCGATGCGAGAGTCCACCTCCATGAACACAACGCGTGCGACCTCAATTCCACATACGACACCGGCTTCCTTCGAGATTACGGACGCGCGCGCCGTCTGTGCGGGCGCGATTGTCGCGTCGGTTGTCAGATCTCCCCCGCCGACATCCTCACGAAGTGCTTGGCGCACGCTGGCAAGCACAGTCGCCTCATCCAGTCCGGAGATCGATTCATTCATGCGGGCACCGCCTCCTCTCGACCCACGCTGATCGCATATTAGCAAGATCGGGTCGGCTACGAGAGCCCGCGCGATTCCCGGACCCCGAGGGCCCCATGAGAGCGACGAATCCACCGTGCGGTCCGCTCTTGGTTGGCGTGATCAGCCAACTGGCGACGAATCAGACCTCCATTCGGGCGAAGCGCCAGGCCCCGAGGCTGATACAAACGACAGCCATGGCGATGAGAACGGCCGCGTCGACCGCGGTGCCGAAATGTGTCTGGGCGATCAGCGTGGACCGCAACCCATCGATACCATAGGACAGCGGATCCACACGTGTGAGCGCTGCAAGCACGTCTGGCAGATTGTCGAGCGGGAATAGCGCGCCGGAGAGGAAGAACAGCGGCATCACGAGGAAGTTGATCACCATCTGGAACCCCTGGATGTCCTGCAGCGAGGAGCCAATTGCCGTTCCGAGCCCGGCGAAGACCAGAGCGATCAGTGCCATGAACCCGAGGCCCTCGGGTATCAGCGCCGGACTCACCGGCCGGAAGCCGGCGATCACACAAACGACCGCGACCAGCCCTCCCTGTATCAATGCAACGGTCGCCCCACCGCATGTACGGCCCAGCATAATGAGCACGCGCGGCACAGGCGCTACCAAGGTCTCCTTCAAAAAGCCGAACTGGCGGTCCCACAACAGTGCGGTTCCCGAGAAGGTTGCGGAGAACAACACGGTCATCGCAATGATCCCGGGGGACACGAACTGCAGATAGTCGCCACGGCCCGCTTGCCGGAAGACGGTGCTCATACCAAAGCCGAGCGCCAGCAGGTAAAGAACGGGTTGACCGAGTGAAGTCATGATTTTGACTTTCGAACGCGTGTAACGTCGCAACTCGCGCAACCACAGGATGTAAATAGCGGACATCGTCAGCTCCCCCACTTGCTGATGACCTTGCGCATCCGCTCCGCAGCACTGACGGTCTCAGCGCGGACCGCCGTGCCGGTCAGGGCCAGGAATGCATCCTCCAGGGTCTGCGTGCCGGTCCGGTCCTTCAGTTCCCTGGAAGTCCCGCGAGCCACGATCTTGCCGTGATCGAGGATTGCGATCCGTGAGGCGACGCGATCGGCTTCGTCCATGTAGTGGGTGGTCAGAAAGACGGTCACGGTTTCTTTCTGATTCAACTCCTTGACGTGAGTCCAGAGCTGATTGCGAGTTTGTGGATCCAGACCGAGTGTGGGCTCATCGAGGAACAGGATTTTCGGGGCGTGGAGCAATCCCCGCGCGACCTCCAGCCTGCGGCGCATGCCGCCGGAGAATGTCTTCACGGCAGCGTCCTTGCGGTCCCAGAGGCCGAAAGTCGTGAGCAACATTTCCGAGCGCTCGCGCCGCAGTTTCCGTGGCACGCTATACAGAGCGCCGTGCAGATCCATGTTTTCCCAAGCCGTGAGCTCCAGATCCACGCTGGGATCCTGGAATACGATTCCGAACCGCCGGCGCACTTCCTGCTTGTGCCGCGCCGGATCGAGACCGTCGATCTCGAGCTTACCGCTCGTGACTGCGAGCAGCGTAGTCAGCATCTTGATCGTGGTCGTTTTGCCGGCCCCGTTTGGTCCGAGAAATGCAAAGATCTCCCCCGGTGCAACTTCGAAGGAGACGGCATCGACCGCCGTGACGGCGCCGAATTTGCGAGTCACGTCCTCGGCACGAATCATGATCCTCCCACGAATCACTCAGCGGTCAGGGCACTGCTGCCCGCTCCGATCGGTTCGCCAATTGTTCGAATGGAATTAATGCCTTGCCCGCTTGCAGCCTGCAAGATCCTGCGCAAGGCCTGGCTGAAAATTCCGCCCGCCTGCCGATCTATCATTCATTTCCGTTATTTTCTTTGAAGCCGGATGTAATCGGGTAGCGCCGCTCGCGACCAAAAGCGCGCTCCGTTATTTTTACCCCTGGCGCTGCCTGGCGTCTTTTGAATTCGTTCCTGTATATCTTGGCGATGACTTTCTCGACCACCTCAGCCGAAAATCCCGCGCCGGCAATGTCTGCCATACTTTGCTCCAACTCGACATGTCTTTCGACAATGGGGTCCAATATGTCATACGGAGGTCGCGAGTCCGTATCCAATTGATTTGGTCTCAGCTCGGCACTGGGTGCTCGATCGATGATTCTTTGCGGAATAACCTGACTCTCAGAATTACGCCAACATGCTAGCTGGTATACCAGTGTTTTTGATACATCTTTCAAGGGAGCGAAAGCACCGACCATATCGCCATATATCGAGGCAGCACCAATCGCCATCTCGCTCTTATTGCTGGTTGTGAGAACCAACTTTCCGGTTTTATTCGAAACCGCCATTAACAGCACGCCTCGACATCGAGCCTGAATACTCTCCTCCGTCGTATCGAAAGGTATACTTGCAAATGTCGCTGGCAGCACGTCAGTGAACGCAACGAATGGCTCTTCGATGGGAATGACGTGATAACCAATCCCGAGGCTCTCTGCCATCACCACCGCATCCTGTGTACTCATTTCAGCTGAATAGCGGGACGGCATGAGAAGAACGCTCACGTTTTTCGCACCAAGGGCGTCAACCGCAATACTGGTAGTCAAAGCGGAGTCTATTCCACCTGACAGCCCGATGAGCACACCTTCAAAACCATTTTTCTTGACGTAATCTCTGACTCCCAGGGTAAGACACTGATAGATACAGCCCAACTTTGACAACCGCTGTTTCGACTCTGCCGTTGTGCGAAATTCGAGACCACCATTTGAATCAGAAATGTCGACCAGGAACTGCCCCTCTGCAAATTGAGGCGCCTGGAATACGATTCGGCCATCTTTGTCGACTACCATCGAGCCGCCGTCGAATACCAGCTCATCTTGCCCACCGACGAGATTGACGTATACGACGCCCAAGCCTGTTTCCTGCGCTCGCTTTCTCAATAACTCTTTGCGTTGCTCGGCGACATTTGAGCGAAATGGGGATGCATTCACGCTTATCAGCAGTTTTGCACCCACATCGCGTGCAGATTTAGCGTGTTCCGGCCCCCATAAATCTTCACAGATGCTCAAGGCCGTCGGTATGGACTCGAGTAATATTTTTTTTGTCTCGCTTCCGGCGCAGAAGTAACGCTTTTCGTCGAACACGCCATAATTTGGCAATTGCTTCTTGTCGTAGGTCGCTCGAATTTCTCCAGCCTTTATATAACTAACACTATTGAACAGCCGCCCTTCTTTCATTGTCGGATGGCCGATCAGGACACCGATTCCCGCAGAGCAGCTGGCAATCCTGGCTAGAGCATGAGCCGCATGCTCCAGGAACACCGGCCTCAATAGCAGATCTTCAGGCGGATAACCCGTAATCGTCATCTCCGGAAATATAACGAGGTCCGCATGTAGATCCTCACGAGCTGCATTGATACAACCAATTATCTTGCGCGTATTGGCTTCGATATTTCCAACGTGAAGGTTGATTTGTGCAATTGAGACGAGCATCCGGCTATGACCTCTCCCCATTCGGATTTGTGGCTCGCTACATGTCCGCGTAGCCCGAGTGTTTACGCACGACGACGCCATTTTTGGTTTCGCTGCGAATATCGCCGGGGCTCCCGTCGGATCAGAGGTTTCCCAGTCTGAATTCTCCATAGATGGGATAGTGATAACTTGCCTCCTTGAAAAGGAGATACTCATTATCAATCATCGCGTAGTAGTCCCTACGATCCTTCGTTGCCGACGGCGTGACCTCCTGTCCAGCTACATCCGGCTCGTCGATCTTATATGTAACCATACTTCTGCCGGGCGGAGATTCGCCAGGCTTCTGTCCGCAACCCAACTCTTCTCTATCAAAGTTTGGATGAATTACCTTTCCTTGTAGAACTTCTATATTTCTCGACACAATGATGTAATCGAGAACGAGCCGCAATGGGCTTGGTCCAAAATGAGCAGCTTCACATGTAAATGCTATGTTGTCGGGGCGTATCCAGGAAGTCGACTTCTCGATGACACTCTGCAGAACACTGCTCCCTTCAGCCTCTTTGTCGTTTATGTCGACATTCAGGTCGCCAACGATCATATAGTAGTCGGCTTTTTTCAGCGGCTTTATACCAGATAGAGCTACGCTATGATCTGTTTCGCCTGATACATACCACTCTAAAAACCTCAGCTGTTCAGCATTTCTAAAGCCATTGATGGATCTAGGATTTCCGAAATGATGTGCAGGAGTAGCGTGAAGAAAAATGATATGGAGATTTTTCTCCCCAACTTCTATCGTTATATCTGAGAAACTTTTATCAAACAGTTTCATCTCTTCGGGAAAGTCCGCTCCGCCTGGAGTCTTGAAGCGCGCAAAATCCACATCTGGATTGAAGTCTTTCCATGGGAGATCCGTATATATTTTTTGATCTGAAATTTTGTATTTGAAAATGCCGCCACTCGAGAGCTGCCCCGGCATGGTTCCAAAATTGACATCATCTGCATGCGCCAATGCCTCTGGAGTGCAAGCATCGACGAAGTAAGTCCCATCGCGCTTTGTTTTTGCCTGCATCCCTAGATTGGAAGGCGTAAAAAAATAACTTTCAAACTCCAGACCCCATTTTGCAATGAGCTTGCCGATGTTCGCGCCAGTAGTTCTGAAGCTCTTACTTGGAACATCTTGCAAATCATATTGAACCCCATTCAAAGACAAAATATCAAAATCAAATTGCTTTATTATTTTTCTTGCGCTTTCAATTTGTCGTGCGTTGTTTTTTATTTTCGCACTATCTAGGTTCGTAACATGGTAGTGCAGCAGTTTGATTGTCGGCAAGACTGTCATTGTGGAAGAACCGGAAACTCGAGCGATATTCACAGGAGCGACGAGTCAAGGGAAATTGTCCGCTGGGTTCGCAGTGTCTCGAACGTCAGCTTTCTTCGCCCCCATTGACTTGAACCCTTTGCGACCAGTAGTGAACTGATTCTGCGAATTCTTTCGCAGTATATTTGCTCTCTACTCCACCGGGCTTTTCGAGCAGGTTTCTCGCCATTGCCAGGGGATGCATGGGCTCATGCTGGGTCTGAGTAGCGAGAAGCACAATGATTTCCCATTCCAGATCGCAGCTTCTTTCTCGAAAATTCTCCAGAACGGTAGCAGCGGCAAAACACACCACATTGACGAATTCTGCGGGAACAGCTTTTGCTTTGGCGACAGTCCTGATAGCAAAGTTCTCATTGTGTGCATAAACTTCAGAATGCAACACCATATCCTTTTGCAAAGGAACAGATGTGCAATAGAAATTTTCTGCAGGGACAGGGACCACCACTTTTCGCCTGAGATCTTTCTCGCCATCACCTGGAGCCGCAGAAAACCAATTCTCTCGAACCAAATCAACGACATCTGCAGCTGCATACTTGGTAAAAAAGGAATAGCCAGTCCCAGGTTTATGCCGCGACAGAGCGAACTTGCTCCATCCTAATGTGGGAGCATCGACCTCAGTCCTTCTCTCTATGTTTTTCATATTTCTTCCCGTTTCAGCAACCCGGAATCATGAAATGAGGTTTGTTCGTCTGTAGAGGAGGTCGAAACGGAGGACATACTTTTCACCTCGGGTAACTTCCTTCCCTTCATGGAGCAACTGATCCTGGAATCCCAATACCAGACCCTTCTTGGGCTGAATGACTCTGCCGTAGTCCAGAAACACCGTCTGTCCGCCTTCAAAATCGTCGTTGAGATAAACGAGAATCACGGCACGCGTTCTTTCGCTGTCGTTCTTTCTCCACGGGTGCTCACAATGTGGCTTGAAATACTGGCCTGGAATATATTTATAGAGACGAATGTACTCGGACGGACCTATGAGTACATTGCTCCCGAGATAGTTTGGCGTGTTGGTGCCGAGACGCCCAGCGCCGTAGAACATTTCGAAGGCCAAATCCTTGTCCCATATCTCCAATCTGCTGTTATTACGGTGGTCATTTATCTTTTTTGGGCCGTCTTTGGTAAACAACGTGCCTTCGCGGTATTCATACTTGGATTGAAAGTCGCTCAACCACTGATCACAAATCTCCGGTTTGATAGAGTGCTTCCAGATCAGTGCTGCGTCATAAAATACATCCTCTGAGCTGATCCTTTCATGCATATCACTCGAACATCCAGCCAGCTCCAGGTTGTTTTCGACTAATTGCTTCCGCATCGACTCTTCATAACTCATTGTTATTCACCAACTGTCCGAATAGGCTTTTTGGCTAACCGCAGGTCATAAAGATCCATGGGGGACGGGGTCTCATCCCAGGAACTCGAGCAACTCTTCCCTACTGACCTCACCTACTTTCATCTCCCTGGTACCCACCTTATGCAGGACAGGGACACTCCGGATACCCAGGGCTCTGGCCATGGTCGTAACTTCAGGGGTATCAATGTCAACCACCGACGCCTCGATACCCATTGACTCGAGTGTTTCCCTTACGCGCCTGCAGACTGAGCATCCTGCTCTTACATACAATTGCAATTCCATATGGCTTGCCTCAATCCCGCTGACTTCTAAACGAGCTTCCCCGGCGCCCCCGCGGGTCGCGGTGTGGTACAGCATCGAGGCGGAAACTCCATGTCAGCCCACCGCGGCAACAGACACCCCGTCCCGTTCTGCAAAGCGCTGCACGGCTGCGGCGCGCTCCCCCTCCAGACCCGCGAGCCTTCGGCCCAGCTCTGGATTCTCGCGTGCGGATCGACCGAGCATGCCCGCGACAACCCCGCAGATGTTGTCGAGCAACTCCCTCGAGGCGCGGGTCACCGGCAAAACGAGCGCGACCGTGGTTGCCTGGTACTTGATGCTGAAAAGCGGTGCACCATCGTCCCCCTTCACTACTTCGGTGCGAGGACGTTTGCGGGCCTTGCGAGCTCCGGCTGCCGCCATCAGCAACTCGCCGTAGGTATCGCGCGCTGGCGGACGCTCCTGCGATTCAGCTAACTGACGCGCCCTTCTCAGCAGCAGCATGCGCTTCTCCGGATTCTCGAGCACT
>Ga0105240_10001843_pt1 | contig 35525 bp, 22 predicted proteins | sample KBSC54metaG_FD_80426 | JGI IMG/M metagenome (GOLD analysis project Ga0105240, IMG submission 80426) | Corn rhizosphere microbial communities from Kellogg Biological Station, Michigan, USA - KBS C5-4 metaG | ecosystem: Host-associated > Plants > Roots > Rhizosphere > Soil | place: Michigan, USA... | reverse complement strand
GATGTTGCAATCGAAGGTTGCAACCCGATCAACGCAGATTTAGGACACTACTCCCTATGTTGACGGCTAGAGAATTCCTGAGACTCGCTCCTTGTGCGCTAATCTTTTTCATCAGCCACACGTTATGTGCGGAAGACGCCAGTAAAATTTTAGCCGGCGACCTGGCAAAGCACTGGCAGGTATTGAAAACTCTCTCGCTCGACGTCGCCCAGGCCATTCCGGAAAACGCGTATACGGCCAAAGCGGCTCTTGCCGAATCGGACCCGAATGAGATGGGTCCTTTTGAATTGGGCGCCCTTGCGCTGGAAAACGTTCTGTCTTGCTCGAGCGCCCTTGGCACGGGTGTTCCCGCAAGATTTCAGTCTGCCCTCGATCGGCCAATGGACTCGACGAGAACGGGCGTCATTACGAATCTGACGGTCGCGTACGACTTCTGCATCGATGGATTGAACCAGATCAACGATACAGATTTGTTTAAGGCGGCTTTAAGAAGCTTGAAGGGCCACCCTGCAACAAAATTCGACATAGTTTGGGATGCATTCGCGCATGCCACTCATCGGCTAGGGAAAGCTGAAATGTATCTACGTTTGAAAGGAATCACGCCACCAGACGTGGGCCCCAGGTTCGCCTTTTGAGCCTGCGTTCCTCACCGGTGCCCAACCCGCTCGAACCACGCTTCCATGACAAACTCATCCTTCACCGCGCGCCACGCCTCTTCCGGCATGACGTTCAGTTTGTCGTGGTCAATCCAGGGAATGTCCTTGCCCACCGCCATGGTGCCTCCTTCGCGATGTTCGGTTGCGTATAACTTATCCATCGGCGCCTTGTTGCGCTCCGCCCATTCGGAGATATGAGTTTCATCACCGGACACCGCTTTCCAGGTGGGGAAGTGTAGTTGTTCGTTGAGCCACGCCGCCACCGGACGCGTGACGAAATAAGGCCTGTGACCTCCATCCGGCGTGAAGCTGTACGTAAATACATTCTTATCGCCACCCATCAGCTTCACTGTTCGTTCGCGCATGTCGCGGAAGAAATCCGGGCCGTGGTTTTCGATCGACACTACATCGTCGGTGCTCCCGTTATGGATCAGCATGGACGCGTGCTGCGCACTGAGTGCGAACAACACCGCGGGCCGGTCGCCCAGAAAGGCGAGCGACTGATACGGAATGGCCTGGCACATCTTTTTCGTGCTGGAATCCCAGTAGCCACCGGGTCCGTCGAGGTATCCGCCGCCTACCGGTGCGCAGGCCCGCAGCCGGCTCTCCACCGCGCAGGCCATCGACAGGACGAACGATCCCATCGAATATCCGGTGGCGGCAATACGGTTCGCGTCTACATCGGGGCGCTCGCGCAGATAGCTCACAGCCTGCATCACGTCGGTCATCATGAGGCCGCCCATCCAACGGCCGTTTTCATCCGGGGGGACGTAGCGGTCATGAGCGCGCGTGCCATTCTTGTGCTGCGAGTTGCGTTCACCTTCACCCACAGGGTCGTATGTGAGCACCACGGCTCCCGCGCGCGCGAACAGTACACCGGCATAGACCGAATACCACGAATACTTGTCGCCGCCATGGCCGTTAATGATGATCACCGCGGGCCTCTTCACGCTCATATCCTTCGGGTGATAAACGATCGACGGCACTCGCATTCCCAACTGGGTCGAATAGGAGACGCGATCGGCCACAATGCCGGGCTCCACGTCGAAGCTCCCATATAGATGTCCAGCCGCCGGGGGCAACGGATCGGGCACGTGGAGCGTGTGCCGGATCTCGCGGCGCAGTGCGTCGGGGTCACTGATTCCAGCGGCCATCAGTAATGCGAGAACGATCGTTCCGATCATCAAAACACCAGTTTAAGCGCGAACTGAATCTGGCGGTCGCCGCTCGCGCTGGTGATCTTGCCGAGGCTGCTGCCGAGCGTGTTGCCGGGTTTGCTGAAAATTGGCGTATTGAACAGACTGAACGCTTCCGCGCGGAACTGTACGTACGTCCCTTCACGCGCCGGTATGGCGAAGTTCTTCATCATGGCCGCGTTGGTGGAATTCGACCCCGGCCCGATGAGTGCATTCCTTCCCGTGTTGCCGTATGTGCCCGCGGAAGGCGCGCTGAAAGCCGCCGTGTTGAACCAGGCGTTCAGCCGATCCTGCAACGGACGGTCGCCAGAAAAGTTCGGATCGCCGGTGACATTCGGGCGCTGCTGCGGTGTGCCGCTGAGTGCGTTGTCCGCGCCGGTCACGACGTTGATAGGGTTGCCCGTATGCGCGGTCCAACGCATCGAGACGTTCCATCCTCCAGCCGCCTCCCGCAGAAGAATGTTGCGCCCGTCGAGGCGCGGCGCGTTCCAGATCGCAGCGGCCGAAGCGATGTACTTCGAATAGAAATCCGAGAGCGCCCATTCGTTGCGCAGGTTATAGGGGTTGGGGATGGCGGCCGTATCCGTTGTCGAGGAAGACGACTCGTCGCGCGACTTCGAGTATGTAAACGTGCCGAGCAACGTGAACCCGCGCGCATAACGCTTGGTCACGCGCGTCTGCAGCGCGTTGTATTCCGAATTCGAGAAGGTGCCCATCATGCCCAGTGTTCCGAAACCAGGATAGACCGCGCGGCTGTTCTCGTTCGCCACAGTTGCGCCCGGCGCATAGAGTGCCGGGTTGACCGAGATGTCGGTGAGCAGCTTGCGGCCGACCTTGCCGACGTAGGCGGCTTCCACCACCAGGTTGTTCACGATCTGCCGCTGGATGGTGAGGTTGTACTGAAACGTGTACGGAGTGCGCAGGGCCGGGCTCGGAAACGTGAGCTGGGGCGGGGGACTGGTGGTGAAAACAGGATTCGACAGCATCAGCGTGGAAGGGATGGTTCCGTATCCACGGAGCGGATCGGACAGACTGTATGGCGCGTTGATGGTGTAGGAATATCGGAACGGCTGCGTGCCGTTCTGAATGATGTTCGCGGTAATCGCATCGTAGAATACGCCGACGCCGCCGCGCACTGCTGTGCGGCCGTCTCCGAAGACGTCCCACGCGAATCCCACGCGCGGCGCGAAGTTGTTTTTATCGGTGGCGATCAGTCCGCGGGGAAAGCCTTTGTCCCCTGGAAACACGAGGCCTGTTGGCGCGTTGGGATACACAGTCGACTTCTGGCCGGGGCTGAACGATCCCCAGTAGTTGTTCGGCTGGTACCACGGCAGCGGAAGCTCATAACGCAGCCCGATGTTCAGCGTAAGACGGCGGCTCAAACGCCAGTCGTCCTGTACGAAGTAGTAGCTGTTGTTCTGAATGCCCGCCTGTTCCAGAGCGGGAGTCGAAATGTTGAGCGTCTGCGCCAGGCCGAGCAGAAAATCCGCAGCCGCATTGCCGCTGAAAATGCCCGTAAAGGTAAACCCGCCCTGCGTCTGGAAGAACGAACGGTTCAAATATTGCAGCCGCAGATACTCCGCGCCGAACTTCAGACTGTGTGCGCCGCGATTCCAGTTGATGGTCTCGCTCGCGTCCTCGTCCTCATTCACCAGCGTGGCCGGCGCGGCCGATGTGTTGCCGATATCGAACCGGCTTGAAACGTTGATCTCCGAAGGCGTGGGCGGACCAAAGACCGGCAGCGTGGAGCCGAGGCTTTGCAGAGTGTAGGGCGTCAGCACGGAGACCGTGCCGCCGAACCGGTTGTAGGCCAGCCGGGCTACGCTCAGCAGTGTTGGTGAAATGGGAAGCGTGTCACCTATAGAGAACGTGTGATACCAGGTATCGTCGCCAATCCGCTCATATCCTGGGACGTTGCCGGATGATTTCTGGTCGCGCGAATAGACCTCCTGATAGCGCGCGTCGATGCTGTGTTTGCCAATGTAGTAATCGGCGCGTATCAGACCTTGATCGTCGTCCTGCGGGGCTGAGTAGGTGGCTGTAAGGAATCCGCCGGCCGTGTTGCCGGGCTGTATCAGGCCGTTGATTTTGACAGATACAGGATCGAAGCGGTTCGCGGGGATGGTGTTGTTCGGAAATGGCTGGCCCGTGGTGGGATCGATGAGCTTGCCGGTAAATACGCCGGCGTTCTCAGCAGCGGTGAGCGGCTTGGCACTGCTGGTGAGCGCGGCAGTCCTGACCTTCAGTCCCTGATACGAACCGAAGAGGAAGAGCTTGTTCTTCACGACCGGTCCGCCCATGGTGCCGCCATACTGGTTCTGCACCAGCTTGGTCACGGTTTTCGCGAAGAAGCTTCGCGCGTTGAGTGCGCCGTTCCGGAAGTATTCAAAACCGCTGCCATGCAGCGCGTTGGTGCCCGAGCGCGTGATCACGTTCATCACGGTGCCGCTATTGCGACCGAACTCCGCCGCGTAGTTGCTGGTGAGTACATGGACTTCCTGAATCGCTTCGGGCGGCGGATAGTTGAGGCCGGAGTTGCGGAAGAGCGCGACATACGGTGCGCCGTCGAACAGCATCAGATTCTGGCCGGTGCGCGACCCGGATGTTGTGAACGTGGGGCCCTGCCGGTCGTTGGTGAAAGTCTGCGGCGCTGAGACGCTGGAGACGCCAGGCAGCAGGGTTGTGAGATCGAAAATATTTCTGCCGTTGAGAGGCATTTCGGTGAGGATTTTCGGATCGAGCGTTGCGCCCAGGGTCGAAGACCGGCTGTCGACCAGCGGCGTCGTGGAATCGACCGTGACTACTTCCGCCGCATTGCCCACTTCGAGCCTCGCGTCTACTTTCACGTTCTGATCCGCGTCAATTCCAATGCCGCGCTGGGTGAATGTCTTGAAGCCCGGCCCATCGACCGTCACATCATAGGTCCCGATCGGCATCGCGGAAAGAACCCATTCGCCCTGGCCGTTTGAAACCGTTGTCCGGATGTTACCGCGCTCCACCGATTTTGCCGCCACTTGGGCATTCGGGATAACGGCTGCCGCCGGGTCGGTAACAATGCCGTACAAGCTGCCCGTACTCTGCGCATTTACCGTGCTCGCAACAGCAATCAGCATAGCGATAGCCGCAGCGTAATGACGTTGGTTCATTTCTTTATCCTCTTGTCGTTAAATTGCCTGATCAGAAAGTTGTAATCGTCGGCCACCAGATGGCCGCGCGTGGTTGTGAGTAGATCCGCGAGATGGGTCACCAGGTCGTGGAAGGACGCCGTGGAAGTGTCGGCATCGATGTTTCTCTTTTCGATGAACGTGCTGATTGCTACTGCATATCCGCCGGTGGACCGCGGAATATTGTAGTCCTGCGCGATCTCGTTCAGCTTGTGCGACCGCGCGGCGAAGATTGCCGGTTTCACGTTCGCGTCGCGTGTGATCCGGAGCCGCTCGTTATCGAAAAGCGCTGGTTCGGCGATTCCGGGGATCTTGTCGTCCGGCCGTTCGACTGAGTCGATGGTCACTACACCGGTCTTCAATCCGGGAGACTCGACCCGCACCGTAATTCGGCCCGCGGCGCTCCCCGAGCGCACCACGTTCGATACCGGCGCATCGATATACATCGTGCCCGTGTAGGAGCCGTTCTTGAGGGTGTCGGTCTCGTAAACCGGTGCGCCTACCAGTTTGCCCGGCCCATCTACTTTCCATGTGAGAAGCTGGCTCGCTCCGATGACGTGAACGCCCGCGCTGTCGACAACGTCGGCGCTCACCGTCGCGATACCGTTGCGGCCCGCCGGGATCGATTGCGATGAGGCGCGCAGCACAATGTGGTCAGGCGCCCCCGCCATCATGACTTCAGCGCGAATCGGCTTACCATCGCGCACGGCTTCGGCTGAAAGCGTGCCGCGCTCGACCGGCACGTTGCTGAAAGTGACGCTGTGCGCGTTGCCGGCGTCTGGTTTCAGCGTGCCGAAGACACGCCCGTTCACCCGCAGCGTCACCGCGCTGCAGTTCGAATCGACGACGATATCCCGCTTCGTGCCCACATACTTGTCGCGCCAGTTGTGCGGCTCGATGAACAATACGGGCTTGGCGGAAAAGTTCGCCTCCCACAGGTAGTACGAGTACTTGGGATTCCGGTACGCGTCTACAAAGCCTTTGGGATTTACATAGAACAGCGGTGCGAATAGATATTTGCGGTCGGCGCCGTGATCCTCATATAGAAAGACCACGATGTTGTCGTTGGGGCGTTTGGCGATCTCGTCTCTGTCGGTATCGTGCTGCCATTCTTCGGTGCCGGTGACCTGACCGTTCTTGGGATGGCCATTGCCGTTGAAGTCGCGATCGCCATCGTGCCACCCGCGCACGGTGCAGCGCAGCAGATTCTCAAAACCGATATCGTCGTTGTCGGTCTGGACGAAATCGCCGCCGTTGGTGCCCCGCCTCAGGTGGATCAGGCGCGTGACGTCTTCCGCATGACCCCACACGGAGTCGGCCGGCTGGTTGGTTTCATTCCCCATGCTCCAGAAAAAGATCGAAGGATGATTGCGATCCCGCCGGATCATCTCTGTCACGTTCTGCTTCTGGACGCCCCGGTTGAATGCGATGTCTTTGATGTTGGGAACCTCTTCGGCAGTGATGATGCCGAGGCGGTCTGAGAGATCGTAGACCAGCGGATCGTTCGGATAATGCGCGGTGCGTTGAAAGTTGTGGCCCAGGTTCAGACGGATGTCTTCGAGATCGCGGCGCGTCATCCACGTCGGGATGGCATCGCCCAGCCATGGATACTCCTGATGCCGGTTCGTGCCGTTGAGGCGGATGGGTGCGCCGTTCAGGTACATCCGATGCGCCGCGTGATCCCAGGAGAACCAGCGGAACCCGAGAGGACTGTCGATGGCGTCGCCCGAGCCGGTGATCTCCGAGTGCACCCGATAGACGTAGGGCGTATCGGGCGACCACAAATGCGGACTCCCGATGGCGAAAGTCTGCGAGAATTCCTCGGTGACGCCCGCGGCGATGGTTCGCCGGGCTGTGCCGGTGGCGATCCGCTTACCCGCCGCGTCATAGACCGAAGTTTCGAGCGCGCACTCGCGCGGGCCGGAATAATCGTTGCGCACCCAGGTTCGCACCAAAGCTTCGGCGGACTGCGCCGAGACTTTCGGCGTGGTGATGAACGTACCGCCTTCGTAGTCGGCCGATCCCTGGTATGGAATGTGCAGCCGGTCTTTGACGGCGAGCCGTACGCCGCGGTAAATGCCGCCATAGACATTGAAGTTACCGGCGGTCATCGGCGGGATCGCGTTGGGATCGTCGCGCCGGTTCGATACCAGCACCGCGATGGTATTGATGGCGATGAAGCGCACGAGGGGAGTGATATCGATTGAGAAGGACGTGTAGCCGCCCTTGTGCTCGCCCGCCTTTTTCCCGTTTACGAAGATCTGCGAATATTTCTGCACGCCGTCGAATTCGAGCGAGATCAGGCGGGCGGAATAGCGCGCGTCGATTGAGATTCGCTTGCGGTACCAGCCCCACCCGTACCACCAATAAGAATCGTCACGCTCGGTGGCAGCCTTGATGAATGGGTGCAGGTCGCGTGTGGTTTCGAAGGTGCTCCAGGTGTGCGGCAGTGCGATCGCGGGCCATGCGCTGTCGTCGAAGAACTCGCTCGCTGGATGCAGATCGGGCTCCGGCGACGGATAGTACTGAAAGGTCCAGTCCCTATCGATACTCTTCTCAATACGCGCGGCACGCGTAGCCGGAGCAGCCTGGCTTGCGCACAGTAATATGACAAAAATGAAACGCGAGATCAATTACACTGGAGTCTGCACCGCACTTCAGGGAACGTCAAGAGAATCACGGCAGTTAACCGGTGATTTACAAGGTTAACCGAGCACTATCATAGATCTATATATGGCAGCATCACCACCGGCCGCCCACGAGTTGCGCGCCCGGGAGGAACAGCTTCGGCGGATTCTCGAGAGTCAGGCATTCCGCAACACCGAAGTGCTCAAGCGTCTGGTGGAATTCCTGGGCCGGAAGGCGCTGTCAGGGTCCACCGCGGATCTGAAAGAGTACACGGTGGGCGTCGAAGCGTTCGGCAAGCCGGAAGGCTACGATCCGCGCACCGATTCATCGGTCCGTGTTCAGGCCGGCAAACTGCGCGCCAAACTCGACGAATATTACCGGACCGAAGGAGTGAGCGACCCGGTGATCGTCGAACTTCCCAAAGGCCAGTTCGCGCTTGCTTTCCGTGCATTCCATGAATCGCCCGTCCCGCCGCCTGTGCCAGTCGCGAGGTTGCCGTGGATCGTCGCCGGCGTCTCGCTCGCAATCGCGCTGATTGCCGTTGTTTGGGCGCTGCGCCCGGCGCGCGCTGTGATTGCCCGCTTTGGCGATCCCAATGTGCGGGCCTTGTGGGCGCCTTTTCTCGATGACGCCCGTCCGGCAATGGTTTCCCTCGGTTCGCCGCTCTTCGCAAAAGTCTCTGGCTCGTTTCTGCGCGACCCGGTGCTCAACAGCTGGGACCGCCTCGAGGAATCGGCCGCGCTCAAAACGCTCGAGACCGCGATGAACGGAAAGGCCGTTGCCGCCTGGCCGTATACGGGCATCGGCGAGGCAGCGGGGGCGTTCGATCTGGCACGGCTCTTTGTAGCGTGGCACAAGGATCTGAACCTTGTGCTGGCAACTTCTCTTAGCTGGGACGACATAGGCGAGAATAACCTGATCTTCCTCGGGCCGCCCAAGTACAACCTGCAGACGCGCGATCTGCCGATTAGCCAGGATTTCACCATCGAGCATGGCCACATCGTGAACCTACATCCCAAGGCCGGTGAGCCCGCCAACTGGTCAGAAACCTGGGCGCCTGGAGCAGCGGCGCCGCTTGAAGGGCACGCGCTCATCTCGCGTCTCCCCGGACTTCACGGGACTGGTTGCATCATGATTCTGGCTTCGACGTCGACGGAGGGTACGCGCGCCGCCGTCGAATATGTCACACGGCCCGATTACGTGGCCCAACTGACCCGTGCGCTGCGCGGGGGCGGATCGGCCATCCCTCTCTATTTCCAGGCTGTCCTGCGCGCGCGCTTCAAATCGCAGACGCCGATTCAGGTGGAGCAGGTAACCGTCCACCTCCTGGCGAAATAAAATTAATGCAGTGGCCGCAGATTCGAACGCGCGTGTCGTTTCCATCAAATGCTTGTGGCCGGCCAGTCAGACGCGCAGCCTTTGGTCTCGACCTTGAATGCACCGGATGGCAGCGTTAGTTCGAACGCTGCGATTGGTTCCCGGAGGCAACGGCGGCGCTCTCAATGTCGTCGCCACCGACTACTTCGCACCTTGATGGAGGGCGAGCCAGCGAATCCTGCCGTATCCCTCCGCACAGCCGCCAGAGAAGACCGGCCTCAGCGAGAAAGGGTTTGGAATTTGGCGGTCTGAAGTCTACCGGGCGAACTTCCCGGACGGTTGAAGTACCAAGGAACATTCACTACGATGATCCGCTGGTCTCCATTCCTTGTCAGCAAGGCGGTGAGTACACGCGCACGTTGGTTATGCAGCAACACTTGATACCAGTGGCGTTCGACTAATTCCGATATTACGACGGCGATCTCTCGCCCAGGATTGTCTTTCTCAAGTTGGATCACATAATCCACAATGGGATTCACAACCATGCGATACGGCGACTGAAGCACGACTAATCGCGGATCGCTAAGATTGTGTTTTCGCGCTGACTCAGATACCCACTCGCACCACTGCTTTTGCAGCAACTCAGATTCTTCTCCGGAGTCAATATGGAGTGCTTCGACGTGATCCGAAATTGTCATGGCAAAACGGAGAGCTTTTTTGGCGACCCGGTTCCATTCTTCAATAGGAACGACGACGATCGGTTGAATGCGCTCGTCCAACTCAAGAGGCGATGGACTTGCTACTTCGAGAGCCACATCGTGATAATGCCGGCGTATCGCACCCATCAGCAATAACAGTGCCGGGACCATCACCAGTGTGATCCACGCTCCCTCTTTAAACTTGGCAACTACGACGACTACTACTGTGAGTCCTGTTGCTGTTGCACCAAGGGCATTGATGGCTAGTTTCTTTTTTGAATGTGGTCCTTCGTTCTTTCGCCAATGGACGACCATGCCTGCCTGCGACAAGGTGAAAGAGAGAAATGCCCCGATGGCGAATAGAGGAATCAGCCGGTCGGTCACTCCTCCAAAGAGGATCAGTAGCAATGCGGAAAGCGCTGCGAGCGAATAGACGCCGAATGAGTACACAAGGCGCCGCCCCTTCACAACAAAGCCGTACGGCAAATAGCCGTGCTGCGCTACCGCTCGACACAAGCGCGGGAAGTCAGCGAAGGAGGTGTTAGCGGAAAATGCAAGAACCAACAGAATAGATCCAATGGAGATGTAGTAGAAGATGCCCTTACCGCTCACTGCCCCGATCAGTTGCGAGAGTATACTTTCATAGCCGGACTGCCCAGGTTCAGTGGCTCCGATATTGTATGTCCGCGCCAGATACGCGATGCCTAGCAACATGAGAATCAACAAAGCGATAATCGCGGTAAGCGTTCGCTGGGCTGTTCTGACTCTAGATTCCCGAAATGCTTCCACACCGTTACTCACTGCCTCCACGCCCGTCATCGCGGTGCAGCCACTCGAAAAAGCCTTGATCAGTAGCCAGAAGCTAACTCCAGTTACAGATTGATGCAGCTTTGGAGGCGCCACAACCGGCGCCGGGTGTCCTCCGCTGATGAACACTTTCAACATCCCCCAGATAATTGCCGTCAGCAAACAGGCGACAAATAGATATGTGGGAGCCATGAAGACCAATCCGGATTCGCGGACGCCCCTTAGGTTCACGATAGTAAGAACTAGGAGAATCACTAGGCAAAGGCGGAGCGTGAACGGCTGTAGCGAAGGCAAAGCGGAGATAAGCGCGCCAACGCCAGTTGATATTCCTACCGCGACGTTCAAAAGATAGTCGATCATTAGCGCCGCTGCCGCTAACAGGGCGCCGCGAGCGCCCAGGTTGAAACGCGCGACCGTGTAAGAACCGCCGCCCGTGGGATAAGCCGCAATTGTTTGTCTGTACGAAAAATAGACGATGGTAAGCAGGACAATAATGCTCGCCGTGATGGGGACTGCGTAGTTCAGACCTAGAACCCCCAAGGGAAGCAGCACCGTTAGAGCCGCCTCTGGCCCATAAGCGGCTGAGCCTAGAGCATCCAGGCCAAAAATGGGAATGCCGGCTGCAACACCGATTCGCTGTTCGCCTTCTTTGTCTGAAGGCAACGGCCGGCCGAAGAGCAGATCGATCAACGACATGTAGTCTGAGCCCCGGTCAATTCTCAGCTATTTGAGTGAAAACCAGAACGGTCGGATGCACCCCTTCGAAGCAAGGCGAAGAAGGAGGCGATTAACTCCTTTAGACCATTTAAAGCGCCGTTTGTTTCACCTGGAGAGGAATCCCCGCAATGTCCTGAAACATTTTCGTTTGATCATTCCTCTTTGTAATGTGATTACTGATGTCCGGGAACGGGCATTGAGTTCCTTCAACGAGCTGGGCCACGCTCACTTTGAACGGCGGGAAATTCCCAAGGCGATCCGATATTTCCTCAAAGCCGTGCAAAGCGGAGAAAATCCGGCGTCGTACGCTTTTGAGCGTTGGGCCTGCTGGATGTTTCTGGGGGAGTACGAAGAAGCATGGAAAGAAAGCGACCTTGCGGGAGCGTCATTTAAGGGCTGGCCGGCTCCAGACCAACGCGTGCTAATCCGCTGTTTGCGCGGTTTAGGCGATGGGATTCAGTTCCTAAGATATGCACGTTTGCTGCGGCGGCACTGTGATCGAATCACAGTCCAGGCCCCTCCCCACTTCCTTCGGCTGTGCGATTTCATTCCGGGGATTGACGAAGCTGTACCGCTCGACTATGCCAATGTGCCTCCGAAATGCGATTTCGAGATCGAATGCTCAGATTTACCGTATCTATTTCGGACAACCCCGGCCAACATACCCTTTCGGGAGGGATATATTTGCGCATCTGTGGAGCGGCCCGACGCCAAATCAGATTGTCTGAGAGTTGGAATTGTCTGGGCGGCGGGGGAGTGGAATCCCGTCCGTTCCATCCCTCTCTTACTGTTGGAGCCTCTTACCGAAATCTCGGGGCTGAAGCTTGTCTCCCTTCAAAAAGGCCCAGAGGTGAAACAATTCAAAGACTTTGAACGGCGAGAGTCTATTGCCGATCTTGGAAGTGCACTCAACGACATTGTGGACACAATGAGTGCAGTTGCACAGTTGGACCTGGTGATTTCGGTTGACACCATGGTGGCGCATCTGGCGGGAGCTATGGGTAAGCCGGTTTGGGTCTTACTTGGTTATGCCGCGGATTGGCGGTGGATGTTAGATCGGAGTGACACTCCCTGGTATCGCTCTATGCGCCTGTTCCATCAATCTGCCAGCGCAGATTGGAAGACAGTCGTTGATGATCTGGTCGACGCGCTCCAGACACTATACCGAGCACGAACTTCACCATTTCTTGAAACACTGCGCTGCTAGGCGAGTCTTCGATCTAGAGGTACAAACATGAATGTTCTCGTAACGGGAGGAGCGGGATTCATTGGCGCGCACCTAGCAAATGAACTTCTCAGGCATGGCCATTCTGTTCGTGTCCTGGATAGCCTGGTTCCGCAGGTGCACGGTCCGGATCGTCACAGACCGTCTTACCTGAATCCCGACGTGGAGTTGATCGTCGGGGACGTACGTCATTCGGAAACTGTCGTCAAGGTCCTCGACAATATCGACGCAGTGGTGAACCTCGTAGCTTTGGTTGGAGTAGGCCAAAGCATGTACCAGATAGCCGAATACACCAGCGTGAACAACTTAGGCACTGCCACTCTTCTGCAGGCACTCAGTACGCATCCCGTAAAATGCATGATCGTCGCCTCCAGCATGAGCATATATGGAGAAGGCCTCTATCAGGATTCCAGCGGCCGCATCCGGAAAGCGACTAACCGGCCTCTGGAACAACTCCGGATGGGCGTTTGGGAAGTACTCGACGAACGCGGCGAGCCGCTGATCCCACTGCCTACACCCGAGGACAAACAGCCCGCGTTGGCTTCGATCTACGCGCTTTCGAAATTCGACCAGGAACGGCTTTCTCTTCTGGTGGGAGGCGCCTATGGAATTCCGGTCGTCGCTTTGCGGTTCTTCAATACATACGGTCCGTTCCAGGCGCTTTCTAACCCCTATACCGGTGTGTTGAGTAACTTTGCTTCCCGAGTGCTGAATGGCCGCGCTCCACTCATCTTTGAGGATGGTCTTCAGAAGCGTGACTTTGTGAGCGTCTACGACGTTGCGCGGGCCTGCCGGCTGGCGCTGGAAACGCCTGCTGCCGCGGGCATGTCTTTTAATATCTCAAACGGCGCGGCGATGACTGTAAAGGAAGTGGCGGAGCGGACCATTAGAGCCATCGGGCGAACCGATCTGGAGCCGGAGCTCACCGGGAAATACCGTTGCGGCGACATTCGGCACTGCTTTGCCGACATTTCTCTCGCCCGGAAGGTCTTGGGTTGGGAGCCGCAAGTAAGTCTTGAGAAGGGTCTCAACGATCTTGCCGGTTGGCTGGAAGGGCAGACCGCAATCGACCGCGCGATGGATGCGCGCGCAGAATTAGCGGTTCGCGGGTTAATGGCATGAAACGCGAATCGTCTAGAGTCAGAACTCATGCGGGCCGGCCCAAGCTGGGATTAGCAGAATGGTTCCGTCCAGGGGATTACGACCGAGTGGAGATGGTGCTCGCGGACGCGCGTGAGTTGGGTATTGCGGACCTGCGAATCGGTATCTGTTGGGCGGACTGGTACACGTCTGAAGGAGACGGATGGTATGCCTGGCTGCTCCCTCGTCTTGCTCAGGAAGTTCAGATTCTGCCCTGCTTTCTCTATACGCCTCCTTCTCTTGGCGTTGTCCCTAAGTTTTCCTCACCGCCGTTAGTGCCGAAGACCTATGCGGATTTCATCGATGTAATGATTACCCGGTACGGTGACTTCTTCGAGTGGATTGAGCTCTGGAACCGTCCGAACGATTTGCACGAGTGGGACAGACGTCTTGATCCGGATTGGCGAATTTTTTGCGAAATGATCGGCGGCGCTGCTTACTGGATTCGGACCCGGGGCAAGAAAACGTTGCTGCCTGGGTTGTGGCCTGTTGATCTTGGCTGGTTCGACGTGATGCACGAACGCGGTGTACTGAACTATATCGACGCGGTCGGCGTTCAAGGTTTTCCCAGCAGCACGGAATTTCCGTGGCGCGGATGGTCAATTGAAGCAGGTGAGGTGCGTCAGCGTCTCAACCAACTCGGTGTCAGGCCGCAGATCTGGATCACTCAAACGGGGTTCTCTACCTGGCGCGGAGATGAGCGTGCCCAGGCCAGCGCGCTAGTGGATGCCGCCAGCGCACCGGTTGACCGAATGTACTGGTATGGAGTTCGCGACAACCATCCCCAGCAAGCCGCTATGGATTCCTTCCATTCAGACGAACGCGAATACCATTACGGATTGAAGCGCGCCGATGGCCGCCCCAAGCTTCTATTTGAAATATGGTCTGAGGGCGGACTGGAGGCCGTCCGGGAATTTGAAAGTCTACGTTTGCGTCCTCGCAGCGGCGGCCGCAAGAAACCAGTGCTCATCACTGGCGGCGCGGGATTTATCGGAACGAACCTGGCGGACCGTCTGCTCTCGGACGGCCGTCCTGTACTGGTTTACGATAATCTTTCCCGCCCCGGCGCAGACCGCAATCTCGCGTGGCTTCGCGAGAAACACGGAAAAGGACTCCACGTAGAGATTGCAGATGTACGCGATCCGCAGTCCTTGAGAAGCGCGGTGCGGTCGGCGGAGCAAGTGTTTCATTTCGCCGCACAAGTCGCGGTGACCAGCAGCCTCACCGATCCGCGGCACGATTTTGATGTGAACGTCGGAGGCACTCTCAATCTGCTGGAGGCGATCCGCTCGATGGACAACCCCCCGCCCCTTCTCTTCACTTCGACCAATAAAGTTTATGGAGGTCTTCCCGATCTGGCCCTACAGCATAACGGGAAACGGTATCAACCTCTAGATGCGGCGCTGCGAACCGGAATCAGTGAGCAGAGGCCCTTAGATTTTCATAGTCCCTATGGCTGTTCAAAGGGCGCGGCCGACCAGTATGTGCTCGATTACGCCCGCACCTTCAACCTTCCCGCTGTCGTCTTCCGCATGAGTTGTATCTATGGCCTTCACCAGAATGGAACGGAAGATCAGGGTTGGGTAGCGCACTTCGTAATTCGAACTTTGGAACAGAAGGCACTCACTCTGTATGGGGACGGAATGCAAGTTCGCGATCTTTTGTTCATCGATGACCTGATAGACGCATTCGAGCTGGCCCAGTCGAACATCCACACTTTGTCGGGACAGGCATTTAACATCGGCGGTGGTTTGGGGAATACTATCAGTCTCCTCGACCTACTCGACTTACTTGAGTCTCTGAACGGAGAGAAACCTGTCTTGCGGATGAAAGAATGGCGCCCGGGCGACCAACGCTACTACGTCTCCGATACGCGCAAATTCAAAGTGGCCACGGGATGGGCGCCGAAGGTGAACGTGGGCCTGGGTGTCCAGCGCCTCCACCGGTGGTGTCTGGAAACGCGCGGATTGGCTCACACTCCTCAACTTCCTATGCTGGGAGGCTTCAATGCGGTTCTCACTCATTAATCCCGCGTGGAGTTTTGAGAACAGTATTTACTTTGGTTGTCGTGAGCCCCACCTGCCGCTGGAATTTGGTTACTCCCGAATTCTTCTCGAAAGAGAAGGGCACCAGGTACAAATTATTGATGGCCAACTGGAGAGACTAACCGCGGCAGAGATTCGGCAGCGACTTAGGGACTTCCGGCCGCACTATTCCGTAGTGACAAGCGCGCCCAGCTATTTGTTCTGGCGCTGTGCACCCCCTGAATTGCGAATCCCGCAAATGACTATCCAGGAGATTCGTGACACCGGAGGAACGCTTGTGTGTGTCGGACCGCACGCATCCACTACTCCGCCCTCAACGCTGGCTAAGACCGGCGCTGACGTTGTGGTGATCGGGGAGTGCGAGGATATTTTGCCGCAATTGGTCCGGCCCTGGAAAGAGGTGGACTCCATTTGTTATCGGGACAACGGGGAGATTCGGATACAAGGCTCTCCGCATGCCTCGGACATGGCATCAATGCCGGCCATCCACTGGGGCCCCGAAACGGTACGCCACCACAGCCACCATCATCATCGTTTCGACGCGCCCGCCAGCGGACCTGGAGCGGAAATGGAGGCCTCAAGGGGTTGCCCGTACCATTGTACCTTCTGCGCTAAGGACAACTTCCGAAACTCATTCCGGCGGCGTCCCCTCGCAACCGTCGCGGAGGAACTGGATGGGCTAATTGGCGATGGAGCGGAGTACGTCTACTTTATCGACGAGATCTTTCTTGCTTATCGCGATGTGCTCGAGCTGATCGCCACCCGCAAAATCAAGTTCGGTATTCAGACTCGCATCGACTTATGGAGTAAGCCGATGATCGATCTACTGGGAGAGGCGGGTTGCGTATCGATTGAAGCCGGCGTGGAAAGCATCACGACTGAAGGACGAGACCTGCTCGATAAGAAATGTAAAATCTCCACCGAGGAGATCAGCGAACGGCTCATATATGCCAAGCAGCGTGTCCCTTTCGTTCAGGCAAATCTTCTCGACTCGAAAGATGATGATCCACGGGACGTAGAGGCTTGGCGGGAGCAGTTGCAGCGGCATGGGGTGTGGGCCAATAAACCGGTGCCTCTGTTTCCCTATCCGGGTTCACCAGACTATACCAGGCGCTGGGGAATACCGGATGACAAGGCGTGGGAACGAGCTCATAGCTTTTATCTAAATCGATTTGACGAGTTCAGCGATGTTCAGGAGCAGCAACCCGCCACGTTGGTGCAACTGGAATTAGCGTCAGGGCGGTCATGAGCGATCGTGTAAAACGTGTCCTCATGACCGGCGACACGGTGGGTGGCGTGTGGACGTTCACGATGGAACTTGCAAGGTCTCTTTCTGAGCGGAACGTGGAAGTTATTCTCGCCTCACTGGGCGGATATCCAACAAGGACCCAACTTGCCGAAGCCGCAGAGATCGCCAGGCTTCGTCTGCTCACCAGCGAGTGGAAGCTGGAATGGATGGACGACCCGTGGACAGACGTGGAAGAATCCGGCCGCTGGCTGATGCGTTGTGAAAAACAATATCAGCCGGACGTGGTGCATCTCAATTCGTTTGGGCACGGGGCGCTCCCCTGGCACACGCCTGTTGTGTTAACAGCCCATTCTTGTGTTGCATCCTGGTGGTCCGCTGTGAAGCGTGAAGCTCTTCCCCAAACGTGGAGCCGCTATCGCGGAAGAGTGGAACGGTCACTGAATGCGGCCCAGCGAGTGACAGCCCCGTCGATGGCGATGTTAAGCACCTTGCACGAGAACTATGGAGTGGACCTCGATTCGGATAGATGCCGCGCAATTCCGAATGGGCGCCGCGCCGGTCTCTTTCATCGGGGTGTCAAGGAGCCATTCATCTTGACCGCTGGACGGCTATGGGATGAAGCCAAGAATGTTGCGGCTGTCGCGAAAGCAGCCTTAAAACTGGCGTGGCCCGTTTATCTAGCCGGGGAGGAAACGAGTCCTGCTGGCGCCCGCTTGTCTGTGGACGGATGCCAGATGTTAGGAAAACTTTCTACCGCTCAGTTAGCCGATTGGTATGCACGTGCGGCGATTTATGCCGCCCCCGCCCGATACGAACCGTTCGGTTTGTCCGTGCTCGAAGCAGCCATGTCGGGATGCGCATTGGTGCTTGGCGACATTCCGAGTCTGAGAGAGCTCTGGAGAGATGCGGCTATTTTCGTTCCGCCGGAGGACACCACATGCCTCATCGATGCTTGCCGGATGCTGATGGAAGATTATTCACGCCGCGAAGATATCGCGCGGCGCAGCTTTAAGCGGGCACAGGCATTCACACCGGAAAAGACGGCAGATTCCTACATGGAGACATATCGTCTTGCGATGAATATGAGGTACGCGTGCGCTTCGTAATATTCACTCATTCGCTTGTATCCGATTGGAATCACGGCAACGCGCATTTTCTGCGTGGGCTCGCGACCGAGTTGATATCGAGGGAATGCGAAGTAAATATTTATGAACCTCGCGATGGCTGGAGCCGCGCGAATCTTCTTCAGGAGTGCGGCAGGGATGCCATTGTTGGGTTCGAGCAGGCTTATCCGCGGTTGCGCAGCAATCTGTATGATCTCTCGTCTCTGAATCTGAGTCGCGCACTGAACGGCGCTGACGTGGTTCTGGTACACGAATGGAATTCGCCTGACTTGGTCGCGCGCATCGGCACACACCGCGCGAACCGAGGCACGTATCAGTTATTTTTCCACGATACCCATCACCGCAGTGCAACTGATCCGGAAACCATGGCCGCATATGATCTCCGGCATTATGACGGTGTACTGGCCTATGGCGGGATCATTCGGGATATCTACCTGAAGCGGCATATGGCCCGCGAGGCCTGGACATGGCATGAGGCTGCGGATACCCGGGTGTTTTTTCCGCGGGCCGCTACTAAGAAATCAGGCGACTTAGTATGGATTGGCAATTGGGGTGACGATGAACGGGCCGAAGAGCTTCGCGAGTTTCTGATCAGGCCGGTGCAGAGGCTGGGGCTGAAGGCATGTGTCTATGGTGTGCGCTACCCCGATTACGCGCTCAAAGAATTGGCTGCGGCAGGAATTGAATTTGGCGGATGGCTGCCGAACTATCGTGTACCGGAAGTCTTTGCTAAATACCGTGTGACCGTGCACGTACCTCGCCGCCCATATGTGAAGGCCTTGCCGGGCATTCCAACCATTCGCCCGTTTGAGGCCCTGGCTTGCGGCATCCCGCTGATCTCGGCGCCCTGGAAAGATTGCGAGGGCTTGTTCCGGCCCGGTGTTGATTTCCTATTCGCCGGGGACGAAGACGAGATGGTCAGTCAGTTACAAGCGGTCCTTACTGACACTGACTTAGCCGCGAGTCTCGTCATTCATGGCCTCGAGACAATCAAGGACCGGCACACTTGTGCTCATCGGATCGACGAGTTACTTGCCATCACTGGAAAGTCGGCGGAACTGTCTCTCGCCGGAGGAGTGATCTAGTGCGAATCGCATTTTTCGCGTCCAGTTTGGTTTCGGCATATTGGAATGGCGCCGCCACCTATTACCGCGGAATGATACGCGCGTTGAACAAGCGGGGACATGAAATTACGTTCTACGAGCCCGATGCATACGAACGCCAGCAGCATCGCGATGTGGAAGACCCGCACTGGGCCAAAGTAGTTGTCTATCCGAATGCGGAAGAAGCGGCACGCAGAGCGGTCGCCTCCGCGAAGGGTTCCGACCTGATCGTGAAGGCCAGCGGCGTGGGTGTTTTCGACGAGCTTCTTGAATCAGAAGTCCTGCAATTAAAGACAAGTTCGAATATAGTTGCTTTTTGGGATGTAGATGCACCCGCGACCCTGGATCGAGTCCGCACAAATACCCATGATGCCTTCGGCCCTTTGATTAAACAATACGACGCGATCTTTACCTACGGAGGCGGCGATCCGGTAATACAGGCCTATAAGTCTCTGGGCGCTCAGACCTGCGTTCCTATCTACAACGCTCTGGACCCGGACACACACTACCCGGTAGAGCCCGACAGCCGATTCGCGGCCGATCTGGGATTTTTGGGAAACCGGCTTCCCGACCGTGAAGCTCGCGTGGAGGAGTTCTTCCTGAAACCGGCGGCCGCTTTGCCTGATAGGAACTTTTTGCTGGGCGGGTCCGGGTGGGGCGACAAGGCCAAGAGCCCTAACATCAAATACTGCGATCACGTATACACGCGGGATCACAACGCATTCAACTGCACTCCCCGCGCGGTGTTGAACGTGTCTCGTGAGAGCATGGCCCGCTACGGCTTTTCACCGGCGACGCGGGTTTTTGAAGCAGCCGGGGCAGCGGCTTGCATCATTACGGATTGGTGGGAAGGGATCGATATGTTTCTTCAGCCAGGCGAAGAGTTGCTGGTGGCCCGCAACGGCGACGAGGTTGTCGAGTGCACGCGCTCTCTGAGCCCGGGCAGAGCTCGAGCGATCGGCAAGGCGGCCTACAGGCGGGTCCTCGCAAAACATACCTATAATCATCGTGCCGAGCAGGTGGAAAAGGTGCTGGAAGGAGTATCATTCGCAACCGCGGGAGCATCGCTTTGAACGCCTCGTTCGACATCGTCATCCTCGGCCTTTCCGTAACCTCGTCATGGGGAAACGGGCATGCAACTACATATAGGGGCCTGATCCGGGGACTTGCCGAACGAGGCCATCGCGTGTTGTTCCTGGAGCGCGATGCTCCATGGTATGCAGAGAATCGAGACGAGCCGCACCCGCGAGGGGCAACGACAGAGTTATATCGGAGCTTCGATGAACTGGTCACCCGCTTTGAGACGGCAGTTAGTGAAGCGCGTTTGGTGATCGTCGGCTCCTTTGTCCGGGACGGCACTCGCGTGGGTGAGTGGGTCACATCCGTGGCACGGGGCCGCACAGCGTTTTACGACATTGACACGCCCATTACTCTTGCACAGCTTGCGAATGGAGAGCAGGAATACGTGTCCGCCGCGTTGATCCCGCGCTACAACATGTATCTCTCGTTTACCGGCGGGCCCACATTGGATCTGCTGGAGAATCACTACGGCTCCCAGATGGCGCGCGTGCTTTACTGCTCAGTGGATCCCGCCAAATACCGTGCGATCCAAGGCAGGTACACATGGGATCTGGGATATCTCGGAACGTACAGTAAAGACCGCCAGCCAGGGCTGGAATCTCTTATGCTCGATTCCGCCCGAGAGTGGCGCGAAGGACGATTCATCGTAGCTGGTCCGATGTATCCCGAATCCATTGTGTGGCCGGAAAATGTAGAGCGGGAAATCCATCTCGCTCCCGATAAGCATGCCGGATTCTATGGCGCGCAGCGATTCACGTTGAACATCACGCGAGCCGAAATGAAGAAATCGGGATTCTCCCCGAGCGTGCGCTTATTCGAAGCCGGAGTTTGCGCTGTGCCGGTAATCAGCGATTGGTGGAACGGTTTGGACGGACTGTTTTCAATCGGAGAAGAGGTGTTGATCTCAGGGGGAGTCGAGGATACATTGCGGTACCTGCGCGACATTCCCGATGAGAAACGTCTCGCGATAGGGCAGGCAGCCCGGCGAAGAGTATTGGCGGAACACACGCCTGAACATCGCGCCATGCAGTTGGAAGGTTATCTGAGGGAGATTGATGACAACGCTGCTACTCATACGGCACGCAGAAACGGACGCAGTCGGGAAATTGATAGCGGGCTCCCTCCCAGGCTGGCATCTGAACGGCACGGGCAAGGCGCAGGCCGCCAGGTTGGCGGAGAGACTGAGGCGCATTCCGATCGCGGCAATCTACACCAGTCCGCTGGAACGAGCAGTAGAAACGGCGGAACCCATCGCAAGCCAGCATCAACTCGAGTTGAACCGGCTGAGTGATCTGGAGGAGATGAGAATGGGCGCTTGGGAAGGAATGACAATCGCGGATCTGGATCAGTTGATTGACCGGCGTAGGTTCAATGCTTACCGAAGCGGTGTTCGCGTGCCCGGCGGCGAGCTGATGATAGAAACGCAAATGCGCGCGGTGCGGCAACTCGATTTGCTGAGAGAACGGCATCCCAACCAATGCGTCGCGATAGTGAGCCATGCAGATGTACTGCGCGCTTCATTAGCTCATTTCCTGGGTACGCCGTTGGATTTGATGCTGCGAATGGAAATCAGCCCGGCCTCCGTCAGCGTAGTTGAGTTGGGCGACTGGGCGCCACGAGTCCTCTGTATCAACGACACCGGAGATGTCCCGTCATGAAAATCGTAATCTTCGGGTTATCCATAACCTCTTCCTGGGGGAACGGGCATGCAACGTTGTGGCGTGGATTGTGCACAGCTCTCGAACGAAGAGGACACAAGGTGATCTTCTTTGAGCGGGACGTTCACTACTATGCCGCTCATCGAGATTATTTTGAACTGCCCGGCAACGGCGAACTCATCCTCTATCGGGACTGGCCGGAAATCATTGCGACTGTCCGCCAGCACCTGCGTGACGCCGACGTGGGAATGGTTACTTCCTATTGTCCTGATGGTGTCCCGGCGTCTGAAGTGCTGCTCGATTCATCCGTGCCCCTCCGGACGTTTTATGACCTTGACACACCCGTGACGCTCGATAGACTTCACGCCGGCTTGCCTGTCGAGTATATCGGCCCACGGGGATTACAGGACTTTGACCTGGTGCTGAGCTACACCGGCGGAGAGGCGCTTCAAGAGTTGAAATCCCAGTTAGGTGCGCGAAATGTGGCGCCTTTGTATGGAAGCGTGGACCCCGCGGTGCACCGGCCGTCGGAGCCAGACGATCGATATTCCGCGGATCTCTCGTATCTAGGCACAAATTCGGCGGACCGCGATGCGGTGCTGCATACCCTCTTTGTCGAACCAGCGCGTAGGTTGCCGGAAAGCAAGTTTATGTTAGGCGGAGCGCAATACGACGGCAGCTTTCCTTGGCTAAATAATATCTATTTTTCAGGGCACGTACCCAGTGTGGATCACCCGGCCTTCTATTGTTCAAGTAAACTGACGCTGAATGTCACTCGCCGTCCTATGGCGGCCATGGGCTATTGCCCATCAGGCAGGTTGTTTGAAGCGACCGCATGCCAAGCCCCGGTTGTGAGTGATCGATGGAAAGGAATCGAGAGCTTTTTTGAACCTGATTCAGAAATCCTACTCGCCTCTGAAACCGAAGATGTGCTCAGAGCGATGCAGCGCGCACCCCAAGAGCTCAAGAAGATTGCCGAAGCCGGCCGCGAACGTACTCTGGCCCATCACACCGCCGACGCACGTGCCGGTGAACTTGAGGCACTCTTCGAGTCTGCGTTCCGGCCAGTTGCCGTTTCGGCAACCCGGGAGCACTAGTCACATGTGGGGCATTATTCCAGCCGCTGGTCAACGAAGCCGCATCCAGCCACTTGCGTTTTCCAAAGAACTACTTCCCGTAGGACGGCGCTCTGAAGGCGCGGGGACGCGGCCCCGCGCTGTCAGTGACTATCTGATCGAGCGTCTGGTAATCGGCGGCGCTACGCGTCTCTGCTTCGTCATCTCGCCCACGAAGTCGGACATCATCGAATACTATGGCGGTTCAGCGTACTCGGCAGCTATTTGTTATTGCGTGCAACCGAAGCCGGGCCTGTGCGACTCCATCTTTCGCGCGGTGCCATTGATCGACCCTGCTGAGCCCGTGATGATCGGCCTACCCGACACGATCTGGTTTCCCTCGGACGCTCTTCTTGCGCTTCCTGACCATCGCCCGTCCTTCTTGCTTTTCCCAGTAGAACAGCCGGAATATTTCGATCCCGTAGTGATGGATTCCAACGACAGAGTAATCGAAATTCAGGTGAAACAGCCCGGTGCAACATCGGGCTGGATCTGGGGCGCGTTCAAAATGCCAGGGGCTGTGCAGCAGGAATTATTCGAGCTATGGAAGCAGCGTAATTGCGTCGAGTACCTTGGATCTTTAATCAACGCATGGGTGGATCAAGGCGGAGAGGCCTTCGGATTTCGTGCCGGTAGCTCCTATCTGGATGTTGGAACCATGGATGGCTATCTAAAGACGATGAAGATATTGAGCGAGCCGGGAAATGCGGACATCGCCGCCCAGCGAGGTGCGTTGTGAGCGAATCGCCGGTTTCCGCGCGGATGTCACAAGATGAAATCCGCCTCCGCATTTCCGAATTAGGAGATTGGTTTCACAACCTGAATATACAGGGGGTTCAAACTGCGCCGAATCACTTTCTGGGCGACTACCCCTCGTTCAAGTGGCAGCGATTTCAATCTGCAATTCCAGAAGACCTCACCGGCAAAACGGTGTTGGACATCGGCTGCAACGCGGGATTCTATTCCATCGAAATGAAACGTCGCGGCGCCGAGAGGGTCGTCGCCATTGATTCTGATCCCGCTTATCTTACGCAGGCCGGCTTCGCTTCGAAAATGACCGGAACGCCAATCGAACTCCGCCTGATGGACGTGTATTCCGTGGCTCAACTGAAGGAGAAGTTCGACATCGTTTTGTTTATGGGGGTTCTCTACCATTTGCGGCACCCGCTATTGGCGCTCGACCTGCTGCATCAATACGTTGTCAAAGAAATGCTTGTCTTCCAATCCCTGCAGCGTGGAAACAGGGAAACCTGCCACATTGAGAAAGATTATCCATTTACGGAAACTGAGATCTTCGACAAGGCGGGCTATCCCGTAATGCACTTCGTCGAGCACTCTTATTCTAACGACCCGACGAATTGGTGGATTCCGAATCGCGCGTGTGCGGAAGCGATGCTCCGCAGTTCAGGTTTTGAGATCGTGGATAACCCCGAGGAGGAGGTCTACATTTGCAGGCCGAAACGGAAAACCCATGATTGAAGCTGCAATGCTCTGGAATGAACCGAATAATCTATCTCACTGGAACTTTGAATTGGATCCGGGCTGGACTATTTTTGCGCGCATGATCAACTTGGCGGCAACTGCCGTTAGGTCGGAAAACACCGCGGTCCGCCGCGTATTGGGCGGCATCTCCCCTATCGATCCCAACTTCATTCGGACACTGGCAAACAACGACGTGATGGCTCATGTCGATGTTCTCGCGGTCCACGGGTTCCCGTTGGATTGGAATCACTGGACCATCCACGAGTGGCCCGATAAACTCCGCGAAATTCGTGAGGTGAGCGATCTGCCATTGTGGGTGTCGGAGGTGGGTGCTTCCACGTTTGGAGCTGACGAGGTGCAGGAGTTCGGCTTACGGTGCACGGCAGAATTACTGATTGGGCATTGTGAGCGGATTCACTGGTACAGTCTGTATGATCTTCCTCGAGCATGGCCAGCCACCACGCGCCATCGCGAGGCCGAAGGATCGTCGTACTATCGCCATTTTTATATGGGATTGTTGCGCGAAGATGGCACACCGAAGCCTTCCATGAATCACTTTCGCAACTACACTCCGCATCTAGGGATATGCCAGTGGTTTCATTTCGAGGACCCCCGTTTGGAAGGGGCAGTAAATTGGCTGAAGGACCTGGGCGTGAAACATATTCGAACAGGCCTGAGCTGGGCTGATAGTTTTCGCCCCGGCGCCGAAAGGTGGTTCGATCATCAGATGAAAATGCTGGAGCCTTTCGATACGACGGTCACGTTCTGCTTCACTCCGGAGCATTGCGGACTGTTTCCCAACCACACTAGTCCTCCAAAAGAGATCGAACAATATGCAGATTTCTGCGCCCGCATGATCCGGCGTTACTGTTGAGACGAATGGAAGGGGACGGATTGCCGTATCGCGCTTCGATTCCGGTTAAGCCAACGAGTTACTGTCGCCTTGTCGCTCCGAGGAAGTTGGGGCTCGAGCAAGTACCTACATAATTGACCGCCACAATTTGCCGAAATCGCCGGCTCGGAATGCGCTTCCGGGCTGACGGAGGAAGGTGGGGCCCCCCGGCATCGTCACCTCGTGCGGATTCCTTCCTCAACCACCCGCATGGCAATCTGGAAAGAACAGCTCATAGAGCCCGGGCTGGCAGGCGCAGTTCTCGGGGGCGGACGTCATACGCGCCAGCGCGCACCGGGCGGCTGGATCATGAGAGCCAAGCGCCAGGGCGATTTGAATCCTTTGACGTGCCTCGATAAGGTGGGATTCGCGTTCCATCAGCAGGCCTTCGATCAAGTATGGGCGATCCCATTCCGGCCATCGAGTTTCGATTTCCTTTACCGCTTTGACGGCGTCTTTGTTCCGGCTTGAGGAACTGAGCGCCACCACTCTTGTCAGCATTAAGCCGGCGTCGTCCGGCGCGGACTTCAACGCTTGGTTGAGCAGGTCGAGTGCCTTCGCTCCTTGCTTGTGGCGCACCAGGAGCAAGGCTGCTTGCTCCGCGAGCCTTGGCCTGGCGATTGGGTACTGCGTGCTTACTGCCTCGGCATTGTCAAGAATCTCGGCCTTAAGCAGTAGCGCGTCGCCGGTGTCTTCGCCTTTCGGGACCTGCTCTAGAACCTTCAAGGCCGCCTTGGGGCCTTCGGCGAAGAAGAGCGCTATCGCGAGATCGAGACGGGAGTTTGGATCGCGTTCGAGGAAGTCCTTCGCCAGCGTGTATTGCTCGAAGCGTAGCAGCGTGGTTCCGGCTTCGCGGCATACCTCTGTTCCGGGATTGGTGGCCAGCAATTCACGAAAGGTTGCTGCTGCTTCCTCCGTCCTGCCTTCAGTTAGCAATACAGTGCCGAGGTTCAGCTTCAACGAGGGGTCCTTCCGAAGCTGATCGATCATCCGCTCAGCGCGCTCGGCCCTTGTGAGAGTGGCTGATTCGATGACTCCCGGATCTTCTCGCGGGAGACGCGCCGGTTGCTGGCGGACTTTTTGGAATCGATCGAGAATCGGCTTGGCTTCGGCTGCACGTCCGAGTTCCATCAGGCTGCGGGCCAGATGAAACAGGATGTCCCCATCGTTGGGTGACAGCGCCAGGGCTTGGCGCAGCGGCTTCTCGGCTTCGGCCGGTTTCTCCAGGTCAAGGTAGTTGAGGCCGAGCAGATCGAGGGCTCGCGCGTCATTCGGGTTCAGATGAATCGCGGCGTCGAGTTCCTTGACCGATTCGTCGTTGCGGCCGAGTTGTTTTAGCAGCCAGGCGCGGTAATAATGTGCCGGTTCGAACTTGGGGTCGAGGTGCACTGCTGCCGTGACCCTCGCCAAGGCTTGCGCCCGATCGACTCGATCGGTGAGTTGGGCCAGATCGTAGAACCCTATTGGGTCTTGGGGATGTTTCTCGACATACTGGGTGAGTTCTTCGTAGCCTTGCTTTCGGCCTGTCCGGCTGTAGCCTTGAAGGAGAGCGCGATCGCGCCGCACCGGGTCGTCTTCGGGCCGAAGTTTTAGGTAGTCGTCGTAGGCAAGAATCGAGTCGCCGTAGTAGCCGGCCATCTGGGCGGCTCGAGCTAACGCCAGCATTACTTCGGGACGTTGTGGGGCGCGCTGCCGAGCTTGCGCCAGCAGATAGATCGCCCGGTTGTAATCCTTCAGGTTTGCCTCTACCCGTCCTAGCTCGTAGAGGGTATCGACGTCATTGGGCCGGGCTTTGAGCGCGGCTTCGAAGGTGCGCTGGGCGCGATCGTAGTGCCCTGCCCTGGCGCTAGCCAAACCCAAGTTGTAGAGCACATCGAAGTCGCCGGGGACGCGGCTCAGCAAGGTGATGAAGATAACCTCGGTTTTGTCGTAGAAACCGATACGGCCCGCAGTCAAACCTAATGCGAATAGCAGGCGGGGATCGGTTCCGGCTGTCTTGGCGAGCTCGTCGATCAGCGCCGCGGCTTCGTCGTGTGGCAACGACTCGGCTATCTGACCGAGTTGCAGATTGGCATTGATGTGGGCTGGGTTAATCTTCAGCAGGCGCTCAAAATAAGTGCGCGCCTTGTCCGGCTGGCGGCAGGCCACGTAGTGGTTGCCAATATTGTTCAGGAGGGCCGGTGAGGGCGGCCCTCCTGCCAAAACCTTCTTGTAAATGCGCTCCGCTTCGTCGCATTTCTGCTCGGCATCCAGCCGGGCGGCCTCTCGAAGCGCCTGCTCTTGCGCGAACAAGCCGCAAGCCAGCGCTCCGGCGAGAATGAGACATCTCATTCCACGAGTTTAGAACGACAACCTCAATCCAAGTTGCAACTGACGGCCGAACGTATTGTTCAGCAGATTGGTGCTGCGCCCGAAGGTGGATGGATCGCCGGGGTTCTTGTTGGGTCCGGCGTAGTTGGCGTTATTGAGAGCGTTGAAGGCATCCATGCGCATGGAGAATTTGAACCGCTCCGTGAGATGGAAATCCTTGACGAGCGACGCGTCCATATTGAAGAAGTGCGGTCCGTTCACTCCGGAGAAGAACCATGCGCTGGTCGGCTCCACGTGTGGATCCTGGTTTGTGACCGCTGATGGATTGAAGAACGCTCCTGACGGGACGTTCGATCCCGGATTTCCGGTCACATTCAAACCGGCGAATTTGATCGGCGTACCGGATTGATAGGTGGCCAGTCCAGTGGCGTTCCACCCTCCAACGAGCGCATCCACAAGGCGATTCATTCCTCCCAGGTAGGTGCGGCCTCTGCCGAAGGGCAGTTCCCACGTCCCGGAAATCGTCAGGCGATTCCGCGGAGTGCCGCCGTCCAACCAGGTAAATTTGTTGGTGTACTGCGCGACGGAATCGTAATAAACCTGATCCTGCTCGCGATGGTAGTTATATCCAGCGAGGAAAGAGTAGCCCTTGCTGAACCGTTTTTGCAGCTTGATCTGCAGCGACTGGTAATGAGAGAGTGCGCCGCTGATTCCGTCAGTCTCGCTGATGCCCGTGTACTGCGGATATGGCGTCATCAAAGAGGCGATGGAAACCTGCTTCTGGTTGGCCAGCGGTCCGGGCATATTCAGACCGTAGAACGGATTTGCGACGGACTGATTGAGCACATCGCCATACTTGTAGTAGAGGCGCGGATCCATCTGATCGATATTTTTGGTGGTGTAGCAGTTTCCAGTGATATCTCCGTTACACGACTGGTTGGTGAAATTGAAGAAATAAGTGACATCGGCAACGATGCCTCCGGGGAGCGCGGTTTGCACCCCGACGTTGACGCGGTCACTATGTTGCAGAGGCCGGTCCGGATTGACGAAGCTTACGCTGTCACCCAATCCGGTATTCGCGCCGAGGCTCTTTCCGGTCGCCTGCGTGAGTGGATTGCTGGCGGGGAATGGATTCGATAACGACATTTGTGGAACACCGAGAATCGCATTGGGCGCTCCCGATGTCACGCTGAACCCGTAGTAGTTCGCGCCCTCCATTCCGTAGCTGTTCACTTGCTCCCAGGGCGTGTAATAGCGGCCATAGCCGGCGCGGATGGAAGTCTTGTCGTTCAACCGGTAGGCGAAACCGACGCGCGGCGAAATGGATCCCCAGCCTTTATTCCAGACCGGCGTGCTGCCGCTTTCAAACTGATACGCGCCGTTTAGGTTCCAGGTACCTGGATAATACTGTTGCACCGCGGCCGGCATTTGCACGCCCTGAATCACAGAGTTCGGCTTCGTAAGGTCGAGCGGCGCCGTCATCCGATTCTGCGCATCGTAAAAAGGCGTGGTGTACTCGTATCGCAAGCCGAGATTGAGGGTCAGCTTCTGGCTGATCTTCCAATCGTCGTTGACGAAGGCCGAGTAGTAGTTGTCCTCCGTATTGGGAACGATGTTGATCGGCATGCTGGTGGAACCGCAGGCCCAACAATATTGGTTGCCGGCGTTGACCGGCGCCACCGCTCCGAGCAGGAATGTCGCATAGCCATCGCCTGACTTGTTGGTCGGGCCGCTGTAGGGGTTCAGGTAGGTGCTGGACGTGGGTGCAGCGTCGAAGCCGAAGCCTGGATTTTCACCCGTGAGTGCGCTGAGCACCTGGCTGAGGCGCCATTCCACACCAGCCTTCAAATAGTGCTTGCCGCGCTGCTGCGAGATTTGCGCGGCGATGCCTTCTCCGTTCGGGGTCTGATGCCACCAGCCGTTTTGCGCACCCATCTGCACAAGCTGGTTGGTTCCTGTTTGATCGAGGATCGACATGCGGGGTACCAGCTTGGGCACTCCGGAATCGGCGTACACGGGCGCGTAGAAGGTCTGGTTCGGCCAGATCGTGGCGAACGTGGGCGCGCCTGAAGCCTGGACGAAATTCGAAGCGTCGACGAAGCTGTGATAATCGCCGCGGACGTTGAGGACGGTCGTCGAGTTCAGGGTGTAAGTAACATTACCGGTGTACTCGGTCGCGTTGCGGGTGCTGCCGCGATCGTTTTCAAACAACGGCGACCCTGTGGGGTTGCTAGTAGCGGCCGGAGTACGGATAATGCCGACGCGTCCGTAGATGCGGAGCTTGTCGTTGACGTTGTAATCGACGCGATCGGAGAAGTTTTTATACGGGTAGCTTACGGGAAGCGCGATGGCGTAGTTGTTGGTGTGATACGCTCCGATTCCCGGCGCGTTCGCCGCCCATAGCTGCGAAGTATATTTTGCGGCGATCGGATCGATTCTGGATGGCGGGATGACGTTGCCCGGGAATGGCGTGCGGGCGGTGCCGTCTGAATTGGGATCGTAGATGGTGCGCAATCCGCCGGTTCCGTTGAGCGATTGCGAGTAATCGCCCTTGCGTTCGAGGTCGGTTGGCACGGTCTCGACGAAGCTTCCGGGTTGGGTGTACTTCCATCCTTCAAATGCAAAAAAGTTGAAGAGCTTGTTCTTTAAAATCGGATTGCCGAAGGTGCCGCCGTAAATGTTCTTGCGATCGAGGTTGATGGTCTGATAGAGACGGTTTTCCTGCGCGTTGGCCCAGGGATATTGTCCCTGATAGTAGGCCAGGCCGTGAAATTGATTCGTGCCTGACTTGGTGGTCATGGTGATGGCGGAGCCGGCGCTGTGTCCATACTCGGCGTCCACTGTGTTCTGCTGGACGTTCACCTCTTCGACGGAATCGAGGATCGGCTGGTAGCTGTTCTTGACGCCCACTCCGGTGGGGCTGCCGTCCACTTGAAGATCGTTCGTGTGCGTCGCGCCGCCGCCCACGCTGAGCGATGTCGGTCCCCAACTGTTGTAAGGATTCCAGTCGCCATTACCCACGCTCGGAATGACGGAGGGGTCGAGCTGCGCGAGCAGGAACGGACTGCGGTTGTATTGCGGCATCTTGCCGGTGAGCACGCTATCGACCGTGGTTTCGAGCTTACTTGTGTTGAACTGGACGGCTACGGCGCTCGCTTCGACACGGATTGTTTCCTGCACGGCACCCGTTTTGAGGGCGGCGTCCACCGTGAGATCGGCGCGTGTCTGCAGCGTGATATTTTCCTGCACGAATCCGCTAAAACCGGTTGCTTCGACGGAGAGGGTGTACGTGCCGGGCTCCATGAAATCGAACAAGTAATGTCCGGTCTCGTTGGTCTGACGCACGGCTTTGATACCTGTCTTCGTGTTCAGGAGAACCACGTTGGCGCCAGGGACGACGGCTGAGGAGGCATCGGTTACGGTGCCCTGAATGCGTCCACGGTAATCCTGCGCTTGAGAAACGCATGTGAAGAGCGCTACTAGGGCGCTTAGCCATAGAATCAGACTGAGATTTTTTGCCATGTTCGTTAACCCCTTCGATAACCTCTTAGAAACGCACCCGGGGCATGCTCGGCCCCGGATATTACAATTCGACTGGGCCTATAGTACTGCAAGGCAAGGGAGCCGCAATCCAACTAAAGTTGTAGTGGTGGATTAAGTTTTATTAATGCCATTTTTTTTTGGCGCCATTGCAGGGGCCGACGTACGGTCTTGGAGGATTTCGCAGCACTTCAAAAACAAAGATGCCGCACCGTTGTATCGCGAGTTTCGGGAAGACGCCGAGGGGAATTGGGACGACCTGGTTGATTTCGAGCTCCGTCCGGTTTCGCGATCCGCGGTCCGCTGTCTCACACCAAAAGCGGAGGACGCGAAACCTGCGAAAGCCATAGGATTTTCTAATGGTGAGTTTGGCTTTGTCGCGATTGCGCGTCAAGGCGTGTCGCTGTTCCGTGCCCTGAAGTTAAATCCAAAAGAATCACCTCGACGGGCGACCTGGATCATAATCGTGCGGCCTCCCTCACGGCACGGGAACTCGATACAAGTTGCGCTGCACGCTCTCGCGGGTGAAGGCGTATATATCGGCAGAGAGGCCGGGCACCGCATCCGCGGACCCAATCGCCCGCACTCCCGGCAGCTTCAAAATCTCCAGCTCAGATGGAAGCCCATGGATGAGAGTTTCGGGCACGGGACGGCCCGGAGCCACTGGGAAGACGTAGGTCTTGTCCACTTGGTTCCGAGTCTTAACATAAACGAACAAATATTTCCCGTCCCCAGACCAGCCGAGTCCCGTCGGGGGCGGGAGTTGCGTCAGAAACGGAGCGCCGCCATCGACCCGGAAAATTACCATACCTCCGGCCGCTAGCGTGCCTAACACCAGCCATTTGCGGTCTGGGGACGCGCCCAGTACGGCCACAATAGGCAGATCGATGGCTTTCCGCAGCCCGCCTCCGTTTTGCTGGACGCGGTAAAGGAAAGCAGAGGTCCCCTCGACCCTGCGGAAAAAAACTTCACCGGTCGCGCCGAAGAAGGGCTGTTCATTTTCGATGTTGGGAATTTGCTGGGGCGGCGAGTGGCGGTCAAGCGGCGCGAGCCACAACCGCAACTTACCACCGCTATCGGGTGACGCCATAACGACCTGACGGCCGTCCGGGGAAATGTCATAGCATCCCTCGTAACCGGCCCCACCCAGTGCGACAGCAAAGCCGGGCAGCAAAGGCTCGGTGCGTCCAGAATCGAGTTCCGCCACCCACAATTCGCTCCAAGCCCCTTTTCGCACCTGGTAGAGTAGCCGCTTCCCATCGGGGGTGAATTTGGGCGCGAAAGCGTAACCTTCCAGCGAGATCTGCCGATCGCCACCGCTGTCGTGTAGCCAGATGGAACTCTGCTTCAGTCCCACGGCCGTGACGAACGAGCGGCCGTCGGGCGCCATGGCGACGCCTTCTTCTTCGGTCGGTCCTGACGTGATCTGCTCCGGCTGGCCGCCGGGGAAACGCTGACGCCAGGTGTGGAAGGCGCCACCAGAGTCGGAGCTGAAGTACATCCACTCCCCATCGGGCGACCATGCGGCAAAGGTACAGGAGCCAGTGGGCGGGCCGGTTTGGTGCCCTGCCGAACTGCCGTCGAGCGGGGCCAGGCGGCATCGCACAATCGCTCCCCGCTCGCTCATCTCCACCAACAGCATCCATTTGCCGTCGGGTGAGGGATAAGAGCGATGGGCCATGCCGCGCTCATGTGGCGGCACATAGAGATCGCGTGACGCGGCCCGGCTCTCATCGGCGGTCACGATCGCCATATGCAGGCGCTGATCTTTGATCTCGGAAAACAGCAGCTTCGATTTGTCGATCCAACCGAGGCCCGAAGCGTTCGGGAGCCACAGACGCGGTTCTCCTCCGAGCACTGGCACAGCCCACGTGTCCCAAACCCGTCCTGGAACCGTGTATGCGATCCGCGACCCATCCGGTGAAAAAGCGGGGCTCATCTTAGAGAGATGATCGTGGGTGAGCTGCACCGGATCGCCGCCGGGCAACATCTTCACGTAGACTTGCCCGGACGTAATGAAGGTCGAAGGGCCGCGAATGAAGGTGAGCATGCGGCCGTCCGGCGAGAGCGCCGGCTGGACGGCGGAGTCGGGCAGGTTGGTGATTTGCTCCCATTCCCAGTGCGCCGGGGCGGAAGAGGGCCGCTTCAGAAGCCACCCGGCAAGGCCCGCCGCGGCAACTACGAGCGCGGCAACTCCGGCTGTGATTGCGACCGAGCGCCGACGGGGCGGCGCGAGCGGGGGAGCGGCCGCAGCCGCCGCGACTTGCCCGGAGAGTTTGCCCGACTCGGACTCCTCCTTCAGCTCCTCGAGGGCCAGCTTGACATCGGCGATGCCCTGGGCGCGGCGTTCAGGATCCTTGCGCAGGCAACGGGCGATGATCTTTTCGAGCTCCGCCGGAACGGTCTGTGAAATCTCGCTTGCGGCCCTCGGCTCTTTGTGCAGGATCGCGGAAAGCGTTGACACTTTGGTACCGCCCTCGAAAGCGCGCCGCCCGGTGACCATCTCGTAAAGAACCGAGCCGAAGGAAAAAATGTCGGATCGGCCGTCGACCGTCATGCCCTGGGCCTGCTCGGGCGACATGTAGGCCACGGTGCCGACAATGGCGCCTTCTTCTGTTTGAGGGCTTTCCGGCGCCGCCAGAGTGGCCGTAGCGCCTTCCGGATCGGCGTCGATTTTTTCAGTCAGCTTGGCCAGGCCGAAATCGAGCAATTTCACACGGCCATCCCCGGCCACGATGATGTTGGCCGGCTTCAGATCGCGGTGGACGATTCCGGCGGCATGGGCGCGGGCCAAGGCGTCGCCGATCTGAATTGCATATTTCAACGTATCTTTGAGATTCAGTCCATTTTTGCCGATGTGTTGGTCTAGCGTTTTGCCCGGGACGAACTCCATGGCGATGAAGTCGGTGGGACCATCAGGCAGATTTGCGGTGTCGATGTCGTAAATGTGGATGATGCCGGGGTGATTCAGGGCGGAAGCCGATTTCGCCTCTTGCACAAAGCGGCGCCTGCGATCGAGGCTGGCGGTGGCGTCCGGGCGCAACACCTTGATGGCGACGGCACGGTCGAGATGAGTATCGAAAGCACGATACACGACACCCATGCCGCCTTCGCCGAGCTTGGAATCGATCCGGTAATGGCCTAGCGTCTGGCCGATCACAGCGGCAGCGCCATTCGCTTAAGCCAATATTTCATTTTGGATTCCGGCTTCTGGGCAGTATACACCACCGCCTTCGGGCCGCAGTTGAGATGCGGTTTCTCCCGGGCTGTCCTTAACCGCCCGGAGGGAACTGGTTGATCTCGACTCTCTATATACTAAACTTTGAGCTGGATTTCGATGCCCGGAGTTCTTCGTGGCGAGACGGACCGGTTGCCTCACCGTCCGGATTTGATGCTCGCGTGCCGCAGTAAGATCGTCTGGCCGGCTTTTATGAACTCGTTGATTACCGCGCCTCCGCTTTCCGGGAATGTTCTTGGCTCCGTCGGTGACAACTTTGTTATCGCGGAATGGCGGGATGGTGGTGGTTCTTTCGATCCACCTCGTCTGATCGCGCCGTTGCATGTCCATCGGAGCGACGACGAGGCCTGGTATATCTTGGAAGGCGTTCTTCGGGTTCGGCGAGGTGGCGAGGTGGTGGAAGTCCGGGCGGGATCCGGCGTGCTTGTGCCACGTGGGACTCCGCACACGTATTGGAATCCGAATCCGCAGCCAGCTCGATATCTGCTGGTGATGACACCGAATATTTATCAGCTAATCCAGGGGATTCATGCACTGACAGAACGGAGCCCCGCTGCCATTCGGGCGCTGTTCGAGCGGCATGATTCCTCGCTTGTGGACGGATAATCATGTTTGAAATGAAATTGCCGATTATTCAGGCTCCCATGGCGGGGTATGTCGGGGCCGAGATGGTGATTGCGGTGTCGGAGGCCGGGGGACTGGGGTCACTCCCCTGCGCATTGCTGAGCGCCGATCAGCTTCGCGCCGAGTTGAAGCTCATCCGGGCACGCACTTCGCATCCTATTAATGTCAATTTCTTTTGCCATCAGCCGCCGGCCGTCGATCCGGAGCGCGAGCGTGTTTGGCGGGAGCGGCTGGCGAGTTATTATCTCGAGCTTGGACTCGATCCGGTTGCTCCGGTTCCGAGTTCCAGCCGGACGGCCTTTGACAGCGCTATGTGTGACGTTGTTGTGGAGTTCAAACCGGAAGTGGTCAGCTTTCATTTTGGGCTTCCGGATGCGGCGCTTGTTTCTCGTGTGAAAACTGCCGGCTCGAAGGTGTTGTCGTCTGCGACTACGGTGGAAGAGGCTCGGTGGCTCGAGGATCGAGGATGCGACGCCATCATTGCCCAGGGGGTTGAAGCGGGCGGGCATCGCGGGAT
>Ga0105240_10001841_pt1 | contig 35533 bp, 27 predicted proteins | sample KBSC54metaG_FD_80426 | JGI IMG/M metagenome (GOLD analysis project Ga0105240, IMG submission 80426) | Corn rhizosphere microbial communities from Kellogg Biological Station, Michigan, USA - KBS C5-4 metaG | ecosystem: Host-associated > Plants > Roots > Rhizosphere > Soil | place: Michigan, USA... | reverse complement strand
GGGGGCAGGGTTAGGGAGAGGGGAAACCTTGCGAGTTGCAGCGTCCGCCGGCCGCACCTCCTCACCCGCGCCCTCTCCTCCACGCGGACGTGGAGGAGAGGGACACATTTTCATGTCGACCGTAGCAAGTGATCGCAGAGGGCCGGCCTTGCGAGCGCCCACGCTTGGCCGCGACTACCCGCGACTTCGATACAGCGCGACCAGCGCCGCGCCGATCGCCTGCGACAGCTCGCCCAGCGTCGAGGGCAGGATCGTGATGCGCTCGCGAAGCACGGGCCACAGGTGGGGGCGCGCCGTGTCGCGCACGATGCGCAGGTACCGCTCGCGGAAGGCCTCGGTGGTGTTCTCGGGATCCATCAGGCCGCCGCCGATCACGACGAACTCCGGATCCAGGGCCATCGCCAGGTTCGCGATGTGCAGGCCCATGGCGCGCGCCTGGAAGTCGAACAGCTCGACGGCCAGCGGGTCCTCCTTCTGCGCCAGGCCTCGCAAGCTCAGCGCCTTCTCCTTGCGCGACTGCGTCGACTTGGCCAGGGGATGGTCGGGGTAGGCGGCCAGCTTCTCTTCCAGCAAGTACGGCAGGCCCGCCAGCGTCGTGTAAAGCTCGACGCAACCCCACGTCCGGCCGCAGCCGCACTGGTAGGGCTTGGCGCCCAGCAGGTGCAGCGGCGCCGCCATGTGGGCCGTCTCCATGCCGGCCAGCGTGTCGCCCTGCAACGGCAGGCCGTCGGCGTCGATGTACGCCGAGCCCAGGCCCGACCCGGGCGCCAGCATCAGCACGCTGCCCTTGGTGGCGCCGCGCACCCGCTGCGCCTCGCCGACGCCGCCGAACGCGCCGTCGTTGCCGGCGATCAGCGGGATGGCGCGCCCCGCCTTCTGCGCCAGCGCCTGGCTGTAGGCCGTGTGGAAGTCCCAGCCGTCGAACACCGCGGGCAGGTTCGCCGAGTGGCCCAGCACGCCGTAGCGCAGGTAGGGCCCCGGGATGGCGAGACCGACGCTGTTCACGTGGTCCCAGTCCAGCTGGTTCTCGGCCAGGTACTCGGAGATGGCGGCGATCCACGAGGACACCACCGCGTGGGGGCCCAGGTGCGAGTTGGTGGCGCGCTGGTGCAGCTTCGTCGAGACGGTCGTCCCGTCGGCCCACACCCCGCCGATCTTCGACATCGTCGCACCGCAGTCGGTGCCGAGGAAAACCTGCGTGTTCGTCGTGCTCATGCCGCGCAGTCTATGCGATCCCGACGGCGTTTCGGCAGCGCGGGGCCGGCTTTTCAGTCGAGCAGGCGGGCCAGGAAGAACAGGACGGCGCTGTAGACGCCGGCCGGCTTCAGGCCGCCCTTCGCCGCGGGCGCGCCGACGGTGCCGCCCAGGTGATAGTCCAGCGCCGCGTGCAGATCGGGGACGTGCGCGACCTCGACGGTCACGGCGCGCGGCCGGGAGCGAATGCGCAGGTCCAGCCGGGTGGCGTTCAGCGCGGCGCGGGCGGTGTCGCCGGGTTTTGCCGGCGCGGGCTTCTTCGGGTGCCGCAAGGAGGGCGGCACGTGGGCGGCGTCGATGAAGATGTCGCCCGCCAGTCGCAGTGTGCGCCCGGGCACGCCCGTCAGGCGCACGCCGAAGGTGGCGGCGTCGATGATGGCGACCGGCGTCGCCAGGGACCGCACGCGGCCCTGCGCAGGCAGGTCGACCTGCAGTGACCCCAGCCCGCCGCCCGGCGACAGGACCAGGCGGCCGGGATCACGCGCGTCGCCGCCGATGACGACCTGATCGCCGTCACCGATGCGCAGGTCCAGGTTCGACAGGGCGAAGGTGGGGGCTGCCAGTCCCCCGGCGACGCGCACGTCGCCGCCGGCGAGGCGGACGCGGTTGGCGCCCGGCATCAGCGTGAACCCGACGCCGCCCACGCTCGCCTGCGCGCGCAGGGCCGGACGCGCGAGGCGACCGTCCAGGCGGCCGGTCACGCGGACCTGTCCCTGGGCGTCCTGCACGTAGCCGTGCGCGAACGTCTCCAACAGCCGCGCGGGCAGCGCGCCATGAAAGGAGAGCGCCGTCGCCGAGCCGTCGAGCGTCAGGCGACCGCCCGCCTGCAGGCGGCCTCCCGGTACCTCCAGCACCAGATCCTCGATGCTGGCCGACTGCCCGATCAAGTTCAGGTGACCGGACGGGGCCACCAGGTCGAACGGCACACCGATCAGGCGCCCCCGCAAGGGCGTGGCGATGGCGACCGATCCCGTCGCCGCGGGGGCGCCACCGCTGGCGAAGCTCAGGCCCAGGTCCAGCGCCAGCACGCCGCCCAGCGAGGTGACCACGTCCGGGGCAAACGGCGCGAGCGCCGCCGCGTCCAACCGGCCCTGCCCGTGGATGGTGGCGCGCTGGTCCCGCCATTCGCCCGACAGCAGCAGGTCGCCCCCGGAGCCGCTGAAGCGAACCGGGTCCAGCCGCGCCTCGCCTGTTTTCACGACGGCGTGAACCGGCGCGGCCGCGTGCAGGGTGACGGCCGGCGCGCTCACCCCCGCCTGGGCGCCGAGGTCCAGCTGCGACAGGTTCGCCTCGAGCTTCGGCGGCGTCCCGGGCGACCAGGAGAGCGCGACCAGGCCGGATGCCTCACCGGTCATGCTGGTCGAAGGCAGCCGCGCGGCCAGGGGCGCCACGGCGGGGGAGAACGAAGCGCCGAAGAACGGCGCCAGCAGCGGCGCCAGCTGCACGTGCGCCAGCGTCAGCGTCGCGGTGATCCGCGGCCCCGCGGCCGCCAGCTGCACCGTCGCATCGAGCGGGACCCCGTCCATCAGGACACCGTGCGCCCGCAGCTCGCCACGCGGACCGGTGGTCAGCGCGAGGACGCCCCCGGCGAAGCGGCGTCCCCGAAGCTGGACGCCGTCGACGGTCAAGGTCCCCGTGATCGCCGGTGCCTCCACGTCGCCGCCCAGAGTCAGCTGGGCGCCCAGCCGTCCGTCGACGGGCACGTCGCTGGCGGCGACGCCAGCGGCCCACGCGATGACTGGTCGCAGGGGCAGGCCGGCGACGCGCGTCTTCACCGCCAGCCGACCCCCGGTAGTCACGGTGCCTTCCGCCGCCAGCGTCTCACCCGCCGGGCCCGACAGCGCCAGCGGCGCCAGCGTGATGGTGTCCGCGGCCAGCGACAGCGTCAGCGCCCGCGGCAGGTCCAGCGACTCGCCCAGGATGCGCACGCGCTGGCCCGCGGGCACGCGCGCCCGCAGCGTCATGGCCTCGAACGTCCCGCGGGCGCGGGCCCGCAGCGACAGCTGGCCCGAGACGAGGCGCGTGCCCAGCAGTTGCTGGGCGGAGACCCGCGCGGCGTCGAGCGACAGGTCCAGCGCCGGCGAGGCGAGCCAGACGCGCGCCGCCGGATCCCAGAGCTGGATCGTGCCCGCGGCGGTCACCTGACCGCCGGCCAGGCGCATCGTCACGCGCGGCAGGGTCAGCGTCCCGCGCTGCAGCCGCGCCTGCCCCAGGCGAAGCACGGCGTCCCCCGCGGTGCGGGTTGGCACGGCCTGGCCTGGCGTCAGCGCGTGCACGGTGGTGGGCCGCCCAGCGGTGGGCGGCCGTGCCAGCGAAAGCGCGACGCGATCCAGCGCCGCCGTTCCCGCCGCCAGGTCGACGTGGGCCTCCAGCTCGCCGTTCCAGATGCCGGCGGCGACCTGGCGCAGCCCCGCGGGAAGGTAAGGCGCGCCGTCGAAGCGCTCGAACGCCAGCGTGCCGGCGGCCCGATCGTAGTCGACGTGACCGTTCGCCAGCAGGCGGCCGCCCGCCGGCGAGGTGAAGGTGAGCTCGCGCAGGTGGAATTGCCGGGTGGCCAGCAGCGCCTCGAGGTCGACGCGAGCGGCGCGGGCTGCCGCCCCGCCGTACCGCACGTCGAACCCGCCGGCGCGCACGCGCAGGCGGGGTTCGGAGAGCGAACCGGTGAACGACATCCCCAGCGTGGCCTGATCGCCGGTGATCGCCAGGCGGGGCGTCCACCCGCGCGCCGCCGCCACGGCCGTCGCCGCGTCGGCCGCGTCCCGCATGGTGAACGCCAGGTCGATGCCCGGCCGGCGCACCGGTCCGGGCGCGGGCAGGACGCCGGTGAACGATCCATGCACGTCCGTCAGCGAGCGTCCGGTCGCGATCTCCGACGCGTCGAGGGCGACGGTGTCGGGGGCGGCCGCGGTCGCGGCGATGCGCGCGATGTGCGCCGCCGAGAACGGCAAGGTGTTGCGCCACCGGCCGTCGAGCACGCCCAGCCGGCCCCCGTCCCGGGGGGCGGCGTCGAGGACCGAGAACGTGAACAGATCGGGCCCCCGGTCCTTCCGCTGCAGCGCCAGCGCGCCGTGGCCGTGCAAGCGGCGCAGGCTCAAGGCCCAACCAGGGAGGTCGAAGTCGACGTCCAGATCGATCAGCTCGGCGCTCTCCACCCGCAGGTACTGGAGGCCCCCGGCCGACTGCGCCGGTGCCGCGGGTCCGCGGGGGGCCGACGACGGCAGCAGCTCCAGCGCTCGCAAGAATCCGATGCCGTGCCGATCCGCCATCGCGGCCATGCGCCAGGCGCCGTCCTCGACGCGCAGTTCGTGGATCGTCACGCCTTCGGGGGCGTGCCCGCGAACCAGCGCGCCCGAGATCCGGCGCGCGTGCAGGACCAGCACGCCGTCGGGATCGGTCAAGCTCACGTCATCGAACGCCACGGCGGCGGGGCGATGCCGCAGCAGCGCCCAAACGGTCCCCCAGCCCCAGCTGCCGCCGCCCACGTGCACGTGCCCGCGCGTGCGGGGCAGGTTGCGCTCCACCAGGCGGCCCAGGCGCGGACCCGACAGCCACAGCGGCGCCGCCGCCACGATCAGCAGCACGGTCCCCAGCAGCCCCGCGGCGAGCAGCAGCAGCCACCACCGCAGGGACCTCGTCCGCGTCACGACCGGCGAAGCCACTTCTTCAGCTCCAGGGCGGTGACCACGACCAGCCCGGCCGCCAGCGCGCGGGCCTGATCCCCGGCGCCAAGGCCGTTCATCTGGAACAGGCGCCGGGTGGCCGGTAACAGGGGCAACGCCAGCTGCACCAGCGCGGACGAGCCCACCACCGCCACCAGCCATCGGTTCGTGAACGGGCCCAGGCTCCACAGCGTGCGCGTGCGATTGCGCGCCGCGAACGAGCGGAAGAGCTCGCCGAACACCAGCGACGAGAACGCCAGGTCACGCGCCACCACCAGCGACCGCGCCCGCACCGCCCATCCGAACATGGCCAGCGTGACCGCGGCCTGCAGCACGCCGGTCAGCAGGATGTTCTCCCATTCGGGGCGCGCCAGGATCGGTTCGGCCGGGGGGCGGGGCGGCCGCTTCATGACGTCGGGATCGCGCGGCTCCACCACCAGCGCCAGCGCCGGAAGACCGTCGGTGACCAGGTTGATCCACAGCAGGTGCAGCGGCAACAGCGGCAGCGGCCAGCCCACGGCGCTGGCGGTCAGCATGACCAGCAGCTCGCCCGTGTTTCCGGCCAGCAAGTAAATCAGCGTCTTGCGGATGTTGTCGAAGATGCCGCGCCCTTCCTCGATGGCGGCGACGATGCTGGCGAAGTTGTCGTCGGCCAGCACCATGTCGGACGCCTCGCGCGTCACCTCGGTCCCGCCCTGGCCCATGGCGATACCGATCTGCGCCTCCCGCAGCGCCGGGGCGTCGTTCACGCCGTCGCCGGTCATGGCGACGATGGCGCCGCGCGCCTTCCAGCCGCGCACGATGTTCAGCTTGTCCTCGGGCGTGGCGCGGGCGTGAACGGCCTCGGACAGCTCGGCGTCGCCCGCCCCCGGGGCGATGATGCCCATCTCGCGCGCGATGGCGCGCGCCGTCGCCGGGTGGTCGCCGGTGATCATGACCGTGCGCAGCCCGGCCGACTGGGCGGCCGCCACGGCGGCGATGGCCTCGGGGCGCGGCGGGTCGGCCAGCCCGATCAGGCCCACCAGCGCCAGGTCCCGCTCCTCCGCGCCGGTCCCCGTGGCCACGGCCAGCACGCGCAGGCCGCGGGCGGCCTGCGCCTCGTTCGCCGCCGCCGCGCCGTCCAGCCCGGTACCACACAGCGGCGCCACGCTCTCGAAGGCGCCCTTCACGTACAGCACGCCGTCGCCGCGCCGGACCGACATGCGCCTGCGCTCGGTGTCGAACGGCCGCACGTCCAGGCGCGGCCGCGCGGCCTCGATCTCCTCGCGCTGCAGGCCGCGCGCCTGCGCCGCCGTCAGGATGGCCACCTCGGTCGGGTCGCCCGTGTCGGGACGCCCCTCGCGGCCCAGGGTGGCGTCGCAGCACGCGGCCGCGGCGTCCAGCAGGCCGCGCTCGTCGCGCGCCCACAGCTCGCGCACCGCCATCACCCCGGTCGTCAGGGTGCCGGTCTTGTCCGTGCAGATCACGGTGGCGCTGCCCAGCGTCTCCACCGCCGCCAGGCGCCGCACCAGCACGTGGCGCGCCGCCATACGTTGCACCCCCACCGCCAGCGCGATCGTCACCACGGCCGGCAGCCCCTCGGGAACGGCCGCCACCGCCAGCGAGATGGCGGACATCAGGACGTCCAGCCACGGTTGCCCGCGGACCAGGCCCAGCGCCGCCGTCACGGCGACGATGCCCAGGCAGGCCAGCAGCAAGGTGTTGCCGACGCGACCCAGGCGCTGCTGCAGCGGCGTCTCCTTCGCCTCCACCGTCGACAGCAGATGCGCGATCTTGCCCAGCTCCGTGTTCATGCCGGTGGCCGTGACCAGCGCCGCGCCGGTGCCGGTCACGACGGGCGTGCCCATGAAGACGCAGTCCGTGCGCTCGGACAGCGGCGCGGGCGTTTGCGCCGGAGCCGTGGACTTCGCGACGGCGGCGCTCTCCCCGGTCAGCGAGGCCTCGTTCGTGGCCAGGGAGTGCGCGGCCAGCAGGCGCGCGTCGGCGGCCACGATGTCGCCCGCCTCGATCAGCAGCAGGTCCCCTGGCACGACGGTGTCCGCGGCCACCATCGCCGGCTGGCCGTCGCGCATCACGCGCGCCCGCGGCGCCGTCAGCGCGCGCAGCGCCAGGATGGCGCGCTCGGCGCGGTACTCCTGGAAGAAGCCCACCAGCGCGTTCAGCACCACGATGACGCCGATCGCGATCGCGTCGCCCACCTCGCCCAGCGCGGCGCTGAGGACGCAGGCGCCCGCCAGCAGCAGGATCAGCGGGTTGATCAGCTGGCCCCGCAGGATCGCCCAGGGCGACGTGACGGCGGCCCGCGCGATGGCGTTGCGCCCGTGCCGGGCCAGCAGCGCCGCCGCCTGGTCGCTGGACAGCCCCGGGGCAGCGGCCGCGCTCCCGGCGCGCGCGCCGTCAGGCAACTGCCGTTCCCCCCGTCAGCATCGGTCCAGTCTCGCCGCACGCCTGCACGGCTTCAACCCGGTCCGGGCGCGCCGTGCGACGCCGCCAGCGCCCGCACCATCTCGGCGTAGCGGCCGCCGCGCGCCACCAGCGCCTCGTGGGTGCCGCTCTCTATCAGCCGGCCGTGGTCCAGCAGCAAGATCTGGTCGGCGTGGCGAATGGTGCTGAGGCGATGGGCCACGATCACGCTGGTTCGGCCGGCGATCAGCCGCGCCAGCGCCACCTTCAGGCGGGCCTCCGTCAGCGTGTCCACCGAGCTGGTCGCCTCGTCGAGGATCAAGATGCGCGGCTCGGCCACCAGCGCGCGCAGGAAGCAGACCACCTGCCGCTGCCCCAGCGACAGCCCGGCGCCCCGCTCGCCGAGAGGCGTCTCGAACCCGGCCGGCAGCGCCTCGATCAGGTCCAGGACGTCCAGCCGCCGCGCCGCCTCGCGCACCTCCTCGAACGAGGCCTCGGGCCGCCCCACGCGCACGTTCTCCAGCACGGTCCCCGTGTAAAGGAAGTTCTCCTGCGTGACGCAGGCGATCTGGCGGTGCAGCGATTGCGCGGTGGCGCCCGCCAGATCGCGACCGTCGATCAGGATCGCGCCCGCGGTGGGCAGGTACAGCTTCGCGATCAGGTTCACCACCGTGCTCTTGCCGCTGCCGGTGTGCCCCACCAGCGCGACGGTCTGACCGGGCTCGGCACGGAACGACAGGTTCGACAGCACGGGGCGGCCCGGCTGATACGCGAAGGAGACGTCGCGCAGCTCGATGCGCCCCTGGAGCGGCGGCAGGTCGACGGCGGCCGGCGCGTCCTGCCAGTCGGGCGGGCTGTCCAGCAGCGCGAAGATGCGCTCGGCGCCCGCCATCGCGCCCAGCGCCTGGTTGTACTGCGTGCCCAGGTTCGGGATGGCGCCGAAGAAGGCATTCGACAGGAACAGGAACTGGATCAACGTCGACAGCTGCATGTTCCCGCCCAGCGCCCGGTAGCCGCCGATGATGACCAGCAGCGACAGGAACAGCTGGCCGTTGAACTCCAGCAACGGCTGGAACACCGCCGAGTGCTTCGCGGTGTCCATGTTGATGCGCGCGTGGTTGTGGATCAGCTGGCCGAACAGGCCGCCGTTGACGTCCTGCCGCGCGAAGCCCTGGATCTCGCGGATGCCGTTCACCGACTCGGCCAGGCTGGCGGTGACACGGCTGAAGCTCTCTTGCTGGGCCCGGTAGGACCGGGACAGGCGGCCGCGGAAGTGCCGCAGCAGCAGCCACAGCCCGGGCGCCATCACCAGCACGATCAGGAACAGCTTCCAGTCGTAGCGCAGCATCAGCGCCGCCGACACCAGCATGTTCCCCGCGCTGACGATGGAGACGAACGCGACGTCCTGCACGCCCGTGCGCACGACGTCCACGTCCGAGGTGATGCGGGCGATCAGCCGTCCGGCGGGGGTGCGGGCGAAGAACGCCAGCGGCAGGCGAAGCAGATGGGCGTACACGCGCGCCCGCAGGTCGTGCACGACCGCCTCGCCCAGGCGCAGCGCCAGGCGGACGCGGTAGACGAACGTCAGCTCGGTGGCCGCCGCCAGCGCCAGGTAGCCGAGGATGCCCAGGCCGGCCGCCCCCGTGTCGTGGCGCGAGATGGGCCCGCTGATGATCTGCGCCACCGCCCAAACGCCCAGCGGCACCTGCAGCGACCGCAGCAGCACCAGCAGCACCAGCGCGTTGCGCAGCCGCGCGTAGGGGCGGGTGTAACCGTACAGCCGCCGGATGATGCCCAGATCCAGCGGGCGCTGCTCGCGATCGGACAGCACCCCGGCCGACGGCGTGGGCGGCACCGCCACGGGCGCGGCGGCGGCGCGCGGCGGCCTGGCCGACGACGACGGCCCGCTCACGAGGCCACCTGCCCGTCGGGCTCGTCCTCGGCGCCCAGCCGCTGCAGCGAGGCGGCGCGAAAGTACAGACCGCGCGCCGCCATCAGGGCGGCGTGTGTGCCCCGCTCGGCGATGCGCCCGTGCTCGAGCACGACTATCAGGTCCGCGCGCCGCAGCGCCGACAGGCGATTCGCCGCGACGAACGTGGTGCGGCCGGCGCGCGCCCCCTCCAGCGACGTCAGGATCTCCTCCTCGGTCAGGGCATCGACGGCGGCCGTGGGATCGTCCAGCAGCAGGATGGCCGGGTCGAGCAGCATGGCGCGCGCCAGCGCCAGCCGCTGCCGCTGGCCGCCCGACAGGTTGCTGGCCCCCTCTTCCAGGCGCGTCTCGTATCCGTCGGGCAGCGCGGCGATGAACGCGTGCGCGCCCGCCGTGCGGGCCGCCCGCTCGATGGCCTCGCGCGACGCCTCGGGGTGACCGAAGGCGATGTTCTGGGCGATGGTGCTGCGGAACAGCAGGCTCTCCTGGAACACCACCCCGACGTTGCGGCGCAGGTCGTCGAGATCCAGCTGGCGCAGCTCGACGCCGTCGATGCGGATGCGACCCGCCAGCGGATCGAAGAAGCGCGGGATCAGGCCCAGCAGCGTGCTCTTCCCCGCGCCGGTGGGCCCGAACAGGGCCACGCACTGTCCCGGCGCCACGTCCAGCTCGATGTCCGACAGCACGGGCGGACCGTCGCCGTACGCGAAGGAGACGCCCTCGAAGCGGACGGCGCCCCGCCGCGCCGCGGGCAGGTCGGGCAGGCGGAGCGGGGTGGCGGGGCTGGCGATGTCGATGGGCGCGTCCACCACCTCGAACACGCGGCGGGCGGCGGCCAGGCTCTGCTCCAGCGTGTTCCAGATCCCCGCCATGCTGGAGACCTGCCCGGCGAACTGCTGCAGCACCCCCGCGAACACCACCAGCTCGCCCAGCGTCATCGCCTGGCGCGCCACCAGGTGGCTGCCGTAGCCCAGCAAGATGGCGGTGTCGATGGCGGTCACGAACGACACGGCGGGGCCGAAGCGGCTGACGCGCCGGAAGATCGCCTCCTGCTGGTCGCGCACGGCCAGGTTGCGCTGTTGAAAGCGGTCGAAGGCCTCGCGGGCGCGGCCGAAGATGCGGGTGATGCGCACACCCTTCACGCCCTCCGACATGCCCAGCACCAGCCCATCGGCGAGGGCGCGGTTGCGCTCGTAGGAGGCGCGCATGCGTCGCGAGAAGACGCTGGTGATCACCCAGATGATGGGCGTGGGGGCCAGGCAGGCCAGCGTCAGCGTCACGTGCGCCCGCAGCATGTAGACCAGGTACACGCCCAGCGACAGCAGCATGATGGCGCCCTGGAACAGCACGCCGTCGACGAACGCGCGCACCGACTGCACGTCGCCGGTGACGCGGTTGATGATCGAACCGCTGGCGTTGTCGTCGAAGAAGCGAAAGCTGAGCCGCTGCAGCTTCTCGAACACGCGCAGGCGCAGCTCGGGCACGATGCGCATCTGCAACAGGTGACCGGACGCGACGGCGTAGCCGAACAGCAGCAGCGCCCGCAGCGCGGCCATGGCCAGGACGGCGCCGCCCGCCACCACCAGCGCCCGGCCGGCCGACCATGACGCCGGCGGCGCCAGCCCCATCGGCCAGTGGGCGGGAAGCGCCCCGGGGACCAGGGCGTGGCGGACCACGTCGATGGCGATGCCGCTCAACGCCAGGCCGCCCAGGCCCAGCGCCAGCAGCACCACCTGGAACGCGAACACGCCCAGGCAGGCGGCGCGGTAGTGCCACGCCAGCGCCAGCAACCGCCAGGCCGGGTTCGGCGGGGCGGGTGGTGGCGGCGGTGTCCGGTCGCCGCGGCGGCGATCGGGGTGCGGAGGATCCATCGAGCGGTGGTGACGAGTTCGCGGGCGGACGAGCGGGAGCGGCGGCGACAAGTGTACCCGTCGGGACGGATCGTGCCCGTGTCGTCACGCGGGGCCCGGCTCGCTCGCGTACGATGGATGCGCCGATGACCACCCCGGCGACCGACCTGGCGACCGACCTGCCTTGCTGGAATCCCGAGCTGCCGCTCGAGGAGCGGCTGGACGATCTGCTGGGCCGGCTGTCGCTCGAAGAGAAGACGGCGCAGCTGCTGCACGAGGCGCCCGCCATCCCCCGACTGGGCATCCCCGCCTACAACTGGTGGAACGAGGGGCTGCACGGGGTGGCGCGCGCGGGCCTGGCCACCGTCTTCCCGCAGGCGATCGGCCTGGCCGCGATGTGGAGCGCACCGCGCCTGGAAGAGGTGGCGACCGTCGTCTCGGACGAGGCGCGCGCGAAGCACCACGAGTACCTGCGCCAGGGCGATCACGGCATGTACAAGGGCCTGACGATCTGGTCGCCCAACATCAACATCTTCCGGGACCCGCGCTGGGGGCGCGGACACGAGACGTTCGGCGAGTGCCCCCACCTGACGGCGCGGCTGGGCGTCGCCTTTTGTCGGGGGCTGCAGGGCGACCACCCGCGCTACCTGAAGACCGTGGCCACGCCCAAGCACTTCGCGGTGCACAGCGGGCCCGAGGGATTGCGGCACGGCTTCGACGCCGTCGTCAGCGCGAAGGACCTGCGCGAGACCTACCTGCCCGCGTTCCACGCCTGCGTGACCGAGGCCAGGGCCGAGAGCGTGATGGCGGCCTACAACCGCGTGAACGGCGAGGCCTGTCCGGCCAGCGAGACGCTGCTGGGCCGCATCCTGCGCGACGAGTGGGCGTTCGCGGGATACGTCGTCAGCGACTGCTGGGCCATCAAGGACCTTCACGAGAGCCACGGCGTGACCCGCACCGCGGAGGAGTCGGCGGCGCGGGCGCTGAAGGCGGGGTGCGATCTCAACTGCGGCTGCACGTACCAGCGGCTGCCGGCGGCGCTGGCCGCGGGCCTGGTCAGCGAGGCCGACGTGGACGCGTGCCTGCGCCGCCTGTTCCGCGCCCGCCTGCGCCTGGGCATGTTCGATCCCCCGGCGCGCGTCCCCTACGCCTCGATCCCCTACGAGGTGAACGACTGCGACGCGCACCGGGCGCTGGCGCGCGCCACCGCGCGCGAATCGATGGTGCTGCTGAAGAACGACGGCACGCTGCCGCTGCGGAACGACCTGCGCAGCCTGGCCGTCATCGGACCGAATGCGCACGACGCGCAGGTCTTGCTGGCCAACTACCACGGCCAGCCCTCGCGCACGGTGACGCCGCTCGACGGCATCCGCGCCGCCGTCTCGCCCGGCACGAAGGTCTGGTACGCGGAGGGGTGCCGGCGCCAGGGCCTGGAAGAGGACGGCTTGCAGCGCGCCGGCAACATCACCGAGGCGGTCAGCGTCGCCCAGCGCGCCGACGCCGTCGTGCTGTGCCTGGGGCTGTCGGCCGACATCGAGGGCGAGCAGGGGGACGCGGGCAACTCGGAGGCGGCGGGGGACAAGGTGGATCTAGCGCTGCCGGGCCTGCAGGCGCGGCTGCTGCAGGCGATCGTCGCGCTGGGCAAGCCGACCGTGCTGGTGATCATCGCCGGCAGCGCGCTGGACCTGCGCTGGGCGCACGACCACCCGGGCGTGGGCGCCATCCTGGACGCCTGGTATCCGGGCGAGGAGGGGGGCGCCGCCCTGGCCGACCTGCTGTTCGGCGAGGTCAGCCCCGCCGGGCGGTTGCCTGTCACCTTCCCGGCGGCGCTGGAAGACGTGCCGCCGTTCACCAGCTACGCGATGGCCGGGCGCACCTACCGATACCTCGACCCGGCCCGCCCGCCGCTCTACCCGTTCGGGTACGGCCTGTCGTACGCGCGCTTCGACTACGCGGTGCTGACCCTGTCGGCGACGCGCATCGAGGCGGGCGAGGCGTTGCGCGTGTCGGTGACCGTGACCAACGCCGGCCGCCGCGTCGCCGACGAGGTGGTGCAGCTTTACCTGACCGACGTGGAGGCGTCCTGTGTCGTCCCCCATCACAGCCTGCGCGGCTTCACGCGCGTGTCGCTGGCGCCCGGGGAATCGCGCGCCGTGGCCTTCGAGCTGGGCCCCCGGGATCTGTCCTTGATCGACGACCGCGGACATCGCGTGCTGGAGCCGGGCCGCTTTCGCCTGTTCGTGGGCGGCAGCCAGCCCGACGCCCGCAGCCGCGCCCTGACCGGTCAGGCGCCGCTGTCCGCGGCGTTCGAGGTCACGGGCCAGCCGCTCGCGCTGCCGTATTGATCCGCGGCTGAGCTGCCCCAGGGCCGCCGGCGCGGATAGAATGCCCGCCATGGATTCGAACGAGGCGGAGCAGGTGTTATCGGACGCCGAGGTGGTCGCGTGCCTCGAGGCGCCGCTGCTGGAAGCAAAGGCGCTGCGCGACGCCTGCCTGGCGGCGGAGATCCCCGTGCTGCTGGACCGCGGCGGCTGCTGTGGCAGCAGCGCGGGTTGCGGCTGCCCGCCCAAGTTGCAGCTCTTCGCCCGCAGCGAGGACGTACCCCGCGTCGGTCACCTGCTGCACGAGCGGTGGCGCGAGCTGGCGCTGCGCGAGGGGACGATCGACGACACTCATCCCTCCGTGGCGGTCGCCGACGGGGAAGATCCTCCGTGCCCGGCCTGTGCCACCGCCGCGCCGCTGGTCGAGGGCGCCTGTCGCGACTGCGGCCTGCAGCTCGAATAGGGGCGCCCCGGGCGTCGGCGCCGCCCACCGGGACGGCGCGGCTCGGGTGCGGTCTGCAGGGTGACCCCGTTTACGCCTGGTGGCGCGGGCCTGCAGGACCGAAAACAGCCGTTTTTCGGCCGCGCGGCCGAGTTCAGAAAAGCGTCTTACGAGTTGCGTCGCTGCGGCGGAATCGCTAGGCTGGCCGGCCCTTTTCGGGGGCAGACCATGGCCAGCGCCTCGCATCGTTTCTTGGGTCTCGATTCCAGCACGCAAAGCCTGTCGGCGATCGTCATCGACGCGCAGACAGGCGAGGTCGTGGCGAACCACAGCGTCGCGTACGGCGCGCGCCTGCCGGCGTACGGCTCACCGCACGGGTTCCTGCCCAGCGCTGATCCGCGCGTCGTCCACAGCGATCCCTTGATGTGGGTCGAGGCGCTGGATCTGCTGCTGGGCGAGCTGCGCGCGGAAGGCGTCGACCTGTCCCGCATCGCGGGGATCAGCGGCGCCGGCCAGCAGCACGGCTCGGTATACCTGGCGCGCTCGTTCGATCAGGCCGGCACCTGGTCCATCGACCGCCCCCTGCGCGATCAGGTGGCGCCGCTGCTCAGCCGGCGAACGGCGCCCATCTGGATGGACGCCTCCACCAGCGCCGAGTGCGCCGAGATCTCCGCGGCCTTGGGTGGCGACGCGAAGGTGGTGGCGCTCTCCGGCTCGCGCGCCATCGAGCGCTTCACCGGCCCGCAGATCCGCAAGTTCTGGAAGCAGCAGCCCGCCGACTACGAGCGCACCGCCGAGATCCATCTGGTCAGCTCGTTCGTGGCGTCGCTGCTGGCCGGTCGCTCGGCCTCGATCGATCCGGGCGACGGCGCCGGGATGGATCTGCTGGACCTGAACACGGGCGCCTGGAGCCCGGCGCTGCTGGACGCGACGGCCCCGGGCCTGGGCGGCAAGCTGCGCCCGCCGGTGCCGGCCTCGACCGTCGTGGGCGAGATCGCGCCCTACTTCGTGAAAAAGTACGGCTTCTCCCCCGGGACGCCGATCGTCGCCTTCACGGGCGACAACCCCAGTAGTCTGGTCGGCATGGGCGCGGCGCTGCCCGGCAAGGTGGTGGTCAGTCTGGGCACCAGCGACACCATCTTCGCCGCGATGGCAGCGCCGCGCACGGATCCCCGCGGGTACGGCCACGTGTTCGGGAATCCGGCCGGCGGCTTCATGGCGCTGGTGTGCTTCGCGAACGGGTCGCTGGCGCGCGAGGAGATCACGCGTCGCTTCGGCCTGAGCTGGGACCAGTTCGCCGATTCCATCCTGTCCCAGACGAAGCCGGGCAACGCCGGCAACATGCTGCTGCCGTTCTTCGCGCCGGAGATCACGCCCCGCCTGACCCGACCGGCGGTGCAGTGGTTCGGCAGCGACGCCTTCGTGGCCGGCGGGGACGCGCCGGCGGCGGCGCGCGCCGTGGTCGAGGCCCAGGCGCTCAGCATGCGCCTCCACTCGGCCTTCATCGGGGAGGCTGTGGATACGCTGCTGGTGACCGGCGGCGCCTCGCGAAATGTAGGTATCCTGCGGGTCCTTGCCGACGTCTTCCAGGCGCGCATCGTGCCGCTGGCGGTGGCCACGAACTCGTCGGCGCTGGGCGGTGCCTTGCGGGCCGCCGCCGCGGTGGGGGGCGCCGACTGGCAGGGGCTGTTCAGCCGGTTCTGCGCGCCGGACACGGCGCACGCGGTCGAGCCTCAGCCCTCGACGCGCGCGGTCTATGCCGAACTGGGCCGAGAATTCGAGGGCCGCGTCGAGGCGGCAGTGGCGTCCTCATTTGTAAAAGGGTAAAAGAAATCATCATGTCAGCAGCACAACAGTCTCCTTTTTCAGGCATCGAACCCGTTCGCTATCACGGGCCTGACGCGCAGCCGGCGCTGGGCTTCCGCTACTACGACAAGGATCGCGTGGTGCGGGGCAAGCGCATGGAGGATCACCTGCGCATGGCCGTTTGCTACTGGCACACGTTCGTGTGGAACGGTTTCGACGTGTTCGGCGCCGGCACCTTCAACCGGTCCTGGCACGGGGACGGGGACCAGGTGAAGCTGGCCGAGCAGAAGGCCGAGGTCGCCTTCGAGCTGTTCCAGAAGCTGGGCGTTCCGTTCTTCTGCTTCCACGATCGCGACGTGGCCCCGGAAGGGCGCACGCTGGCCGAGACGAACGAGATCCTGGACCGCATCGGCGACGTGCTGGCGAAGCACATGAGCAGCAGCAAGGTGAAGCTGCTGTGGGGCACCGCCAACCTGTTCTCGCACCCCCGCTTCATGTCGGGCGCCGCCACGAACCCCGATCCCGAGGTGTTCGCGTTCGCCGCCGCGCAGGTGAAGAAGGCGCTGGAGCTGACCCACAAGCTGGGCGGCGCCAACTACGTGCTGTGGGGCGGCCGCGAGGGCTACGAGACGCTGCTGAACACCGACATGAAGCGCGAGATGGACCAGATGGGCCGCTTCATGAACATGGTCGTCGAGCACAAGCACAAGATCGGCTTCAAGGGCCCGCTGCTGATCGAGCCGAAGCCGCGTGAGCCCACCAAGCACCAGTACGACTACGACACGGCCACCGTGTACGCGTTCTTCCAGCGCTACGGCCTGTCGCCCAACGACTTCCGCGTCAACATCGAGGCGAACCACGCCACGCTGGCGGGCCACAGCTTCGAGCACGAGGTCGCCTACGCGCTGGCCACCGACACGTTCGGCAGCATCGACATGAACCGCGGCGACGACCAGCTGGGCTGGGACACCGATCAGTTCCCGAACGACTTCAACGAGCTGGCGCTGGTCGTGGCGCGCATCGTGGCGGCGGGCGGCTTCAGCACCGGCGGCTTCAACTTCGACGCGAAGGTGCGCCGCCAGAGCATCGACCCGGTGGACCTGCTGCACGCGCACGTGGGCGGCATGGACAACCTGGCCCGCGCGCTGCTGATCGCCGACAAGATGCTGAGCGAGGGCAAGCTGCAGGCGTTCGTGGACGACCGCTACGCCGGCTGGAAGCAGGGCATGGGCGCGGACATCCTGGCCGGCAAGCTGTCGCTCGACCAGCTGTCCGAGCGCGTGCTGTCGCAGAAGATCGATCCCAAGCCCCGCTCGGGCCGCCAGGAGATGCTCGAGAACCTGGTCAACAAGTACCTGTAAGGGGTCACGCCGCCTTCGCGGCAACGACGCCAACGACGGCGTGGTCGAAAGGCCACGCCGTTTGTTTTGAAGGGCCTGACGACATCCTTCCGGCCGGGCCGGCGGTTGGGGTCGCTTGCGTCGTGGGCCGGAACGCGCGAACGTTCCTGGCGGTGGGCGTGATTGCGACACGGTGCGCGATTTTCCTGGTCGCGCTGGCTGCCATCGCGGGCTGCGCGGCCCATACGAACAGCACGTTGCGCGTGGAGGGAACGTCCTTCGTCCCGGTGATCTGCCAGTCCGGTCAGAGGCGCGGCTTCCTGGGCGTCGAGCTGGTCGACGAGCAACAGCGCCGGCTGCGCCTGTCGCAGGGCGTGGACGGTGGGCTGCAGGCCGTCTACCTGCCGCCGGGGGCCGCGGTGGGGGAGCACCTGGGGGACTGCGGGACCATCAGGCTGGATGCGCCCAGCAGCGCCGTGAACGGCGTCAAGAACGTGACCGGACAGGCCGACCTGCGCTGCGAAGCGGGGCCGTACCAGGTCACCGGTCACGTGTCGTTCGAGGGCTGTCACTGAGATGGACGACGCGGACTTCGAGGGGACGCTGGTGCTGGAGCGGCTGGCGGCCATCGACGCGATCGACGACTTCTTCGAGGCCATCGACGCCGACGACATCGAGAAGGCCACCCGCCTGATGAAGCGCGCGGACGTCGACGCCCCGACGATCGCTATCGTGGTGAAGAAGATGGAAGCCGCCGACGGCGAGCACTGAGCGGGACGCCAGCGCCTGCCCGTACGCGTGAGCTGGCGGTCGCTCGAGCGAGGGCAACCTGCAGACCTTCGGAGATCAGCGCTCCGCCGGCGCTCGTCTCGGCTCAGCCGGAGACAACGTTCAGGCCGGGCATCCGCTCCTTCACGAGCGGCCACGCGCGACGGTGGATCAGGAACACGTTCCCCCAGGGCTTGGTGGTCAGCGTCAGGGTTCGCTGGGCGTGGTGGTAGAGCGCGACATCGTAGCCGGCCTGGTGGACCCAGTCGACCAGGCTCTCGACCGTCAGGCCATAACGGAAGAGGACCGCGGTCACCTCGATCATCCACACGGGCGGATTTCCCGACAGGGCTTTCTCTGTAGATCCCCGGAACGTCGGCAGTTCCTGCCCCTCGATGTCCATCTTGCCGAAGGCGTACTTCTTGTCCTGCATGATGGCGCCCAGACGCACGCAGGGAACCGCGACCCCGCTTCCGCCCACCGAGATGTGGTTGGTGCCATCCGCGCTGTCGTCCATCGTCACCGTGCCCTCTCGTTCGCCCACGGCCACGCGATGGATCGTCACCACCTGCTCGAGACCGTTACGCCGGATGTTCTCCTCCAGAAGGCGGGCGGTTCGCGGCACGGCTTCGATGGCGTCGATGTGCCCCGTGGGCCCGATCAGCGTCGCGGCGAACATCGAGTACAAGCCGACGTTTGCGCCGACATCCAGGAAGGAGTCGCCGGGGCGCAGGTACTGCTCGATGAAGTTCATCTCGTCGTGATCGAAGCGGTTTCCGTAGTAAATCAGCGCCCGCGCCTGATCGCCGTTGTTGGCGTTGAATTTGAACCGCTCGAACACGTCGACGATGTACGGCTCCTTCGATACCAGCAGGTGGACGCGCCATTTCAAGGCGTTCATCAGCACCTGGGCTCCTCGACCCTTGTTCCCAGGGTGATCCAGCACGGTCCGGAGACGAAAGAAGTAGCCCTTGACGCGTTCGACGTTCAGCATGCGCAGCTCTTTCGTTGTGGTCGTCGATCAGCCGCCGACGATGCGCACCGACTTCACGGTGCGTTCCATCGCCAGCAGCACGGCGCCGGTCAGCTCGGCCTTGTCGCCCAGCGTGGACGGGACGACCGCGACCCCGTGCGGGAGCAGGGCGTGGCGGGCCACCGCGCCGCGGACCTCGCGCAGGAAGGCCTCGCCCGCCAGCGCCACCGGTCCGCCCAGCACGATCATCTCGGGGTTGAGGACGTTCAGCAGGAACGAGATGCCCCGGCCCAGGTGCTCCGCGGCCTGCGCCAGGATGCGCACGGCGACGCCGTCCCCCTCGGCGGCGGCCGCGGCGATGGTCACCGTGTCGACGTGATCGCGCCCGTGGGCGGCCAGCAGCGTCGGTTCCTTGCGCGCCACCGCGTCGTGCACGGCGCGCGACAGCGCCATTGACGAGGCCACGGCCTCCAGGCAGCCGCGCCGGCCGCACGCGCAGGCGGGGCCGTCCTCGACGACGGGGCAGTGCCCGATCTCGCCCGAGAAGCCGCTCTGGCCGTAGAACAGCCGGCCGTCGATCACCACGCCCGCGCCCACGCCGCTGCCGACGTAGACCCAGACGTAGGACCGGACGCCCCGGGCCGCGCCCTGGCGCCCCTCGGCGACGGCGCTGGCCTGCGTGATGTTGTTCACGACCACGGGCACGCGCAGCTCGTCGGCCAGCGCGTCGCGCAGGGGAAAGTCACGCCAGTCCAGGTTGGGGGCCAGCACGCAGGTCCCCGACTCGTGATCGACCAGGCCGGGTACGGTGGCGCCGACGGCCTCGACCCGCGAGCGGGGCACGCGCGCGGCGCGCAGCGCCTCGGCGACCAGCAAGCGGATCTCCTTCATGCTGCGTCCGGGCTGGCCGTGGACCGCGGGGCGGCCCCGCACCAGGCGGATGACACCGCGCGCGTCGGCCACCGCGACGGTGGTGGCGCGCACGCCGAAGTGGATGCCCAGATAGGCCGCCGCCGCGTCGTTGAACTCCAGCATGCGGGCGGGGCGCCCGCCGCCCGACACCGACTCGCCGAAGCCGACCTCGCGGACGACGCCCTGATCCAGCAACTCGAAGATGATCGTCGAGACGGTAGGTTTGGTCAGCTTGGAGCGGCGAGCCAGCTCGGTGCGCGAGATCCGGCCCCCCCGTCTGACCAGATCGAGGATGATCGATCGATTGACTTCCCGTATGGCTCGATTGTCACCCTTGTCCAGCATCAACGCAGACAGACGAGGCTAAGGCCTGCACCGACGGAAGACAAGCGTCCATCGGCGGTTAGCGGGGCGGGCGGGCGTCCCGCGTGCGCGCCGAGTAAGCTGCGCGCCCCATGTTTCCCCGATATCCTTACGAATTCCGCGGGCGCCGGGCGCCCTCGGCCCGCGCGCACTTTCTGGCGCACTTTCTCGGGCGCTTTCTGGATCGATGGCCCGCGCTGGCGGTGGGCCTGGGCCTGTCCTTGGCCGGTTGTGCCCTCGCCCCCCGCAGCCCCCTGCCCGAGGTCACCCACGAGGTGCCGCCGGAGGTGAAGACGCGCATGTTCGGGCGGTGGATCTGTGGCGCCGAGCTGCCGCGGGGGCGGCCCACCTCGTCCTTCGAGCTGTTGCGGCACCTCGGTCCCGGGAAGGCCTGGGATCTGGAGGTCGACGAGGATGGCCTGGCGGCCCTGCAGGTGGTCGGGCACCACGGCCGCGCCCGGCATGGTTGCTGGGTCGAGATGACGTCGGGTGAGGTGGAGACGCTGGAGGGGCTGGCCCGCGACACCGCCATCTGCGAGCGGTCCGAGGACCCGCGGACCGCGGAGCCCCACAACTCGTTCGACGTGGACCTGCACGTGCAGGGCGCCACCTGCACGAAGCACTTCGGCGCGTCGGGCCTGCTGCAGGCGCCCGAGGGCAGGCGCTTCGCCAACGGCACGCAGCACCTGCTGGACGACATCGCGGGGGGCTCGTTCCGTCGCATGGAGGAGATGGTTACCTCGATGAGCGCGCCCTCCTTGCGTCCGCGCGCGCAGCCGCTGCCGCCGAACGTCGCCGCGGCGGCGGGCCGCCTGACCTGCGCGAAGGACCGGCCCACCATCTACGAGGCGGGCGATCCCTGGCTGTTGCAGTACGAGTTTCAGAAGGGCTTCCTGTGGCGCCGGGACATCGAGGTGTCGGCGGGGGGCGCGGTGGGGATCGAGTTCGCCAGCCTGCAGAACGACGCGAAGTACACCTGCACGGGCGACCTGACGCCCAAGGAGCTGGCCGACCTGCGCCAGGCGCTGCAGGCCACGCGCCCCTGCGAGCTGACCAGCGTCCCGCCGCGCGCCCGGGACGATCACGGCTACGTCAGCGTTCACCGCGACAACGTCGATTGCCGCTACCGCGCCCTGCGCCAGGACGACCTGCGCGCCACCGCCCAGGGCCGGCGCTTCGAGGAGCTGATGACCAGGTTGATCGCGGACCTGACCGGCCCGGGGGGCGTCGATCCGTTCGATCCCGAGCAGGGCGTGCTGGTGGACACGAAGACGCCGCCCCGTGCGGAAAGAAAGGCCCGCGCCGCGCGCGCGTCCACCAGCGGGGACCCGGCCACGCCCTCCACCTTCAATCGTTAGCGCGCGCCGTTCGCGCCGTCCGGGGCTACTTGCGCGGGTCTACCTGGCCGGTTCGTCGCGCCTGCGCGCGTGCCAGCGGACGGCGTGGGTGACGATGGTGTCGATGTCCGGATAGCGCGGCGTCCAGTGCAGCAGGTCCTTGGCGCGACGTGGGTCCGCCACCAGCGACGGTGGATCGCCCGCGCGGCGGGCCACCTCACGGTAGGGAACCGGGCGTCCGGCGGCGCGGCCCACGGCGGCGATCACCTCGCGCACCGAATGTCCGCGGCCCGTGCCCAGGTTCAGGTGCAGGCTGGGCGTGCCCTGGCGCAGGGCGGCCAGCGCCAGCCGGTGCGCCTCGGCCAGGTCGGTCACGTGAATGTAGTCGCGCACGGCCGTGCCGTCGGGCGTGGGGTAGTCCGTGCCGTACAGGTCCAGCATGGGCCGGCGGCCCATGGCCGCCTCGATGGCCAGCGGGATCAGGTGGCTCTCGGGCGTGTGGTCCTCGCCGATCTCGCCGTCGGGATCCGCGCCTGCCGCGTTGAAGTAGCGCAGCGCCGCGTAGCGCAGCCCGTAGGCCCCCGCGTACCACTTCAGCATCTTCTCGACGGCCAGCTTCGACTCGCCGTAAGGGTTCACGGGAAGCTGGGGGTGACTTTCGGAGATGGGATCTTCGACCGGGTCACCGTACGTGGCGGCCGTCGACGAGAAGACGATGTCGCGCACGCCCCAGTCGACCATCGCGTCCAGCAGATTCAGCGCGTTCACCACGTTGTTGCGGAAGTACTTGCGCGGGTTGGCGACCGACTCGCCCACGTACGTGTACGCCGCGAAATGAATGACCGCGGTGATGTCATGCTCGCGCAGCACGCGGTCGATCAGCGCCGTGTCCGCCAGATCGCCCTCGATGAAAGGACCCCACTTCACCGCCGCGCGGTGGCCGTAGACGAGGTTGTCGAACACGACCGGTTGCTCGCCCGCCTGCGCGATCAGCTTCGCGGTGTGGCTGCCGATGTACCCGGCGCCGCCGACGATCAGGATGGACACGGGGCCCCTGCTTCCATGGGATCGTCCTAACATCTTCGCGCGGCGGGGATCCAGCAGGCGCGCGGCGGGGGCGCGAAAGCCCGGGCACGCCGCCCCTGCGCGGCTTACCATTCGGCGTGGCCATCAAACCGTCCCAGACGCGCGACAGGACGCCCGGAGCCGAGGGGGGAGCGTCGCGGACGTCGCAACCAACCACGCAGGCGCCGCAGGCAATGCAGGCGCCGCTGGCAATGCAGGCGGCGCAGGCAGTAATCGACAGCTGGCGCGCCTCGCCGTCGCCGCTGCCGCTGGCGTGCGACGTGCAACGGTATGCCTGGGGTCAGCGCGGGCAGGATGCCTACATCCCCGCGTTTCTGGGCGTGCCTGCCCTGCCTGACGTCCCGTACGCCGAGCTGTGGATCGGGGACAACCCGGCGCTCCCCTCGCGGGCGATTCTATCCGGCGCCGCGCCGGCAGAGCTTCGTTTGCCCGCCTTGCTGGCCGCGGCGCCGGCCACGGTCCTGTCCGCCGTGGCGCGCGGCGAGGGCCGCCTGCCGTTTCTGACCAAGCTGCTGGCCGCCGAGCGCGCGCTGTCGATCCAGGTGCATCCCAGCAAGCAGCAGGCGGAGGCGGGCTTCGCCGAGGAAAACGCGCGCGGCGTGCCGCTCGGCGACGAGCGCCGCAACTTCAAGGACCCAAACCACAAGCCCGAGCTGCTGGTCGCGCTGACGCCGTTCTGGGGTCTGAAGGGCTTCCGTCCGCTCGAAGAGATCGCGGCGGCGCTGCGCGAAGAGGCGCCCGAGCTGTCGCCGCTGGCACCGCGGCTGGACGCCGAGCTGGCGGCCGCGAGCGCCGACCCGGTGGCGCGCTCCGCCCTCCTGCGGTCGCTCTACACGCGGGCCATGCGGCTGCCGCAGGCGCACGTGAACGCGCTGCTGGGGTCGCTGCTGGCGCGCTTGCGCACGCAGCGCGGCCTGACCGATGCGGCCCGCGGCTACTGGGTGTTGCGCGCCGACCGCGATCACTCGCGCGCCGGCGATCACGATCGCGGTTTGTTCTCGTTCTTCCTGCTGAACCTGGTTCGACTGGCCCCCGGGCAGGCCATCTTCCTGGGACCGGGGGAGCCGCACGCGTACCTGCAGGGGGTCGGTCTCGAGGTGATGGCGAACTCCGACAACGTCCTGCGCGGAGGTCTGACGCCGAAGCACGTGGACATCGATCGTCTGCTGGACGTCCTGGTGTTCGAAGACGGCGCCGCGCCGGTGGTCGAGCCGGCCGGCGGCGCCGGCGGTGTGTACGACACACCGGCGCGTGAGTTCGAGGTGGCGCGCGCGCAGCTGCACGCTGAAGCGACCGTGATCCGCGACGGAAACCACGGCGCCGACGTGTGGGTCGTGATCTCGGGAGAGGCGCGGCTGACCTGGAGCGCCGGCGAGACGATCTTGCGGCGCGGGGTTCCGGTGCTGGTGCCAGCGGCGCTGGGGCGTTACACCCTGGCCTGCGTAGATGGCGCGCCGGCGCTCCTGTTTCGCGCCTCCGAGCGGGCGTGAGCTTCAGACCGGGTGAAATCCCCGACCGCGGGCGCCGCCATCGTCCCCCGTCGGTAACGCAAAGGCCCGACAACGGGGACGAAAGCGTGGATCCGTCGCGTCGCACGCCGGCGCCGCGAACGGCACGATTGTGGCTACGTGTCGAGGCAGGACGGAGGAGCACATGGCAACCACCGAAGAGAGTCCGATCACCCAGCGGGCATCACCGCGCGCAGCACACGCGATCGATCCGGTTTGTGGGATGCAGGTGGTGGAGGCCGACGAAGCCCTGACGATCGACTACAAGGGCCACCAGTATCGGTTCTGCTCCACGATGTGCCGCGACACCTTCCGGGCCGACCCCGAGAAGTTCGACTGAAGATCCGTGAACTGCGCCGCGACCGCTCGCCCGCCGTCGGCGCGTCAGCGGCTTCTGCCGCGGCGCTTCCCCTTGCGCGCGTCTCGACCCTTGCGTGGGGCCTTGGGGGCGGGCTTCTCCGCTTCGGTCAGGCCCCCGTCGGTGGCGCGCTTTCCCTCGAAGCGTGGCTCCTGGGGATGGCGCTTGTACAGCAGGATCGTCCGGCCGAGGATCTGCACCACGTTGACGCCCGGCTGCGCCGCCAGCCGGTCCGCGACCGTGTAGCGATCGTCCGGGCTCTCGGCCTCCAGCTTCACCTTCACCAGCTCGTGGTCGAACAGCGCCTTGTTCAGGTGGGTGGTGATGGCGTGGGTGACGCCGGCCTTGCCGATGCGAACGATGGCGTCCAGCGCATGGCCGTGACCGCGCAGGCGGCTGCGCAGCGGCGTCGACGGCATCAGCGCGCGTTTCTTGGGCGTGGTGGCAGGTTGCGACATCGTGGGTTCCGGTGAGCCGGCCCGTATAGCACGGATCGCGGTGAACGAAGGCGACGGGGGGGCCGGGTCCGTGGTACCACGGGCGCTCGATGAGCCTGGGCCGCCGCAAAGTCGGGCTGGACGACCCCACCCGGTGGGTCTTCAACCGGATGGCGGACGTGTACGACGCACGCCCGCCTTATCCGGCGGCGCTGCTCGACGCGCTGGCGGCGCTGGCCGGTCCCGGGGCGCGGGTGGGAGATCTGGGCGCGGGCATCGGGCACGTGGCCTTACCGCTGGCCGCGCGCGGGCTGGATGTCGTGGCCGTCGAGCCGGCGCAGGCGATGCTGGAGAAATTGCGCCAGGCCGCACGCGACGCGCGCCTGCCTTTGCGGACGCTGCACGCGACCGCCGAAGCGCTGCCTCTCGACGACGCCAGCCTGGAGCTGATCGTCGTGGCGGACGCGTTGCACTTCCTGGACGCGGAGCTGTCCGCGCGCGAGATCGCGCGCGTGCTGGCGCCGGGGGGGACGCTGGCGCTCATCACGTGCGAGCTGGGGCAGACGCCGTTCATGCGCGGCCTGCTGGAGGTGATCCATCAGGCCGTGCCGCGGCGGCCGCGCGATCTGCGCGGGAACATCGTCCACGTCGGCGCCATCACGGGCGTCCACTTCGGTCGCGAGCGGCGCTTCCATGACGAGACGCCGGTCGACGCGCCGACGCTGGAGCGCATCCTGCGCTCGATCTCGTTCATCGGCCCCGCCATGAACCCGGCGCGCTTCGCCGCGTTCCGCGCGCGCGTCCACGACTTGCCGGGCCCCGCCGCCTGGGCGCGGACGTTCACGCTGCGCGCCGGACGGCGGCCCCGCCGTCCGCTCAGAACTGCGAGATGAATCCCCAGATGCCGACGCCGGCGAACGGCGCGGGCTCGTGCACGCCGTCGAAGGTGCAGAACGTGACCGGGTAGCCGGCGTCGCACCCCAGGAACATGGTGCAGCCCATCGGATCGACGGCCATGGTCTGCGTGCCGCAGTGGTTGCGCTTCGCGAATTCGTCGCGCGCCGCCTGGCCGCTGGCGATGGGAACGGTCGTGTCCATGTTGCCGTGGGAGGCCCAGTACGCGACGGGGTGCGTGCCGGTCGCGCAGCCCAGCTGGGTCGACCCCGACATGACGGCGATGCCGCGGAACACGTCGCCGCGCGCGCAGCCCAGCGTCACGGTCATCATCGCGCCGGCGCTGAAGCCGGCCGAGAAGATGCGGTTCTTGTCGATGCACAGGTCGGCCTCGAACTTCGCCACCATGGCGTCGGCGAAGGCCAGATCGCTGTTCGCCCAGCCCTGACCCGCCGCCTGCGGCGCCACGAAGATGGTGCTGTTGTTGGCCATGTCCTGGACGCCGAAGAAGGGGCCGGTCAGCGGGGCGCCGCCGGCGGCCACCCAGTTGTCGTCGTACATGTGGCCGTGCCAGCCGAACATCAGGCGGTACGGGTGGGTGGCGTCGTAGTTGTCGGGCAGCTTCAGGATGTACTCGCGCGAGGCGCCCGAGACGGTGATGTTGAACCGGCCGCTCATCTGCGGCGCCGTCGAGTTGCACCCGGCGCTGGGCGAGGCCGGCATGCTCGAGGCGCCGCCGCCGCCGCTGGTGCCGCCGCTGCCCATGGCGCCGCCCGCGTGCGCGCCGCCGCTGCCTGTCGCGCCGCCGCTGCCTGGGCGGCCGCCCGCGCTGGCGCCACCGCCGGACGCGCCGCCTGCCGGCGTGACGCCGCCGCTGCCCGAGGGGCTACCCGCCGCGCCGCCGCTGCCGGGGGCGCCGCCGGACGCGGTCCCCGTCGACGTGGTGCCGCCGCTGCCGTGACCACCCGTGGCCGTGACGCCGCCGCTGCTGGTGCTGCCGCCCGAGCCGGGTGAGGCGGTGGCGCCGCCCGAGGCGGTTCCTGGCGACGTCGCGCCACCGCTGCCCGTCGCTGGACTGGTCGTCCCCCCCGAGCCGGTCTGCGGCTGGTGGTTGCCGCTGCTGCCGCACGAGGCGCCCAGCGCGCACGCCAGGCAGGCCAGACCAGTGAAGACCAGACGTCGTGTCGAACGGGAGAGTCTGCCCATGGGGTCCTCCGCTGCCGAGGGGGAGTCGGCGACGCGCGATAGAAAAGGGGCGAAACGAGCGCTCACTCTACCATCGTCTCTCGGCGCGGTGTCGACAGAGAATCGTCACCGGGCGCGGACCGTCCGGCGTTGACATCGCAGCGCGCCGAACCCAGGTTGCCGCGGTGGGACTTCTGCCGAAAAACGAGCTTTTCTTCGACGATTTCGACAAGCACGCGGCCCTGATCGTCGAAGCGGCAGAGCTGCTGTCGACGATGGCGGCAGGCACCAGCGACGCGGCGGCCGACGCCCGGCGCATGAAGGCGCTGGAAGAACAGGGCGACGCCATCACCCACCGGGTGGTGCTGGGGCTGCGCCGCGCCTTCATCACGCCGCTGGATCGCGACGACACCCACAACCTGATGTCGCACCTGGACGACGTCCTCGATCTGATCGAGGCGGCCGCCGATCGCGTGTCGTTGTTCAAGCTGCGCCTGCCCCAGGAGCACCTGACGGCGCTGGCGGGACAGGTCCGCCAGTCGGCGACGGTGATCCAGGAGGCGGTCAAGAGCCTGCGCGACAAGGCGACGCGCGACCGCGCCCTGGAGCTGTGCGTGAAGCTGAACGAGCTGGAGAATCAAGCCGACGTCACGCTGCGGGTCGCGCTGACCCAGCTGCTGTCGGACGGCGCCGACCCCATCCTGGTCATCAAGTGGAAAGAGGTCTTCGAGACGCTGGAGGAGACCACCGACCGCTGCGAGGACGTGGCCGACGTGATCGAGAACCTGCTGCTGGACGCCTAGGCACGCCCCATGCCGATCGTGGTGGTCGCCATCATCGCCGTCGCCCTGTTCTTCGATTTCTGCAACGGGTTTCACGACGCGGCCAACTCGATCGCCACGATCGTCTCGACGCGCGTGCTGCGGCCCGGCTGGGCGGTCGCCTGGACGGCGGCCTTCAACTTCGTGGCCTTCCTGGTCTTTCCCCTGCACGTGGCGCGCACGATCGGCAGCGGCGTGGTCGACCCGGGCATCGTCTCGAACGCCTTCGTCGTCTCGGCGCTGGTGGGCGCCATCGGCTGGGATCTGATCACCTGGTGGTGGGGATTGCCCTCCAGCTCGTCGCACGCGCTGGTGGGCGGCCTGGTGGGCGCCGCCGTGGCGAAGGCGGGCTTTCACGCCGTGATCGTCAAGGGGCTGGTGCCCATCGCGCTGTTCGTGGTGCTGTCGCCGGCGCTGGGGATGCTGCTGGCGGCCGCGTTGATGACGGCGCTGATCTGGATGTTGCGGGGGGCCGCGCTCCGCCGCGTCGATCGGTGGTTCCAGCGCCTGCAGTTCGCCTCCGCCGCCTTGCTGAGCCTGGGGCACGGCGGCAACGACGCGCAGAAGACGATGGGCATCATCACGGCGCTGCTTATCGCGAATCACCAGCTGGACAGGCAGGCCGGCGTGCCGCTGTGGGTGGTGCTGGCCTGTCACGCGGCGATGGCCGTGGGCACGCTGGCGGGCGGCTGGCGCATCGTGCGCACGATGGGCATGCGGCTGACGGCGCTGCGCCCGGTGCACGGCTTCTGCGCCGAGACCGGCGGGGCCGTGTCCTTGATCCTGGCCACCATGCTGGGGGTTCCCGTCTCGACCACGCACGTCATCACGGGAGGCATCGTCGGGGTAGGCGCCGTGACCCGCGCGGGCGCCGTGCGCTGGCGGATCGCCGTGCGCGTGCTGTGGGCATGGCTGTTCACGATCCAGAGCGCGGCGCTGATGTCCGCCGCCGCCATGTTGCTCTGTCGCGCCCTGGGCCTGTCACCGTGATCCGGATGGCCGATGTTTCGGCGGCGAACCGCTTGGTGATCGGGGCCACGCCATCGGCCGATGACGACCGCTTCGCGTGTATCGCGCCGGTCAAGCCGCTCGTTTTTCCGTCGGTGACACGCCTGGCAGCGGCTTCGTTCGACGACAACGCGTGATATTTTGTGCGAGGCCGGATCCGAGACCGACTAACCAGGAGAATGCATAGTGAACAAACTAAGACTGACCTCTTTCATGATGGTGGCGGCGGCGGCGACGCTGGGCCTGGCAACGGGTTGCAGCAGCAGTAGCTCGAAGGGCGGCACGGGGGGCGCCGGAGGCAGCGCGGGCCTGGGCGGCAAGGGCGGTGCGGCCGGCGCGACGGGCGCGGCAGGCGCGGCCGGCGGCACCACGGGCTCCACGGGCGGCGCGGCCGGTGGCGCGGCGGGCTCGGTCGGCGGCGCGGCGGGCGGCGCTGGTGGCAGCGCGGCCGGCGGCTCGGCGGGCTCCGCCGGTGGCGCGGCGGGCGGCGCCGGTGGCGCGGCCGGTGGCAGCTCCGTCGGCGGCTCGACCGGCACCGCGGGCGCGGCCGGTGGTACGGCAGGCGCCGGTGGCGCGGGCGGCACAGCGGTGACCACGCTGCTGGTCGATCACGACGACAGCGACAACAACCAGACTCCCGTCGATCCGGCGGCGGCGCCGTCTGTCTCCGACACGCTCTTCGCCACGCGCCTCGCGGCCGAGCACATTCCGTTCGCGACGACGGTGGTGCCGGCCGACCCGAACCCCACCACGCCTCACTACGCGGATCTGATGTCGTACTCCACGATCCTCTGGTACACGGGCCCGTCCTACGGACAGACCATGTCGGCCTCCCAGGAGGCCACGCTGAAGAACTGGCTGAACGCGGGCGGCAAGACGCTGCTCATCTTCTCCCAGAACCTGTTCTATGACCTGGGCGACAGCGGAGACTGGGCGACCGTCAACAACGACACGTTCCTGACCGACTACCTGGGGGCCGCCGGGTGGGTCGCGGACGCCGTCCAGTTCGTCAACGCACAGGACGCACCGCTGGCGCACAACACCTACTCGGTCACGGGCGCGGCCGGGACGGCCTTCGCGAGCCTGCAGTTCACGGTCATCGCGGACACGCCGATCGCCAGCACGGCCGACGTCGTCAATCCGGCGAACGGCACGGTGCCGCTGGTGACGGTCCCGGCGGACGTCCAGACCACGAACGCGAACGTCAGCGCTCCCATCGCCGTCGTCCGCACGACGGCCGGCACGGCCGGCACGTCGAAGGTCCTGTACGTCGGCCTGCCCGTCGAGAACATCCAGGGCGCGCCCACGAACACCAGCGCCGAGTTCATCCACGCCGCGCTGAAGACCGTCGCCCTCGTTCAGTAAGGCGGTCGGTCGGGCTTCGGGCTCCTGGGCTAGCGTCCAGAGAGCCCGAGGCTGCGGCCGAGCTTGTGGTGCTCGGGCGCGCGTTCCGACGCGTCGCAGGTATCGCCGTTCGTAAGAAGGGGGCTTGTGGGCTGGGGCGGCGAGTGCGACCCTGACAGTCGATGCGCGAGCGAAGGGTGGGGGGGCTGATGCTCGGACTGGCGGTCGCCGCTGGCGCCGCTGCCGCCGTCCAGTTGAGCCGGGGACCGGGGGCGTGGGCTTCCCGTGCGCGCGAAGGGGTCACCGAGCTGGAGACCACGCGCCTGCCCGCGCCGCCGCGCGAGATTCCCATCGGCACCGCGCTGCCCGCGCTGGTCTTGCCGAGCGATCGGGGGCCGGCCCGGGCGCTGTCGTCGTTCCGGGGCGCGCCCACCGTGCTGCTCTTCTTTCGCGCCACCAGCTGTCCCGTCTGTCGCGCGCAGCTGACCGCCTTCGCGAAACAGGAGCCGCTGTTCACGCAGGCGGGCCTGCAGGTGGTGGCGGCCAGTCCCGATCCGCCGGGCGCGCTGGTCCAGCTGCGCGGCGAGCTGGGGCTGACGATGACGTTGCTGTCCGATCCGGACGAGCAGGCGGTGAACGCGCTGTGCGGCGGGCTCTCCCACTGCGAGCTGCTCGCCGACGCGGGCGGCGTGATTCGCTGGGGCGCCTTCTCCGAGAGCTGGAGCCACGCGCCGGGCCCGGACGCCCTGCTGGCCGCCGTTCAATACGGCGCCGCACGACCCTGACCGACCCCACTCGGTCGAACGCTTCGCTCGACCGTCACGCGCCGACGATCTGCTCTTGAAGCATCATCGCGTGGTCCTCGTGCTCCAGCTTGTGGCAGTGGAACACGTAGGTGCCCGTGAAGCCGTGGAAGCGCATGATGATGCGCACGCGGCCGGCCGGGGGGACCGACACGGTGTCCTTCCAGCCCGCCAGCGCCGCCGGCGGCGGCGCTCCGTCGATGTCGAGGATCTGGAACGGGACCAGATGGTGATGGAAGGGGTGCGTCTGCGTCTGCTCGCCGTTCTGGATCTCCCAGACCTCGGTCGTCCCCAGCTTGGGACGGAAGTCGATGCGCGCCGGATCGTAGCGCAGGCCGTTCAGGGTCCACTGCCCGTCGGACAGCTGGAAGCGGATGGTGCGGGTCGTGGTCGCCTCGGCCTCGGGCACGCGCGGCACGGTGGCCAGGCGCGCCGGCACGCGGCTGGGGTCGGCCTCCTGGCGCGTCACCTGAAACCTCAGCACGTCGGGTAGCTCGGGCCAGGTGCGGTCCAGGTTGCGCAGCACGATGGTGTCGCCGGGCCGGGCCCGCCCGAAGTCGACGATCACGTCGGCGCGCTCCGATGGCGCCAGGTCGACCGCCTTCTGAGTGACGGGCGTCGCCAGCAGGCCGCCGTCGGAGGCGATCTGCAGCATCGGCTGTCCGTTCGCCAGCGCCAGGCGGAAATTGCGCGCGTTCGAGGCGTTGATCAGGCGCAATCGATAACGTCGCGTCGCCACCGCGAAGAACGGCGTGTGCACGCCGTTCGCGCACAGCGTGTTCCCCAGCGCGCCCGTGAAGATCGTGCCCGCGCCGACGTCGTACGAGAACGCGTTGTCAGCGTCGAAGAGGCGGTCTTGCAGCAAGATGGGGACGTCGTGTTCGCCGTCGGGCAAGCCCAGCGCCGCCTCGGCGGGGTCACGAATGATGTACACGCCGGCCAGCCCCCGGTACACATGCTCGCCGGTGAGCCCGAAAGTGTGATCGTGGTACCAGTAGGTCCCGGCGCTTTGATTGTTGGGATACGTGTAACGCCGGCTTTGCCCCGCCTTGATCACGTCCAAAGGATGTCCGTCGCTGTCCGCGGCGACGTGGTGGCCGTGATTGTGAATGTTGATCGGGTCGTCGAGCTGGTTCCTCAACGTCAGCAGCAACGGCCGGCCGCGCGTCGCGACCAACGTCGGCCCCGGCCACGTCCCGTCGTAGCCAATGACGGCGGTGGGGGCGCCCGGCAACGGGCGGGCCATGCCGTGGCGCGCCACCAGCTCCAGCTCGTCCCCGTTCGGCGTCGCGCGCGCCGGCTTCTTCGTCGCGGGAACCGGCAAAGGCACGGCGAAGGCCGGCGGTCGCACCGCGCCGTAGTCGCTGGACTGGGCGAGCCAGGGATTTTCCGGCGGCTGCCCGGACGCCCGCGCGAATCGACGCCCCGCCAGCGTCTTCAACACGCCTGCCCCGACGGTGGCGCCGAGAAAATGACGGCGTTCCAGCGCGGCCCCGTTGTTCGACACCGCAACGACGGTAGCAAAAAAACGAGACAACGTCCGTTGATGTTGATTGACAATGCGACACTTTTCCGGCCTTCTGTTGGCCCACAAGGGGGGACAGATGAGCAAAGGAATGATGGCGGCAGGTGCAGCGTTCTTGACCGTATCGGCGATGGCAGCGGTGGCGACCGCGCATCCCAAAGAAAATCCCGTCAAGCGGGGCAGCTATCTGGTGACGGTGGGCAGTTGCAATGATTGCCACACGCCCCTGAAGATGACGCCGCTCGGCCCCATGCCAGACATGGACCTGATGCTGAGCGGTCATCCCCAGGGCCAGCCCGATCCGATGGGCACGCCCGGCAAGGCCGACATGGCGCTGTCGGGGCCCGACCTCACCTCGTGGAAGTTGCCGTTCGGCATCGTCTACACGCGCAACCTGACGCCCGACAAGACGGGCCTGGGCGAGTGGACCGAGGCGCAGTTCATCAAGACCCTGCGCACCGGGCGCCACCAGGGGGACGGCCGCGCGTTGATGCCGCCCATGCCCTGGCCCAACGTGGGCAGCATGACGGACGAGGATCTGAAGGCCGTCTGGGCGTACCTGAGGACCATCAAGCCGATCGCGAACGCCGTTCCCGATCCCAAGGTGCCGCCGCCGGTGCTGGAGCAGTTCCAGAAGACCAACGCGGCCATCGTCGAGATGCTGGCCGGCCACAAGGAGGCGCCCGGGGCGCCCGCCGGGCACGGGCACGGGGCGGCGATGCCGGCCGGGCCTGCGGCGCACGGGGCGGCTCCGGCCGCGCCCGCGGCGCCCGCTGCGCCCGCCGCGCCGCCGGCGCCCGCCGCGCCGAAGAAGTAGCGCCGCCGCGGCGGTGATTCGGCTCGTTCGAGGACCACGAACCTAGAACGAGCCGATCATCCAGGCTGGTAGGACTCCAGCAGCCCACGGGTCGAACGCCCGAGGCTCGCCGGTCTGCTCAGGGCCGTGCGTCGATCAGATACAGGTGGGCGAGGCACTGCTCGTCATCGGGCGCCTCGCCCATCTTCGTGTCTGCGCTGCGGCTGGTGGTGGCGAACGTGCAGGTCAGCGTCACCGTGTCGCCGGGCGCGAGCGCCGTCGGCGCCGCGGCGTGAAACAGCTGGCGATCGTAGGAATTCCAGTGGCCGAAGTGGGCGAGACAGCGGGGTTGGCCCGCGCGCGTGACCTGGACGTCCAGCGTGCGGCCGAGCGCGTTCATCCCGGGCGCCAGACCGCGAAAGGTGCTGGGTCGGTCGGCGGTCCAGGTGGCGCTGACAGCCACCTGCGCCTGACTTGGCGGCAGCGTGAACGGCGCCGGGCGCACCGCCACCAGGCGCGCCGCGCGAGCGGGGTCTGGCGAACCAGTGGTCACCAGGAACCGCGCCTGCACCGGCGTGCCCGGTGGCGAAGCGATCAGGTCGTAGCGCAGCTGGGCCAGGTAGCCGCGCGCGCGCAACGGCACGCCCGTTCCGTCGGCCGAGCGTTGCGCGGGCGTGTTGCGCGACCACGAAGCGACCAGCTCGCCGAAGCCGCCGCCGCCCTCGAAGATCGCGCCGCCGCACGCCCATCCCGGCTCGTCGTCCGCCGCGTCCCGGGCGCGCGCGCGTGCGACCGACGGCGCGTCGGTGAGCGCGTACAGGTTCGCTTGCCGGACGGCGGCCCTCGGCTCGCTGGCCACCGCCACGCCCGTCAGCAGGGCACCGGGCGCCAGCGCCGGGGGTGGCGCGACCAGGAAGCACCGGGCGGCGCGCTCACCCAGGCCCGGCGCGAACGTGACGCCGGGATCCAGCGGCACCGTGGGGGCGCTGGCCGCGGCCTTCGCCGTGGCGCGCGCCGGCGGCCCGAACCCGTGGGGCGCGCCCCGCTCGACCCAGCTCCCGAACGCCGCGATCTCGTCGTCGGTCAACCACGCGGCGTCGCTCCAGGTCCCGCACAGGCCCGTGTCGTCCGCGCCGAACGGCGGCATCATGCGCCGTCGGATCGCGCGCAGGGACACCGCCGCCGCCCGGCGCGCCTCGCTGTACCCGCCCAGCGCCGGAGGCGCCACCGCGGGCGTGTCGCCGTCGCCGTGACAGCCGCCGCAGTGCCGCGCCAGCAGCGGCGCGATGTCGCGCGACCACGTCGGCCCGGTCGCCGGCGCGCCGTCAGGCGTGACGTTCGCCGGGGCCGGCCGGACCTGGCGACGACAGGCGGCGCCCAGCGCCAGCACCGTGCCCAGCAGGACGAGGATCTTCGCCGCGCTCATGGAGGCGCCGCCGATCGGCAGGGCATGACGTGGACGATAACGTTTCGCGAGGAAACCCACGCGCCAAAGCGATGCCGTGCAACGTTCTACTGGCCACCGGCGTCAGTCGCGACCGCGCCCGGGCTGGGCGAAGGGGTCCCACCGTCGCGACAGACCAGCCGGGTCAGCGCCGGCAGCAGAAACAGGCTGACGCCCGTCGAGACCAGCAGGCCGCCGATGACGGCGGTGGCCAGCGGGCGCTGCAGCTCGGCGCCCGAGCCCAGGCCCAGCGCCAGCGGCGCCAGCCCCGCGATGGTGGCCAGCGTCGTCATCAGGATCGGCCGCGCCCGCAGTCCGCCCGCATGCAGCAGTGCTGCCTCCAGCGTCACGCCGTCGTGCCAGGCCGACTCGGTCTGCTCCAGCAGCAGGATGCCGTTCTTCACCACCAGGCCCACCAGCAGCACGCAGCCCATCAGCGAGGACGCGTTCAGCGGCACGCCGGTGACCAGCAGCGACAGCAGCGCGCCGACCACGGCCAGCGGCACCGTGCCCAGCACCAGCAGCGCCATGCGCAGGCGGCGAAACTGCGCCAGCAGGATGGTCAGCACGGCCAGCGCCGCGATGGCCAGCACGCGCCCCAGCGCCTGGAAGGTCTCGGCCTGCGCGCGGATCTGTCCGCCCAGCTCGCTGGTGTATCCCTCGGGCAGGGTCAGGCCCTTCAATCGGGCGCTCGCGTCGCGCGCGATCGAGCCCAGATCGCGCTCCTCGCGATCGGCCGTCACGATGACCACGGGGCGCAGGTTCTCGCGCAGCAGCAGGCTGGGCGAGTCGGTGCGCTCGAAGCGGGCGATGGCGCCCAGCGAGGTGGTGGCGGTGCCCGTCGCCGGCAGCAGCGGCAGCCGCTCGATCGCGGCGCCGTCGAAGCGCACGGCGTCCGCGTAGCGCACGCGGATGCCGATCGGTCGATCGGGCCGCGGGATCACCGCCGCCACCGCCCCGTGCAGC
>Ga0105240_10001840_pt1 | contig 35540 bp, 23 predicted proteins | sample KBSC54metaG_FD_80426 | JGI IMG/M metagenome (GOLD analysis project Ga0105240, IMG submission 80426) | Corn rhizosphere microbial communities from Kellogg Biological Station, Michigan, USA - KBS C5-4 metaG | ecosystem: Host-associated > Plants > Roots > Rhizosphere > Soil | place: Michigan, USA... | reverse complement strand
AGTTGGATTGTCTTTTGTCCAGTAGTTCACGTTGTACTGGTTCACACGTCCCGACAGGAAGCGGAAGTTACCGAGAACAGGGCTCTGGATCATATATCCGAGGCGGGCAAACAGCACAACGGAGAGGTCCAGTCCCTTATAGGAAAACCGGTTGGTCATTCCGCCCGCCAGTTTGGGCACGTCGCTCCCCAGGATCTTGCGGTCGTCGGGATCTATGACACCGTTATTGTTCAGGTCAGCTACTTTTATTCCACCTACTATGGAACCATACTGCTTGGCTTCGTCGTCGTGTCCAAGCTGCCAGATACCTATTTTCTGAAAGTCGTAGTAAACGACCGCCGGCTGCCCGATGAAGAGGCGGTTCCCTATATCATCCACTTTCCCCTGCGATAGTTCGAGGATCTGTTCTTTGTTCGTGAACAGGTTGAGGTCGGTGCTCCACTCAAACCCGCCTTTTTTGGAAGACGTAACATTCAGCGTCGACAGTGTGAGTTCTATCCCGGTATTCCTTTTTGAGCCGATATTCGTTAACACCGATTCGAACCCGCCGCTAATGGGAAGTAATTTGGGCAATAGCAGATCGGTGGTGGTGGACTGGTACACTTCAATGCTTCCGGAGATCCGGTTATTCAGTATCCCGAAGTCCACACCGAAGTTCAGGGAAGCCGTGCTTTCCCATCGCAGGTTTGTATTGGGTATGCTGTTCGGACGGTAACCAAAAGCCGCTGCGCCGTCGAAATCATATTGTGTGCGGATGAGCAGGCCGTTGGTTTGATAGGGTGCTATCCCTTCGTTTCCCGTCCGGCCGTAAGTCCCTCTTAATTTCAGCGCAGAAAAAAAGTTATTATCCTGCATGAAATTTTCGTTGATGATATTCCAGCCAACAGCAACAGAAGGGAAATAACCCCAGCGATGTCCGTCGGCAAATTTCGAAGATCCGTCGGCCCTGCCCGTAAGCGTTAGTAAAAAGCGGTTATCATAAGCATAGTTGACCCTGGCCATATAGGAAAGGATCGTCCAGTTTTCAAATGCGCTTTGCACCCCGCCGATAGTGGTTGCAGCTCCGAGATTGTAATACTGCATGTCTTCCACCGGCAAACCCGTTACGGAAGCACCGGAGTTTTCGAGATTATGGGTTTGCACGCTGTACAGGCCGGTAAAATCCAGGCTGTGTTTTTTTGCCAGTTTTCTTTTATAGGTAACCAGGTTTTCCCAGGTATAGTCAAAGACGAAATTTTCACTGGTGGAGGCGGAGGGAGTTCCAAGTCTGCGTGTATTGGTTACGCTGCCCCTGAAATTTCCCACCCGGCTTTCCGAGAGGTCCGGAGAGAAGCTGGTTCTGAATTTTAATCCATCCAGCAATTCCACTTCGCCATAAATATTATTCAGGAGCCGCAGTCTTTTCTCCCGGTTGATGACGGCGCCGGGAATCAGTTCTGCCAGGGGATTACTGCGCAATCCGTCGCTGGTTGGCAGGAAGATCAGATTGCCGGCAGAGTCGTAAGCTTTGCCCAGCGGATTTTCGGTGAGTGCGCCAAAATCGGAGGACTGGCCGTAAGGATTAACATCCATTCCGTTGCGGATGCTATAGGTGCCCAGTGAAGAGATGCCCAGTTTGAATCTTTTCCCGATGGCCTGATCAAGGTTTATGCGTGTATTATAACGGGTGTAATCCTGGCCGGGTATGATACCAATATCCTGAAAATAGCCAAGCGAAACATTAAACTTCGTTTTATCCGATCCGCCGTTAACGTTAAGTGCATGGCTTTGTGAATGTCCTTTCTTGATCATCAGCCGCTGGTAGTCGGTGTAGGTTCCGGAGGCTATGGATTGCAATTCCACCGGCTCGAATAATTTGGAATCCGCGTTGGGATCCGAATCATCATACAATGGTTTATGGGTCACCGGATCGATCACTGCTCTCCTGGATTCCCTTTTGTATTCGGCAAACTGCTCTCCGTTCATCAGGTCGGCGTACCGGGTAATGGTGGAAATGCCATAGTATCCGTTGTAGTTCACATTGGTTCTGCCCAACCTGCCTCTTTTGGTCGTTATGATGATTACCCCGTTGGCGCCGCGTGAACCATAGATGGCCGTTGCGGAAGCATCCTTTAATATTTCCATTGATTCGATGTCGCCGGGATTGATATCATTCAGGCCTCCGGTTATCGGAACGCCGTCGATCACATACAAAGGATCATTCCCTGCGTTGAAGGATCTTCTGCCGCGGACCCGGACGGAAACGCCGTCTCCGGGCTTATTGCCGGTATTTAATACTTCAACCCCGGCGGCCCTGCCCTGCAGCATCTGCGCGGGATCTGTAACGGGTACTTCTCGCAGCGACTTCTCCGATATGGACGAAATGGCTCCGGTCACATCACTTTTCTTTTGTGTTCCGTAGCCGATAACCACTACCGAATTCAGGTTATTGTCGGAAGGTTCCAAATGGATTTCGAGATTTCGCGCATCCCTGACCAGCACTTCCTTTGCTTTATAGCCCACGTAGCTGAACGCGAGCGTTTGCTTCGGGGAAGCGTTGATACTGAATCGTCCTTCCGCATCCGTGACCGTGCCGGACGCCGAGCCCTTTACCGTAACGGAAACGCCGGAAACCGGAGTACCATCACCGGTGGTTACCCGGCCGCTGATAGGATTGTTTTGTGCACTGCCGGTCAACCAGAAAACGGTTGAAACCAGCAGGAAGAGAAATTGTTTACTGCTTAACATGGCAATCAATTTTGATTTAGTCTGTTCATGAATTCAATTCCGGAGATCTGTAGGGTCGCCAGCATACGGATTATTTTCCGGCGTCCTTGTCCGGTGTCCATTTTTCCGATGAAAAATTTATTTTCTCCGCGTCTTCAATAAGATGGAGCGATATATCGTGGCGTCCTCCTTCGTACGGGGTGTTGAGCCAGTTCTCGAGAATATCAATGGCTTCGAAAGTACCGGTGACCTGGCCCCCGAGGCACAGAATATTGGAATTATTATGGGCAGCGGTCATTTTACCCTGGTAGGAGGAACTGCAGACGGCCGCGCGGATGCCTTTATATTTGTTGGCAATGATGCTCATGCCGATGCCGGTAGAGCAGATCAGGATGCCACGGTGTGCTTTTCCTTCGGACACTGCGGTGGCCACGCGCGAGGCGAAATAGGGATAGCGGACGATCTCCTCCGAATCCGATCCGACATTTTCAACTTCGTATCCCTTTCCGTGGAGATATTTGATCAATTCATTTTTTAGTTTGTAGCCTCCGTGGTCGTTGCCGATAAATATTTTATTTGCTTCCATGTTTACCTCCTGCATTTTCGAAATGATTATAAACCTGACCGCCCGTCCATTCTGCCGTTCGCTCCGCCGGTCCCGCCTTCCTGGTTGAAGCGGTGAACAAAGGGCAGAAGAAACTGCGCCGCCTGCCGGGCCGCCGTATCGGGATCCGGACGCGGAAGGATCTCTACGGAAATCCATCCGTCATAACCGGATTGCTGCAGGCTTTTAAAGATTTCCTCAAATCCGATATGACCCTGACCCGGCGCCATCCGGTTTGAATCAGCGAAATGGATATATTTTATATACTGGATATATTTCCTGAGTTCGGGGCCGATGAATTTATCTTCAATATTCATGTGAAAGACATCCGGCATGAGCATCATATTGGGCATGTTCACTTTCTTCATCAGTTGCACGCCTTCTTCAACCGTATTAATGAAATCAATCTCATACCGGTTAACCGGTTCGAGAATCAGTGTAACCGATTTAGAAAAGGCATACCCGCAAAGCTCCCTGGCCACTTCAACAAAGATCTGTTCCACTTCTTCCGGGGGCCGGTTGCCAATTGGTCCCCTGACCCTTCCGATATTCACGATGCCTCCAAATTGTTGCGCGAGATCAATAAATTCACGGAATACGGCTTTCACCTCTTCCCGCTTTGCGGCGTTTTCATGCGCGAGCGTCAATCCGCCATCTGCATATACCTGTCCTGTGGAAATACAGGAGACCTGCAATCCGTTATCGCCGGTTAGCCGGCGGAGTTTTTCCGTATTGATCTCACCCGCTCTCTTCAATGCCAGCTCCACACCATGATAGCCAAGCTTCGCCGCTTTAGGAATCGATTCTTCAAATCCCCGGAAAACCACAAAAGCGCTGGGCAATGCATTATTGTCACCTATCGCCAGAGATAATTTCATACAACAAGCTGATTTTTTGGAGAAGGGTCGATTTTCATTTTCACCAACTCAATTTTTTTAATGATCACTAACACAAGAATAAAGCTGACCGGATGCAGCAGGCCGGCCAGTATAAATGCGGGCGTATATCCGAAATGGGTAATCAGATAACTCGCCAGCAGGCTGAAAAGCATTGCGCCATAAGTGCCCACGCTTCCTGCCAGACCGGCTACAGAGGCTACAGTTCCCGAAGGAAACATGTCTGCGGTAAGTGTCTGCACCATGGTTGACCAGGCCTGGTGACCAAACATCGCCATGCTGAAAAACACGATGGCCATACTCAGCGAGGCATGCGTGATCAGCAGTGACGCCGGCAACAGGGCGGCGGCAATGGCCATCGGGATTTTTCTCGACAGGTCAAGGGAAACTTTTCTGCCTATCAGAAAACTGCTCAGCCATCCGCCGATCAGGCTTCCGCCGCCGGCAAAAGCATAGGGTATCCAGGCATAAGCGCCGATCTGCTGAATATTGAGTCCCCGGACGTCGTTCAGATATTTGGGAAGCCAGAATATGAAGAAATACCAGCCTGCATCTGTCAGGAATTTGATGACGATCAATCCCCATACTTTCCGGTAGCGGAATAAACTCATCCAGGGAACCGTTTCTTTAGTACCATTCACCGTTCCCCGCTCCTGTTCGAATGAAGCGGCCAGGTAGTTTTTTTCCGCTGTTGTAATTCGTTTACTCTTCGCGGGGGTTGCGTAAAAGCAAAGCCAGCCGATAACCCAAAGCAGCCCGAGCATTCCGGATATGATAAAGGCCCAGCGCCAGTTAAAAAGATAAACGATGAAAGCGATCATCGGCGGCGCTATGGTAGCGCCTACACTCGAACCGGTATTGAATATGCCGAATGCCAATGCACGCTCCTTTGCGGGAAACCATTCGGATACCACTTTCGCCGATCCCGGGAATGAACCTCCTTCGCCAACGCCAAGCAGGAAACGGGCGATGCCCAATCCCATGATCCCGGAAACCAGCCCGTGAAAAATATTGGCCAGCGACCACCAGATTATTAAGATGGCATATCCGACCCGGGTGCCCGTAATATCCAGCAGCCTGCCGCCAATGGCATACATTGTTCCGTAGGCGAAAAGAAAGATGCTGTTCATCATTCCGTATTGCATATTGGAGATCGGAATGGTCTTTCTTATTTCACTCAACGCCACCGGCAGGTTTTGCCGGTCCAGGTAATTGATCGCAGTTGCTACCGCGATCATCCCCACAATCCACCACCGGAAATTTTTTATTTTCATATCACACACAGTTATCGTTTTGGCTGTCCGAATCTCTCTCAATAAGGTTTTCCGAAGCTCGAAAGCAGGCCACCATCTACGTAAATGATCTGCCCGTTTACAAAATCCGAAGCGGCAGACGCAAGAAAAACCGCAGCTCCGCCAAGGTCTTCGGGCCTGCCCCATCTCCCCGCCGGCGTGCGGCTGATGATATAGGTATTTAACGGGTTGCCGGCCTCCCGGTACGACTGGTTGATGGGTGTTTCAATATATCCCGGCCCGATTCCATTCACCTGGATATTATGCGGCCCCCATTCCGTGGCCAGGTTTCTCGTAAGCATTTTCAATCCCCCCTTTGCGGCTGCATAAGCCGAAACAGTATCTCTTCCCAGTTCGCTCATCAGTGAACAGATATTAATGATTTTCCCTTTTTTTCTTCCGATCATGTGCCGTCCCACGTATTTCGAAACCAGAAAAGGCGCGGTGAGATCTGTTTTAATTACCAGGTCCCAGTCTTCTTCTTTGAGATTTTCGGCCGGCTCTCTTTTGATAATGCCTGCATTGTTGACGAGTATGTCAATGGGTCCTTCCTGCCCTTCGATGGAATCAATGGATTGCTCAACGGCGCGGGCATCGGTTACGTCGAATAAAAAACCTTTAGTTTCTATGCCCGCTGCGAGGAATATATTTACGCAGGCATCCAGCTTTTCGCGGCTTCGGGAATTAACGAATACGGTAGCGCCCGCCTCTCCCAGGCTCCGGCCGAGAGCGGCTCCGATACCCTGGGCGCCCCCGGTAATGAGCGCACGTTTGCCTTTCAGGCTGAATGGTGAAGTTGACATATCAATCGTTAACGACCGGCAGTCCCGTATTGGAGTCTGCCCGTCATGGTTTAAAATTAATCCCGTTTTGAACGCTGCGCTGACAGCAGATTAACCAATGCTAAAACTATTTTATTCAAAAGGCGGTAAGAAAATCAGCCGGGAATATTGGCACCCTCCAGGTGCTCTTGCTGGTACCGGGACGGCGTGCGGCCAATAATGCGTTTGAACTGGCTGTTAAAATGGGTGAGGTTGTTGAACCCGATCTTAAAACAGATCTGCGAAATGCTCAGCCTGTCTTCGATCAGCAGGCGGCAGGCGTTTCCGATCTTGATCTCATTCAGGAACCGGGTATAGGTTTTATTGGTCCTGGACTTGAAATATTTGCAGAAGGCTGCTGTGCTCATGTTGGCATGGGCGGATACTTCAGACAAGGTGGGACTTGCAGTATAATGATCCAGTATGTAGCTGTACACCTGGTTTATCCGATCGCATTCGGCCTTTACGGGGTATGGCGAAAATCCGCGGCTTGAAAGGATATCATAATTTCTCGCGCCGGACATCATCTGGAAAATGGAAAGCAGGTCAATCACTTTTTCGATTCCGGTACTGTGCTCGCACAATTCACCGATCTTCGCGGCAATCGCTTCTTTTGCTTCGCCCCTGAATCGCACACCGCGCTTTGCATCATCAAATAATTTTTTCAGCACTTCAATATCCGGCAGGTTCCAGAAAGCATCCCCGAGAAAGTACTCTTTAAAATAGACAACCAGCGCTTTTGACCGTTCAGGCGACTTGCCGGTATAATACTCCTCGTCGCTCCGGTAAAAATGCGGAATATCCTTTCCGAGAAAGACCAGGTCGCCCGCTTCGAACCGCTCGATGCTGTCTCCGACAAAACGGATTCCCCGGCCTTGCAGCACAAGCATGATCTCGTATTCCGGATGGAAATGCCAGGAAGGGAAGAAAAAAGGTTCATCCACCCGTAATAACTGAAACGCCTCCTGTTGCTGCGTATCAATGATTTTCAATAGTGGTTTCATTGGCGGCTGGTTTTGATCATCCTTTTATCAGGTGGTTTTCCACAAGCCTTACGATGCCCAGCGGGTTCTCTGCTTTCAACGCATCCGGCAATAACTCATCCGGGAAATGCTGAAATGCCACGGGACGCATAAAGCGTTCCATGGCGGCAGTACCCACGGAGGTTGCACGGGCGTCTGATGTAGCGGGAAAAGGTCCTCCGTGTTGCTGGGCAGGGGAAACTTCTACTCCTGTCGGAAATCCGTTAAATAAGATTCTTCCCGCTTTCTGCATCATGAGCGGTAAGAGATCGCTGACCGCTCCGTTCTCCGATTTGCCTGCGTGCACCGTAGCGGTCAGTTGGCCGTCCATGCATCCGAGCGCTGTTTCCAGTTGCTGCAGGGACTGGCAAAGCACAATGAGTGACGAAGGTCCGAACACTTCTTCCCGCAGGCGGTGGTCGCTGCAGAACCGTTCGGCGGAAACCGTGAACAGAACCGGCGCCCCCTCATTTATGCCTGCGATTTTTTCCGTCATGGCTATCTGTACCACGCCGGGAATGGATTTCATCCGGGACACGCTCTCTTGGTACGCTTTGTAGATATTGGTATTCAACATCGTTCCCGGCGAAGTGGATCTGATCCTTTTTATCAGTTCCTGCAGGAAATCTTCCGTGGCGGCATTATCCAGCGTGAATACAATTCCAGGGTTCGTGCAAAACTGCCCCGTTCCGTTGGTAATGGATGCGGCCAGGCCTTCTGCAATGGCCGCGCCGTTTTCCTGCAGCGCGCCGGGCAACAGGATCACGGGATTCACCGCACTCATTTCCGCATACACCGGAATGGGCTCGTTCCGGTTCATGGCGGCTTTAAAAATGGACATCCCCGCCTGGCGGGATCCGGTGAAACCCACGGCTTTAATCACGGGATGCTCAACTGCTTTTATGCCCAGCACGCGGTCTGCATAAAACATGGAAAAAACGCCTTCGGGCATGCCGCTCTTTTGCGATGCGCGGTTTATAGCAAGGCTGATCAGTTCATTGGTTCCCGGATGGGATGAATGTGCCTTTACCACAACGGGACATCCCGCAGCCAGCGCGGAAGCCGTATCTCCGCCGGCAGTGGAAAAGGCAAGCGGAAAATTACTGGCTCCGAATACCAGTACCGGACCAAGCGGTATGCTCATCCTGCGCAGATCGTATCTTGGCAATGGCTTCCGGTCCGGCAGGGCCGGATCAATCCGCGCCTGCACATAATCTCCCTTCCGGATCGTTTCAGCAAATAAGCGAAGCTGGCCTGTTGTCCTTGCTCTTTCTCCGGTGATCCTTGCAGCAGGCAGTCCGCTTTCGGCAACACAACGCGAGATCAGGTCGTCTCCCAATGCCATAATCTCATCGGCAATTGCCTGCAGGAATAAGGCCCTTTCCGCGTTCGTTTTTTTCCGGTACACCGAAAAAGCGTTTTGGGCGAGCAGCATGATCTGATCCAGTTCCTCGTCCGTGGCCAGAAAGAATTCCTCTTTGAGAAAATCGTTGACAGCAGGATCAAATGCCCTGAAGGTTTTCGACCCGCTGGCAGACCAGCTGAATCCGATATTGTTTTTTCCGCTCAGTTTCATCATAATAAAACGTTTTCAAAATTTCACGCTACAAAATTGATCAGTTCACCGATATGGTCTATCGCAATCCGTATTTCATCCCGCGATTTTAACGTGATGCCGTCATCCGGAACGATACAGGTTCCGGTCATCAGGAAAACACCTGCAGGGAAACTGCATTCCCTGAATAAAAATCCTGCGAGTTCCGTATGACTTCTTTTCATCTGGCTGATCTGGGTCTTACCTTCAAACAGCAGTTTTTGCTCGCGCAGGATCTTCATGCCGATTCCGGTGTCGGAAGGAATCGGATTTGCGGGAACGTAAATACAGGGGCCCAGCGCAGCCGACCCGTCGTAACATTTCGCCTGGGGAAGATACAATGGATTTTCTCCTTCGATGCTTCGGCTGCTCATATCGTTGCCGATCGAATAGCCGGCAATATTTCCAAAGGAATTGATGAAAAGGGTCAGCTCCGGTTCCGGAACATCCCACACGGAATCCTTTCTTATATTCACCTGATCCAGATGCCCGACCGTGCGGTAGGCATTGGCCTTAAAGAATAATTCCGGGCGTTCGGCAGCATACACTTTATCGTAAAATACGGCTCCGCCGGTTGCTTCCGATTCCTCCATCCGCGCTGTTTTACTTTTCAGGTAGGTTACGCCCGCTGCCCAGATCTCCTGGCTTTTGATGGGCGCTTTAATCTTAAAGGTTTCCAGGATATTTTCACTGCCAGCAGGCGAAAGTTTTGCAATTAAAGACCGCAAATAGTCATGCAAACCATTCCTGTTGATGAGCTGATCCCAGTCTGCGTTCTCCAGCACATAACATTTTTTTTCTGACAGTACAATGGCGGACGATTCGGTTCTGTAAATTTTCATAAACTGTCTTTTAGAATTTGGGTTATTACTGCCAATCGTTACAGGGAGACGCCCTGTTTCCAGGGAATAAAATCGTCCTGATTAAGCTGAACGGCTTTAGGCACTATTTCTCCGCTTGCCACCCGGATGCAATACTCGAGGATCTCCTCGCCCATTTGCGCTATGGATTTTTCCCCGCTGATTATTCCGCCTGCATCAATATCAATAATATCGCCCATCCGCTTTGCCAGGGCGGTATTGGTAGAGATCTTGATGGTGGGCGCAACCGGATTGCCGGTAGGTGTTCCCAATCCCGTGGTAAACAGGATGAGCGTAGCACCGCTCGCTGCTTTTCCCGTTGTGGCTTCCACATCATTTCCGGGCGTGCATACCAGGTTCAGCCCGTTCTTCACAGCGGGTTCCGTATAATTCAGCACGTCCGTAACCGGTGAAGTTCCTCCCTTTTTTGCAGCACCCGCGCTTTTTATGGCATCGGTAATCAGACCATCGCGGATATTGCCGGGAGACGGATTGGCGTGAAAACCTGAGCCGGCATTTTTAGCCAGCTGATCGTATTCACCCATAAGCCGGATAAATTTTGCCGCAGCCTTTTCATCGGGGCAACGGTTCAGCAGGTCCTGTTCGGCCCCGTGCAATTCAGGAAATTCAGCCAGCAACACCTTTCCTCCGAGAGCAACCAGGAGGTCCGCCGCATAACCGGTGGCCGGGTTTGCGGAGATCCCACTGAACCCGTCGCTCCCGCCGCATTTTACACCGATGGTCAGCTTGCTCAGGGGAAAGGGTTTTCGTTCCTGTTTGTTGATCTCCGTTAATCCTTTGAAGGTTTCGCGGATCGCTTTTACAATAAGCTGTTCTTCACTTTCGGAACGCTGCTGTTCAAAGATCAGCAGGGGCTTGTCGAATTCCGGGTTCCTGGTTTTGAGATCCTTTAAAAAATGAGCGACCTGCATATTCTGGCAACCCAGGCTGAGCAGGGTTACGCCGGCTACATTCGGATGATCGGCATAAGCGGCCAGCAATGCACTCAGTATGGCGGCATCCTGCCTGGTTCCGCCGCAACCGCCCTGATGATTCAGAAATTTGATACCATCCACGTTCTTAAAAATCCTTTGCACCCGAACGGTGGATTCTTTTATTTCCAGCGGAAATCCGGAGATATCATTCCCCGCCAGGTATTCATTTACCAGCTCTCTCGTTTTCTGTTTATATTTTTCCGTAACGGCGTAACCCAGTTCATTGTGTAGTGCTTCGCGGATAACATCCAGATTCCTGTTCTCGCAAAAGACCGCCGGCATGAATAACCAGTAGTTGGCCGTACCCACGCGGCCATCAGTTCGCGGATATCCATTGAATGTCCTGTTCCTGAACCTGGAAATATCGGGCGCCTGCCAGGCCAAATGGGTTTGCTTCCAGGCATAGCCACGCGCCGCGTGTTCGGTGTTCGCCGTTGTCATCAGCCCCCCCTCCGGAACCGCATCCCGCATTTTTCCTACCAACACACCGTACATGATAACGTCATCTGCTTTATTCATTCCGCGGATAAAAAATTTATGCTTTGCCGGAATTTTTTGCCGCAGCTTAATTTCCGCACTTCCGACAGGCACCAGCGTTCCCGCCGGAAGATCCTGCAGGGCAACATACACATTATCCAGTTTGTCAATCTGCAAATATTTCGCTGGCTCCATACTGACTGGTTTAACGCCGGCATTACAAAAACCGGCAACAGCAAATATGCGCAACCGGCGGGAAAGTAAATATAACTAAATTCGCATTTTATGATACTATAGTACCCTTAATTTATAATTTCTAATTAGCCGGAGGTATATTTACGCAAATTTTATGAAGCCACATTTATTAAAAGTGCCTTTGATGCCTGAATATTCCTTCAGCATCCGCCACGATGTGGTGCCCTATTTTTATAATCACTGGCATTATCATCCGGAGATTGAGCTGATTCATATTCTCCAGGGTACGGGTACCCAGTTCCTTGGCGATCAGATCGGCCATTTCAAACCGGACGACATGATCCTGATCGGCTCCAACCTGACGCACATGTGGCGGAATGACGAAGCCTATTTCAAAAAAGACCCTTCCCTGAAAGCAGAGGCGATCGTCATCCATTTCGATCCGCAGTTTTTAGGTCAGCCCTTCATCCAGCTGTTCGAGAACAGGTCGCTCATAAATTTAATGGAGAAAGCAAAGCAGGGTCTCTATATCAGCAGTGATACCCGCAGCGCCATTCATCAGCATATGCTTGCTTTGTTTAACCTGCAGGGCATGGAGCGGATTATCCGCCTGCTTACCATCCTGCACCTGTTGTCCGTTTCCTCCGATACCTCCCTGATCTCGTCCAAGGGATTCCATATTAACAACGTGGAATCGGAAACCGATAAGATCGACAGGATATTCCAGTATACCCTTAGTCATTTCAATGAAAAGATCCGTCTCGAGGATATTGCAGCGCGGGTGAATATTTCACCCAAAGCTTTTTGCCGCTATTTCAAATCCAGAACAAGAAAAACATTCTCCCGCTTCCTGCTGGAAGTGCGTATCGGTCATGCCTGTAAACTGCTGAACGAAGGCAGCATGAACATTTCCGAAATTTGCTATGATTGCGGATTCAACAATGTCTCCAATTTCAACCGCTACTTTAAAATGCTAACGCGAACAACTCCTTTGGGTTACCGGAAGGCGCAGTTGAAGGACTAACCGGTATCAGTCCTTTTTTGTCAGCCGGAGGTAGTAGGCGGCGCATACCGCTTCACCATCCGTGTTTTTAAACCAGCCCTGCAAAGTATTCGCTCCCTTGCGGAGATCCACTTCCATCGTTATTTTGGTAAAGCCCGGATCGCTTCGCTGGCTGATCACCGGCTCCTGACCATTAACAGAAAGGCAGGCAGTGGAAAAGCTGACGGCTTTCCCTTTCCGTATCCATGTTCCCCCAACGCCTTTGGCCGGGCCGGCAATGTCCATTCTGCGGTCCAGATGAAAGGGCCAGCGACTCAGTTCAACGAGATATTTTCCGGGTCTCTCCACATCCACATGCCAGACCCCGCCTTTTTTTTCTCCGGCGAGCTGGGCCACTTTCCATTGCGTGTTTATGTAATCGCCATTGGCCCAGAAATCGGAAGTGAGCACTACCGGATTTTCCCGGGGCGATCCCACTACCAGGGGAACAAACTGTTTTGTTCCCGCGGCGACTTTATCCCACCAACTGTCGTAATAGGTTTTCATTTTGTGAAAGACTTCCGGATACCTGGCCGCCACATTGTGTTGCTGTCCCGAGTCGCTGCTGATATTATATAGCTCGTCGCTGCCCACCAGCCGCCAGGAATTCCAGACCACGCAGCTGAAATATTTTGTTGGCTGCACGCCGCCGCCATACTGGACCACAAACATCCGGTCCTTCCCCCTTTCCTTGGCTGTCAGTACCGGTTTCAGGCTTTCCCCGTCGAAATGCGCAGACCCTTTCACTTTCAGGTTCAGCATATCTATAAAAGTGGGAAGGAGATCCTGTATCTCGGAAGCGTAACCGATCGTCCGCGGCGCACCAAAATGCGCACCGGGCCAGCGCATGATGCAGGCTGCGCGGTGTCCGCCATCGTAATTTTCTCCTTTCTTTCCCCGCATGCCCGCATTATAGAAATTTACGCCGCCCGTTCCTCCGTTATCATTCATAAAAATGATAATTGTATTGTCTTTCAGCTTTTTTTCGTCCAGCCATTTTTCGAGCCGCCCCATATTAAAGTCTATGTTGCGAAGCATGCCAAAGAATTGCGCGGTGGAGCTGTCGGGCACTTTGTCCCGGTAAAACGCATAATCCGCTTTGGGCGCATAGAATGGACCGTGCGGCGCGTTTGTCGGGATATAAGCAAAAAAGGGTTGTTTGCTATCAGCCATCTGGCCCATCCACTGCATGGCCTGGTCAAACCAGAGATCGGTACAATATTCATCCGACTGCACCGGTTGAATACTGTCCAGATAACGCGTTTTGTAATAGTCGTTATCATACTCCGCTTCTGAGAGTAATCCCCATCCTTTGAACCAGATACATTTTTCAAATCCGCGGTCCATCGGGCGGTCAGGATAATTATCTCCCAAATGCCACTTACCAAAAATGCCGGTATGATAGCCATTCTGTTTGAAAATTTCCGGCATCGTCACAATGTCCCGGCGCATCATATCGCGGCCGGTGCCAACGGTGGCAGCTTTATTGTGCAATGCATCCAGGCCCGACATGAGCTGGCCCCGGCTCGGCGTACAGTAGGGCGCCACATGAAAATTGCTGAAGCTGATATTCTCCCTGCTGATGCGGTCGATAACAGGTGTCATCAATACCGGATTTCCGTGGCAGGAGTAATCGGCATATCCCTGGTCGTCGGACAATACGATAATCACATTCGGTCTTTTGACTGACTTTTGCGCATTGCCTGTAAAAAAGCCAAAGAACAACACGCCCAGTATGATTAGTCTCTGCATCATCCCTGAATTTTTTCCGGTGTTACCGGTTTGTCTGAGTAAATAATATAGTCACTCGTCCTGATCTCCGCTTCCTCTGTCGGATTATCCAGCACGATCTTTACAGTGTGCTCTCGGTTTGGCAAATGATAGTTCCAGAATAATTCCAGGCGCCGGGATGTAAAATCGGTGGGCAGGTCGGCCGTTTCCACCTTCTTTCCATCTATATACAATTCGGCTTTAAAAGAATAGGGCACGGATTGATTCCGGGTCTTGATCGCATTGCCGAGCAATACAAATCCGGTTCCCTTAAAGGAAAAACTGACCGAATCTTTAATCGTTCCGGCCAGGCGTTCTCCACCTGCCAGGTAAATGCCTGCAAAACTTTTTTCAAACCGGACGGTTTTGGGTGTTTGCACGGCAATGGATATCTTATCCCCATTCACCGATCCGCCGTTTCGTTTGATCGTTTCGAGCGCATGGCGGTAGCTGGTCTGATACACTTTATTCAGCGACATCGTTGTGTATTTGAAATCTATATCTTCTGCCCCATTCAGGCCCTTTTTCCAATAGGCCGGGATTTTGTTATAACCGAGAATGGTGCCGAGGATGCCGCCCACGGTAGAAGGATTGCAGTCCGCATCCTGACCTGCGCGTGTGGCAACATCCAGCGATTTACCGAAATCACCATTACCATACAACAGGCCCATGGTCACATATGCCGCGTTGATCTTGGCGTCGATATCGAATGCTTTATAAACTCCTTCCGGGCATCCGATTTCAGACGACCATTTTTTCTGCAGGTTGAACCAGGTCTGATGCCAGTCGCCAGGATATTGTTTCTGCCATTTGATCACGTCGGCAATGCATTGATGGAATTCGCTTTGCCCGGGGATCATTTTCAAGGCATCCTCCACGATTTGATGGATATCATCGGAGAGAAACGACAGGGAATACATGGCACCGACATATACGCCGCCATACCAGCCGTCGCCATAATTCATGATATGCCCGATCTTATCTCCGATGGCCGCTGCCGTATTGGGCATGCCCGGACTCATGAGGCCGGAAAAATCAGATTCAATCTGGAAGTCAATATCGTCGGAATGTGGATTCATAGTCCAGTGACCGGATTCCGGCGGATGAACCCCGTGCAGGATATTGTACCGCGCGGCCTGGTTGGCATGCCACAGTTTATAACCTGCGTGCGCGAAGGCTGTGGCAAAGGAGTCCACCGGCGCATTGAAACCAAGCCTTTCAAACACATCCACAAACGTGAGGTCCATATAAATATCGTCGTAGAGACCCGGGGTATTGGTCATCACCTCCCGGACATATCCATCATACCATAACAGGGGCTGGTAGGGCTGGATAAATGTTCCGTTGAATTTGAATTCATACGGGCCTCCGAAAGTGACCCCGATGGTTTGACCTGCCCAGCCGCCCTTGATCTTATCCTGCAGCTTTTCAGCAGACAGAATTACCTGACCGTTTGCCTTTTGCCGGGTACTGTCGCCGAATGAGGATGCGGCCATAAGGGTCGAAAAACAAAGACAGGAAAAAATAAAAAGGATGTGTTTTTTCATAACGAGTGATTTTCTGTTTATTTGAATTCATAAGCGCCAATATCCGGTCCCGCTCCCTGTGGAATGGGTGTTTGCATGAAATCGGAAGAGAACCCCAGATCTTCTCCCTGATCTACGGCCGGGCTGCCCGCCGTGATCGCAAAATCTTCTGCCTGCCGGGCATTCTCATAATTGACCAGCTGCGGATTCCCGTAAGCCGGCGACTCTCCAGGGCCTTCCTTACCCATTACTAATGACCCGGAAGCTGCATAATACAAATTATGCCGGATAATGTCTTTGGGAAAATGGTTGGCGTTCAGGCCGGTGTTATAGATGGGAATATTCTTTTCCGTAATGATCAGGTTATTCCGGATCTTATTCCGACTATCGTTTTGGGCGATATTGAAAACGCCCCAGTCATTGACATTTACCTTACGCCGGACGATGGTATTATTATCAATCTCACAATCCTTACCTGCCCAGAGTGCAAGGAATTGCTGATAATCGTCACTGACATTCTGATAAATCTTCAGGCCCGTATACTGCGCATTTGAGACCACATCCGACCAGGTGACTTCAAGAAAGCCCTGGCAGTCGCGTGTGTAGTTATCGTGGATTGAAATATGCGACTTGGCATTTCTGGCATCATCGATTTCAAAAGCGCCACCATCTGCGCCGCCGCCGATACCACTCTTCCAGCGGATCCTGGGATCTTCCGCCCGGTAGTTGAAGATCCGGTTGTGATCCGCCTCCTGGTAATCGGAGCCAAACCAGATCCCGATCGGTCCCCAGTCCCATTCCTTCAGCACCCGGTTGCAATCGTGTATGTAGTTATTGCTGATGCGCGTATGTTCTCCGTTGCTTTTGATGCCGGCCACGCAATCGTAGATTTCATTGTTCCGTACAACGCAGTATTTCGCACCCCTGGCGATATGGATGGCCCCCATTTCCCAAACCGGCCATCCGTCCGTCTGGTAGGTGCCGGCTACATACGCTGCAGTAGTGTAGCAGTAAAGATTCTCAACGCAAACATAACTTCCCGATATTCTGATCGCATTTCCGAAATTATCCCGTTTGAATACCGGATTGGTGAATGCCGGCGCAGGATCCGCAGCATTTCCATAATCGGTAAGCACGATCAGGTGATCGGCAGTTCCGGACGCTGAAATCCGAAGCGGTCCTGTAAATGAGGAGCCGCGCCGGAAACGAATCGAATCACCCGGATGCAGACTGGTCTGCTGTAGTCTGGAGAGCGACTGCCATGCCTCTCCTTCACTGCAGCCGGTCTTGCTGTCATTACCATTTTGTGAATCCACATAGTAAGTAACGGCAGAAACGGGTTTGTTTGTCGATTTACCGGAACCCGTTTTCGAGCAGCCGGAAAAAACAACCGTCAGCGCCAGGCAGGCTGAAAAGAAATTATTTATCATATAATCATTCATCAGTATCCGGGATTTTGTACGAGGTTTGGATTGGTCGGCAAAATGTCCGACGGAATCGGAAATATTTCGGAGTGCTTATCTCCCTCCGCGTCTTTTCCAAACCAGGCATCTTCCCATTTACCGAACCGGATAAGATCCTGACGCCGGAGCCCTTCCCAGGCCAGTTCGCGGGCTCTTTCCTGGAGCAGTTCATCCAGGCTCAGCGTGGCGATGGTATAGTCATGATCGGTATTACCAAACGCTCTTTCCCTGACCTTGTTTACCAGGTCAACAGCATCCTGATCAGGAACACCGCCATGCAAATGCATGATGGCTTCCGCTTTCATCAGTAATACATCGGCATAACGATAGATGACGAGGTCATTGTCCATGCTCTCATTCTTTGTTTGCAAACCGCGCGGAAATTCCCATTTCTTGCAACGCACCCCATCCCCTTCCCCGGCTGTTTTCAAACCTGCGATCTGCTTGGTAAAGACCAAAGGAGTGCCTGTGCTGTTTAGCAGGGGCTGGCCGCTTTGGTTATATTGCTCGCCAATCATCCAGGAATTTATCCGGGAATCGGCAGGGTCGTACGCATCATACAAACTTTCGGTGGCAGACATTCCGTTCCAGAGCGGCGCCGTAATATCAAACACGGGGCCGAAGGAAGGATGAAGCGTGTATTCATGCATTTCCCATCCGAACGCAAGCTTTCTGTCGTAGGGAATAACAAAAATATTTTCCTTAGACGCTTCATTGGCGATCATAAAATTGGTGAAGTAATTTCCTTCCAGCTGATAATATCCCGACTGGATCACCGAATCGCACATGTCAGCCGCATCCTGCCAGCGCGGAGTTCCCAGCCAGGCTTCGGCATTCAGATACATCTTGGCCAGTACCGTGAATCCAAGTCCCCGCGTGCAGCGGCCATAGTTGGCGGGCGTGGGCTCTGCATCCACGAGGTCAATATTATCCTTCAATTCCTTTTCAATAATATTAAAAGCATCTGCCCGGCTATATTGTTTGGGCAGCGTCGTGTCCCTGAAATCCAAAGAAATGGGAATATTACCGAACATGTCCATCGCAGTAAAATAGGCATAGGCCCTCAGCACTTTTAATTCGGCGATCATCTTTGGCTTTCCGTCGAACGTGGTCGGGGAATTCTCAATCTGGAAGATGACCTGGTTGCAGGCGGCCGCCGTTTTAAAACTATATTGCCAGGAAGACAGGATGGGATTGTTGTTCGCCAGGAAATGATGCTGATGGAGGTCTACCCAGATCCCGTTATTGCTCAGGAAGGGTCCCTGTTTCCGGTATGGAATGACCGCTCCATCGGTGGTGACTGTTTGGGTACCATATATTCCCCAGAGGTTACCACCCTGGTAGGCGAGCTGGGTATAGGCATCCCCCACGGCCAGCACACATTCCTGTTCATTCTTGTAAAAATTACCGGCATCCAGTGTTGAATACAGGTCCTCATTCAGCTTTGTACAGGATGCAGCTAAAAAAAAGCTTGCAGTGAGCAGAAAATAATTTATCTGTTTCATGGTGTTGAAATTTAAAAATTCAGGTTTGCGCCGATCAAAAAAGTTTTCGTATAGGGATAGTAGTTCAGGTTCTCCACACCGTTCACCGCTGGCCGCAGGTCAAAATTGGAAATCGGCACTTCGGGATCCACGCCTTTGTAGTCGGTGACAGTGAATAAATTCTGGCAGGATGCATATACCCGCAGCGAACCTACATTGGGCATCCGGATCGTATATCCCAGTGCCAGGTTTTCAAATTTTATATAGGAGGCTTTCTCCACATAACGGGAATCATAAGTGGTAACGCCCGTATAGTCGGGGTAATCGAGTATGGATTTCACGAGATTCGTCCCGCTCAGCAGGGGTTTCCAGTTTTCGTACAGCGCCCTTTCGTAATTCACCAGGCTGTGGCCAAAAACACCGCGGAAGAAAAAGGACAGGTCGAACCGCCCGTACCGGATCTGGTTCGTCCAGCCCAATTCGAATTTCGGATAGGCGTTCCCGACAATTTCACGGTCATCAGTAGACGCCACATCTATCTTTCCATCGTTGTTTACGTCTTTATAAATGGCCTCTCCATTATCTTTGACACCGAGGTAAATGGGCGCCACGAAATTGCCTACCGGCTGGCCCTCCAGCACAAGTTGCGACCAGGTGCCATTGACCGGATTGACCTTGAGGAAATCAAGCTTGTATCCGCGCGCTGCATTGGAAAAGGATACCAGCTTGTTGCGGTTGCGGGAATAGAGTATGGTGGTTGCCCAGTTAAAACGGCCGGCCCGCACCACATCAGCGGTCAGCGAAAGCTCGATGCCACGGTTCTGCATAATCCCCACATTGGCATAAGTGGTCGGAAAAACATTGGGCGGAACGGGAACACTGTAATTCCATAACAGGTCCGATACCCTGCGCGTATAATAATCGAAGGTACCGGTGATGCGGTTATTCCAGAGACCGAAGTCGATGCCTGCGTCAAATTCACCTTTCTTTTCCCATCTCAGATCAGGATTGGGATTTCCGGACGGGGCATAGGAATTAAGCCACTCCCCATTATTATAAAACAGCCGGCTGGTGGTACCAACCCGGGAAATGGACTGGTAATTCGGAATGTCCTGGTTGCCGGTAACGCCATAGCCGGCTCTCAGTTTCAGCGTAGAGAGTACGGGGATATTCCGCGCAAATTCTTCCTCTGTTATCCGCCAGCCCACGCTTACGGAAGGAAACATCCCCCATTTGTTGTTTATCCCAAAGCGCGAGGATCCTTCATAGCGGGCCGATGCGGAAAACAAATATTTCTGTTTGTAATTATACATCACACGCCCAAAAAAAGATATCAACTTGTTGGATGATTTGGATGAGCTCATGGCTGCCAGGCCCTGGCCCAGCGCAGAACCCGCTCCAATATTATAATAAGAAAAATCATCCAGCGGAAAATCGTGATTGTCTGCTCCCAGAAATTCGTACTGGTTTTCGAAATAAGAATAACCGCCAACAGCCTGCAGATTGTGACTACCAAAGGATTTCTTGTATTCGACGCCCGGTTCGAACAGAATATCATGCGTAAAATTGGTGGATACATTGGCCTCTCCGTTCGTACCCAGGTCGGGGTAATAGCGGGTCATATAATCGCCGGTATAATCCTGGTCGCTGTTGTAAGAATAATGCAGATTCAGTTTCAGCGCATCAAATAATTTATAGGAAGCCATCAGATCGCCGGAAAAGAGTTGCTCTTCGGTATTGCGTACATGCTCATTAATCATAGCCACCGGGTTGGGCTGCAACGAGGCCGAGGTTACGGTATAATATCCTCCGTGACCCGCGTCCGTCGAATCATAGACAGGCCAGGTGGGATTGCGGACCGTTGCCTGGAATATCGCATTATTATTTCCTCCTTCCCTTTTGATGAAAGAATACATCAGGCGTGCGTCGATCTTTAGCCGCCCATTCAGGCCGGTGCTGCTTACTATGATGCTTGGCGTCAGCGTCTTGGCGCTGGAACGTTTCACGATACCCTGATTGTCTTTATAGTACAGATCAGCCCGGAAATTTATCTTATCCGTTCCGCCGGTTGCCGCGAAGCTGTATTGCTGGCTTACGGGCGACCGTGTTATTTCCTTCATCCAGTTCGTGCTGGCGCCTTTATCCAGACTTTGCAGGAGATCCGGATAGTAATCCTGAACTACTTTCCGGTACTCGTCTGCATTAAAAAACCGCCGGTGTTCTGCAGGGACGTCGGTGGACAAATTGGTAGTTAGTTCATAACGAACCGCACCCTGCTTTGCTTTTTTTGTTGTGATCAGGATAACGCCATTTGTTGCGCGCGTTCCGTAAATACTTCCGGCAGAGCCGTCCTTCAGTACATCCACCGATTCAATCTCGTTGGGATCGAGCATGGCGAGCGTGTTGGTGCCAATGATTCCATCCACTATGATCAGCGGTTGCTTGCCTCCCGAGAGCGTGTTTAATCCCCGAAGCAGGATCTGATACCCGCCATTGGGATCGCTTCCGTTTGATCTGGTGATGCTCAGTCCCGGAACCTTGCCCTGGATCAGCCCGATCGGGTTCACCACCGTTCCTTTATTGAAATCTGCGGCCTTCAATGTGGTAACGGAACCGGTCACCTCTTTACGCGTGGTGGTTCCGTATCCGATGGCCACCACCTGATCGAGGCTGGATGAAGTATTAACGAGCATGATGTTTAAGGTTTTCTGACCCTTGTATTTTATTTCGCTCGTTTCAAAACCGATTGAGGAAAAAACAAGTACATCCCCTGCATTGGCCGGAATAGAATATTTTCCCTGATCATCCGTGGTGGTTCCGGCAGAAGATCCCTTAACGAACACACTCACCCCGGCCACCGGATTTTTCTGATCATCCGTTACCTGACCCGATACATTGCCGGCTAGTTTTTGATATCCGGCATATATGCCGGTCTCCGGATGGTTTCCGGACGGATTAATGCCGCCGGCGAAAACAAAGGATCCCAGCGAGCTGATCAGCAGCAAACAGCCGGTGCCAAGCAGGAACTTCCAATTTAGTTTTGATTTCATGGTGTTAAATATTAAAAATGAAAAGGCCTTCCGGCGGTTTTTGCAAACCACCGCTTAGTATGAATAACATTGATTGTTCAGAGGAATCCCTGCCGCTTCCGCATGCACCGGCAACTAATCGGCCAGGTCCAGTTTCCTCGTTATGATTTCATTCCGGTGCGGAATGGAAGATTGCGCACCAAAACGGGTTACGGAAATCGCAGCCGCTTCACAGGCAAAAGCCACCGCCGCTTCCAGCGGTTTGTTTTCCGAAAGGGCTACTGCCAGCGCTCCGTTAAATGTGTCACCGGCAGCTGTGGTGTCGATCGCTTTCATTTCCGGCGCCGGCAACACCCGGCATCCGCTTTGCTGGCAAACAACGGCTCCCTGGCTGCCCATGGTGATTACAACATTCTTCACACCCATTTCCCGGATGATCTTTCCTGCATTTATGGCGGATTCGATATCACTTACCTGCACGCCGGAGATCATTGCCGCCTCCGTTTTATTGGGAGTTAGAATATCCACCTGTGCCAATAATCCGGCGGGCAGCGCCCTGGCCGGTGCAGGATTCAGAATTACTTTTACCCCCTGCGAAGAAGCATACCGGATCGCATAATGCACGGTTTCCATGGGTATTTCGAGTTGCAGCAGCAGAATGGAAGCCTGCGCAATTTCCTTCAGCGCAGGCTCTATATCCTGCACAAATAAATTTGCATTGGCCCCCGATGCCACTACGATGCTATTCTCTCCACTCTCGTCTACAGTAATGAGGGCAACCCCCGAAGGAAGGCTTTCATCCGGGATCACAAAAGAAGTATCGATCTGTTCATCATTAAATAAATAGGTGAATTGCCTTCCGAAAACATCATCGCCAACTTTGCAGATAAAAAGAGAATCCCCTCCCAGACGCGCAACAGCAACAGCCTGGTTTGCTCCCTTTCCGCCGGGGTTCATCAAAAACGATCCACATAAAACGGTTTCACCGGGTGCAGGAATATGATCGGTTTTTACCACCATATCCATATTGGAACTGCCTATAACTACAATTTTACCAGACTTCATACAGCAATCGTCGTTGAAGATTTTAATAACCAAAAATAGTTGTCCAAATAACGAGTCATTTACATTTATTTATAAGAAACCGGATTCGTGAAACGGGCAATTTTTATTTCAGCAGCTTCTATTGAATTGAATATCTATCATCTATCAGCAATACTTTTCACGCTTCCCGGTAATCACGGAGCCATCGCCAGCAGTGTTGGCGTTCAATTTTTGGAATAGGGTTCTTTGAAATGTTTCTTCAGCATTGCCGAAAGTTCGGCGGCCTGTTTTCTGAATTCCTTTTTGTTCGCCAGGTTATTGAACTCTTCCGGGTCATTGAGCTCATCATATAGTTCCACACCGAGCTTTCCTCTGTCCCATTCCGTATATCTCCAGCGGCTGGTACGGATACTCCTGCCCATTCTCTTATCATCCTGTGAATATGCTCCTTCGTTATCCGGCACTTTAAAGCCGAGGGAATTCGTAATCTCCCTGCCCCTGGGATCTGCGATCAATACCTGGCTGTAAGCGGCACGGTCCCAGCGGGCGTCAGGATTCTTCAATACAGGTTCCAGGCTCAGGCCCGAAAGATTTTCCGGCGCGTCCAGCTTACAGAGGCCCGCGAGAGTAGGATAGAGATCAACAAGTTCCACTATGCGGTCCGAAGTCCTTCCCTTTATTCCGCCCGGCACAGAAATCAACAACGGAACGCGATTACATTTATCAAACAGACTACGTTTTTCCCATTGACCATGTTCTCCGAGGTTATATCCGTGGTCGCTCCAAAGCACTATAATGGTATGGCTACTTAATCTTAAATTGTCCAGGGCGTCCAGCACACGGCCTATCTGTGCATCTATAAAGGAAGTGGCGGCATAGTAACCGCGGATTGCCTCTTTTTGTTTTTCTTTTGAAAGACCCCAGTTGGCTGGCTTCGTCCACAAGGCAGCATCAGGTATATCTTTCTGTCCGCCCGGAGGCTGCTCCGGCAAACGGATCCGATCGACCGGGTACAGGTCAAAATATTTTTTAGGAGCAACATAGGGCGTATGCGGCCGGTAAAAGCCGATGGCGATAAAAAACGGCCTTTTGCTATTCTTCTGCTCTTCCAGCAATTTTATTGTTTCGCTGGCGCCGATGCCATCGGTCTGCTCTTCATCCCTCCCATCCGCAGCCAGATAACAAAGGGATACGGAAAGGTCTATTGGCAGGAGCCGTATGATTTTCGATTTTTCGCGTACGTCACGGCCTTTTGGATTGATCACCCGGTTCCAGGACAGCGAATCATCCATTCCGTTGGTTCCGATCTGACCAGGCACACCGTAGTGAAATATCTTTCCTACCCTTGCCGTATAATAACCATGGTTCTTAAAGAGCTGCGGAAGCGTGGTTGCATCAGGAATATGGCTACGGAAGAATGTTTTTAAATCATAAACCCCTTCCACATCCGGATAGAGGCCTGTGAGCAAAGATGCCCTGCTCGGATTACAAAGGGGATACTGGCAGTAAGCCCGGTTAAACTGAACGGATCTTTTTGCAAGCCGTTCAAAATTGGGCGTTTTGACCAGGGGATGACCGTAGCTGCTCAGGTCTGTATTCAAATCATCCACGGCTATAAACAGTACATTATACCTGGTATCCGCTGTCTGTGCAGCCGCCCTGTTCAGCAAGCCACTTCCGGAGCTGACGAAAATTAACAGCAGATAAGCACGCAGTGTCCGGCTATTCATTGGCTTCGTTTTTTAGTTCCGCTCCAAATATAATATTGCCGGTTAAAGGCTGCTGACCAAAATTATCCGGAACACTGATTCATGAAAGAGCTCAGCCGCCGGTGAGGTTTCTGTATTCCGCTGAACGCCAGCAGGATCTCCAATTTAAAATTTTGCACTATCTTGAATCTCTTAATCCGATTGCTACCATGTCACAAATTGCTGCGCTCCGGTTGGTGAGGTCTTTGTCCGGATCTGAAAAAAGACACTTCAAATTGCAAATAAAGAAACAGGCAGGCAACAAGGACTATCTGAACCTGTTCAATATCATCGACTCCACAAAGACCGCCGATGTTACCGTATTAAATGAGAAATTTAAAAAGCTTCATCCGAACACATCCATTGATAATAGTGCCCGTTATCTGATCAAAGTGCTGACGGATTGCCTGATCCGCGCTAAAATTGAAAGGGATCTGTTTTTTCAATCCCTGCAGGGACTGATGCGTATCAGGATCCTGCAGGAACGCGCATTGCCGGAGGAAAGCTACAGGCAGTTGAAAAAGTTACGGCAGGATGCAATCCATTCGCAGCAACATCTGATTGAATATTTTACTTATCGCTACGAATTAAATTATCTTTCGGAATTAAATTTCCTGGATCTCTCCGACCACCTGCTGGTAAACATGCAAATGCAGGCAAAGAAATCCTTAAGAAATCTCAATCAGCTGCAGGATCATTATTCTCTGTTTGAATTGTTAAAATACCGGATCATCCGCTCGGGCCACATTTCCTCCGAAGAAAATAAAAAGAAGTTGAATGATCTGATCCTGAGCGAGATGGCGCTGGTTGCAAATAAAGGAATGAACAGTTTTACCACGCAAAAGCTGCATCTGCTGTTCCAATCCTTCTTTCTGATGAATACCGGCGATTATGATTCGGCTTTGAAATCCTTTTATAACCTGAACAGTCTTTTTGAGCAGAACCTCCGCCTGCTCGATCATCCGCCCATGGACTATCTCTCCAGCCTGAACGGCACACTGGACAGTCTCCATACCATCGGCAGGTTTGACAGCATTCAGCCGTTTTCAGAAAAAGTCCGCTGGCTGGATCAGCCTTCTTATCCCGAATATTTCCGTTTCCAGGTCCGCAAAACAGTAGCCCTCTATCAATTGGCCACTCTAACGGCAACCGGGAAATTCCGGGAAGCCATCAGCTATATCCAGTCTTTCGAACCCGGCTTTCTGAAAGCTTATCAAATGCTGGATGACGAAAGACAATGGGAACTCTATTTCTATTGCAGCCTCGCTTATTTCGGAGTGCAGGATCTCAAAAAAGCGCATATGTATATACGTGATATCATGCGGGAAAGCAAACCCTGTCCACGGCTGGAGATCTGCAAGGCCATCCGGCTGCTCGATATTATCATTTATCTGGAAAAAAAGGATGTGGGCTACCTGGAATATGAAGTGCGGTCCTATAAACGCTTTTCGCGGCAGGAGAAGAACAGTCTGAGAACCGAGAAATTGGTTTTAAAGATCATCCAGCAATTATCCATACAGAAAACAAAAAGAATCCCGCTGACCGGGCAAATACTCCACGACATCGCCGGAATCCGGCAGGATAAATATGAAAAGCGATTGCTCAAATATTTCGATTTCACCGAATGGATTCTAAAGAAACAGCGTTGTCCGCAAACCCGGTAACGAAGCGGAATCTTCCGGCAATGTTCAATCAAACAACTCCGGCTGATCCGGTTTCTTTTTTATCTCCCAGTCCATGGTGAGGCTCTTGCTGTAATCCGCCAGTTTAGCGCCAACGGCTTTCCATCCCATCACATCCACCACCTTAACCGTTTTGAATTTGGCTTTCCGCACCTGTGATCCCCTGCCGGTCTGAACGATTAACACCGGTTCCTCGTCTGTACTCACCATTTCCAGGCGGTTGCCCTCTCCCTCCCGGATAAAGAAAAATTTAGTGCTCAGCGAATTGGTTTCAATTTTAAACCGCTTGATGCTATACTGTTCTTTTTCATTATCGAGATAAACCGCGGTAATAATTTTTTCCGGATCAAATTTTTCGATCAGCAGAATCTTATCAGCATCAAAACGCTGCGTAAGTTCCTGGTCAGTGACTTCATAATTTCCATCTGAATAAATGACCAGGATTCTGTCCTCCGCCTCAAACTTCCCCAGCATTATTCCTTTCTCTTCCGTACTCAACCTTCCGAAAGTATCATCGAACCAGAGTTTGCGGGCCTTCCCGGTTGCTTTTCCCGCCTGCTTGAATTTTACGGACTTGATGGGGTATTTGGTCACCTGATTACCCAGCGAATTCCTGGATTTTACTTCCAGGGTTTCAAACTGAAAATCAAATTCCTTGTGCCTTGCCGAACAATTCGGGCTAAGCAGTACGCGCACCACTTCCGCCTCTCCATTGGGATTGGCAGAAAAATAATGCACTTTGGTTTTCTCCCCTTTCGCCAGTTCGTATTCTTTTTCCCGGGTTACCCCGGTCACGAAAAAACGCTTGGCATAACTGATGCCGGTTTTTCCATCCGCATAGATCATATTGTAAGTGCTGCGCTCATCGTTTTTCCGGAAAATACCAACATACAGAATATCCTTCCCGATAAAAGATTTTTCCGCTACGCGCACGATCTTCATCTTACCGCTCCGGGTAAAGGCAATGATATCATCCAGATCAGAGCATTCGGTCACAAACTCATCCTTCTTCAAACCGGTCCCGATAAATCCCTCCGCCCGGTTCACATAAATTTTGGCGTTTGCCATGGCTACCTGCTTTGCCTCAATGGCCTCAAATGGCCGGATCTCCGTTTTGCGTTCACGTCCCTTCCCGTATTTCTTCAACAGGTTTTCATAATAGTTTACAGCAAAATCCACGAGGTTACCCAGGTCAAACTTCACCTGTTTGATTTCTGCTTCCAGGGATTTGATCTGTGCATTCAATTCATCAATATCCAGTTTATAAATTCTTCGTACGGGCTTCTCCGTTAGCTTCACCACATCCTCCCGGGTAATATTCCGTTTCAATTGTTTCCGGTAAGGCTCGAATGCCCTGGCGATGGCAGTCAGTACTTTTTCCCAGTTCTCGTGTTTCTTTTCGAGTTCCTTATAGATCTTTTCTTCAAAAAATATTTTTTCCAGCGAAGTATAGTGCCATTTGTCCTGCAGTTCGGCCAGCCTGATCTCGAGTTCCCGCCGGAGCAATTCCTTGGTATCATCCACGGAGGATTTCAGCAGTTCCTGAACAGTTGGGAATTCCGGTCTTTGCTTATTGATCACGCAGGCATTGGGTGATATGCTGATCTCACAATCCGTGAAAGCATACAAAGCATCAATGGTTATATCCGGTGAGATGCCCTGGGCCAGGTCCACCTGAATCTCCACTTCCGCAGCGGTATTATCGGTCACTTTGCGGATTTTGATCTTTCCCTGGTCATTTGCCCTGATGATGGAATCAATCAGCTGGCTGGTGGTAACGCCATAGGGAACATCTTTAATAACCAGCGTTTTTTTATCCAGTTCTTCAATATGGGTGCGCACGCGGAGTTTGCCGCCTCTTTTTCCTTCATTGTAGTTGGCAATATCAATCATTCCGCCGGTCTGGAAATCCGGCATCAGCTCGAATTTTTTCCCCCGTAAATATTTAACGGCTGCCTGGCAGATTTCGCAGAAATTATGCGGAAGGATTTTCGTAGCCAGCCCTACGGCAATCCCTTCAGCACCCTGCGCCAGCAGCAGTGGAAATTTCATAGGCAGCGTAATCGGTTCGTTCTTCCTGCCATCATAGCTGAGTTGCCAGTCAGTAGTCTTGGGATTAAAAGCAACTTCCAATGCAAATTTGCTGAGCCGGGCCTCAATATAACGCGCAGCCGCAGCATCATCACCAGTACGCACATCACCCCAGTTGCCCTGGGTTTCAATCAGTAAATCCTTCTGCCCCAGATTGACAATGGCTTCTCCAATGGATGCATCGCCATGCGGATGGTATTGCATGGACTGACCGATGATATTGGCCACCTTATTAAAACGGCCGTCATCCATTTCCTTCATGGCATGCAGAATGCGCCGCTGAACGGGCTTTAACCCGTCCTGCACGGCCGGCACAGCTCTTTCCAGAATAACATAAGAGGCATAATCCAGGAACCAGCTTTTATACTGGCCACCGATACCGGTTTCATTTGTCAGGAATGGTTTGGTCGTCATGATGGCTGCAAATATAATGCGAAACGGCAAACGGGGAAGGCTTACCGGGAGCGCCAAATCCCCGCTTGCCGGAAAATTCCATCCGCGCTAAAGGCTGCAATGAGGAGATTCAAAAACACAGGTTGCCTCATTTTTACTTTTTACTTTTTACTTTTCCCCCTATATTCACCCACGAATTACTGCTTTCGTATATGAGTAAATATGCCGGACAAACACATGTTCTTGCCGCAGTAGACTGTATCATTTTCGGATTTGACGGCGAGGATCTTAAAGTCCTTTTATTTAAACGGGTAATCGAGCCGGAAAAAAACAAGTGGAGCCTGATCGGGGGTTTTCTTACCAGATCGGAAAGCCTGGAACAGGCCGCGGCCCGTATTTTAAAGAAATTTACGGGTATCGAAGGATTGTATCTGGGTCAGCTGCGAACATTCAGTTATCCCGGGCGGGACCCGGTGGAACGAACCATCTCTACCGCCTTTACTGCGCTGATCGATATTCACCAATATGAAAAACAGATCAGCAAGGAATATCATGCCGAGTGGTTCCTGATCCCTAAACGGCCTCCGCTGATCTTTGATCATGACGATATGCTGAAGATGGCCCAAAAGGAACTTCGTTACCAGGCCGCCTCCCACCCCATCCTGTTTGAACTGCTGCCGGAAAAATTCACCATTCCCCAATTGCAGCATCTTTACGAAGGAGTTTATGAAACCAAACTCGATAACCGGAACTTCAGCCGCAAGGTTTTGTCGACCGAACTGCTGGTCAAGCTAAAGGAAAAAGACAAATCCAATTCCAAAAAAGGCGCTTTCTACTATAAGCTCAACAAGAAGAAATACAAAGCCAGTTTCCGGGCATTTATGAACTTTATTCCCAATCCGGATAAGTTCGTTTTATAGGGGTCGGCCCTCCGGCTTTATTGCCCGATTTTTTTTGCCGGCTGACAAATTAAGTGTTAATTTGACATGAATTCACCTGGAGGCTGTTCATATGAAAGAAAAAAACTTTGTTATCGGGGTAGATTTCGGGACTGATTCCGTCCGTACCATCATTATCAATGCCGCGACAGGCGAAGAGGCCGCTTCCTCCCTTTTTTATTATCCCCGCTGGAAAGCCGGCCAATACTGCGATCCTCCACGCAACCAGTTCCGTCAGCATCCCAAAGATTATCTGGAAGGACTCGAATACACGGTCCGCGACTGCCTGACCAAAGCCGGCCCGGAAGTGGCGGGCCTGGTGAGAGCCATTGGCGTGGATACCACTGGCTCTTCTCCGGTGGCTGTGGATAAATCCGGCACCCCGCTGGCCCTGCTTCCCGGATTTGCAGAGAACCCGAATGCCATGTTTGTTTTATGGAAGGACCATACAGCAGTGAAGGAGGCTGCGCAAATAAACCGTCACGCAAAAAATTTTTCCACGGACTATTTACAATTTGTCGGTGGTATTTATTCTTCTGAATGGTACTGGGCAAAACTATTGCATGTGCTGCGTGACGACGAGGCCGTGCGCAAAGCCTGCCATGGCTGGGTGGAGCATTGCGACTGGATACCCTTTGTGTTAACGGGTGGTTCGGCCGCGGATCAGATCAGGCGGGGTGTTTGCAGTGCAGGACACAAGGCCCTCTGGTCGGAAGCCTTCGGAGGGTTTCCCCCGGACGAGTTTTTTTCCTCCCTCGACCCGCTGCTGAAAGGGTATGCTGCCCGGCTGCCCGCGAAAACATTTACTTCGGATCAGCCGGCAGGAAAGCTGAGTGTCTATTGGGCAAACCAGTTCGGGCTTTCCACAGAGGTGCTGGTTGCTGTTGGTGCATTTGACGCACACATGGGAGCGGTAGGCGGGCAAATTGAACCTTATTATCTCAGCAAAGTAATGGGCACATCCACCTGCGACATGCTGGTGGCGCCGGCAGAACAGATGGAAGGAAAACTGGTGAAAGGAATCTGCGGGCAGGTAAACGGTTCTGTAATTCCGGGCATGATCGGCATGGAAGCCGGACAGTCCGCTTTCGGTGATGCTTATGCGTGGTTCAGGAATCTGCTCGCGTGGCCGCTCCGCCTCGCTTCGGGAAAGGCGGCTGAAAAAAATGATGCTGACTCCGGCACACTGATCGAAGAAACCATACTGGAAATTTTACCTGAACTCAGCCGTCAGGCTGAAGGGATTCCCCTGACCGAAAAAACAGAAATTGCTGTTGACTGGTTCAATGGCCGCCGCACACCGGATGCCAACCAGGAACTCAAAGGGGCAATTGCCGCATTAAACCTCGCCAGTGATGCGCCTGCCATATTCCGTGCTGTAGCCGAAGCCACCTGCTTTGGCGCACGCGCCATCGTGGAAAGATTCATCAGCGAAGGAATCCCCGTAAAAGGTCTGATCGGTCTCGGCGGCGTTGCCAAAAAATCCCCCTTCATCATGCAAATGATGGCGGATGTGATCAATATGCCTATCCGCATTCACCGCTCGGAACAAACCTGCGCACTCGGCGCGGCCATGTTTGCTGCCACGGCTGCCGGCATCTATTCAAAAGTAGAAGAAGCCATGCAGGCCATGGGAACCGGCTTCGATGCAGAATATTTTCCCGACCGGACCAGGTCGGCCATTTATGATCAGCGCTACGCAGAATATAAAAAATTGGGACTGGCTATTGAAAATCTGATCAATCCATCAGCATGAGCAGTTATCGGGATATCAGAGAAGCAGCCTTCGAAGCCAACAATCAGTTGCCGGCCCTCGGGCTTGTCATTTTCACCTTCGGAAATGTGAGTGTGGCCGACCGGAAAGCAGGGGTGTTCGCCATCAAACCCAGTGGCGTTCCCTATGAACTGCTAAGTCCGGAAAAAATGGTGATCGTGGATTTCGAAGGAAAGACCGTAGAGGGAGCCCTTCGTCCATCCTCTGATACCCTTACACACGCCGTGCTGTATAAACACTGGGAAAAAATCGGGGCCATTGTACATACCCATTCCACTTATGCTACAGCCTGGGCGCAGGCACAACGCGATATTCCCATTTACGGCACAACACACGCTGATCATCATACCGGGTTTATTCCCTGCGCGGCGCCCATGGCAGATGAAATGATAAAAGGCAACTACGAATACCAGACAGGATTCCAGATCATCAACCACCTGAAAGAAAAGAACCTGAGCTATGAAGAAGTGGAAATGATCCTGGTTGGCAACCATGCTCCTTTCACCTGGGGAAAAAATGCAGAGAAAGCCGTGTACAACAGCGCGGTGCTGGAATCCATTGCGCATATGGCCCTGCTGACGGAACAGATCAATCCAAAAGCGCAAACCCTGAAAGATGCGCTGATCAAAAAACATTTTGAAAGAAAACACGGGCCGGATTCTTATTATGGTCAATAAAAAACAAGTGCGTTCAACGATTAGAAAACATGACAGACCTTAAAAAACTGGAAGTCTGGTTTGTAACCGGAAGTCAGCATTTATACGGAGAAGAAACTTTAAAAAAAGTAGATCAGCATGCGGCAACGATCGCCCATGCCCTGCATGAGAGCAGCTCAATACCCGTCAGCATAACATTTAAACCCGTAGTCAAGACTCCGGAAGAAATTGTGCAGGCCTGTTCGGAAGCCAATAACAACAGCAACTGCATCGGAATCATTACCTGGATGCATACTTTTTCCCCGGCAAAAATGTGGATCAACGGACTAAAAATATTACAAAAGCCCCTGCTTCACCTGCATACCCAGTTCAACCGTGATATTCCATGGAATGAAATTGACATGGATTTTATGAATCTGAACCAGAGTGCCCACGGCGACCGGGAGTTTGGTTTTATTCTCAGCCGGCTGCGTATCAACCGGAAAGTGGTGACCGGCCACTGGGAAGATAAACAGGTAACAGGTCAGATCGCGGTTTGGACGCGCGCAGCAGCAGGCTGGCACGACTGGCAGGGTGCAAAGTTCGTTCGCTTTGGCGACAACATGCGGCAGGTGGCGGTAACAGAAGGTGATAAAGTAGAGGCCGAATACAAGTTTGGATATTCCGTGAATACCCATGGCGTTGGCGATCTGGTGCAATCCGTTGACGGGGTGGCTGGGCATGAAATTGACGAACTTATCGATATCTATCTGCAGCAATACCAGGTGACTGATACATTGAAAAAGGGCAATGCGCGTCATGCATCGCTGAGAGATGCTGCAAAAATCGAACTGGGACTAAAACATTTTCTGGAACAGGGAAATTTCAAAGGGTTCACAGACACATTCGAAGATCTGCATGGCCTGAAACAATTACCGGGCATCGCGGCCCAGCGTTTAATGAACGCCGGATATGGTTTTGCGGGAGAGGGCGACTGGAAAACGGCCGCACTGGTACGCGCTATGAAAACCATGGCTACCGGACTGAGCGGCGGCAATTCTTTTATGGAAGATTATACTTATCATTTCAATCCCGATAACGAACTGGTGCTTGGGGCACACATGCTGGAGATCTGCGAGTCCATAGCGGCAGACAAACCTTCCTGCGAAATCCATCCGCTGGGTATCGGAGGAAAGGAAGATCCCGTGCGGCTGGTTTTTAATGGTGGGGCCGGACAGGCACTGAATGCATCCATCATTGATATGGGAAACCGCTTTCGTATGCTGGTGAATGAAGTAAATGCAGTCAGCCCCGTACAGAGTCTGCCCAGGCTGCCGGTCGCCCGCGTGCTATGGCGTCCCTATCCCGACCTGAAAAAAGGTTGCACCGCCTGGATCCTCGCGGGTGGTGCGCATCATACCTGTTACAGCCAGAATCTGCCGGCTGAATGCCTGGAAGATTTCGCATCTATGGCCGGAATCGAGTTTGTGTGCATAGGAAAGAATACAGATATTTATCAATTCAAAAATGAATTGAGATGGAATGATGTGTACTATCAGATGAAATTGTAATCTATCTTTTCAAAATAAAATTTCCCTTCACAACACGATTGCCCCAACATGAATAATCAACTCGTATTTAAAGACTATGTGGTTTTCCTGCTTTATCTGGTGCTGGTAGGTTCTTATGGTTATTGGATTTATAAACGAAGAAAAAGCAAGGAACACGATTCCAAAGCCTTTTTTCTCGCAGAAGGAACCCTTACCTGGTATGCAATAGGCGCGTCCCTTATCGCATCTAATATTTCTGCTGAACAATTCATCGGAATGAGCGGTAACGGATTCTTCGTCGGCATTGCGGTTTCCGCTTACGAATGGATTGCAGCCGTAGCGCTGATTATCATTGCCGTATGGTTCATGCCTATTTATCTGAAGAACAAGATCTATACCATGCCGCAGTTTCTGAAAACGCGGTATAATGAAACTGTGGCCATGATCATGGCCATTCTCTGGCTGTTTATTTATGTATTTGTAAACCTGACCTCCATCCTTTATCTGGGAGCAATTGCCATCCGGGGACTCTTACCGGCCGACGGGCACGATTACCTGCATATCGTGATGATTGCGCTGGCAGTCTTCGCTATTTTTATTACACTGGGAGGAATGAAAGTGATTGGGTTCACCGATGTCATTCAGGTAACGGTGCTGATCGTCGGCGGACTGGCCACTTCTTATTTCGCCCTGAACAAAGTGGGAGGCGGCCAGGGGGCAATGCATGGTTTTGATACAATGATCAAAACGGCTCCCGAACATTTTCACATGATCTTCTCGAAACCTTCAGCCAACTCGCCACAGGTGGATATAGACAAATACCTGATCCTCCCGGGTATTTTAATGTATGCCGCAGGACAATGGATTGTCAACCTGAATTACTGGGGTTGCAATCAGTATATCACCCAAAGGGCTTTGGGAGCCAATCTGAATACTGCCCGGAACGGTTTGTTATTTGCAGCCCTCCTCAAACTGATCATGCCGCTGATCGTGATGCTTCCCGGCATTGCAGCTTACGTATTGATGAAACAGGGCAACCTGCCTTCCATGGAGCATGCGAATATGGATCACGCATATTCCGCGGTACTGGGCTTTCTTCCCGCCGGCCTCAAAGGATTATCTATTGCAGCCCTGACTGCGGCGATTGTTGCGTCTCTCGCCGGCAAGGTAAACAGCATTTCTACCATTTATACGCTGGACATTTACAGGAAATACATCAATAAGGAAGCTTCCGAAAAACGGCTGGTCTGGATTGGGCGGATCGTAGCCCTTTCCGCGATGATCATCGCTATTTTATTTACCTGGAAAGATGTGCTGGGCATCAGCAGCGAAGGTGGCTTTACCTATATTCAGAAATATACCGGATTTATCAGCCCCGGAGTATTTGCCATGTTCATACTCGGCATGTTCTGGAAAAGAACCACCGGTGCAGCAGCCATTGTAGGCGTGATCACCGGGCTTGTACTCTGCATTTTCTTTAATGAATTTGCCCCGGCTCTTACCGGTCACGAAACCTGGTTGTATACGGCATACCCCAATGGTCACGGCGGATATGAAATTCCTTTCCTGATTTGCATGGGACTTGCCTTTTTCTTCACCGTAGCGATTATGGTATTGGTGAGTCTGGCCGGGCCAAAAATCAACCCGAAAGCCTTCGAACTGGACAAAACCATGTTCAAATTAAAGCCGCAGACCACCGCGCTGATCGTGATCATTCTGTTGCTGCTGGCTGCTTTGTATGTTAAGTTCTGGTAAAAAAAGGAAAAAGTAAAAAAAGGAAAAAGTAAAAAATAAAAAGTAAAAAAGGAGCGCCCCAAAAAGCGCTCCTTTTTTTATTTATCTTCGATTCCCTCCCTCCGTCAACCGTCAACCGTCAACCGTCAACCGTCAACCGTCAACCGTCAACCGT
>Ga0105240_10001838_pt1 | contig 35562 bp, 32 predicted proteins | sample KBSC54metaG_FD_80426 | JGI IMG/M metagenome (GOLD analysis project Ga0105240, IMG submission 80426) | Corn rhizosphere microbial communities from Kellogg Biological Station, Michigan, USA - KBS C5-4 metaG | ecosystem: Host-associated > Plants > Roots > Rhizosphere > Soil | place: Michigan, USA... | reverse complement strand
CTACAAATCGGCGCGATTAGATGTTTACGGCGAGCGTTTCCGCGAATATCGACTCCGGCAGGTTGATGCCGTTCACGCGCAGGCGGTCCAGGATTTTCGGCCTGATGCCAGTGCCGCGGAACTTGCCCATCACCTTGCCCTGTTCGTTGACGCCGGTTCTTTCGAAGACGAAGATCTCCTGAATTTCGACCTGATCGTCATGCGCGGCAACTACTTCAGCGATGCTCATGATGCGGCGGGCGCCATCCTGCAGACGCGCAACCTGCACCACCAGCTTGATGGCCGATGCCAACTGCTGAAGAATCACCCGTGCGGGAATTTCGATATCGGCCATCATCACCATGGTCTCGAGCCGCGAGAAGGCATCCTTCGGCGTGTTCGCGTGGACCGTGCTCATCGACCCTTCCACGCCGGTATTCATTGCCTGCAGCATATCGAGCGCTTCGGCGCCGCGGCACTCACCTACGATGATGCGGTCCGGGCGCATGCGGAGAGCCGTGCGAAGTAACTGGCGCTGATTGATTCCGCCTTCTTTGTTGAGGTTCGGAGGGCGTGTTTCGAACTTCACGACGTGCCTCTGCTGTAGTTGCAATTCGGCAGTGTCTTCGATGGTCACGATGCGCTCTTCTTCCGGGATGAAGCGCGAGAGAGCGTTGAGCATGGTGGTCTTGCCGGAGCCCGTGCCGCCGGAGACCAGCACCGTTGTTTTCGCCTGGACGCATGCCGCGAGAAATTTCAGCATCGCCGGCATGGTGGTCTTCGACTGAATCATCTCTTCCTGCGTGATAACGTGACGCCCGAAGCGACGAATGCTGAGCGACGGACCGTCGAGCGCCAGAGGAGGAATGATGGCGTTGACGCGGGAACCGTCAGCAAGCCGGGCGTCGACGATGGGCTGAGCTTCGTCAATACGCCGGCCGACTTGCGAAACGATTTTTTCGATGATGTGCAGCAGATGGGCGTTGTCGCGAAAGCGGACCGGCACTTCTGAGAGCTTGCCGCCGCGCTCGATATAAACTTTGTCGAATCTGTTCACCAGGATATCGGAAATGCTGGGCTCTTTCAGGAGCGGTTCCAGGGGTCCGAGACCAAGTGTTTCATCGAGAACCTCTTCGATGATGCGGTTCTGTTCCGCCGTGGTCATGGGAACGCGCTCTTCTTCGAGAAGGCGTTCGACTACCCTGCCGATCTCGGCGCGCAGACGTTCCTTCGGCAGGGATGACACGCGCTCAAGGTTGAGAACTCCCAACAGTTTTTTGTGAATTTGGCTCTTGAGCTCGAAGTTTCGGTCCGTTGGACGCCCGATGGCTGAACTCGAGTTACGGGCGGGCGGGTTCGGTCTGTAGTTGCTTCCCACGGGAGTGTGGGCCAATTATAGCCAACCGCACCCATTTGGGACGACAATACGAATGATGGATGAGATATCGGCGCTGCCCGATCCGAGTTTGGGACCCGATTCGAATAAAGAAAGCGACTCGCCGCGCGTAATTCCCGACAAGCTTTTCTTCAAGATGGGAGAAGTGAGCCAGTTGGTGGGCGTGGAAGCTTATGTATTGAGGTACTGGGAATCTGAGTTCAAAGGATTATCCCCGAAGAAATCGGCCAGCGGGCAGCGTATGTTCCGCCGGAAAGATGTGGAGTTGCTGCTTGAGATCAAGCACCTGCTTTACGAACGCAAGTTTACTATCGACGGCGCACGGAAGTGGCTGCAGGAACGACCTTCGGAAAATGTACTAAAAAGTACACAATTAAAACAGGTCGAGATGTTCGCGGCGGCAGATCCGATACCGGAGATTCGTCGTCAGGTGGCGGAGATTATTCGATTGCTGGAGTAGCTAAGAGGTATAGCCGCTGAAGGATACGGATTCGCGCCTATAAAATCAAGCCCTTACGCGTTGTCGCCGGCGATCACATTGTAGATCCGATCCAGATCGTCGGATGAGTAGTATTCGATTTCGATGGTTCCTTTGTTGCCCCGCTTCTCGATTATTCGAACCCTTGTGCCGAGCTTGGCTTCCATTTCACCGATTGCGGCTTTGACATTGGGATCGAGTGCGGATGGTTCGGGCTTTTTCTTTTTCTCAGTGGCCGTTCGCTCCGGCGCTAGTTGTTTCAGCTTTCTGGTGAGGTCCTCCAGATCGCGGACGGACCAGCCTCCGTCAGCGCATTGCCTTGCGATGGCTTTTTGGGCGTCCTCACCGGGTAAGGTGAGCAGCGCTCGGGCGTGGCCCGCCGTTAGTTCTTTTGCGGCGATCATTTGCTGTACGTCCGTCGGTAACTGAAGAAGCCGGATTGTGTTCGTAACCGTAGTGCGCTCTTTGCTGGTTTTCACGCCGATTTCGTCATGGCTCAGCCCCAGTTCGGCACCCATTCTCTGGAAAGCAAGGGCGAGTTCAATTGGGTTGAGGTCTTCCCGCTGGATGTTCTCGATGATGGCGAGTTCCAGGACTTTTTCGTCGGTCGCTTCGCGCAGGACGACGGGAACGTCTTTCAATCCAGCGGCTTGGGCAGCGCGCCAGCGTCTTTCTCCCGCGATGATCTGGTATTGTTCCGGTTCCACACGGCGCACCACGATGGGCTGAATGATGCCATCGCGCTCGATGGACGCGGTGAGTTCCGCCAGGGCAGCGGCATCGAAATCCCGTCGGGGCTGGTTGGGGTTGGCGGCAACGTGACCAATCGGAATGAGAGTTACGGCACCCTCTTTCGGAGATTCCGTGGTGGCGGGGGCGACCAGTGCTTCGGAAGGCGCGGCTGCTGCCGGGGTGTTGCGGGTGGGAAGGAGCGAATGCAGCCCTTTACCGAGCGCTTTGCGCTGATCGTTTTTGCTCATTGGAGAGGATCTCTTTCGCAAGCTGGATATAGGATTCGGAACCGCGGGAGCCGGGGTCATACATAATGATCGGCTTTCCGTGGCTGGGGGCTTCGGCGAGGCGGATGTTGCGCGGGATCACGGTTTTTAGAACGTCGTTCCCGAAGAACTCACGAAGGTCTGTTGCAACTTGCTTTGCCAGGTTGGTGCGGTCATCGAACATGGTGAGCAGGATGCCCTCGATTTTAACGGGATGTCCGAAGGATTCTCCGACCCGCTCGATAGTATCCATCAACTCCGAAATGCCTTCGAGGGCAAAGAATTCGCACTGAATTGGGACGAGGGCGGAATCGGCGGCCATCAGGGCGTTCAGGGTGAGAAGGTCGAGAGACGGAGGACAATCGATGAGGATGAACTCATAGTCGTTTTTGACGGACAGGAGCTGGTTTCGGAGTATGGATTCGCGATTCTCGGCCGATACCAGCTCGAAATTTGCCCCGATCAGGTTTTTATCGGCGGGGAGGACATCCAAACCGTCCATTTCGGTCCGTTGGATGGCATCACGGACGGGTGTTTGGTCGACCAGGACGTTGTAGGTTGTAAGCATGCCAGCGACTTTTTGAATCCCGAGACCGCTGGTAGCATTTCCCTGGGGGTCGTTGTCGACCAGGAGGACTTTTACGTCGCTCGCAGCCAGGGCGGCGGCGAGGTTGATCGCGGTGGTAGTCTTTCCTACTCCGCCTTTTTGGTTTGTGACTGCGATTGTCTTACTCAAATGGGCTGCTTTCTGAAGGGGGCTCGAAAAAACGAACCCAATTGGTCAGTATAGCTGTTTCACGTGAAACATCCCGGCGGATGCTGAAAGAAAGACGGTGAGCGATAATTCGATGCCTTGTCGCTTAACCTTCACGTTAGCCGGTCGTAACTGGTGATGGCGTCTTCGAGACAGATATGAGCTACCGATCAAGCAAGCGGCAGACCAAAACTTGAGGGTGAAGCGATGTTTCACGTGAAACATCGAAATGGACTCCTTTCTAAAGGGCGGACTCGAAAAAACAAACCCAATTGGTCAGGACAAATGTTTCACGTGAAACATCGCGGTGGATGCTGATGTATCACGTGAAACATCAATTTACTATTGGGAATGGGCCAGTGTGAGGTGAATATCCAGAATCGCCATGGCAGCAGGAGTGACGCCGGGGATGCGGGATGCCTGTCCTAACGTGGCAGGCCGAACTCGGGTCAGCTTTTCGGCCACTTCCTTCGAGATGCCCGGGATCATCGTGAATTCCATCGACTTCGGAATAGGACGGGTGTCGGAGTCGCGCATCTTGTCCATCTGGCGCAGTTGTTGGTCGATGTAACCCGCGTACTTAATCTCGGTCTCAACGGTCATCAGTACACCACGCTCCGCCGGTTCGCCGAGAACTTCTCCGCAAAACACCATTAGATCCCCGATTTTCGACTCGGGACTGCGCAACCAAACCCCTTTTGGACTCGCTTCCAACGCTTGACGAAGTTTAAGAACCTGCATCGACTTACGAACGAACATTTCCCGTCGTTCTATTGTCGCGAGTCCAATCTCCTGCCCAACGGGCGTGAGGCGCGCATCGGCGTTATCAATCCGCAAATGCAGACGAAATTCCGCGCGCGAAGTAAACATACGGTACGGCTCGTCGGCCCCCTTGGTGACCAGATCGTCAATCATGATCCCGATATAGCCTTGATTCCGTCCTATTACGACAGGGGAGCGCCCTTGAATGGTCCGTGCGGCGTTCACTCCCGCCATGAGCCCCTGCGCTGCGGCTTCCTCGTAGCCGGAAGTCCCGTTTATCTGCCCGGCGAGAAACAAACCGGGAAGCTTGCGAACTTCCAGGCGATGATCTAATTCCCTCGCGTCCACGGCATCGTACTCGATCGCGTAGCCCGGACGGATCATTTCCGCCCTCTCAAGACCCGGAATTGAAGCGATCATCCTTTCCTGAACGTCCAAGGGCATGCTCGTGGACATACCGTTCACGTACACTTCGTTGGTATCGAGACCTTCCGGCTCCAAAAAGATCTGATGGGTCGTCTTGTCCGGAAATTTCACGAATTTGTCCTCGATTGATGGACAATACCGAGGACCGACACCCTCGATCTGCCCGCTGTATAGCGGAGAACGGGCGATACTCTCCTGAATGACCCGTTTGGTCTCCTCGGTAGTACGGGCCAGAAAGCAATCGATTTGCGGCCGGTCGATCTTGTCCGTGAGGAATGAGAAGGGTACCGGGACGGCATCGCCGGGTTGCCGTTCGAACTTGTCCCACTCGATGGATCTGGCATCCAACCGGGGTGGAGTGCCGGTTTTCAGCCGAGACGATCCCAAATTCAGGGCACGGATCTGGTCGGCCAATACTTCCGACGGCGGCTCACCGTTTCGCCCGCAGGCGAGACGCTGCTCGCCGATATGCGCAAGGCCGTTCAGAAAAGTTCCGGTGGTGATGATCACGGCTTCACAACGCACGCTCCGGCCATCCATAAAGCGAACTCCCTTAACCCGACCTGTTTCGATAATTAAGGAGGCTACTTCCGCCTGCTTGATGCTCAGGTTCCGTTCGCGTTCCAGCACTTCCTTCATTCGGAAACGGTATTGCTTCTTGTCACATTGAGCGCGCGGAGACCAAACAGCGGGTCCGCGGCTCGTATTCAGCAAACGAAACTGAATTCCAACCGCGTCAGTGACTTCGCCCATCACGCCGCCCAGGGCATCGATCTCCCGGACCAAATGGCCCTTCGCGATCCCGCCAATGGCGGGGTTGCAAGACATCTGCGCGATCAGGTCTGCATTCATGGTGACCATGACGGTCCTGAGCCCCATACGCGCAGAGGCTCGCGCCGCCTCACACCCGGCATGACCGCCACCAACCACTACTACGTCACAAACCTGATCCATAAAGAGAAGCCGTTGATACCATTGTAGCCGGGTAAACCATTGTGAAAGTTCTTGTTATCGGCAGCGGAGGGCGTGAGCATGCGCTCGCCTGGCGACTTCAAAGATCCCCCAGCGTTTCGCAGGTATTCGCGGCTCCGGGAAATCCGGGAACCGCTCAGGTTGCCCGATGCGAGAGTTCTTCAGATTATGTCCAGTTAACGGCGGACTTGGGCGCAGACCTCACGGTGGTTGGTCCGGAGGCGCCACTGGTTGCAGGTATTGTGGACCAGTTTCGCAAACGCGGCATGCCAATCGTTGGGCCAACCGCTGCTAATGCGGCCCTCGAGGGGAGCAAAATCCATTCCAAGCGTTTCATGGCCAGGCTCGGGGTGCCTACTGCCCGATTCGAAACTGCCGAGAATGCGCCCGCGGCGCGCGCCGCACTCTCGAAATTCAGTTACCCTGTTGTTCTCAAAACTGACGGGTTAGCGGCTGGCAAGGGGGTGGTCATTTCCGGGTCGGAAGCAGAGGCGATTGAGGCGTTGGGGCAACTCGCTTTCCCGATGGTGATTGAGGAATTCCTGCAGGGTGAGGAGGTCAGCTTTATCGTGCTCTGCGACGGTAAACGCGCGGTTCCTCTTGAGCCGTCGCAGGATCACAAGCGGATCTTCGATAACGATGAAGGGCCTAACACTGGCGGGATGGGCGCCTTTTCGGATTCTCGCCTGCTCACCGCGCTGCAACGCGGTGAGGTGATGGAGAAGATCATCAATCCAGTGGTTCATGCGACTGGATTCACCGGGTTTTTATACGCGGGTCTGATGATGACGGCTAATGGCCCGAGCGTTCTCGAATTCAATGTGCGGCTGGGCGACCCGGAGACTCAGCCCCTGATGATGCGCCTCGAAAGCGACTGGGGTGAGGCCTTAATGAGCGCCGCGCGGGGCGCCTTGCCGGACACGCTCGAATGGTCACCGGAACCTGCGACCTGTGTTGTTCTGGCGTCCGCCGGGTACCCCGGGGCTTACACATCCGGTCAAAAGATCACAGGTCTCGATTCGGTGTCCAACGCTGTTGTTTTCCATGCCGGCACGAAGAGGCAGGGAGAAGATATCGTCACTAATGGTGGACGCGTTCTCGGGGTTACCGCGCGCGGGACAACGCTGCAGGCGAGTATCGATAGGGCGTATGACGCGGTCGCCGGGCTTCACTTCGATGGTATGCAATACCGAAGCGACATTGGGGCAAAAGGGCTGCGCCATTTATACTGAAAGCTCCGGGCACGTAGCTCAGTTGGATAGAGCGGTCGCCTCCTAAGCGGCAGGTCAGCAGTTCGAATCTGCTCGTGCCCACCAGACATCACCCGGATACTACGCGACGGCCCGTCGGCAGGACTGTAAGGCAAGGCCAGGAAATTCGGGAATTCTAAACGGGGGAGTTGCTGGACGCGCGGAGGTCAATGCGGAACCGAACTCGGAACATCTGGCCAAGGCCCGCACGACCCCACGTTCAGTATGCGACGACTTTATTCAGTCAGGCTTTGCGGGGCGGCGGACGTTTGCTGCAATGGGGAGAGCAGCGCGCCTTCTATCAAGCCGGCGGCGTAGAACCCAAATTGGGCGTGGCGACAACCGGGCCACTTGTGTTAAAGATGGAGACGCTCTCCGCCTGCTAACGTGTCGTCCAGAGCGAATGAAGAATGGATGACATGCGGGGAACCCCAGGAAAGTAGCAACGACAGACGTCTGCCCGTTGATAGTTTTGTCCGGCTCCCAGGTTGCGGATTGAAGCTCATCGTGGTTGTCTGCGGAAAAGCTCACGTTAGTGAGGCTGGCGCGTGCGCGGCTGATGCCGAAGTATATGTTGCGTGGCCCGTCGCACTTTGCAATCCGGTGAACCCGACTGCGTTGAAGCAGCCACCGGAACTGCGGGTCAGAGTCCAGTCTGACGCGGTCACGAACTCATTGCCGCCTGCGCTGGCGGGAGCTGACGAGGTGCCGTTTACGCACGGCGCCCCAGCATCCGGGTTATCGAAGTTATACGATGCGAGCAGCCTTGGGCACTCGAGCGGCCCGTTTATTTGAGTAGCGCTTTTAAGCCGTCGAGCACGGAATCCGGCACATTCAAATTCCCTCGCAAGCCGGTGCCCAGTGAGATCAGCGGCTTGTTGCCGCCGTGGAAATCGGAACCGCCCGTTACGGCGAGGCCGAAACGATTCGCCAGCGTTTGATAGAAGGCTACGTTCTCCGGCGTGTGATCGCTGTGGAACACTTCGATCGCACGCATGCCCATGCGGCTCATTGACTCAACATATTCGGTGAGCGTGTCCCAGTGATTCCTTGCAACCCGAATGGGATGCGCAAGCGAGGCGATGCCGCCAGCTGCGTTCACACGCTGCAGCGCCTCTTCAATCGGAACTTCCTGACGCTGAACGTAACCCTTAGCGCTCTCATCCAGGTATTTGGCGAACGCATCCTGAATATCGGACGCGTAGCCCTTCTCCACAAGCGCGCGCGCGAAGTGTGGGCGAGCGGTCAGCGTGCGCCCTTTCAGTTCCACCTCTTCGAGCGTAATATCGATGCCGAGTTCCTGAAGCCGCGTAATGAGGCGGCGATTGCGGTCGCGCCGGCTCGCCAGGAGAAAGTCGAGCCAGCCGCGAAACTCGGCTGTGGGCGGTTGACCGGGAAAGTAGCTCAGCATGTGGACTGAAGCGCCACCAAGCTTGGTGGAGAGCTCAATACCGCAGATCAGCTCAAGCCCGGCTTCCTTCGCGAACGGAAGAGCCATGTCGTAGCCGCTGAAAGTATCGTGATCCGTAATGGCAAGGGCGCTGAGGCCAACGCGCTTCGCCTCAGCCACGAGTTCTTCGGGCGTAAAGGTTCCGTCCGATTGATCGGTGTGACTGTGCAGATCGATCATTTAATGAGCGACCTGCGCTGTAACTCATACCAAACCTTATCGACGCTCTCGCTCAATTGCTCTTCACCGGAGTGGACGACCACATCGGGTTTCTCGGGCGGCTCGTACGGATCTGAAATGCCGGTAAAGTTGGCGACTTCGCCCGCTATTGCCTTCCTGTACAGGCCCTTTACATCGCGTGTGGCAAGGACTTCCACAGGGCACTCCACGTACACTTCGACGAAGTTCGCGATCCGCGTTTTGATTTCTTCGCGCGTGGATCGATAAGGGGAAATCGCGGCGACAACGGCAATCACGCCGTTTCTGGAGAGCAGTTCGGCGACGAAGCCGATGCGTCGGATATTCGTGTCGCGATCTTCGCGGCTGAAGCCAAGCCCCTGCGACAGGTTGGTGCGGACTATGTCGCCATCGAGCAGTTCGACTTTCGCGTTACCCGCGCGGAAGCGCTCCATCAACTGATCGGAGATGGTACTTTTGCCTGCGCCGGACATGCCGGTAAGCCAAAGTACGAAGCCTTCGTGATTCAAACTCATGCGTGTGCTTTCGTCAGTACGTCGCGGAGCAGAACGTCAACGGTGCGTTCCACCTTTCCTTCGGGAGTGAAGTGCAGGCCACATTCCTTCACCGCGTCATATTCCCACCACCAGCGACCGGCGCGTTCGTCTTCGCCTGGTTCCACGGCTCTGGTGCAGGGATCGCAGCCGATGCTGGTATACCCCCTGGCGTAAAGCGGATGCTCGGGCAAACCGTGTTCGAGTGTGTAGCGGGCGACATCTTCGGAAGTCCAGTCGGCAAGCGGGCTGATCTTGATGGGCGCGCCTGAACGATCGATGAACTCGGCGTTTCCGCGCGACTCGCTTTGTGTCCGGCGAATGCCTGTGAAGTAAGCGCTCACGCTCTGCATTCTGGCTGCGAGCGGCCTGACTTTGCGTACGTGGCAGCAGAGGCGCCGCTGCGCGAGGCCGAAGTAGAAGAGGTCGCGACCGTGCGTTTCGGTCATGGCTGTGACTTCAGCGGGGTCGGGCAGAATTCGTTCGACAGAGATTTTGTAGCGCTGCTCGATTTCCGATATCATGTGCAGCGTTCCAGTTGGCAAGCGACCGGTGTCGATGGTCATGATTGGAATGGAAGCGTCGGCTTCCATGGCGAGATCGGCGATGACAACGCCTTCACGCTGAAAGCTGGTGAGCACGGCGAGTGAGCCGCCAAATTCCTGAAGGGCGGCAGCGACGATCTTCCGCGCTGAGTCTGTTATTGACACGGGTGAGGCTGTCACAGGTTGGCGTGCTTCCGGACAGTTTGAAGATGTAAAAAGGAAAAACGAGGATTCGAACGGTGAAGAATGGAGCGGGAGACGAGATTCGAACTCGCGACATCAACCTTGGCAAGGTTGCACTCTACCAGCTGAGTTACTCCCGCTTGAGCGTAACTTCTATAATCTCCTGAATGGGGCCAGGCTGTCAAACACCATCGTAGCACGGTAGTTGACTAGTTTGATTCTAAAGGGGTTTTAATGAGCTCCCCTCCCCAGCGAATTACCCAGCGGAGACTTCATGCCGAGCAGGAGCCGCGCCTTTGACATAGCCTCTTCGGTAGTGAGCTTTTGTTCAAGGCCAAGTTCATAAATCTCGTTCAGCGCCTTTGAGATCGCCCGCATGCAGGATAACATTCGTCACCGCTTACGACGACTCCGCGCGAAGAAGACTTTCTCTCATTCGGTCCGCCGGCCAATCCGCAAAGAGTCGTGTCCATCGGGCCATTTAGACCAGCCGGGGATAAGTGAGATCTACGCGCTCCCTTGAGCTTTACGATCCAGTGGTTTTCAAGGACGAAGGGCATTGCTCAATATGCTACAGGACGCTGAGGACAAATTTCTACGCAGGTATGGTCAGGCGGAGCGTAATCTGGACGGCCCTGCCGACCGGCCTTGCATCGATCACCTCAAAGTGCCGGTGGTCAATCCTGCTGATGACTTCTTGCAGGTCGAGAGGTATCTGCGCTGAGGGAGGGTCCAACGGATTATCGAGCGGGGCCGGAACCGTTTTTCGATTGAATCGCGTTCCGTTAAAGTCGAAATCCAAATCCACGCTATGGCAAGCTCTTTGGATCAAAGCCAGCGAAGGGCTGTGTACGCGAGCCCGGATGTTGTAAATCGTTTGTCGCGATACCTGGAGTTTGTCAGCCGCCCTAAGTGCGGTCAAATCCTTGATCGAATCTATGATTGCGTCAAGCGCTTTACGTCTCAGCGCTGCGGGTGTCCTAGTCCTAGGCATATGAAAAATATGGAACTTATCGCTCTAGGTAGGTTAGGTATGTAAAGCGCATTTGTCAATAAAAGTTTACTTGACACTTTTGGTTGGGATATGACAAGATAATGGCACTACAGGATGTATAGCTGAAGCTAATAGTTGATTAGTTGGGCAACTGTGGGAGAGAATCGAAGAGTTTAGAAAAGATGCCCGTGGCTGGATTCGAACCAGCGGCCTCCGGGGTAGCAACCAGGCGCTCTATCCGAACTGAGCTACACGGGCATATTTTTTAGCAATGACCCCGACACCGCTATGGTTTGGACCCTAGAGCGATGTCGGGGTTTCCTGCGTTTGGACCGCAGAAACTTACGCCACTACTGGCGCTCAACTGCAATATTGACCCAATATCTAGTGTGCCGTCAACAGAAAAGTCTATATAAAGTGTTGGGAGAGCCTAGATTATTTTGCGTAAGCTCTGGCGTAAACCCGCTTCAGCCGTTCCTCCGTCGCCTGCTTTAGGATTTCGTCTTCGCGCTTTTCCAGCAATCCGACGACATCCGACACTTCCCAAACACGATCCGTAACGCCAGCCGCCATCGCGGGAGTAATCCGCAGGGTCTGGTGAATTCGCACGAAGTTGTAGTACATGAAATGCAGAGATGTAGCGGCAATCTGGTTCTCGATCTTTTTTGAAAACGCATTCGTCAGCCGGGTGAAGCGGCGCATGTGCATCCGCATCGTGAGGTTCTGGCGCTCAACAAACGACGTGCTCAGGTGCTTCTTATCGGGGTTCCCGGTGATAGGCTCTTTCCGCGCTCCGATGCATTGAGCCGGGCTGTACCGAGTGTCATCCGGACGGTCGGCTCCGTAGATTTTAATCAGCATCCCGTAGTCGATGTTCCCGCCGAAAGCGTGATCCACCGCTTCCAGATAGGTCTTATAGCCGTCTGTGGTGAGTTGCACGCGGTTGGTAAGCCGGGCCGCGAGATCAGTCATGAACTCGTGGGCAGCTTCAGCATCACGTTTGCCGATTACCCACGAGCAAACCAGTTTGGTGTCGGCATCAATAGCGGTCCAAGTCCACACGCTTCCCACGCCAAACTGACCTTCCATCGACTTCGGAACGTTCTTATCCTTGGCGTAGCAGAAGTTCCAGATCTCATCGCACTGGATTCGCTTACACGGCAGATTGCGGAGAGCGTCGTTCTGGTATTCGGCGCAGACGGCCCCGATTTCGAGCAGGAGTTTTGAAACAGACGCCTTGGCAACGCCAGTTATCCGAACGGTGGCGCGGATCGAATTACCTTCGCAAAGTGCCGCGATCACCCTAGACCTAGTAGCGTTATCAAGGCGGTTCATACCCTGATTATGCTTGAGCGGTTATGGATAGCCAAGGCAAACTTTAAAATCTTTCAAATACGCCTTGCTTTGCCTTAGCCTTTACTATACTCTATGTTATGAAAGGACTTGGATACATGGCTACAATGAGAAGTCCAAATTATCCAGCAGTAGGGCTAAGCGAAGCGGTCGAATTATGTCGGAAAATATGGGACAGGGAAAAGCGATCCTTTGCGCCGCCTTCGGTTGTCGTACAGGCATTTGGATATTCCGGTCTGAGCGGAGCTTCGCGGATAAAGCTAGCTGCACTAAAGAGATATGACCTGCTGGAGGAGAATGAAAATGGAGATGTGCGGCTGTCTGATACGGCGATGCAGATCATTCATCACAGTGATGGATCTCCTGAACAGATCGCTGGTCTTCGGCATGCAGGGCTAAGTCCAGATTTGTTTAGAGAACTCCATCAAACTTACCCGGTGGCGTCGGTTGATACGCTTCGCTCTTATCTTCTTACAAGGAAAGGATTTTCTGATATCGGAGCGAATGCATGTATCGAGGCATTTCGGGACACCCAGAAAGTTGCTAAACTGGAAGCCGTGGAGGCGGAAAGTTCATCCATGTCACAGACCCTTGAAGTAATTCAGTCGCCCGTAGCAATGCGCCCGACTTCATACCAGCCTGCCCCGGCCACAGATACTGCGGAGATGACATTCCGGTGGCACTTGTCCCGCGGGGTAATTGCGGAACTAAAGATCATCGGTGATGCGAAGCCGGCACACCTTGCACTACTCAAGCAATATTTAGATGTCGCTAAATCTGCCATGGAGATCGAATCTCTAGAGGGATAGTGATGCGGTGAAGCGGATAGTGGCCCGGTAGGTGGCCATAAAAAGCTATACCCCGGGCACATGCATAGCAGGGGTGCACCGGGGCTTACAAAGGAATGATAACGCCTATATGGTCGCGAGTCAACGCTCTACCAGAAAGTTTACGTATTCAGAATCCCAACTGATTCAGCTAAAGCGCGGACTGTCGTTAGACCGGTTCGCGTTTTACTTGGAATCTTCAGGAGGAGATGACCTGAGCGCCGTTAGGCTATATGAGGAGAATACCGCACTTTCCGAGTCACTGTACGGCGTGCTGCAGGGGTTCGAAATCGTGTTGAGGAATTCTATGCACGAGACGCTTGTGAGGGGGATAGGCCAGCCCGACTGGTACAGCCACGTTGACCTGGAAGAGCCGGAAATGGAGACTGTCAAGAAGACCAAGGACAAGATAAAAAAGAAAGGCTATGCGGTGACTTCTTCTCGTGTAGTTTCAGAATTAACTTTTGGGTTCTGGTCTTCCCTAGCCGCCCGCCATTACGCCGCGAGATTATGGTTGCCTCATTTGCACAAGGCCTTCCCCTACAAGCAAATCGGACACAAGGTAGCGCATAAGAGGCTCGACTCTATTCGCTACCTGAGGAACAAAGTGGCGCATCACGAATGTATCCTCCGCTACGATCTAGAGCGTGAATACAAGGAAATTATTGAAGCATGCGGCTGGATTTGCCCAGACACGACTATGTGGATTCGGGAGACGACCAGATTTGAGACAGCGTATTTCTTACTCCGGGGCAAAAGGATCACTTTCTGAAATTAAACTGCGCGCCCCCATCTTTTCGTCGCCGCGTTCTTGGCTATCGCTTTCCTCTTCTCCGGCGTAAGCGCTTCCGCCCGCGCCTTGCCGCCCTTCAGCCCTCCCAGCCTGCCAAGCGATACGGCGGCTGGGTTCTTTTCCTTCGGCGGCTCAACCTTCTCCATCTGCCCGGTAGCCTGTTGAACGATCTCCCAGGCCATCACGTTCACGTCCTTCTTTCCTGCGCCACGATTTCTTGAGCGGTTAGGCATACCTCCAGCGTGACCAGATGCGAAGCGGATGTCAAGATCGGCCAAATTCAAACTAGCCCACTACCCGTAGCACGGTAGTTGACTAGTTTGATTCTAAAGGGGTTTTAATGAGCTCCCCTCCCCAGCGAATTACCCCAATGCACTGAGCCGGGCTGTACCGGGCATCATCGGGACGGTCGGCACCGTAAATCTTAATCAGCATTCCGTAGTCGATGTTTCCGCCAAACGCGTGATCAACCGCTTCCAGGTAAGTCTTGTAGCCGTCAGTCGTGAGTTGCACGCGGTTGGTGAGGCGGGAAGCGAGGTCAGACATGAACTCGTGGGCGGCTTCAGCGTCACGCTTACCAATGACCCACGAGCAAACGAGCTTCGAGTCGGCATCGATAGCGGTCCACGTCCACACGCTACCCGCGCCAAACTGGCCTTCCATCGATTTCGGGACGTTCTTATCCGTTCTGGTATTCGGCACAGACCGCGCCAATCTGAAGTAGGAGCTTTTGAAACCGCATCCTTGGCAACGCCGGTCATCCGAACGGTCGCGCGGATCGAGTTACCTTCGCACAGCCGGCGATGACCTAATAGCGTTATCAAGGCGGTTCATAATGAGTATTATGGTTCAAAACGTTTTTACAGTTAAAGCTAACATTAAAATATTTGCTTAATTTTTTTACAGTAGCCTGCTACGGTTAAATTATCTTTATGGACCCAAAAAGCATTTGATGCGGCGGGGGAGGTACGAACACCACGATTGCTTGACCGGTTCGGCATGGGTAACCAATCTCGTTCTCTGCGCACGCTGCGCGTACTAAAGATTCGCCGTGTGTGCGCGCTTCGATTTCTGAGATCCAGCCCGCACTGTGGACCTGATCTGGCAAAACTTCCCCTTCAGCGCCTGAGACCGACACAAACCAAGGGCGCATACCGTGGGACTCAGCGCGCCAGACTTTGATTTGGTAGTCATCTGGATTTCTTGAGCGGCTTGGTCAAGATCGGCCAAATTCAAACTAGCCCATTACCCGTATGCACGGGAACGCATAAGTCGAGTTTTCATTCGGGCATCGCGCGAGTGCGCCCCTTTTGGGAATGACATGCTATGAGGGTTCAAAACAGCGAATAACCCGCCTCTCACTTGGGACTATGAAATTTTTTTCCACAATAGATCGGAGCTGGCCATCCCTGGAGAAGATGAAAAAGAGGAAACCCGTTGCTCTATTTCGCCCTGAGTATAGCCTTCGATTTCCATGGTCCGGACCATGGCATCGCGTTCCAGAACACTGGGCGGCTTCTCTACAAACCCGAGGGGTGCAACGAGACTTTATCGGGATCGTAAGTCGGGGTGATAGATACCGGTGTCAGAACCGAACTATGAGTGTCTCGCGCCATTCTATATGGATAGGAAACACAACCGAGATCGGGAATATACCTGCTGATAATCTCGTTTTGTGCTCCATCAGCTGATTTCTTCGTGTACTCAACCGTTCGGTACCCGAGGACGACCGGTGAGCGTGGGTTATGCTGCCGTCGGGAGCACTTACCACGCGCCGTCGGGGATCGCTGGCGGCTTTGGAACCTAGCCAAACTCAGTTTTTCGGCACTTCGCAAATTCCAAAGCCCTCGATTGTTCGGACGTTGGCACTCGCCGACACGACTGAACCTGAACGCCCACTACAGTTGAAATGCTGAGCCGAACACCACTGCCGGTCAACAGCAATTTGTTTACTCTGCGAAACAAACCGTCGCGGATCTCGCGCCGGTAAGCACCGTCGATAAAGTCACAATTACGGAATGCCCGAGCGCGTACGGAAGGGTTGAATCTGCCGGCGGATTTTCTGAATCCAAGGCTGCGACATGCCAAAAATGCGAGCAGTACAGGTTTCAGGCCCAAAGCAGCCGCTTGAGCTTGTGGAACGCGATATTCCCGAAGTTCGCGCCGGTTGGGTTCGGCTCAAAGTTCAGGCTTGTGGTATTTGCCACAGCGACACGATCACCAAAGACGGACTTTTTCCGGGGATTGAGTACCCGAGAATTCCGGGGCATGAGATTGCCGGTGTGGTAGACGCGATCGGCGACGGCGTGGCTGGCTGGACGGAGGGAGAACGCGCGGGCGTCGGCTGGCATGGGGGCCAGTGCGGATACTGCGACCCTTGCCGCCGCGGCAATTTTTTTAGTTGTCTGAATGGCTTCGGAGTAACAGGTATCCATCACGATGGCGGGTATGCGGAATACATGATTAGCCCGGCGTCGGCGCTTGCCCGCATTCCCGATGAACTCACGCCTGCGGAAGCTGCGCCTCTGATGTGCGCGGGTCTCACAACGTTCAACGCGCTGCGAAACAGCGGGGCCCGGCCAGGAGACACTGTCGCGGTGCTTGGATTGGGCGGACTGGGACATCTGGGCGTGCAGTACGCGGTCAAGATGGGTTTTCGGACATTGGCGATCGCGCGCGGTCAGGACAAGGAGGCGCTTTCGAGGCAGCTGGGCGCGTGGCATTACATCGACAGTGAAACGCAGGATCCCGGGGCTGAATTGAAGAAGGCGGGCGGCGCGAAAGTGATCCTTGCGACAGTTACCAACGGAGATGCGATGTCAGCGGCGATGGGGGGGTTGGGCGACAACGGCGTGTTCATGGTGCTGGGCGCGGCGAATTCAATTCAGGTTTCGCCGTTGTTGCTGATCGGGGGATGCCGGTCCGTTAAGGGTTGGTATTCGGGGACATCAATTGATTCCCAGGATGGAATGGGATTTTCTGTGCTTACGGGCGTGCGCTCGATGAATGAAGTTTTTCCGCTGGAACGCGTGAATGACGGGTGGGAGCGGATGGAGAACGGTCATGCACGATTCCGGGTTGTCTTGACCACGGGCCAATAAAAACACCAGGAAGCTTAGAGTTTTTGCCCGGTCGGGTATCATGGGCCTCGAACATGATGCATGAGAATGCGTTTGAAATGGCCACGTCCGCCATCCGGTTCGGGGCCGGGGCCACGCGTGAGGTGGGCGCGGATCTGATCGATATTGGCGCGAAGAGAACGTTAGTTTTTATCGATCCGAATCTGCGGGCGCTTTCGCCTGTGGTGACGGTGCTGGAGTCGCTTGAGGCGAACAAAGTCGCCTATGCGATCTACGACCGAGTGAGGGTTGAGCCGAGCGACGAATCGATGCGGGATGCGATTCGGTTTGCCTCCTCTGCCGATTACGACGCGGTGGTTGCGGTGGGCGGCGGGTCCACTATCGATACCGCTAAGGCGGCAAATCTCTATGCCTGCTATCCGGCGGAATTTCTTGATTACGTGAATCAACCTGTCGGGAAAGGTAAGCCGGTGCCCGGCCCCGTGAAGCCGCTGATCGCGATCCCCACGACTGCCGGCACTGGAAGTGAAACGACAGGCGTTGCCATCTTCGATTACAAACCACTACGGGCGAAGACAGGCATTGCGCACAGGCGGCTGAAGCCGATGCTTGGCATCGTGGATCCGGAGAATACGCGTTCCCTGCCCGCGCAAGTCGCCGCGGCATCGGGGCTCGATGTTCTTTGCCATGCAATCGAGTCATACACGGCGATTCCGTTTGTGGAACGACCGAGACCCGAGAGGCCGATCCTGCGGCCTTCGTATCAGGGTTCGAATCCGATTAGCGATTTGTGGAGTCTTGAAGCGCTGCGCCTTACGGCGCTGTATATCCGGAGGGCTGTTGCCGATCCGTCCGATGAGGAAGCGAGGGGTTCCATGTTGCTGGCCGCTTCCTATGCGGGTGTGGGGTTTGGGAATGCCGGCGTACACCTTCCTCATGGCATGTCATATCCCGTAGCGGGTTTGGTGAGAAGCTTTCGGGCGGCGGGCTACGAATCGGTCGGCCACGCGATGGTGCCTCATGGAATTTCGGTAATCCTGAACGCGCCGGCGGTTTTCCGGTTTACCGCGTCGGCCAGCCCCGAAAGGCATTTGAAAGCCGCGGGAGTACTTGGCGCGAAGACGGACGGCGTCAAGCCGGAAGATGCCGGCCGGGTTCTGGCTGATACGCTGACCGCGCTGATGCAGGATCTACGAATGCCAAACGGATTGCGGGCACTCGGGTACGATACTTCCGATATTCCGGCGTTGGTGGAAGGTACGCTGCCGCAGCATCGGGTGACGAAGCTTTCTCCTCGTCCGGCGGGCGCCGAAGAGTTGTCGGCACTTTTCGAAAACGCTCTGACGGCCTGGTAGCATGGTGTATGCCACGCGCTTTGGCCGCTTTGCTGCGGCACACCACAGACGGGGAGTTGCCCGCGCTGCGTAATCTGTCTGAAACTCTCTCGGCCGTGAAACCGGCCGGAGGCGATTCCTGGTCGCCCAAAGAGGAACTTGGCCATTTGATCGATTCGGCGGCCAACAATCACATTCGGTTCGTGCTTGCCGCGACTGAGCCTGAAATGCGCGGCTTGCCTTACGCTCAAAACGCCTGGGTTGATTTGCATGGCTACCAGGAGATGCCGTGGACTACTGTTGTCGATTTTTGGTACCAGTACAATTCATTTCTGGCTGAACTGGTCGACCGGATTCCGGCTGAAAAGCTGGAAGCGAAATGCTTCATCGGAACAAGCACGAACGTGACTTTGGGATTCCTGATTGAAGACTACGTACTACACATGCGGCACCATATAGACCACCTCCTGGCGCGCCCTGTGGTGACGGCATACCCCGCGCCGGCGACAGCTAAAGCCTGAGCACCTTTATAGGAAACTTATGGCCTTGGAAATGCGTTTGGACGGGTCTTAAATCAAAAAATCATCTGTGTGTTGTAACCCGATTTAAACACCCGCTACTATGTTAGACTCAGGCTGTTCGCAGCTTAGCGGGACACTTCCAACGCCCCCCACCCTGCCGTGTTCTAACGAAAATTTTCGAGGCTGTTCAGCCTCACTTAACCGGTAAGCCAATCGGCTGGCCAAGGAGCAGCATTGTCTTTGTGATGGATGAGAATCAAACTCCCTGGGATCTCATCAAGCAGGCGCTTGAACGAAAACTAAGCGCGGAGAGCTTCGAGAACTGGATCGCGAGAACGCAATTCTCGCGGGTGGATGGCAGAGCTATTGTCGTGACTGTCCCCGATGGACATACGGTGTCGTTCCTGCAGGAAGAATACTCTCAGCAGATCGATTTGCTGGCTCGTTCGCTGGGGCTCGGCGTGGATCGTGTCATCTTTCATGTCAATGGCTCGGAAGCGCGCCGCGACGGTTCTCAGCAGTACCGGGGATCGGACGGCGGTACGTCGGTAAACGTCGCCGCGCCGGAGATCGAATCGCCGATTACGTTGAATCCGCGATTTACTTTTGCCTCGTTCGTGGTGGGGGCCTGCAACCAGTTCGCTCATGCGGCGGCGCAAGCAGTGGCGGCAAACCCCTCCCGACGTTATAACCCGTTGTACCTGTATGGCGGGGTCGGGATGGGCAAAACGCATTTGATGCATGCGATTGGCAGAGAACTGCTGACCAATGGCCACATGCGAATCATTTATACCACCAGCGAGCGCTTCACGAATGAAGTGGTGACGGGGATTAAGCACGGCCGTATGTCGCAGCTTCGCGAGCGATATCGTTCGGCCGATGTGCTGCTGATCGACGATATCCAGTCGCTCGGTTCGAAGGACCGGACGCAGGAGGAATTCTTCCATACGTTCAACGAGTTGCACGATGCGCAAAAGCAGATCGTGATTTCGAGCGATTGCCCGCCCAAGGACATAACGGGCCTGGTGGACCGACTGCGTTCCCGGTTCGAATGGGGATTGATGGCGGATATCGAGCCACCGGACCTTGAAACCAAGATGGCGATCCTTGAGAAGAAGGCCGAGCTTGAGGGCGCTACGCTGCCGGCCGATGTACGGCTTTTCATTGCGGAGAAGACCAAGTCGAACGTGCGGGAGCTTGAGGGGGCACTGGTAAAGCTGGTGGCTTATTCCTCCCTGACGCAGACGCCGATCAGCATCACGATGGCGCGGCAGACATTGAAGCATCTGCTGGAGCGCCAGGATCGCCGGATCACGATCGATGCCGTGCAGAAGGCGGTGGCCGAAAGGTTCGGCATCAAGCCCGCTCAGTTACGGGAGAAGAGCAATCGCAAGGAAATCGTGGGACCGCGCCAGGTGGCGATGTTTCTGGTGAAAGAGCTCACTCAGGCGTCTCTGCCTGAGATTGGGCGCGCTTTCGGCGGCAAGCACCATACGACGGTGATTCATTCGATCGACAAGATTCGGGAGCAGCGCCCGAACGACCCTGATCTCAACAAAATCATCAACAGCGTAATCGACTCATTTCAGTGAACTTAGGCGGTTTTGCACAGACGGGGTAAAAAATGCCCTCTGGATATCTGTGTAAAACGCGTGACAGAGCCGGTTACGCTCCGTTCTTCCGTCCGGTTTGAACAGCCTGAAATGGCGGAAACCGCCAAAGTTTTGTATAATTTAGAGAGACTTCCACATTTCGACACCGCCTACTAATACGGTTCTCTTTGTATATGTATCTTTAAAGATCGTAGGAAGAGGCTGTGGCGGGGATCGATCCGCACGATGCGGAGGCCTGCATGAACCGAGAGGAGCCGGAACTACGCGATGGAGTTCACTGTCAGTAAGGCGGATCTTGTCCGCGAACTAGGCCTGTCACAGGGCGTAGTTGAAAAGAAAACGACCATTCCGATCCTCTCCAACGTTTTGCTGGAAGCGTCGGGGGATCGTCTGTTTCTGACGGCTACGGATCTGGAGCTGGGGCTTCGGACGTCGTGCCCCGCGAAGGTCAAAAAAGAGGGATCCGGGACCATACCGGCGAAGAAGCTGCTGGACTACGTTCGCCTTCTTCCGGATGCCGACATCACGGTCAAATTTGCGGAGAACCATTGGGCCTCTTTGACGTGCGGCAGGTCGCGCACGCGCATTGCGGGCATGAGCCGGGAGAGTTTTCCGGAATTGCCGCAGATGCCGGATTCGGTGGCGGAGCTTCCGGCGAAGCAGCTTTCGGCGATGATCGCGAGGACGATGTTCGCGATCTCGATGGAAGAAAGCAGATTCACGCTAAACGGCTCTTTGCTGCTGCTGGCTCCGAACGGGCTCACGATGGTTGCGACCGATGGCCACAGGCTGGCGTACGTACACAGGGCGGCGGTGGAAGGGACTCCGGGGCACGTGGCTTATCGGGCGCTGGTGCCGCGCAAGGCGATGGGCGAGATCACGAAGCTTGCGGACGAGCCGGAAGCCGTGGTGCGCTTCGCCGGCGACGACAACCATCTGTTTTTCCAATTTGGCCCGCGCTTGTTGATCACGCGCAAGCTGACGGGGAATTTTCCGGATTATGAACGGGTGCTGCCGCAGGACAACGTTCATATTGCGGTTCTCGGGAAAGATGAAGTGAAGGGCGCGATTGAGCGCGTGGCGCAGTTTGCGGATGAACGGTCTAAAGTGATCCGCGTGCAGTTCACGACGGGCGAGGTGAGGATTTTCTCGTCTTCGCTCGAGACCGGCGAATCGGAAGAGAGTGTTCCGGGGCAGTATACGGGGCCCGATCTGGAGATTGGGTTCAACGCGCAGTATCTGCTCGAATTTTTACGCGCGGTGCCACAGGATCAGGTTTCTTTTTCGCTTAGGGATCAAAAGAGCGCGGGCGAATTGCAGCCGGTGTTGGCAGCGGACAGCACCACGAACGAGCAGTATCGATATGTAGTTATGCCGATGCGCATCTGACGCGCGGCGTTTCCGTATAAGAAGCAAAGCGACGAAATCACTTATATGTCAAATGAAGTTCTGACGTCTCCGGATGTGTACGATTCCAGTTCCATCAAAGTTCTGGAAGGTCTGGAAGCGGTGCGTAAACGGCCCGCTATGTACATAGGGTCGACGCGCGAAGCCGGCCTGCATCACCTGGTTTATGAGGTTGTAGACAATTCAGTCGATGAAGCGCTGGCGGGATATTGTACCGAAATCGATGTGGTGATTCACATCGACGATTCGGTCACTGTCACCGACAACGGTCGCGGCATTCCCTGCGACATTCACAAAGAAGAAGGCGTGTCCGCGGCGGAAGTCGTGATGACGAAGCTGCATGCGGGCGGTAAGTTCGATTCGAACAGTTATAAAGTTTCGGGCGGTCTGCACGGTGTTGGCGTGAGCTGCGTGAACGCGCTCTCTGAAAAGCTCCATCTCGAAATCTGGCGTCCTCCGGCAGGTGAGAAGCTTTCCATGACGTGGGAGCAGGATTACGAGAAAGGCGCCCCGCTGGGTCCTTTGCAGCAGACTGGCAAGGCGGGTAAGCGCACCGGGACGAAGATCACCTTCAAGCCCGACCCCACCATTATGGAGGCGACGAAGTTTAGTTTCGATACGCTGTCCCAACGGCTGCGGGAGCTTGCGTTCCTGAACAAGGGCTTGAAGATTACGCTGACGGATGAGCGTGAAGAGCCCGAGAAAGTTCAGCCGTTCCTGTATACCGGCGGCATCGCGGAGTTCATTAAACATCTAAATCGCGGCAAGGGGTTGCTGCACGAACAGCCGATTTATCTGGAAGGCGAGAAGCCCGGGCCAAGCGGCATGGTCGGCATGGAGATCGCGCTTCAGTACAACGACACTTACGGCGAAACTCTTTTTACTTTCGCGAACAACATCAACACGGTGGATGGCGGTACGCACCTGAGCGGATTCCGTTCGGCGCTTACGCGGACCATCAATGCGTTCGGTCAGCAGGCCGGGTTGTTCAAAGACGTGAAAGAGAATCTTACCGGCGATGATGTGCGTGAAGGACTCACGGCCGTCATCAGCGTAAAGGTTCCGCAGCCTCAGTTTGAAGGCCAGACAAAAGGCAAGCTGCAAAGCGATATCGCGGGCCAGGTGCAGCAGTTGGTGAACGACAAGCTGGGCGAGTATTTCGAAAAAAATCCGTCTGTGATGAAGCGGATTGTGGGTAAAGCCATCGATGCTTCGCGCGCGAGAGAAGCGGCCCGCAAGGCGCGGGATTTAACGCGCCGCAAAGGCGCGCTTGACTCCGGCGGTTTGCCTGGAAAGCTGGCGGATTGCCAGGAGCGCGATCCGCAGAAGTGCGAGTTGTTCCTGGTGGAGGGCGAGTCGGCAGGCGGCACCGCTAAACAGGGCCGCGACCGGCGATTCCAGGCGATTTTGCCTTTAAAGGGCAAGATCCTCAATGTGGAAAAGGCGCGGTATGACCGGATGCTGGGCCATGAAGAAATTCGTGCGCTGATCACGGCAATGGGCACGGGCATCGGCAAAGACGATTTCGATGCTTCGCGGCTCCGGTATCACAAGATCATTATCATGACGGACGCCGATGTGGACGGTTCCCACATCCGCACGCTGTTGCTGACGTTCTTCTTCCGGCATATGAAGGAGCTGATCGAAAAGCAGCACGTCTACATTGCGCAACCTCCGCTTTATAAGATCAAGCGCGGCAAGAGTGAGAAATACATCAAGAACGAAGCGGAATTCACGCGCGAGATCATGCGCCGGGCGACCGAGAACCTGGTGGTGGAGTATGGTGTAGATGCAAACGGCACCAAGGGCGCGATTGAGGGCGGCGAGCTGCGTGCGTTTCTGCTGAGTTTGGATGAATTTCAGGCACTGTCGCACAAGCTTGAACGACGTATGCGCGAGAGTCGCGTGGTGGAAGTTTTGAGCAATACGGATATCCATCTGGATGCAAAGACCGATTTTGCCGACCGCTCCAATTTGGAAGCGATCTCGGCGGCGCTGACGAAGGCGGGGATTCCGAACGAATTGGTTTCGGATGAAGAGCATTCCGCGTTCTCGGTGACGTATCACGATTCCACGCATGCGCTGCGCAGTATCAATCTTGAACTCTCGCATCAACCGGAGTTCCGTAAGTTCCGAGTATTGGCGAAGCAGATTTTGAAGTTCAATCAACCGCCGTTTACGGTGGTGAAGAACGAGCACAAAGACGTAATCATCACGTGGCGCGATTTGCTGGAGCATATCAAGTCGGAAGGTAAGCGTGATGCTTCGGTGCAGCGGTACAAGGGCTTGGGCGAGATGAATGCCGAGCAGTTGGCGGACACTACGATGAATCCGGATAAGCGGACCCTTTTGTCGGTGCGGTTGGAAGACCTAGTGGCTACCGATCTGATCTTCACTACGCTGATGGGTGAGGATGTGGAAAACAGGCGCAAGTTTATCGAAGACAACGCGCTGGACGTTAAGAATCTGGACGTCTAAAATTTTTTTCGGCCCGCTCTCGCGGGCCTTCCGCATCGTTGTTGCGGATCAAGAATTACTGTCCCAGCATGGATAAGGCACCGATCAACTCGCCGCGGGTATGTTCGTCGCCCGAGGCGGTTGTGACCTCGATGCCTTTCCGATATCGCTCGCGGGCATCTTCCATGCGTCCCAATTTTTCCAGCGTCTGGCCGCTGTGGAAATATCCGGCCGCATAACCCGGGTTGTCGGCCAGCAGCCGATCGAATTCCCGCACCGCGGTTTCGAGATCACCAGAGCGCACGTACTCCATTGCCAGGCCGTAGCGCGCGAAGCCGTCTTCAGGCTTTTGCTCCAGCATCGATTTCAGAATTTCGAGTCGGTTGCTTACCATTCACTGTTTACTATAGCGGGGGCGAAACCGGGCGCCTTATAAACTGAGACGTGGCTTGTCCCCTATTTTTGCCGGACGGCGCCGTGGCCGATTACTACGCGGGCCATTGTGCCGGGCAGCCGGATGCCGAGATCCCCGCCGATAAACTTCGGCGCTGGTGCAACCGGGGCTACGCGCGCGATATCTGCGCGCATGCCGCCGGGGAGGATGCGGACGCGGCGCAGTTGCTTGTGAAACGTGCTACAGACGGTGTGGTGGAAATCGCATGGTCGCTGGAACGCAATCATCATCCTGTCGCGGTCGGCGTGTTGAGCGTAGGACGAGAACAGACGGGAAACACTCCGCTCGAGGCGCAGGCTGTCGCATTGGCGAACGCGTATCTGGAATTTAAAGGGACATCGGATGAACGGTAAGTTCGTGCGCGAATCGGCTTCGAACTACACAGAACTGGCGCTTCCCAACGATGCGAATTCCTTCGGCAATTTGCTGGGCGGCAAGATCATGCATCTGGTGGATTTGGCGGGCGCGATCGCGGCGATGCGCCATGCGGGTAACCCCGTGGTAACTGTGTCGGTGGATCAGATGCAGTTCATCCATCCGGTAAGGATCGGGCAGTTGGTGAAGCTGCGGGCCAGCGTAAACCGGGTTTTCCGGACGTCGATGGAAGTCGGCGTACGGGTGCTGATGGAAGATCTGGTCAGCGGTACAACACAGCATGTGTCGTCGGCCTATCTTACGTTTGTGGCGATTGATTCTCATGGGAAAGGCGTTGAGGTGCGACCCGCGATTCCGGAGACGGATGAGGAGAAGAGGCGCTATGAAGCTGCTGGAACTCGCAGAGAGTACCGTCTGGCGCAGAGACGATTGAAGGCGTAGCTGAGACTAAAGGCCAGGCAGGTTGGAGGGTGTCCATCAGCGAAACAGCAGCGGGCAGAGGAGGACGGCGTCGGCGAGAACAGAGCGCGCATCCGGCGGGATGCCTGCCTCGAAATAGGCCAGCAGACTTAGAAGCGCGGAGCAGGATGCGATTGCCGGGAACCATGGGCCACTGAAACGCAAGCTCAGGAGAACGCAAAGGATGCACAGCAGCGCCATCCAGAGCCACATGCGGGTTCTGCGAACGCCTCGCTCCCAGTTCTCAATCAGGAGCAAATTACCCAGACACAAAAGCAGGAAGCCCAAGGCGGAAAGAGCGATTTTCAGGTTGCCTGGGAATTCGGGCAGGAAGACACCGGCCGTGAAAAACATGGCCGCGATCAATTTTTTCCAGACGGTTTTACTGCGACCGGGCAAGGCGAACATCGCGAGGTAGAGCAGGATGCCCGGCGCCACGAGTAAGCCGGCTTCAAGCATCGCGGCCCGAACCCAAAAAAGTGCTACCAGAACATCGACAGTCAGCAGAATGAGCAAAACGATGCGCCAGGCCACAGCGTGTTTCCGGTAGAAGGCATGACGCGCGCTTTCCCGGCCAAGCAGGGAAAGGCGGACGTCAAGCAGCCTGTCCGCCACGTAGATCGCCCAAACGGTAAGACCCAGGGCAAGCCGTGCGGCCGGTCGTAGTGTGACGGGGTAGCAGCGCACCAGGAGGTCCTGCCAGACGAGCGCGATCAGCGGTGCGTCGAGGCTGAGCAGGTTTGGCCACATCCAATGTGGCGGGCTGGTACGTCTCTCCATACTTCAGGCTAAGCGGTCATACACAATCGCGAGCCATTACACTTGAAGGTTGCCCACCGATAACGCACCAACCGCAGGTCACCCCGGAGCGCTGCGCCGTTACCTGGCTCAGCTTGGGCCCGGTTTGGTCACGGGAGCGGCCGACGATGACCCGTCCGGCATTTCCACGTATTCGGTGGCGGGCGCGGCTTCCGGGTATTCGATTCTCTGGACGGCGCTTTTTTCATTTCCATTTATGGCCGCGGTGCAACTCATGTGCGCGCGGCTCGGCATAGTGACGGGCAAGGGTCTTGGCGGCGTGATCCGGTCGAGATACTCGCCGTGGGTTTTGTGGCCCGCGTGCCTGATTCTGATGGTGGCCAATATTTTCAATATCGCGGCGGATTTGGGTGGCATGGGCGAGGCGATGCAGATGGTGACCGGGATAACGGCTTATTTTTGGACTCCGCTCTTCGCTGTGGCGATTACAGCGCTGGTTATCAGGACCTCGTATGCTCACATCGCAAAAGTCTTCAAATGGCTGACACTGGTGCTGTTTTCATATGTAATAACGGCATTTCTGGCGAAGCCGGACTGGACGCTGGTGCTGCATGCCACGCTCGTGCCGCGTATCGAATGGTCGAAAGAGTATATGTCGATGCTGGTGGGAATTTTGGGAACTACGATCTCGCCGTACTTGTTTTTCTGGCAGGCTGCTCAGGAGGTGGAGAACGAGAAAAGTCAGGGCAGGCCTACGTTGGGGCAGCGGCGGGGCGCCAGCGATGAGGAACTGGCCTGGGCAGGCACGGATGTGCGGACAGGAATGTTCTTCTCGAACCTGGTGATGTACTTCATTATCCTCACGACGGCGGCTACGCTTCACGCACATGGCGTGAGAAACATCGAAACGGCGCGCCAGGCATCAGAAGCGCTGCAGCCGCTGGCCGGGAAAGGCGCGTACTGGCTTTTCACTCTGGGGCTGGTGGGAACGGGAATGCTCGCGGTGCCGGTGCTGGCCGGGTCGTGCGCCTATGCGATCGCGGAGGCATCGGCGTGGAAGAGAGCATCGCTCAGCGATCGGCCACGGAGGGCGCGGAAGTTCTATGGGGTGATCGCCGGAGCCATGCTGATCGGGCTGGCGTTGAATTTTGCGGGCTTCAATGCGGTGAAGATGCTGTTCTGGTCGGCTGTTCTGAACGGAATACTCGCGCCGCCCCTGGTGGTTTTGGTGGTCCTGCTGACCAGCGACCGAAGGGTGATGGGAAAACGGGTGAATTCGACGCTGTCGCGTACGCTCGGCTGGCTTTGCGCTGTGCTGATGACGGCCGCTGCTTTGGCGCTGCTGTTGCTTTGAGTTTTGTCAGAATTCGCCGCCAATGTGTTTTGCCCATGTAATAATGCTGAGCAGGAGGGGAGATCCTGTGAAACACCAAGCGGATAGTGTCGCGAAGTACTTTCTATCTTCAGTTGACGATGAGGCAGGAGATTCCCTGTCAAACTTAAAACTTCAAAAACTTTGTTATTATGCGCAAGGTTGCCATTTGGCGGCTGAGGGCTCTGCGTTGTTCGGGGAAACCATAGAAGCCTGGCAACATGGTCCTGTTGTTCCGGATTTGTACAAAATCTACAAGGTGTATGGATCTGGCCCAATTCCCCGAGACGAAAACTTCGATCCAGGTATTTTCAGCCAAAAGGAGCGTGACATTCTTGATGAGGTTTACTCCTCATACGGACAATTCACGGCATCTCGGCTGAGAAATATGGCCCATGCTGAGCGACCGTGGTGTGAAGCCTATGCGAAGTCTCCCAAATCGGAAATATCAATAGGGTCGATGAAGGAATACTTCCAGACGCAACTTGTCTAAGTTCAGGGTACCGAAACCTTCCTTTTCAGGCCGGATACAACCAAAGGAAGTACCTCTCATTTTCGATCCGGACAAGCTTCCGCCGAAATTTTCCTTTCGTTATCTTCAGGCTCAATACTGCATCTCGCTATGCACCGACGATGAGAAGGTCTCATTTGTCGATAGGATGCGTCTTCTCAGCCAATCAACGTGGGCGAGTCTACGCCAGGCGCCCAGGCATGGCATGGGATATGAAAAGATTTTTCGGACGGCTCTGAAGACCTCAATCCCGATCTCGGTAACCGATGACGTTGATTTCATCGCTTTCAGGTTTTGTGGGAAAGCCCCAATGGTTGGGTTCCGTGGTGATGATGGTACGTTTTTCGTGGTATGGTTCGACCGCCAATTTAAGGTCTACGATCACGGATGAATTCGTTTCGACTCCGGTTTTCTAATCTAACCGATGGCTTGCGGAGGACGGATCTTTCGCGTGGGATCATGAATACCGCTTCAGGAGCCCGGGGGCAGTGGCATGCACTCCGCACCCGGAACGAATGAAACACAGGTGGGAGTTGGATTGCCTTCTGTGATTTGAATGGTTCGGTTTGCGGCGATGCCGATCCATTGCTGCTTCTTTCCGGAAGGCCATCGCACCTCGATACGATCGACTTGTTTTGCGTCTGCGATGCCGAAGTATAAAGTCATGGAGTTCTGTGAATAGTAACTGCCGCCACTGGTTACTTCGGCGATTTGCTTGCGGCCCGGCGTTTCGACAGTGACTTTGGCGCCGATGGCGTCGCGGTTCGAGCGCACGCCTGTGAGCGAGAAGGCGATGGCGTTGCGGCGCGTGCCCAGGTTCTTCAGAATAGCGGGCGGTTCATTCATGTTGACAATGACGATTTCAGGGCGTCCGTCGCCATCAAGGTCTCCTACGGCGAGACCGCGGGCAGGCCTTTTGACTGCAAACGGGGCGCCGGCGAGGTGCGAAATGTCAGCGAAGCGCCCATTGCCCAGATTTCGATAAAGCAACGTTCGCTGGCGGTACGTTTCGCCGACAGGGGAGGCATCCACGTCAGGATATACGTGCCCGTTTGCCATCACAAGGTCTGGCAGGCCATCCTCATCGATATCGAGGAATGCGGCGCCCCAACCGAGCAACTGATTGACGCCGAGCCCCGCTCTTTCGGCGACATCTTCGAAGAACGTTCCGTTTTCGTTTCGGTAAAGCGATGGTTTGTCGCCGGAGAAGTTTGTCTTGGCGATATCGAGCCAGCCGTTGCCGTCAAAATCCGCAACGGCAACACCCATGCCGGCTTGCAGGCGCCCGTCGGCATTGTAGGCGACGCCATAGCGGTCGCCCTCTTCTTCGAATGCGCCATGGCGATTATTGTGGTAGAGCAGGCTGGGAGTCTGATCGCAGGCGACGTAGATATCGGGCCAGCCATCGTTATCGAAATCCGCAACTGCCACACCCAGGCCGTATCTGCCGCCGGGCTTGAGGATTCCGGCCTTTTCCGAAACGTCTGTAAAGGTTCCGTCGCCGTTATTGCGATAGAGCGCGTTGTGCGCCAGGGGCAAGCCGGTGGGGCCGCAGGAGACCGCAAGGCCTTTCCAATCGCAAGCGCCCGGGCCGCCCGGCTTCGGCGTATTGGCGAGATCGAGATCTACGTAATTCGAAACGAAGATATCGAGGAGGCCATCGCGATCGTAGTCAAGAAAAGCACAGCCCGCACCCCAGCGCGTACCGGTTACGGGCAAGTGCGCTGCTTCAGTGACGTCGGCAAATTTGCCGCCGCCGAGATTTCGATAGAGCGTGTTGTGCCCGTAATAGGTGACCAGAAGGTCGATGTGACCATCGTTATCGATATCGCCCGCACACGCGGCCTGCGCCCATCCGGTGCGCGTTAAACCTGCTTGTGTGGCTACATCTGTAAAGTGACCTTTACCATCATTGCGATAGAGCTGAGAGGGACTCGATTTGCCAGCCGCATCGAGGCGTGTGCCGTTCGGAATGAACAAATCGTTAGCGCCATCGCCATCGAAATCGAAGATGGCCACGCCGTTTCCGGTCGCTTCGAGAATGTAGTCTTTGTGGGTCTTGCCGCCGAAGGTGTTGCTTGCGGTAACTCCCCATTTTTGGGCAACGTCAATGAAACGAAACTGCGCGGGGGGCTCAGCAGGCAGCAGAAAAAGAGAAGGTATGGCAAGCGCAAGCGCGCCCCGCCAAATGAAGGCGCGGCTCCGCCCGGTTTCTCTGATGCTCATGCGCGTTAGACAACCGGGAAAAAATTACAGAATGACTATTTCGAATGTTTTTTCGCGATGCGCCGATAGTCTTTGGCAAGCTCGTGAATTTCGATAGTTTGGTTGGTTGCGATGGCGGAAAAGGTCTGTCGGGTGTCGGTTGTGGGCCAGAAGACTTCGACGGTCGCGATTGAAATGCCTTTTCCAAGTCCGATATGTTGTTCCAGGGGGGAAGCGCCGAAAGAGCCGCCGCTTCCCACGGTCCTGTAAATAAAACGCTCGTGCCCGCCATCTGTTACGGCCACTTTGATTCGGGCTCCGATAGCCGCGCGGTTCGATTTTTCGCCGACAAGCCGGACGGAAAGCCAGTTGTTGCCGTTGCCAGGATTCTGAAAGAGTCGCGCTGCCTGGCGATCTCCAGGCACGGCGCCTCCCATCACCACGAAGATATCTTCGTCGCCATCGCCGTCGAGGTCGGCAAACGCGATGCCATGCCCTTTGGGAAGGACTCCCGTGCCGGAAGAGGCGGTGATGTCGGTGAAGCCGCGGCCGGCGTTGTTGTGGAAGAGGACGTTGGGAATCGGCGAGGCGTAGGAAGGGTTCCCACTACCGAGATAAAAATCGGGAAAGCCGTCGTTATCAATGTCGCCGAAGTTCAGGCCCATCGGCATGAACACGCGATTGATGCCTGTTTCAGCGGAGACATCGCGGAATTTTCCGGTGCCCAGGTTTCGGAACAGCCGCAGACCTTCGCCTGCCTGCGGCTGTTTCAGATAGCCCTTCATGACATCTTCGACGGATGTTCCGTACCCGGCCACTAACAGGTCCTGAAAGCCATCGTTATCGTAGTCGAAGAACAGAGCGCCGAAGGTTGTCCACGGACCTTCCACGCCCGCGTCTTTGGTTACATCCGTGAAGGTCTTGTCGTGGTTATTGCGGTAGAGATGATGGTCTCCATTCAGGGCGGAGACGTAGAGATCGGTAAACCCGTCATTGTCGTAGTCTGCCGCCACCACGCCTTTGGTAAAGCCGATTTTGTTCACTCCGGCCGATGCGCCGATCTCCGTGAACGTGCCGTCACCCTTATTCAGAAACAGTTGGGCGGGCGCATTCTCATTGCCGATGAAGAGATCGAGCAGGCCGTCGTTGTCGATATCGGCCCACGCCGCGGTTTGGGTTGAGGTGACGGTGACGCCGAGCCCGCTTTGCTGGGTTACGTCCGTGAAGGTACCGTTGCAGTTGTTGCGGAGAAGCGATTTTCGCCGTGGATATTCCCAGCCTCCGCGCAGCACCAGGATGTCTTTGCAGCCATCGTTGTTGTAATCCGTTTGAATGATGTTCAGGCCGCCGGTTTGGCCGAGCAGGCCCGCTTCGGCGGCGCGGTTCGTGAACGTGCCGTCGCCGTTGTTGTGGAAAAAAGCAAGGGGTTCGCAGTCGTTCACGTTTGAGATGACGACATCGAAAAGGCCGTCATTATCGAAATCGTCGACGATGACGCCGCCCGCCTGGCCGGTGCGGCTCAGGCCGGCTTTCGCGGTTACGTCCGCGAACCGGACGATGTCTTGTTTGGATTCGAAAGTGGCTGGGTCGATAAGGAATTGCGGGGGAACTCCGGCTGGATATTGGCCGGAGAGCATGTACGTGAGATTCAGGAGCCAGCGGACTTCGCCATCGTCCGGAATGCGTTTCAGATAGCGGCTAAAGTAGTCGGCGGCGTTGCGGAGATCGCTTTTTTGTTGGTCTGTTAGTGCGACTTTCAGAGGCTTGGGAAAGATGAAACGGCCGTATAGTTCGAGGCCGGCGCGCTGGAGATAAACGACTCCGAGCGACTCTTCCAATTGCGCGGCGCGCTCCGGAAAGTTTGCGAGGACTATCTTGTAGGCCGCCTGCGAATACCGCAGGGTCTGTTCAAACTCACCGGCGTATGAGGTTAGATCGCCGAGGAGAGTATCGGCATCCCGAAGCAAGGCGGGCGTAGCGCCAGGGCGGGTGAGCAGGGGCTCCAACTGGCTGATGACGGCAGGAATCGCGGCCGTGCGAACCTGACAGGCGGACCGAAGATCGTTGTTCCAGCCGGCGGTTTTTTCGAAACGATCGACGGCGCGTAAGGCTGAAGCGAAACCCGCGTAATCGTAAGTGAGGCGGACAGCGCCCGCGCCGGAGACAGCCTGCCTTGCCACGGGCGAGGCGGGTGGCGAGGCATTGACCGGAGCAGAGGTGAATCGCTTGAGAACCGCGTAACCGGCGGGGATTCTGACGACCGCGCTGAGTCCCCCGGGAGGCACGGTGGCAAGGGCGGCGCTGAGTTCGGAGCGCAGCTTCGAGGGATCGAGAAGGCCGAGGTATCCGCCATCGGAGGCGCTCGGGTCGATTGATTTCTCACGGGCGAGCATCGCGAAATCAGAGCCCGCTTTGAGGCGGGAAGCGATCTGATCGGCCTCGCGCGCCGACGCGGTTACGATGATGCCAACGGGCATCTCGTGAGGGGCGGACTGTTGCGCCGGAAGCGTGAGCGCGAGAAGTATAAATGCGAAATGCGCTCGCCTGAACATGAATGGGGGGTTCGTTCGCCATTGTAGCGGAAGTGCGTCAGAATAATGTTTGATCCTGTATCGCCAGGTTCGGCGCCTTGCCCTGTTTGCCGGTGTGGCGCTGATGTGCTTTGCGGCGCCTGCCCGTTATTCATTGAATGGTTTGGTGATTGCGGTTGATGGAGCCCGGGGAACGGTCACGATTTCTCATGACGCGATTGCCGGCTATATGGATGCGATGACGATGGCGTTTCGCGTGCGCGATGTGGCTGAAACTTCCAGGGTGCATCCGGGAGACAGGGCCAGTTTCACTCTGGTGGTGGATCGGCAGTCTTCGTGGGTAGAAAATCTTCGTGTCATTCCGTTCGAGAGCCCGGCGCGCGACCCGGCGCTTGCGAGCAGGCTTAGGCTGCTTGATTCGGTGGTGGGGAAGGCGCCGGCGGCAAGCATTGGAATCGGGCAGGCGGTTCCCGACTTTACGCTCACCGACCAGGGTAACCGTCCGGTTTCGCTTTCCGGTTTTCGCGGTAAGGTGGTCGCGCTGAATTTCATTTATACGCGCTGCCCGCTGCCGGATTACTGCTTTCGGCTGTCGAATAATTTCGGGCGGTTGCAGAAACGGTTTAGCTCTCGCAAGGATTTGATGCTGCTCACCGTCACGTTCGATCCGGTTCACGACAGGCCCGATGTGCTCGCGCGTTACGCCCGGACCTGGAAGGCTGATCCCTCCATGTGGCGCTTCCTTACGGGAGCTTTGCCGGATATCGATCGCGTATGTGAGATGTTTGGCGTGGCGCGCTGGCAGGACGATGGACTATTTACACACTCATTGCACACCGTGGTGATCGACCGGGCGGGCAAGGTGGTGGCGAATATTGAAGGGAACACCTTTACGGCCGGGCAATTGGGGGACTTGGTTGAAGCGGCTCTTGCGGGGCGCCGTTAATCAGTTGCGGAGTGGCTTGCCGGTCTTGAGCATGTGTTGCATTCGCGCCTGCGTTTCGCGATGCCCGCAGAGGCTCAGGAAGGCTTCACGCTCGAGATCGAGAAGGTATTGTTCCGATACCTGTTGAGCGCCCGTCAGGCGTCCGCCGCTCAGAACGTGCGCCAATTTCTCGCCGATCACCGCGTCATAATCCGAGATATAGCCACCCTGTCTCGCCATCCAAACGCCCATTTTCATGAGCGCGAAGCCTTCCTCGCCTGACACCGCGATGTCGGTGCGCGGGGCGCCTGGCGCGTGACCTGGCACGAGTGACAAGGCAAGGCGTTTGGCATCGTCGATCAGACGTTCGGGATTCATGGAAATGCCGTCGCCGTCGCGCAGGTATTTGAACTGGCGCGCTTCCACGGCGCTGGTGGACACTTTTGCGAACCCGATCTGCTCAAAAATCTTCTTGATGTCGCGCGACCGCATGAGCATCTCTTTGCAGCCGCCACCGGCCGGTATGAGACCCACGCCGACCTCAACGAGGCCCATATAAAGTTCGGCCGAGGCCTGAATTCCGGCGCAGTGCATGGGAGTCTCGCAGCCGCCACCGAGAGACATGCCGAAGGGCGCCGCCACGATGGGTTTGGAGGCATACTTCAGAGCCATGTTGAGCTGTTGATAGCGGTGAATCTCCGCATTTAGCTCATCCCACTCTTCGTCCTGCGCGGCAAGCAGCACCATCATGAGGTTCGCGCCCGCGGAGAAATTTTCCCCCTGATTCGCAATAATCATGGCGTCGAAGCTGTTGTCCAGCTCCGTCAGGGAGGAGCGGAGCATCTGCAGGATATCGCCGCCCAGGGTGTTCATTTTGCTGTGGAATTCCAGGCAGATGACGCCGTCGCCAAGATCGATCAGCGATGCTCCCGCGTTGCCGCCGATCACGCCGCGCGCGCGTTTTACATCCTTCAATACAGTGATGCCAGGGCGCGGTTCCAGCTCTTTGTATTGGCTGGTCGGGAGATCGACGTATTCCGTTTTTGGCTGCCGGCCGGCATCCGCGGCGCGATAAAAATGTTTCGCGCCGAACCAGAGCATTTTGTGAATGGTTTCAGGCAGAGCGCGGCCGTTGGATTCGATGCGGCGAGCGGTGGTTTCGAAGCCCAGCGCATCCCATAGCTCGAAAGGACCCATGGCGTTCGCATAACCCCAGCGCATGGCCCGATCCACCTCGACGATGCGATCCGAGATTTCCGGAACCATGTGGGCCGCGTAAAGGACGTGCGAACTGAGCAGCCGCCAGAGAAAACGGCCGACTGTATCATCGAGGGCGACGAGCGCTTTCAGGCGGTCTGTTAGCGGCTCGATCTTCCGAATGTTTTCGAGGGATGGAAAGCGCGGCTTCTCAGCCGGGCGATACGTCAGGGTCTTCCAGTCAATGGCGTGAATTTCGCGATCTTTGCCAACGCGCTTGTAGCAGCCCTGACCGGTTTTGTCCCCAAGCCAACCGCGGTTGATCATGTCGGCGAGGAACGGCTGCATGGTGAAATGATCGCGAAACGGATCATTTGGGACGGCTGCGTGGAGGTTGTTGGTCACGTGCGCCCAGACGTCGAGTCCAACGATATCGAGCAGACGGTAGCTGGCGCTTTTCGGAAGACCGAT
>Ga0105240_10001837_pt1 | contig 35573 bp, 30 predicted proteins | sample KBSC54metaG_FD_80426 | JGI IMG/M metagenome (GOLD analysis project Ga0105240, IMG submission 80426) | Corn rhizosphere microbial communities from Kellogg Biological Station, Michigan, USA - KBS C5-4 metaG | ecosystem: Host-associated > Plants > Roots > Rhizosphere > Soil | place: Michigan, USA... | reverse complement strand
CAGGGCTTCGGCAACGTGGGATCGAACGCGGCGCGACTAATGATGGAGCACGGCTACAAGATCATCGGCATCGCGGAGAAGGATGGCGGGTTGTCGAATCCGAACGGCATCGATATCCACCAGCTGGTCGAGTTCAAGTACCGCAATGGAACGCTGCTGGGGTTCCGCGGTGCTGAGGCGATGCCCAGCGAAGAGCTGATCGTGTCGGATTGCGAAATACTCATTCCCGCTGCGACGGAGAACGTGATAACTAGCCGCAATGCCGAGAAGATAAAAGCAAAGGTCGTTGTCGAGGGCGCCAATGGACCTACAACGGCAGTTGCTGATGAGATTCTGGCGGAAAAGCGCGTGTTTGTGGTTCCGGACATTCTGGCTAACGCCGGCGGCGTAACGGCAAGCTACTTCGAATGGGTGCAGGACCGCCAGGGCTACTTCTGGAAAGAAGCGATCGTTAACGAGCAGCTGGAACAAATCCTGCACGACAGCTTCGACGATGTGGTTCGGTATGCCGAAGCGCACAACGTGAATAATCGAATCGCCGCGTACATGCTGGCGATTGATCGGGTGGCGTTTACGATCAAGCAGCGGGGGATATACGCGTAGGCGTTCCTTGGGTGATACGAACGGGTCGCTTTGGCGGCCCGTTTTTCTGTTCAGGAACAAACGCAGCGGCAATGGTGTCTAAGTACCAGAATGTCCCATCTCGTGCGCCGCCGAATGTGGCACCTGCGGTCTCTCAGGTATCGAGCATTCCGGATCTGCGGCTTTCAATTGCTGCTTGTCTCCATTTGTGTGGCGAATATTTCGTCTTCCGCAGAGCAACTTTCAACCGCTGTGCCTGAAAAAGCACAGGAGCACCTGCCTTCGTTCGAAGTTGTTTCAATTCGGGCACACGAGCCCGGCTATTGGCCGAGTTTCGAGAGGCGTGAGTTTACAGCGGACGGCTTGACATGGCTGAACACGCAAACGCAAGGATTAATCGTCTATGCCTACAATTTGCGGGACCCCAAGCTTGGGCCGAATCTGATTCCCGGTGCACCGAAATGGATACGCTCCGACTGGTACGACATTCGGGCGAGGCTATCTGCTCAGGATGTGGAAACAATGAGTACGCTCAGTTCTCAGGACAAAGAGCGGTTCGAGCGGCAATTGCTTCGATCTGTTCTCGTCGACCGCTTCAGGCTCAAAGCTCATCTGGTTTCGAAGCTTTCTCTTTCTTATGAATTGGTGGTGTCAAAAGCAGGGACGAAGATTCGAGAGGCTGGCCTTGGGGAAGCTCCTGGTGTTGACTGGATTGACGCAGGTGATGGTCTGTACCACGCAGTTCCGCTCGATGCTTTAGTGATGCTGTTACAGATGCAGGAGAATTGTCCCGTAATCGATAAGACAGGCCTAAAAGGCAAATACGATTTCGAACTTAAGTGGGAGCGAACTCCAGAAACGATGCCCGCACCCGGGACTGGCATCGTGCCAAGCGCGCCGGCAGGCGAGTCATCCAGACCATCGATCTTCAAAGCGCTCGAGGAACAATTGGGGTTGAGGTTGATTCCGATGAGAGCGCCAATCGAGAATGTTGTCATCGATCATATCGAGAAGCCGTCTCCGAATTGACCGTGTTGATGCGTCCCGTTTCAAACGGCGGGACTACCAACGTAGTCGCAGACAAGGACGGTGAGGTCGTCGTCTTGCGACTTAGCCCAGCGTTGCACTGTTCCCAAGAGTTGATCGACGGCTTCGGCCGGCATGAGATGCCGGGTGTTTTTCAGCGCATTTGAGAGAGATTGGTCTCCGAACAGCTGGCCAGCGTCGTTGCGTGCTTCCACCATGCCGTCTGTGTAAAGCAGCAGTCGATCGCCCGGTTGCAACGGGAGTGATTTGCTCTCATACGCTGCGTCGTCCACTGCGGCCAGCAGCATGCCGTTCTCAGCCACCTCGGTTACGCCGCCGGCGCGCAGCAACAGCATGGCCGGATGTCCAGCGGCTGAATAGTGCAACGCGTTCGATTGGGCATCGAGGTAGACATAAGCAGCGGTGACGTATTGGCCCTGCGTGTTGCCGCAGAGAGCGGCGTTCATTCCTCTGAGCAGTGCGGCCGGATCGGCAGCGTGAGCGCGCTGCGACGTTGCCGCCATTTTGACCATCGATGCAATGAGCGCTGCCGGCACTCCGTGTCCTGAGACGTCGGCGATGAGGAGGCCGGCCTGCTTATCGTCTGCAATAAGAAAGTCATAGAGGTCGCCGGCCACGGAGGTCATCGGCACATATTTCGCCGCCACTCGAAACGATTGCGACGGCGGAAACGCTGAGGGAAGAATGGAGAGCTGAATTCGTCGCGCGAGATCAAGCTCCTGCTGGAGTTCGGTGTATTCCCGATCGCGCGCGATCATGCGGTGGGCGGCAACATAACCCATTGTGGCTAGGAAGATCACAAATCCGTAAGCCTCGATATCAGTCCAGCCAAGATAATTGCCGGCTGTGTTGTCCCAAAGAGCGAAGGCGACGAAACACAGCATGCCACGGCGGAGTATGACGAAGTCGCGATCAGCCGATCCGGCACGAATGGAGTGGATGAGGACAGAGATGAGTGCAATGACAACGAGGATGTTGTTCAGAGAATGCAGCAGTGGAGTGCGCCCATAGATAAAGGTCAAGACCGTTATCACGAGAAATATTGCGACAAGAGATCGGATGAAAATTCGTCCCCGTTTTGGCAACAGGCCGGCAGCATGGAAGAAGATGAATGCCGGGACCGGAATGAGCGGATTGATGCCTGCCCTGAGGTGGCGAAAAAATGTTGTCTGCGCTATAGAGAGATTCAGGATGTCCGTGTCGATCCAGAGGCGAACCCCATAGAGGCTCGCGAAAACAGCAAGCCACACCAGCAATGGGTCAAACCGGCGACGGACTGCGCAGATGCCGAGCGCGATCATGCCAACGGTGGTGATTGCTGCCCCGAGAATCAGCTTGGGTTGGTCGTGATGAAAGGCGCGAAGAACCTCACCAGCCGTCAATTGGGTTTCCAGTGCGAGCACTGCCCCGATGGTAAACGACGGAACATATACTGGCTGCCATGGCGAAGCGAAGCGCGGGGATGCTGATGTTCAGGAAGAAGGGCGGGGAACTGGAGGTTTTCCTGGTTCACCCTGGGGGGCCATTCTGGGCGGCAAAGGATGCGGGGGCGTGGACGGTTCCTAAAGGGGAGTATGGGGAAGGCGAAGAAGCCCTGGATGCGGCGAAACGGGAATTCACCGAGGAGACCGGGTTTGCTGCAGAGGGCGAGTTTATCGACTTGGGGAGCGTCCGCCAGACCAGCGGCAAGATTGTCAATGCCTGGGCCTTTGAAGGCGATTGCGAGCCCGAGAAACTGGTGAGCAACTTCTGCGAGATCGAGTGGCCCCCGCGCTCGGGCAAGAAGAAGCAGATCCCCGAGGTGGACCGCGGTGCCTGGTTCACCCTCGCGCAGGCGCGGGAGAAGATTCTGAAAAGCCAGCTTGGATTCCTGGATGTCCTGAGACAGAAACTCCGGTTCTGAGTCTACCGTTTTCAAAGGGCGCGGCTTTAGCCCTGCCGTAGTAAGTCAATAGACGCACTGCGCTTTGGCCCTGAGGAGAGGCGTCGCGCCCCGGACCATTATGGTACGAATGCGTATTCATCCAGTGTTGGTTTGAGGCGCAATAGCTATGAGGGCTATAGTTGTAGTGATGCTGGTTCCCAGGCATCGCGTGTGCCACTCGGTTACGGCGGTTCTGGAAGGTACCGGCAGAGGGCACGTCGAAGGATCCGAAAGACTTAGAGTAGAGACTTGAATCTCCCGAACTCCATTACGTTGAGCAGGATTGCGATGATCCCGCTCTTCCTTTGGATACTGTCGCCGCACTTCCCGTTGCGGCAGCCGTACGGCGAGGCTGAGGTTATGGCCGCAGTGCTGTTTGTGCTGGCATCCATCACAGACGGGTTGGACGGGTACCTGGCGCGAAAACGGGCGCAGATCACGACCATGGGAATGCTCCTCGATCCCATTGCCGACAAGATCATGGTCACGGCCGCGTTGATTCAGCTGGTGGCGTATGTGCCGCAGGTGGTCAAGGTCTGGATCGTTGTGGTGATCATCGCGCGGGAGTTCCTCATCTCTGGGCTGCGATCGATTGCATCGGCCGAGGGATTCACGATCCAGGCCAGTGACTTGGGGAAACTCAAAACGGTCGTCCAGATCGTGTCGGTTGTGTCGGCGATTCTGGCTCATCGCTGGTTCCAGTGGCAGTTTGGGGTGCTGGTGATCCCGGTGCAGTGGATCGCGATTGCGGCAATCTACTTTACGGTGCTGGTGTCGACGATTTCGGCGGTCGACTACTTTATCGGGTTCTGGAAGCAGATCGATGGCGCATCCAAGAACCGCCGCCAGGGATACATCCTCTCGCGGCAAAAAGGCGTGAGTACGACCCGCTAGCGTCGCCGAGTTCGAACGTCCCTAATTCCATGTTCCTGCAGAGGTGCTCACCGATGTGAGCCGGCTTGCGGCTATTCGTATCTCAGAGCCTCGATGGGGTCCAGATTCGCTGCTCGTATCGCAGGAATCATTCCGCTTACAAGGCCCGTCACGATCAATATGCCGGTAGCTACGATCACGGAAGACGGTGAAATCAGCAGCCGGATGTCCGCCGCCTCGGCGTGCGTCGCTATTTCGCTGTAGAAGGGGATTCGCCCTACAAGCACCGAGATCAGATATGCCAGCCCGATTCCGCTCAACCCGCCGACACCTGTGATGACCATGGCCTCAGATAGGAATTGTGTAAGGATGTGCCTGCGCTGGGCGCCCAGCGCCTTCTCCACACCGATCTCACGTGTTCGCTGCTGCACGGCGACCAGCATGATATTCATCAGACCGATGCCCGCGATGCCCAGCGTTAGCGCGCCGACCAGCGACAGCAGTACCTGCAGAGCCAGGGACAAGATGCTGAACTGGTGCAGCTGGGTCATCAAGTTCGCAACATAGACAGCGTTATGATCCGTGGGTCTGAAGTGATGGGCCGCTCCCAGCGTCGCGCGCAGATTCTGCTCCGCAAGCTGGTAGTTCCCGGTGTAGTTGAACCAGATTCCGCCGAGGTACTTGGTGTCAGTCAGATCGCTCATGGTGCTGAAGGGGATGTAGATCTGCCGGTTGCGATCGTTGTCGTCGCCACCTTCCTGCATCTTGGGGCTCAGCACGCCCACGATGGTGAACAACACGCCATTGAGCCGGATGGTCTCACCGATTGCCCAACCCCCGGAGTACAGCTTCGTCTTCGCCTCGGAACCGATGACGCACACGTGCGCACGCTGCTGCTCCTCCTGCCCGTTGAAGAAGCGACCCGCATCGGTGTCGAGCTTCCAGATGTCTTGAAACACTGAACGCACGCCATTGACGGTCCACGTGTAGGAGTGGAGGTCGTTCTGCACCGTCACCTCTTTAAATGCGACAGGAGAGATGTGGTTGATGCCTGGCACCGATGCGCTGAGGCGATCGACATCGTCGATGGTGAACCGAACCTTGGCACCAGATTTCTCGCCGCCTGCCTGCTCGCTGGTCCGCCCCGGAAACGTGCCGATGATGTTGGTGCCCCACTGCGCGAATATGGCCTCAATGGCCCGGGTGAACCCGGCGCCATAAGCTAGCAGCAACACTACCGTGGCGATTCCCCACGCCATCCCGATCATGGTGATGGCTGTGCGACGGCGGTTGTAGAGCATTGCTTCCCAAGCCTGGCCGAAGACGTCTCTGAGCATATGCATCTCCCAATGCAGCGGAGTTAGCGGTGCTTCGCACCTGTTAGCGGGGTCAGCGGAGCTACCAGAGTCAGGGACTGCTTCCGTTCACCGTTTGCAAGGGCCAACTCCGCTAACACGCGTGAAGCGCGGCTAACCCCGGTAACTCCGCTCCCGTCCCTCATTCCCTCCGCAATGCCTCTACCGGATCGAGGGCGGCTGCTTTGCTGGCAGGGTAGAGGCCGGCGGCGATGCCGCTCAGCATGAGGCACACCATCGCCAACGCGGCAGACCACGGTACCAGGCGTGGTGGATCCCAGCCGGGCATTTTCCCCGTCAGCAGCGAATCCAGCAATCCCATCAGTGCCGCGGACGCTAAAATGCCGAGTGCTCCGCTCACGCCGGTCAGCAGAAGCCCCTCCCAGAAGAACTGCCCCAGGATGCTCTTCCTGGTCGCGCCGAGAGCTTTGCGCAAGCCGATCTCGCTGGTCCGCTCTGATACCGAGACCAGCATGATGTTGATGATGCCCACCGCGCCCAATCCCAAGGTGACGATTCCAACGCCGCCCAGGAAGATGTCCATCGCGGTGAAGATGGCGCCGATCATCTTGTTCATCCGCACGGTATCCCACTCGTTGAAGGCATCCTTCATTGCCGGATCGAAACCGTGCCGCTTCGCAATCACCCGATGCACCGCGGCGGAAGCATCGGAGGTGTCGCCTTTCTTTGCGGGCTGCCACTGAATCGACGCCAGCGCATCCTGCGCGATGTTGTCGCCCTTGAGTGGGAAGAGCTCCATCATGGTCGATACAGGAAGGTAGACCTTCTGGTCGTCATAGTCGTTGTTGCCGCCCATGGAAATCTTCGCGACGGAGCCGACGATCTTGAATGCGGTGCCGTTGATGGTGATGGTCTCGCCCAACATGGGGCGGCCGTTGAAGAGCAGTGTCGCGGCTTTTGAGCCGAGGACGGCAACACGCCGCCGATCTGTCAGGTCTGCCTGGTCGATGAATCGGCCCTGCGCCATCGGGATGAAGCGCACGATCGGATAGTTAGGGTACACACCCACTACGTGGCTGGATGTATTGCTGTAGGGACTCACTTCATAGAGATCGTTCCGTGTAAGCTCCGCAGTCACTCCGCGCAGCTCGGGAAGCTTCTCAAGCTCCTCGAAGTCGCCGACGGTCAATTGATAGGGACGCATCCCCGTATGCTGGTTTGCGATCGCAGGAATGGTCCCGTTGAACATCATCACGACATCGTTGCCGAGCCGCGCCAGGTTTCGGTGCTGGCCAGAACGAAATCCCTCACCCAGGCCCACCAGCACCAGCAGCGACCCAACACCCCAGGCAATGCCGAACATGGTCAGGAAGCTTCGCAGCTTGTTGGCTACGATGGCCCGGAAGACCTCGTGAAGTGTGTCGCTGAAGTTCTGCATGACGCTTCGAACCTGCCTCCCCGCATCCGGCAAATGGAATGGGACGTTTCGGCCTATCCCACGTGCGGAGATTTGATCGCTGGGAACAACTACGCTTCTGAATCGGGTCTGGTTCCTTTGTTCCTCTATTGGGGATATCGGGCTTGCGGAGTTGGCTGGAGGGAACGGCGAGGGAATCTGCGGGCGGGCAGTCCGAAGCCACAGAACCGGCGGAGCTGGATCGCACGAGCCTGGCTTGGCCCGGCTTCAACGTACGCAAGAATTGCGGGGCAGACTTCGACGCCATGAATCCGGGATCGTGCCGCATTCCTGCCAGCTTGCATCTGTTTGTTTTGACGGAGGCTCCAGCTTGGCAACTCGCAAATCAACCGCAAAGAAACCGGCGAAGAAAACCGCGAAGAAGTCATCCAGCTCCGGCAGTTACACAAAACCCGAACTCCGCGAGAATATCAAGAAGAAGGTGATCGACGGCAGCAAGGGTGGCCGACCCGGTCAGTGGTCTGCCCGCAAGGCCCAGCTTGTAACCAACGAGTACAAAGCTGAAGGAGGCGGGTTCAAAAACGGGCGCAGCAAAGCGCAGAAGTCCCTGAAGGCGTGGGGAGACGAGAAGTGGCACACCTCAGACGGGAAGAAGGCGACACATGGCAAGACAACGCGCCGCTATCTGCCGGAGAAGGCTTGGAAGGAGCTCTCGCCCAGCGAGCGCAAAGCTACTGACCGCAAGAAGGTTTCAGCCTCGCGCCGCGGCAGGCAGTTCGTCAAAAACACGTCCGCCGCCGCGAAAGCCCGCAAACGTGCATCGAAGCGTAAAGACTAAACTTCGCTTCGGGTCGCAACGTATTGCTAAATACAACAGAAAGCTCAAAACTCAGGTTCGCTCTCATGTTGCCGGCCGTGCTCCTGTTGGTGTGCATCTCTGCCGCCGGGCAGGTAGATGTGCGTTCTCATCTGCAGGGTCAGCCTCACCGCATCGACCAATATGCGGTTGACTACCGACCCATCACGTCGCGAGAGCGGCTGGAGTGGTTCGCTCGATCCACGGTGGGTGGAACCAGCCTTCTTGGTGGCCTCTTCTCATCGGGGCTCGGGACTGCAATCGATACTCCGTCTGAATACGGACCGCACTGGGAGGGGTTCGGCAAACGATACGGCATGCGTCTAACCGGCATCTCCACTGGCAACGCGATGGAAGCTACATTGGGGGCCGCATTGGGAGAAGACCCTCGCTACTTTTCGGTGAATCGCAGCCCGTTCGGTTCGCGCGTTAGAAACATCGTCGACCTCACGTTTCGGGCGTATCAATCGGACGGCGAGCGGCACCTGGCCTACGCGCGGTACGCAGCCACATTCGGTAACAACGCACTCTCGAATACTTGGCGGGCGCCCAGCGAATCCGACTGGCAGCATGCTTTCTTCCGCACCGCTGAAGGTTTCGGTGTCCGTGCGCTGTCGAACACGTTTCGGGAGTTTTTGCCGCAGGCGGTGAGGAAGCTGCGACATAAGCCTGAGCCTTCGGCGGTTGACGTTCGGGACCGGGAGACAGAAACTCGCTAGCTTCGACCTAGCATGCGCTAACACTGCTCATCGTCAACTAAACTAGCTCTCATGCGCACCGCGCTACTCATCGCCTTCCTTAGCTTTGCCGCCGTAGCGAACGCGCAGTTCACCCTCCAGACTTCCAACACGACGGCCGATCTCCGGGGCATCCACAACGTCGGCAACGGAGTCGCCTGGGCGAGCGGCACGCATGGCACCGTAATGCGCACCGAAGATGGTGGTTACGTCTGGCAATCCTGCTCCATGCCGCCGGGCGCGGAGAAGCTCGATTTCCGCGGAGTGCAGGGATTCGATGCGAATACGGCAATCGTGATGTCCAGCGGGCCGGGGGATCAGTCGCGGTTGTACAAGACGACCGATGGGTGCCACACGTGGAAGCTGCTGTTTACGAACCCCGATAAGGAGGGTTTCTGGGATGCGGTGCATTGGTCAGCGCGCCCGCATACGGAAAGCCTGACAGTCCTCGGCGATCCCGTGGACAGCCGCCTCACACTGTTCGCGATCGATCCGGATAACACTTTGATGGTGCATCCGAAGATCTGGTACGGCAGTCTTCCGCTGCCACGGCATTTACAACTTCATGATCCCAAGCCCGATCCCAATGCACAAAGAATGGCCGAAGAACGAGGCCTCCCCAGTCGTCTGCAACTAAATCCCACGCCAAATGCGAATGATGCCTTCTTTGCTGCGAGCAATTCGTCCTACATCGAGCTTTCGAATTTCAGCTTTGCATTTGCCGGCGGTGGACCGTCTGGAGCGCGCGCCTTCGTGTACGATTGTCAGCCAGTCAACGGGAAAGTCGTACATTGCGACTGGTTGATTTCCGCACTTCCGTTGGCACATTCGGAATCCGCGGGGGCGTTCTCGATATCTTCTAATCGAGCCACCGCCGAAAACGTCTTGGATCACGAAGGCGTTGTTCTGGTCGCAGTCGGCGGCAACTACCGCGATCCAGATTCTTCAATTGGAACCGCTACGTTCACAATCGACCTTGGTCATCACTGGATCTCAGCTCAAACTCCACCCCATGGCTATCGGTCCTCCGTAGCCTACGATTCAGCCAGCAAAATCTGGATCACCGTAGGCCCCAACGGCACCGACATCTCCAGCGACGATGGTCGTAACTGGCGGCCGGTTCATCCTGATGCTGCGCTGCATGAAGCTGACGATGCAGATCGAAATTGGAACGCGCTGTCGCTACCCTATGTCGTTGGACCGAAAGGCCGCATAGGAAAGCTCGAACCCGCTGCTCTTCGAGGCTCGACGCCGGATCACTAGGGGCATTCTGGTTTTCGGAGGCTATGGCGTAGCATCACAATCCCTGCAGTTACCGGCCCTTAGAGCTAACAGCTAACGCCTAAGAGTTCCTCTTAATGGATCGTCTTCGACTTATGGTTCATGTAGTCCATCAGCAGGTATTCGCCGAGGGTGTCGGGAGTCGTGAAGTAGGCTTTGCCGCGGCACATCTCTGAAACCTTGTGAACGAACTGCACCAGCCCGTAGTCGGACGCGAGCATGAAGGTGTTGATCATGATGTTCGATCGCTTGCAGCGAGCAACTTCTTCGAGAGTCTCGCTGACGACGAGCGGGTCGAGGCCGTAGGCGTTCTTGTAAATTCGGCCGTCGGGTAGAGTGAGCGCTGACGGCTTGCCGTCGGTGATCATGACGATTTGCTTCATATCTTTGCGCTGGCGGGCGAGGATGCGCTGCGCGACACGGAGGCCTTCGCGCGTGTTGGTGTAGTAGGGGCCGACTTTGACGCGGGCGAGTTGCGAGACGGGGAGCTCTTCGGCGGAGTCGTGGAAGAGGACGAGGGAGAGCGAGTCGCCTGGGTACTGTGTGCGGATAAGATGCGAGAGCGCCATCGCGACTTTCTTTGCGGGCGTGAAGCGGTCTTCGCCGTAGAGGATCATGGAGTGCGAGCAGTCGAGCATGACGACGGTGGCGCAGGAGCTCTGGTACTCGCACTGATGGACGTGGAGGTCGTCGTACTCGAGATTGAGCGGGAGACCGACGCCTTCGCGAGCGATGGCGGACTTGAGCGTGGTGACAGTGTCGAGGTTGAGCGTGTCGCCGAACTCGTAGTGCTGCGATGCGCCGTGCGCTTCGATTCCCGTGGCCCAGTGACGCGTTTCGTGGCGGCCGAAGTTTGATTTGCCGAGCGAACCGAGCAGATCGCGCAGAGTCTTGTAGCCGAGGAAGTCGAGGCTCTTGTCGGTGACTTCGAAGCGGACCTCGCCTTGAACGTCGCCGGCCTGACCCATCGCATCGGTGATCTGGCCCTGATTCGGGTCCTGTGAGAAGGAGATGTAGTTTTCCTGCTGCATGCGCTGGATGAGCTTGTCGATGAGCTGGTCCATCTTGCCTTGCTGCATGGCCTGTTCGAGCTGCTCGCGGATGCGGTCGTCGAATATGTCGCCGGATTCGAGTAGCTGGCGGAGGGTTTCGCGGAGGTTGTCGAGAGTGTGGTCGAGATCCTGAAATCTGAGATAGGGATCTCGGAAACCGGAGTCGAGCAGGTAATCGGAGAGCGCCTTGAGCAGGTCGTCAATGTCCATCTCGGAGGCAAGATCGCCGTTGAATTTGGTGTAGCGAACGCGCTTCATGAATGGACCTCCGGGAATCTTTGTTTCCTACCCTGACCGCGAAGACACGCGGTTAGGATTGTTGTTCGATCGGCGTCAAGTCAGTCGTCCGGGCCTAAAGGCCGTGTTTCAACTTGGCATATTCAGGGGCCTGAAGGCCCCTGCTTCCTCCGTTTCGCTAGTTAAGGCCGCCACCGCGGCCGGAGCGGCGGGAGCGCTGCCAGTCCTCAAATTCGACCTCCAGATCGCGTTCCTTCTTGCGTGAGCCTTTCTCCGGCGCCGTGAAGCCGCGCTCTTCGCTGCGGCTCAGTTTGCGGTGCGCGACAAGGCCCTCGAGAAGAAACTCCGCCGCCGCAACAGCGCGGGGCGCCTCGTCCGAGACCTTCACTTCAAGCGGTGAGAGCTTCTCAAAAAGGCCCTGAATCTTCTTGAGATCTGCAAGAGCCGCCGAACTGGGCTGGTTGTCGTCGAGCTTGACTGTGCCGCCGAGGTTGAACCACTGCTCGATCTGCTGTGTGTTGGTCTCGCTGAAGTAGCGGTCGTAGATCTTGCCGACGGCAGTCGTGATGAGCTCGCGGACAACAGTGTCTGCCCCACGCATCTCGCCTTCGTACTCAAGCTCGAGCTTGCCGGTAATCCCGGGAAGAGCCGCATAGATGTCGCTGATGCGAGGAACTGCCGGCGATTCACCGTTCACCAGTGCGCGGCGCTCGGCATTGGAGATGACCAGTTCCATCGTAGAGATCGGTAGCCGCTGGCTGACGCCGCTGCGCTTGTCCACTCGCTTGTCCTCACGCGCGGAGAACGCGACCTGCTCGACGACCGCGCGCACGTAAGGGGGGATTTCGATGGCTGCCGACCCGCGTTCTGACCATGCTTCCTGCGCTGTGATGGTGATGCCTTCTTCGAGGCTCTCGGGATAATGGGTGCGGATCTCGGAGCCGATGCGGTCTTTAAGCGGAGTGACGATCTTGCCGCGCGCTGTGTAGTCCTCGGGATTGGCGCTGAAGACAAGAGCGACGTCGAGCGCGAGGCGCACGGGATAGCCCTTAATCTGCACATCGCCTTCCTGCATGATGTTAAAGAGCGCGACCTGGATCTTGCCGGCAAGATCGGGGAGTTCATTGATCGCGAAGATCCCACGATTGGCGCGGGGAAGCAAGCCGTAGTGCATCGTGAGTTCACTGGAGAGATCCTGTCCGCCGCGAGCTGCCTTGATGGGATCGAGATCGCCCACGAGGTCAGCTACCGTGACGTCGGGCGTTGCAAGCTTTTCCACGTAGCGCGATTCTCGATCCAGCCATGCAATAGGCGTTTCGTCCTGTCGCTCGGCGATGAGATCGCGGCAACGCTTGCAGAGAGGGCTATACGGGTTGTCCCGAATCTCGCAACCGGCGACATATGGAAGGTGTTCGTCCAGCAGCGCCGTGAGCGCGCGCAGAATGCGACTCTTTGCCTGTCCGCGAAGGCCGAGCAGGATGAAGTTTTGTTTGGAGAGGACGGCATTGACGATCTGTGGAACAACCGTGTCTTCAAAGCCAACAATGCCGGGGAAGAGCGTCTCCTGTGAACGGAGCCGGCGAATCAGGTTTGAGCGCAGTTCATCTTTAACACTGCGGGTATTGAGACAGGCTTCCGCAAACTGTGTGCTTCTGCGCAGTTCCCCCAAGGTCTGGGGAAGAGGGTGAGCTGCTGGCATCGAATTGGCTCCTGTTCCGGCCGACCAAACCGGTATGTGTATAGTAGACGCGCCGCGGGTGGAAAGCGGCGCAGCTCGATTCAGGTGGTTTTCACGGGGCGAAACGGGTTCAGGGTTCGTGACAGAGAATTGCCCGTCGTTTGAAGATGGTCATCTCGCAATAAGAAATGCGGAACGCGGAGCCTAGTTTGCTTTCCGCTCTATTTCGGATTGGTAGACATCCAGGTCGACTTGGAGATGGCGGGTGTTCTCGACGTCGTTCTGCTCGCGAAGGAGGTCGAGCGCGAGCTTTGCCGAGCGTGCGGCATCTGTGGGACGTCCTACCTTGTCGTAGACCTTGGCGAGTTCGGCGAGACATTTCCAATTGTTGCCTTTGGTTAGCTCAACTGCCTGCTGAAGGTGCGGTAGTGCAGCGAAGGAGTCTCCCCGGGATTCGAGAACGAATCCGAGGTTGAAGCGATATTCCGCCGATGCGGGATCGACGTCAACTGCTTTCTTCAACTGCTCGACAGCACCGTCGTGATCACCATTCAATTCCAGAGAGATGGCGAGGTGGCCGAGGAACTTAGGATTGCGCGGGGAGAGCGTTGCCGCCTTGCGAAACTCGACGAGCGCCTCAGGTTCCCGGTCGTTGGCGCTGAGGGCGGTGCCGAGCATGAAATGGCCCAGCGAATCATCGGGATCGGCCTGCGTGGCTTCGGTGAGGGTATTGATGGCGCCGGCGATGTCGTTGTTCTCGATCATCTTGTAGGCCTCGTCGAAGAGGCGATAGAACTCGGTGGCTTTAGGGTCGATGTTCTCGATGGTGTTCTGTGGCGGAGTGTTGACGAACTCGGGGATGTTGACGGCCCGGTTCGCGGCGGTAGTGTCGTCGACGATGACTGGCGGAGTGTCGTTGCCGTTTTCGTCGATGTGGGTGAGCATGAGCCGGGTATAGGGCCCGCGTGCCTTGGAAGAGAAGGCGAGCCAGCGGCCGTTGGGCGAGAATGTATGCCAGGAGTTCATGAGGGACAGGTTGCAATTCATCAGACGGGGTTTGCCGCCATTGAACGGGACGATGTAGAGGTTGCTGTCCGGGCGCATCAGCAGGCCGTTCTTGTTCTGCACGAAGACGATCCACTTGCCATCGGGCGACACCTTGGGGAAGTTATTGCTCATGCCGTTGCTGGAGGCGCCGGTCACCGGTTCGGCGATGCCGCCGCGGCCGTCGTTGAACGGGATCTTGTAGAGGTCGTACTGGATCTGCGTCTCGTTGGGATCGTTGGCGTATTGCGATGTTGGGACGCCGGCGGGGTAGGATTCGCGCGCAGTGGCCCGGCTATAGATGAGGTACTTTCCGTCGGGTGACCAGAAGGCACTGGTCTGAACATAGCTGGGGTCGTCGGCTCCGGGCAGCGGATGCATGGTGCGAGTGTTGCGGTCGTACCAGGCGAGGATTCCACGGGTGGGATAGAAGACCTGGATGAAGTCGATGCTGCGGTAGTTGATGCTGTAGAGGCGGTCGAGCAGGCCGGATGCGAAGCCTGGCTCGTGGCTGTCGTTCTTGCTGGTGATGTGCGGCGGGCCGATCGAGGTAACGACGTAGCGGCTGTCGGGAGAGATCTGGGACATGAAACCGAAGCGCTTTACGGCGGGGTCGTCGGGCCGGGCCTCGTCGTTCAGGCCGAAGGAACTCCAACGGATCACGTTGGAGTTTGTGATCGTCATCTGCTTCGCGATCGGGGCAATTGCATAGAGACCTTTGTCGTTGCGGGGGCCGTCGAGGTCGATGCCGAGACTATTGCCGTCGCGCGAGAAGGAATGGCAGTTGGCGCAGGTGGGCAGATGCGTCATAACGATGTGGCTTTGGGGTTCGCCGATATTGCGGATGCGCCAGTGGATGAAGGGCAGGGCGGTGCGGGGAAGGGGCGAGATGGGGCCTTTCTCGTTCGGTGGCGGAAGGAGCAGAGGAACGTCGCGGTAAAAGATGGGGGCGCCGACAGGATCTTTCGATGTGGAGAAGGAGACTGCGGCGGAGGAGATGGGCTGATTGGATAAAGAAGAGAATCCCTGAATGGTGATGCGGGCCGGAGCTTTTACCGAGAGCTTTTTGATGGTGGCCCAGAGCTGAGCATCGAGCCTCCAGGTTCGGGTGGATGCCTGTTCGGGAGTGAGGGGGAGGGCTGGTCCAGCGTTGGGGTCGATTCGGTCTTGCTGCATGAGATCGCCGGGAACGTCGAGGCGGATCGGCTGGTGCTTTCCTTGAAGGGAAATTTCGATTGTCCAACGGGTTGCGGCGGAGTTTTGGTCGTGCCACAGGAAGGTGGGCGGGGTGATCTCGGGCGGGAAGACAGAGCCGTTCAGGGGGTAGTCGATGGTGAGCGGGCTGACGGGAACGGGTTGCGACTGGCCGGCGAGAGCGCCAGGGATTTGGCCTGTTCCGCAGAGGAGGACGAATACAGAAGCGCTCAGGAAGGCGGCCGCGAGGTGAGCTGTTCTGGATTTCAATGGGCCTCGAGCGCGGCTAGCGTTGGAGACTCCGCCGCAATTTCGAGGATGAGGCCTGAGAGGCAGGTGATTCGGTGACAAGCCTCACATAGATGTCGCATTCGGGCGACGAATCAGGGGCAGAATCAGTAGCCGTTGGCTACGAGCCAGTCTTCGGTGAGCTCGAACTCCGGCTCCTGGGCGGATTGCATCTGCTGCCAGGCGAGTTTGACGAGGACGTCGGCTTCGACGTTGACAGGCGTGCCGAGGGAGAGGGAGTGCAAGTTGGTGCGCCAGTAGGTGAGGGGAAGAATGGCGATGGAGATTTCGTCCCGGTCGACAGCTGCGATGGTGAGGCTTATGCCCTCGATGGCGACCGAGCCCTTGGGGACCATCCATGGGTGGACGTTCTCTGGGGTGCGGATCTTGAGGGTCCAGTCTGTGGTTTCGCGATTAAAGCCGGGGCTGGAGGCAGGAATGACGGGGTCGAGGGCGGTGAGGATGCCGGTTCCGTCAACGTGACCCTGGACGATGTGTCCGCCGAGAGGGCTGCCGGCTGCGGTGGGGAGCTCGAGGTTCACTTTGGAGCCGGATTTGAGCGAGCCGAGCGAGGTGCGGTCGAGTGTCTCCTGAGCCAGGTCGGCGTGGAAGTAGGTGGGGTCGACATCGAGTGCAGTGAGGCAGACGCCGGAGACGCCGAGAGAGTCGCCTTCGCGGAGGCGGCCAGCTATGCCCGGAGCTTCAACCGTGATGCGGCGGACGCCTCCGCGGTCGATGAGAGAGACGAGTGTGCCGGTCTGCTCGATGATGCCGGTGAACATGGTCTCATTTTAAGGGAGCTGGTTGCAGGGAAACAGCGTGGAGACCTGTTTGCGGAGATCGAAGCTGTTGAGAAAGCGAAAGGCTCGGCCAGCGGCCGAGCCTTTCTTGTGCTGCTTCGAATGCTATCTGCTCTGAGGCTGCGGAGTGGTTGAGGCAGGTGGTGTCGCCGGAGCCGGAGGGGCGGATGGCTGTTCTGGCTGGGGCTGGTTCTGGTCTGGCTGCTGCTGGCCGGGTTGGGCAGGCATAGCTGCTGGGGTACCGGACGGCTCGCCAGGTGCCGCGGGCTGGACGCCCGAGATGGTTGGCGCGGCGTTCACCATTCCTTTTGCCGCGTCCGACAGATTGATTCCATAGTGCTGGAGCGTAGTGGCGAGTATCTGATACAGGCCAGCGCGAGCTGTTGCGAATGCTGCGTTTGCCGCAATCAGGTTGTTCTCGGCGACGGCCAGGTTGCGCTCCTGAGAGAGTACGTTGGCGGTCGTGGAAGCGCCGAGGTGGAGCTTTTTCTGTTCGGCGTCGAGGCTCTGCTGGGCGTAGTCGCGTGCCGCTAGAGAAGCCTGGACCTGCGCGCGGTCATTGGTGAGGGCGAACTGGGCGTTGACTACTTGCATCCGTACCTGGGTGTAGAGCTGAGCCAGGCGGAGTTCGGCCTGGCGATACTCCATAAGGGAGCGGGCTTGCTGCGCTTGAGCCTGGCGATTGCGGATAGGGATGGTCATGCTGAAGCCCATGCCCTTGTCGGGCGCGGAACTGTTGAAGAGGTTGGTCAGCACGGATCCGTAGCCATTCGACGGGAAAGTTCCGGGATCGTAGGGTAAACCGGTTCTGAAGTTGATTGCATTGGGACTCTGAGAACCACCCAGTGCGCCTGAGCCATAGAAGCCGTAGACATCAAGGGCGGGGAGCAATGCGTGCTTCGCGCCGCGCAGCGTGATCTCATCATTACGCAACGTGAGGGCAGCCTGCTCGAGCTCAGGACGGTTCTTGAAAGCGTTCTGAACCAGATCCTCGGTCGATTGCCTTTCTTCATCAATCGGGTCGATTTTGATGCGATCGGTCGGGATCACGGGGGCCGTGGCCAGCCTCTGATCATTGAGGTTGCGGGCGATTGCCTGCTTGATGATCTGCTGCTGGTAGTTCAGCTGGTTTTGCGATGCGGTAAGGGCCTGCTTATCGGTCTGAACTGTTGAGTCGGCCTGCACTACATCGAGCGGGGCCATGGTGCCGATTTCAAGCTGCTTGTGCGTGTCCTCTGAAAGTTTTGTGCTCTGGGTGAGCGCGCGCTGCCTAGACTGGACGTCTTCATATGCGCTGACCAGTCCCCAGTAGATGCCCTCAACCTGATTGACCGTATAGAGGATCTGCTGGCGGAAGGACGAGTCAGTAATGCGGCGATCGTTGATGGCCTGGTACATGAATCGTTTGTTGATCCATATGCCGGCGCCCTGAAGGAGATGCTGCGTGACGGTGGCCCTGAAGGTGGAGCTGAGTTCAGGGCTATAGACCGTGAAGGGGCTATCAGTGGTGATGCGATTGTTGACAATGTTCGCCTGGAGCGCGGTGCCCGTGACGAAACCCTGGGTGTAGCCGAAGTTGTACTCGTTGGTGTTCGTGTCCAGAGAAGTTTTGCCTCCGGAGAAGAGGGTGTTGGACTGCGGCTGACGTGCGCGCTCGAACTGGATCGTACCAGTGATGTTGGGATCAAGCGGTTCGGGCAGCGGGCCAGCGCCTGCCGTAGTCAGAGTGAGACCGTTGACGCCGGAGCCGGCGCCGCCGGAGCCGACTGTGGTGCCGCCGGGCCCGCCGCCAGTGGAGAGGATCGAAACTGAACCGCCGAGGGTGCCGGAGACGAGTCCGGAGGGCGCGCCGAGAGGCAGAGCGCCAGCACGCGTGCGGAGGATGTCGGTATCGGCGATATCGAGGTCGTACCGAGCGATGGCTATGTCGTAGTTGTTTTCGATGGCCAGAGCGATGGCGTCAGAGAGGCTGAGGTAGATCTTGCCGTCTTTGACCAGGTTGTCGAGACGGACCGAGTTCGCGAAATTGGCCTTCGGAATGTCAGTCGGCCGATACATTTTGGTCCAGTCGCCGAGGAGTCGACCGGCGGGCTTTGAAAAGTCGCGACTCGTGGGACGAAGGGTGAAGGGCTCGGTCAGATTCGGATTGGGGGCCTGCGGGAGCGGCGAGGCTTCCTTCTGCGGGGCGTTCGTCCCGGCACCTTTGACTCCACCTGACTGTTGCTCCTGTGCAAATCCCGAAGGCACTACAGATGCCAGTGTCAGCATCACCGCGGCGGCTGCGCGCAGAGAGTCTGAGGCGCGGCCTTTTGTGTGACGGGCGGTGATTTTCTGGTTCTTAAACACACGGATACCGAACAATTGCATGATTCCTCTCCACGAGTCGCTGAGGCATGTGGGGTGCCGTTCTACAAGACGTCCGGAAGCCAATTCCGGACGCAAATTTGTGATTCTGCGCGGCTATTTCCTCTTCCCGTGCTTCAAATGACCGTTGGGTCAACTAGGATTACGCGCGCCGCGGCAAGTTCGTTCCCTGTTGCAGGGCAGTTCGCGCACAATCTCGCACGAAAACCTGAGTATATCCCACGACATGGAGCTAACCGGATAGTCCCATTTGGTCAATTAACCTATTAACAACACAGGTACCCGTGACAGAAATCACTGAAGCCGAGCTGCAACAAAAGCAGACGTGGAAGCTGACGCTCGCGTACGACGGAACGGACTTTTGCGGATGGCAGGTACAGCCGGAAAAACGAACCGTCCAGGGCGAGTTACAGGCGGCCCTCGGGAGGCTGGTGGGAGAGACCCCGTTGCCGCAAGGGTCGGGGCGGACTGACGCGGGTGTTCACGCGCTGGCGCAGGTGGCGAGCTTTGAGCTAAATGCACGCATTCCGGCGGCGAATCTCGTTCGAGCTCTGAACAGGACATTGCCAGGGGCGATCAGGGTGCTTGATGCGACTGTGGTGCCAGATTCGTTTCACGCGAGGCACTCGGCGGTGGCGAAGACTTATGAGTACCGGGTGTTGCCGATCGAACCGGCGGCGGATCAGATCTGTCCACCGTTCCTCAACCGCTATGTCTATCCGTACTCGTGGAGGGTGAATCTGGATCTGTTGCAGCGAGCGGCGGCGGCTTTGGTGGGAGAGCATGACTTTCGGAGCTTCGCGGCTTCTGATCCGGACCTGGGCACGAGGCGGAGTGAGACTGATGCGGACACGGCGGTTCAGACCGAGACACGCACGATGGTGCGCACGATCTTTGCGTCGGAATGGATTGAGAATGTGACTGACGGATTCCAACTGCTTGTCTATCGCGTGCGCGGCAACGGCTTCCTTCATCACATGGTGCGCAATCTTGTGGGGACCACGCTGGATGTGGGCCGAGGGTATTTAAAACTCGATGAGATTTCGCAGATTCTCGCAGCTCGGAATCGTGCCGCGGCGGGCCCAACCGCTCCGGCCCGCGGGCTTTTTCTGCATTCGGTGGAATATTCGTTACCAAGCGCTTGATTCGGTATGGCGCGATTCAATTGAACGCCTTTTGTCCTGCTAACCTTGAGGGAATGCCGATCTTTTCGCGCAGTTCAGCTTTCGCGCGTGTCACCTCGCTGGCTAGCCAGCGACCGGTACATGCTGCGTTCGCATGGCTGCACAATAATCCGAAGACTCTGATGGACAGGCAGGCGGAACTGGTGATGATTCCTGCGCCGCCGTTCGGAGAGCAGGAGCGCTCGCAATGGGCGGTGGAGAGATTCAAAGAGATCGGCCTCGAAAACGTGCAGATGGACGCGATCGGAAACGTTCTTGGATTCGTTCCCGCCGTTAACCTTCCTCCTGAGAGCACAGGGCACGTAGTTGTTTTGTCGGCGCACATCGATACGGTGTTCCCAATAGAGACTTCGTTGATTCCGACCCTGACGCGTGAGGATGGCGCCTGCCGGCTGGCAGCTCCGGGAGCATGCGACAACGCGGCGGGAGTGATCGGCATGCTGGCTCTGGCTGAGGCGTTCATTCGGGCTGAGGTGAAGCTGCCGGTTCCGGTCCTAATCCTGGCCAATGTTGGCGAGGAAGGCGAAGGAGACCTGCGTGGTGTTCGGCACTTCTACGATCAACGTGAACTTGCCGGTCGAGTAGCGGCGCATATTGTGCTGGATGGAGCAGGCGCGGACTCGGCGGTTTCGCAGGCGCTTGGCAGCCGGCGGTTTCAGGTTTCTATAAAAGGGCCGGGCGGGCACAGCTTCACCGATTCAGGAACGCCGAATCCGATAGTCGCGCTGGGATCGGCAATTTCGGCACTGGCACGCACGCCACTGCCAGAGCGGCCCACCACTACTTTGAATATAGGTACTGTGCAGGGCGGAACAAGCGTGAATTCGGTTCCAGAAAGTGCGATGGCCTCGATTGACTTTCGATCGACGAGTTCCGATGAGTTGCTGAAGCTGGAAGTGGCGCTGCATCGCGCAGTCGAAGATGCGGTGGAGCAGGTCAATTCGGCTGCCAGCAGTCTGAGTCATCGCAACCGCGGTGCTTTGACGTTTTCGATCGATAAGATTGGAGATCGGCCAGCGGGAGCGCTCGCGGCAGATTCTCCGGTGCTGGAGACTCTGCGAGCGGTAGACCGGCATCTTGGGATCCAGACGGATCTGCGCTTAGGATCGACGGACGCAAATATCCCCATATCTCTTGGGATTCCTGCGCTTTCTGTGGGAGCCGGGGGAGATGGCGGTGGTGCTCATACTCTGGCAGAGTGGTACTCGGACAAGAACCGCGAGATCGGGTTGCGACGGATTCTTCTGATGACACTCGCGCTGGCTGAGTGGGCAGCCGAACAGTAATTGCTCTTTGATACACTGCGCGCATGCGCACCAATCTTGCTCTTTTTGCTGCGGTTTTCTTTACGTGCAGTCTGAGTTTTTCCCAGACATCCGCGAAACATCCGACGCAACATCCTGAAAAATCGGCAGGGGCGGCAGGGGCAGCTCCAGATGATGTGTTTTTCAATGGCGTCATCTATACCGGAGATGGTTTTGCAGAGGATAAGCCGCGCGTAGTGGAAGCGATGGCAGTGGCGAAGGGGAAAGTCGTCGCGGTGGGGACGACGGCGGTGATCACCAGGCTGGCAGGCCCGAACACCCATCTGCACGATCTGGACACGGTACACACGCTGCACTTCATTTTTCCGGGATTCAATGACGCGCATACGCATCTGGGCGAAGCGGGGCGGGAGAAGCTGAATGTGGATTTGCGGGGGAGCGATTCGTTGAAGGAGATGCTGTCGCGCATCCAGGCGACCGCCGAGCAAACCCCAGCAGGGCACTGGCTGACCGGAGGAGGATGGGATCACACCTTATGGAGAGAGAAGGTACTGCCGACAAGGCAGGATCTGGATAAGGTCACTGGTGATCATCCGGCGTTCTTGTCGCGTATCGACGGACATATCGCAATCGCGAATTCGGCGGCACTGAAGTCTGCTGGGATCACGGCGAAGACGCAGATGCCCGAGGGCGGGGCCATCGACCTGGATTCGAATCGGGAGCCGACCGGAATTGTGCGGGAGTCGGCGCAGGAATTAATCGGAAAAGTAATTCCGCCGCCCACTCACGACGAGAGACGCAAAGGCGATGAGCTTGCCATTGAAGACGCGCTCGCGCACGGCGTGACCAGCGCACAGGACAACAGCGACTGGGAAGACTTTCTGGTCTACGAGGAGATGGAGAAGGAAGGGAATCTGCATCTGCGGATTTCGGAGTGGCTGTCGTTTGCTGCGCCTGTGGACGAGTTGAAGGCGCATCGCGCGCATCATGATGCGAACGACTCGATGCTGCATACGGGAATGCTGAAGGGGTTCATGGACGGTTCGCTGGGATCGCGGACGGCGGCGATGAAGGCGCCCTACTCGGATGATCCGAAGAACACGGGGCTGCCGCAGTACACGCAGGAGAGGCTGAACGCAATGACGGTGGAGCGCGCGAGGGCTGGGTTTCAGATTGGGTTTCATGCGATCGGGGATCGGGCAGTGTCGATGGCCCTGGATGCGTTTTCGCAACCGGGCGTGCCGGTGACGGCGCGAAATCGCGTGGAGCATGCGCAGGTCGTCGACTCTGCTGATTTTTCGCGGTTCAAGAAACTGGGTGTGATTGCGAGCATGCAGCCGAATCACCTGATGACCGATGTGAACTGGGCGATGGAGCGGATCGGACCGGAGCGGGCGCAAGGCGCATATGCCTGGAAGAGGTTTCTGGACGCAGGCGTGCCGCTGGCGTTCGGAACGGATTATCCGGTGGAGCCGATCACGCCGTTTCGCGGATTGTTCGAGGCAGTGACGCGGACGAATGAGTATGCGACGAAGTCGTTGTCGATGGAGAACAAGCTAACGCGCGGTCAGGCGCTATATGCGTATACGCAGGGGTCGGCTTACGCGGAGTTCGCAGAGAAGCATAAGGGGAAGCTCACGTCGGGATTTGACGCGGATTTCGTCGTTGTGGATCGCGACATCTACAAATTACGGCCAACTGCGGTGCTGGAGACTCATGTGCGGCAGACGTGGGTTGCGGGGCAGCAGGCGTATTCGTCGTCAGCACAATAGCGTGGAGCTATGCGGGTGCGATCCAGAGAGTCTCGAGTGAAATGAAGCTGCGCGCATACATCCTGATGACGCTTGTGGTCGCCGTGTGGGGATCGACATTTGTTGTCATTAAAGGAGCGCTGAACGATGCGACGCCTGTGGCCTTCAACCTGATTCGGATGTCGCTAGCTTTCGTGCTGCTTGCTGTGGGTTATCACCGGGAGTGGCGGAGGATCAGGAAATCGCAGATCGCGGCAGGCGCAGTGGTGGGGCTGTGTCTGGCGGCCGGGTATCAGTTCCAGACGATCGGGCTGGTGCGGACGACGCCTTCTAAATCGGCGTTTATCACGGGACTGGTGGTGGTGCTGGTGCCGCTGTTTTCGATTGCGCCTGCGCTGAGGCCTCCGGGGGCGCGGGCGCCGCGCTGGAATGCGTTTACGGGGGCGGCGCTGGCGTTTGTGGGGATCGTGTTCATTACGGCTCCGCCGGCTGCGGGAGCGTCGGGGTCGGTGGCGGCGTTCCTGCCTGATTTCTCGTCGATCAACCTGGGCGACGTGCTGACGCTGGGCTGTGCGATCGCGTTTGCGTTTCACTGCATTGCGCTGGGGCATACGTCGCCGCGCGTTCCGTTCCGGTCGCTGGCAATTCTGCAGGTGGGGTTCTGCGCGCTGTTCATGGCCGCGAGTCTGCCGTTTATCGAGCACCCACGGGTTCACGTGACGGGACGGCTGGTATTTGCACTGATTGTGGCTGCGGCACTGGCGACTGCGGCGGCGTTTTCGATTCAAAGCTGGGCGCAGTCGATATTGCCGACGACGCCGATGGCGCTGATTCTGGCGCTGGAGCCGGTGTTCGCGTGGATAACTTCATTTGTGGTGACAGGGGAGCGGCTGGCGATGGTGCCGGCCGTGGGCGCGGTTCTCATCCTGGGCGGAATTGCGCTGACGGAACTGGTGCCGCAGCCGCATGTGCCGACGGCGCACGAGGCCTGAGCCGAACACGGCAGGAATCCGGCTACTTTCAAGTGAGACTTAAATGTGGAGTGAGTCCTTGCAGCGAGGCAAAAACGGAGGACATGCGCCTCTTCCCAATTGTGCAGAGTTCCTTTTAGGCTCGGTTTTGCGTGAGGGCAACGTTGATTGAAGCATTGTGAATAATGCTGCTCTCGCACCAACTTCAAGAAGGACGACAAAGATATGAGATTGAAGGCTGCACTCCCCAGCATGCTTGCGACGATAACGTTGACTGTTCTGGCGTGCGGACTGCCAGCACAGCAGACGAAAACACTTTTCACCGGGCGGACGAGCGTGAAGCTTTCGAGCACGTTTACGGGCGCTCTCAGCAGTTTGAACGTCTCGGTTGGGCGTGTATTTCCAACTGAAGTTGAAGGTGGAACTGCGACGTTTCCGGTCACCGGGGGGGCGATCGATCTGGATACGGCGGGGGGCAATATTCTGCACTCCGGCGGATTGACGCTGAAAGCGGGTGAAACCAAGGTGGCTCTGCAGAGCTACATCATCGATACGACGGGCAAGCCTGTGATCACCGGGCTGGTGGTGGTGAACGGGAAGCTGATTGGGCGTTACCCGCTGTTCGATGTGACTCTGCCAGCAGGCTTTTCGCTACCGCTTCACTTGAAGGAGAACCGGCTTGTGCTGAAAGGAGTTGGACTGACGCTCGATCCCTGGGCGGCGGGGGCTCTGAACGGAGTGTTCGGGCTTTCCGGCGCGAACGCAATTCCCGCGGATGGCAGGTTTTCGATCGGTACGGCGCAGGTGGTGGCGTACGGCGCCGGCTGGTGATGCTTGATTGTTGTTGCCTGCCTCAGACGAGCAGGGGGACGGTCCCGAGCCGGTCTCCTGCTCATTTTTTGAGTTGCTTTTTGTACCGGCTGGTTCCTCGTTACGTGAGGACGGGCGAACCCTTCCCTAAGGTTTGGGTACTCGCGGACACATGTGGGATGGCCCTCGAGGCAAATTGAATAGGGCATCACCGTTTCCTGTTGCACAATAGAGGGCAAGGCTCAACCTTAAGGCATGCAGGAAAGGCTCGGAACGTGCGAGCAGCTTGGTGGCGAGATCTGGCTGGACCCTCTCGATCGCTTGCGGTCAGTGCCACAGTGCTTTTGTATGCATCGGCATTAGGTGGCATTGAGGCGGTCGTGCTCATGGTACTCGGGCCTGCGCGCGACATCGTTATCAAGCCTTTCGTGATTCTCGGATTTCTTGAGGCGTGTGCAATCTTCTTCTCCGGGATCGGCATTGTGATGTCGATCATTTGCCTCATGTTCTATCACCCGTATCACCTAATTAAAGAGAAGCTGTTCTTTTACCGTGCGCGCAAAGCTGCGCAGGTCAGCGATCAATTCACTTACTTTGAGACGGTGCCGCGCACGCACATGCACCAAGCGGATGAAGATGGGGCGCCGGATTGAAGGGCAGCGGAGCTAGGGAAAGCGGCGGGGCTAGCGTTCGGCTACGAGATCCAGCAAATCAAAAAATTCTGGGAAGCTGATGGCGGCCGAATCTGCGCCCTGGATCAGAGTTTCGCCTTCGGCACGGAGCGCTGCGACGCTGAATGCCATAGCGATGCGGTGGTCTCCGCCGGAGTCGATGACGGCGCCGTGGAGTGTCTGGCCGCCGGGTACGTCAAGTCCGTCTTCGAATTCTTCCACTTCGGCTCCCATGGCGCGGAGGTTGCGCGCGACGAGAGCGATGCGGTCGGACTCTTTGACGCGGAGTTCTCTGGCGTCGCGGATACGGATGCCGCCGCTGGTGTAGGGGCCAATGGCGGCGAGAACGGGAAGTTCGTCGATGAGTTGAGCAGCAAGGGCTCCGCTGATGGTGGTGGATCCGAGGCCCTGGGGATCGGTTGTGATCTGAACTGTGCCGACGAGTTCTGAGTGAGATTCCTGAAGTTGAAGAACGGCGATGCGTGCGCCGAGGGCAGTGAGAACGTCGAGCAGCGTGGCGCGCGTGGGATTGAGACCGATGCCGTCCAGGATGAGCCCGGAGCCGGGGAAGAGCGCGGCGGCGCAGAGGAAGAATGCGGCGGAGGAGATGTCGCCGGGAACTGCGGCTTCGATGGCGAGCAGTGTTTGCGGGCCGGTGATGGTGACAGAGTCGATGGCGCGGGTGAGTTCTGCTCCGAAGGCGCGCAGGGCGAGTTCGCTGTGATCGCGGGTGCGGAGGGTTTCGCGCACGGTGGTGTTGCCGGCGGTTTGCAATCCGGCGAGAAGGATAGAACTCTTGACCTGCGCACTCGGAACGGGAGTGGTGTAGTCGATTGCGTGAAGTTTGGTTCCCTGAATGTTCACGGGAGCGTGGCCATCGGTGAGGGAGATACTAGCGCCCATTTCAGCTAGGGGCTTGCGAACGCGCTCCATGGGGCGGCGGGAGAGGGATTGATCGCCGATCAGCGTGAAGCTGCCTTGCTGCGGAGCGAGCAGGCCGGAGATCATCCGCATGGTGGATCCGGAGTTGCCGCAGTCGAGCGGGTGATCGACCGGAGTGACGCGACCGCCAACGCCGTCGATTTCGATGCGTCCGTCATCGAGTTTGCGAACGCGCGCGCCGAGCGCCTGCATGCAGGAGAGGGTGGATGCGCAATCGGCTCCCGTGGAGAAATTGGAGAAGCGCGAGGTCCCTTCAGCGAACGCGCCAAGCATGGCGTAGCGATGGCTGATGGACTTATCGCCGGGGAGGCGGAGCGTGCCGAGGATGTTGCGAGCGGGGCGGATGATGCGTTCTTGCGTGGCGGTGGACAAAGGGGCTCCGGTGATTTGGCGGTCGTGTTTAGTTTACTAAGCGAGGGTCGGAGAGATTCTGAGTGGGCTGATCCGGTTAATAATGATGGCCCGCTTCGGAAGTCGATTCCAATCGGATCTTGTGATTCGGAGGAGCAGCGAAAGAAAGCGGAGGTCCTTCGACACCGCTGCGCTCTCGAAAGCGCGCCGTGCTTGGGACAATTCAGTCGCCCCTCCGGGACTTGAATTAATTTTTCGAATCTTTCCCAGGAGTGCGCCGCTGTGGCGGCTTCTCCTGGGCTATCCTCGACCGCCCCTCCCGGGGCTGGATGACGGCAGCACTGCTTTCATCCGCTTCCGTGGACGTCGCGTCCACGGATACTCAGGATGAGAGCCTCCCTACTTGACTTTGAGGACGATGATGGTTTCGTCGTCGAAGCGGTCTTTGGAGCCTTGAAAGCGGGTCACATCGGCGAGGATTGCGTCCGCGATGTGTTGCGCCGGGAGTTCGCGCGAGCCGCAGAGCAAGCTTGCAAGGCGCTCTTCGCCGTACATATCGCCCTTCTCATTTTCGGCGTCGAGAATTCCATCGGATACGAAGACGATAGCGTCACCGGGCTGGGTGGCTACGTTGAATTCTTCATAGGTGGCGCTGGGGAACATGCCGAGTGGGAAGCCTTCGGCCTTGACCGTCACGTTTTCGCCGCCGCGGCAAAAGATGGGCTGTACAGCGCCGGAGTTCGCGACGGTGAGGGTCCGGTTGTCGTCGTTCCAGAGAGCAAAGAGCATGACGACGTACTGCGACTCGAGTTTGCGCTCCTGTAGTGCGTCGTTTAGCAGAACCAGCATGGCCGCGGGTGCGGGCTTCTGCTGCATGGAGGAGCGCATGATGCCGCTGACCAGCGCCGCGAAGAGGGCGGCGGGTGCTGCCTTGCCGCTGACGTCGCCGAGGACGATGGCGGTTTGGTTTTCTGAGTACTCGAGGAAGTCGTAGAGATCGCCGCCGATGGCGCGGGCGGGAAGGAAGCTCACCGCGAATTCAGCATGTTCGTGCTTTGGTGGTGCGGTTGGAAGCAGACGAAGCTGGACCTCCCGGGCCATCGCAATGTCGCGTTCGAGTTGTTGCTCCTGGCGGCGTACGCGCTGATATAGGCGAGCGTTCTCGATGGCGATGGCGATCTGCGCGGCCATGGTCGTGAGGGTGCGAACGTGGTCTTCGTTGAAGAATGCAGTGCGCGTGTGTTCGAGATCAAGGACGCCGATGACTCGTTCTTTGTAAAACAGCGGAACGATCAGTTCGGAGCGAGTCTCCGCGTTCATGGGCAGATAGCGCTGGTCCTTGCGAACGTCGGGCACATTAATAGGGCGCCATTCGCGCACTGCTGCGCCGACGAGACCGGTGGTGACAGAGATGCGCCGCATTGGCGCCTGCGCATAGCCGAAGCGCCATGCATAACGGGTGATCAGCGTCTCGCCTTTGTCGTCGAGCAGCATGATGGAGAACATCTGGTAATCGATGAGGCGGCGGAGCAGGTTGCCGACCTTGGCGAGCAGGAGATCGAGGTCAAGGATGGAGATGATCTCGGTGGAGATTTCGTTGAGGACAGCGAGTGTTTCCGCCTGGCGCGAGACGCGGGTGTAGAGGCGAGCGTTCTCGATGGCCTGTGCGACTCGGGAGCCGGTGAGGGTGAGCAGATGAAGGTGCTCGGGTTTGAAGAAGCCTGTCTGCTCGCTCTCGAGGTCGAGGACGCCGATGAGGCGGTTCTTGGCAATGAGCGGGATCGCCAGTTCAGAGCAGACGTTTGGATTGACGTCTATGTAGCCTTCGATTTCCTTGACGTCATTGACGAGCATTGGCTGGCGAGTGAGTGCCACCTGGCCGACTACGCCCTTGCCGAGCGGAATGCGCATGCGCTGCGCTTCGGGCATGTGGCCGATCTGAAAGCGCATGCGAAGTTCGTTGGTGCGGTCATTGAGCAGCAGGATGGAGAAGATCTTGTAGGGGATGATGGAGCGGACGAGCTCTGAGGTGCGATTGAGGAGTGTTTGGAGGTCGAGGGTGGTGTTGAGCGTGTCAGCGATCTGCGCGAGGTAGCGGAGGTCGGTGGACTCGATTCGCGGATTGGCGAGGTCGATATGCGCGTGCGGGTTCGTCGAGTCTACTGGGCGGTAGTCGCCTTCGTACTCAGGCTCGGGGCGCGTTGAGGGAGGGGAGGATGACATGGGAGGACGAAGTCGATGATACAGGACGGAGAAGAGGGATTAGGGGATAGGGATTAGTGAGTAATGACCTGCAGGGTTTATGAGCTGCAGGCTCGCAGGCCGGATGATTCGGCGCAGAAGAACTGGAAGCTTCTCTATTCGGCGCCGAGTTCTCGGACTATGTTGACCGATGCGGAGGCGCCGATGCGATTGGCGCCGGCGTCCAACATGGTCTTCACATCGGCAAGACTGCGGATGCCACCGGATGCTTTTACACCGCAACGTCCACCCGCCACGCCGCGCATCAGAGCGACATCGGCTGCGGTTGCACCGCCTCCGCCGAAGCCGGTCGAAGTCTTAATGAAGTCGGCTCCAGCCTGGATGGCGAGTTCGGATCCGCGAAGTTTTTCCTCGACATTGAGCATGGCGGTTTCGAGGATCACTTTCAGAATCGCGCCATGATGGTGTGCGACATTGGCGACTGCATGTATCGTGTGCTGCACGGCATGATGATTGCCGCTCTTGAGCTGTCCGATGGGGATGACCATGTCGAGCTCTTTTGCGCCGAGGCGCGCGAGAGCCGCTGCCTCCTGACGCAAGGTGGAGACAAGCGATGCGCCGAAGGGGAATCCAATTACGACTCCAACAGGAATGCCTGTCCCGGAGAGGATCTCAACGGCTGTGGGAACCCACACGGGGTTGACCATCGCGCATGCAAAGCGGTAGCGGATTGCTTCGTCGCAGAGGCTTTCAATCTGCTCGCGAGTGGCTTCGGGTTTGAGAATTGTGTGGTCAATAACCTGGGCAAGATTTTGCCAGGAAGAGAGGGTCTGGTTTGTAAATGCGGCTGAATCGAACGTTCCGTGGTCAAAGTCGAGATCTTCATCTCGGATCGGGGTAACTGCTGCCATTTCTTGCTCCTCGTTCAGGCCGCTCTTTTGGTATACGGCGGCTTACCGTGCTTGTTCCGGCTGTTGAGTATAGCTCCTGGATTGCTGCCGGGCCATTGGCAACGGAGATACGGATATGACGAAAGGAACCGGTCGATTGATCATGCGTGTTAGCCAGCAAATGGGCTGGTCTGAGCTATATCCATACGGGCGATGAGGCCGTCGCGGAATCGGTACGTATGGTAGACGGTGGTGTCTACGAGGAGGTTGCCTTTTATGTCGTGGACGACCTGGTGCACAGTGACAACCCAGTTATTGTTTTTGTCGGGGTCGATCGACACAGGATCGACGCGCGGGTTAAGTGTTGTGAATTGGCGCGTCCAGTAGTCGCGCACGGCATCTTTGCCATAGACGTGGCCGCCTTCCATTCCGTTTGCCCACTCAACCTGCGCGTGCATGCGCGCTACGACGGCGTCTATGTTGCGGGCGTTGAATTCGCGATAAGCAGCGGAGAGAACTTCGCGTTCAGACATGGAGAGCCTTTGGGTTGAGCTATTCAGGATGATCGGGCGCCATAAGGCAGATATCGGGTAGGTTGCGATAGCGCTCGGCATAGTCCATTCCATAACCGATGACGAACAAGTTTGGTATGGAGAATCCGACGTAGTCGGCTTCGATCTTCTCGATTCGGCGCGACGGCTTGTCGAGCAGAGCGGCGATCCGGAGCGTCTTTGGCTTCTGCTGGAGAAAAACTTTGCGCAGGTCGGAGAGGGTCAGACCGGTGTCGAGAATGTCTTCAACGATGAGCACGTTTTTACCCTCGATCGGTTCGTCCAGATCCTTGATGAGTTTGACAGCCCCTGAGGATCGCTGGCCTTTGCCGTAGCTCGAGACGGCGACAAAGTCGAAGGTGGTGTCAACGTTGACGGAGCGGGCCAGGTCCGCCAAAAAGATTGCAGCGCCTTTGAGTACGCCTACCATCACCAGCTTCTCGTCGTTCAGATCGCGAGAGATCTGCGCGCCCATTTCCGCGACCTTCTCTGCTATCTGTTGACGCGTATAGAGAACTTCGAGTCCCTGGTATGTGATGGTGGCCATGAAGACAGTATCGCCTGAGAAGATGGTGAAAAGAGAGGGGTTCTGTGAAAATCAGGGCGTTTGCGTGTGGTTTTGGCATGTAACTTCGTTGAACTTCGGTCCGTCTATACTGAAGAAGAATGGTTCCCTACATACATCTGTGGCATTTCAGCATCCCCACGTTCGGACTGATGCTTTGGCTGGCGGCGGTTGCCGCGGCATTTGTGATGGACCGCGGGTTCAAGCGCATTGGTCTCGATGCGGATGCGGTTGGGATGGTGGCGATCGCTGTTCTCGCGGGGATCGTTGGCGCGAAGCTGTGGCACGTGATCGATACTCCGAGTGAGTTCCGCGACCTGGGCTGGCGGGTTTTGTGGGATACAGCGGGCTTCGCGTGGTTCGGCGGGCTGGTATTCGGGATCTCGGCGCTGCTGTTTCAGGGGTGGTGGGCAAAGATCGGCTCGCTGCGAACACTGGATCTGGCGGCCCCGGCTGCGGCAATCGGGTACGGCATTGGACGGATAGGGTGTTTTCTTTCCGGCGACGGGTGCTACGGGATTGAGACGAAGTTGCCGTGGGGCATGAGCTTCCCGAACGGGATTGAGCCAACTTCTCCGGGCGTGAGGGTGCATCCCACACCTCTTTATGAGTTCGGCATGGGTCTGTTGATTGGCTGGTATCTCTGGTGGCGCGGCGGCAAGCGTCATGGAACGGGCGCGATTGTTGGCGAGTATCTTGTGCTGAGTGGACTTGCTCGCTTTTTGGTCGAATTCATCCGGCGCAATCCGAAGATCGTGGGAGACCTGTCGAACGCTCAGCTTGCCAGCTTAGGTTCGGTAGTGGTCGGCGCTGGGCTGATCTGGTGGGCAAGCAGGCATCCGATTACCGAGCCGGATGCGGCGACCGCGCCGGTGGGGAAGGCCGCGTAGTTCGGGCGCTTCGTTCAAATTCAAAGTCTCTACAGATTACCGGCTCCGTTTCAGCCGAAGCAGTGGATTGCGCTATTGCGGGTCCGCAAGGCATTGAAGCAGCAGGCGCGGATGGATCGGTTTGGCGAGGATCTCGAAATGATGCCCGTCGGCCTCAGCTCGCTCGAGCAAATCTGCTGTGGCAGCCTGTCCTGAGAAGAGAATAATCCGGCAATTGGGGACGAGTTGAGATATCCGGATGGCCGCTTCAATGCCGGTCATGCCTTCCATGATCACGTCGCTGATTAGAACATCAGGGGAGAGCTGAGCTGCGGTGCTTATCGCATCCTGAGCGTTGTAGACTGCCTGTGCCTCGAAACCGTTGCGATTAAGAATCAGCGCGAGTGTGTTTGCGATGATCTGTTCGTCGTCCAGGATGAGTACACGCCGTGATGTTTGAATCGTTGCCATCAAATTCCTTCTACGGCGAGAAAAACTTGTGATTACAAGGGGCGATGGAATGGAACAGCAAGATATTAGAGGCGCTGCTCATTCTTTGCAGGCGAAAAGCCTGAATTTCGGTCCCTGGGACTTGCGGTCGGCAGAGTTGCGTTGAGTGTTGCAAAACTCGGGCGTTCTTGTAACTGGGTAAACCCCTAGGTGCGTTGGAGTTGAGGAATCGAACCGAAAGCCGGCGGGCGAAGCTCCGGATGTCTGATCCGTTCAGACCCGAATCGGCCGGAAAAGTTTCTCAAAATCGAGCGAAGCATCCAGCATTCCGCTCCGTAGCCCAACCGCTTAGGCATCGATTTCTGCGGTGTGTAGCGGGCCAGGTGCCTTCGGTCATGCTGCACATCCGGGACGGGATGTGACACAATTGCGCATTCCTGAAAACTCAGCGTTGCACTTCCCAACGAGGGATCATGATCCACCGCGAACTCGAGTTGTCGAGTCCGTAGCCCTCATGATTATCCAATCTCACCTGGTAGTAAAACTCGATGATGCTGCCCAATTCCACTACAAACGCTTGAGGAAGGCAAGGGCTTCGCGGAGTTGGGGAAAGCGGGCTTCGTCGGCTTTGAATTCGCGAGAGTGAACACAGCGGCGCAGGCCGCGCATTTTTACGGGGTGCTTCAGGTGGAGCATTTCATGATAGAGCAGGTACTCGATAGCGTAGCGCGGACTTGACGGGCGGTCGAAAACGCGGCTCACGACGATGGTGTTGTGTGCTGCGTCGTAGTGGCCGAGGGAACGGCGGGCCATGCCCTCGCTCCAGGTGAGATCCGGTCGACCGAGGAGTCCACCGAAGAAACGCGTGTTGAGCGAGTCGAAGACCTCGTCGAGATTGTAGAAGTGGCCTTGTGGTCCGGTGTATCGCTTGCTGCCGCGAGCATGACGAATGAGTTCGGTTTGGCGTGTTACAGCCGCGCTGGTTGTGAATCGCTTGAAGCGCACGTTGTGTGCGGCATCGATCGGCTTCTTGTAAAGCTTGGCGAGGAGGATGTGCGCGATGGCGCGGATGACACTCTCCGGCGCGCCCTCTATGAGATCCGACAAGCTCACGAAGATCTTGCCTTCGCGCAGACGGATGGTTGTGTTCAGGGATGTGAATCGGCGGAAGCGAACCGCCATAGGAGGGATCGGCGCCCGTGGGCGTAATGCACGATATTCCTGTTCAAAAATAGGGATGATGAGATCTGCAGTCACCAAATTTGAAGTTAGCACATGGGAAGGCAGGGATTAGGGAGTATGACGCTGCACGTTGACAAATCGAAGACTGCGCACGGAAGCGGATGGCGTGGATTGGTTATTGCGGTTTTGGTTCGGCGCGCTCCTGGCCGCGTTCGTCTTTGTGTGCCTCGAAGTAGGTGGTCTGCTCGGTGAAGAGGCGCTGGGCTTGATCGGCGACGTCCTGGCCAGCTTCGATTGCTTCTTTGCGGGAGAGATCGAACTCGTTTTCGCCGGCGAGGGCGCGCAGGATGCGCAGCCACTGTTGCGATTGATCGGCAAGCGTTTTTAGCGCAGGCCGCATGTCGGCATGGCGATCGGAGTACTCGTCGAGATTGGAGCCGAGTTCGTCCATCAGCTTGGCGACATCCTGCAGTTCCTGGTCGAGCTTGTGCGCACGGGCGTCGGACTTTCCCCGGTTGGTGAGAGCTTTGACGGCGCTGACGTGGTCGTTGACGTACTGTGTGTAGAGCTTCACGCGCTGATTGGGATCGATGCCCGCTTCGCGGATTTTCTCGACCTGCGCTTCGGTAAGGGTATCGTGATGATCTTTCTGGGCGAGGGCGCTGTGGGTCGGGAACACGGACAGAACCATCGCTGCGGGAAATATAAGGAAGAGGGAACGCATCGGGCGCGCAATACCTTGCGTTCCATTCAAACACACACACAGGGACCGAGCAACGAGGCACAGTTGGTGAGAAATCAATAGAGAGGCAAGCGAGTCTGGATCCTGCTATTTGTGGAAGACCTCAAGCATGGTCTCGCTCTCCGCCTTATTCACCTGCGCGAGAGTGGCCTCGACGACGTCGCGATCATCGGTGCTGCTGGTGTGCAGAAACTCGGTGAGCCGGAAGGCGGTGTGACGAAGCAGGATCTCGGCGTTCTTGAGGCGCTTGTTATTGTCGGCCATGCTGAGATGGAGCTTTTTGGTCACGTTCTGGATCTGCTTCAGCAGGTCAGTGGCTTTGTCGGTTTCGCCCGCTGCGTATTGCTTCATGCTGAATTCGGTCATTTGATGAATGAGTTCAGCGTAAAGGAAGGCCTGCTCGCGGGGCTGGGCAGCGGGGATGCGTGCCTCAAGGGCGGAGATGGTCTGCTGGTCGATCATCTTGTCGTCGGGGGAAGATGCGCAAGCGGGGAGCGCGAGCGCAGCGAGAGCGAGTACTGTGATCGAGCAAACCAGAGACCGCATGAGGAACCTCCGCTAGAGCGGGATTAGAGCAGAACTCCAGTTCCTACTGCCGTGTTAACGGGCACATCACTTACCTTTCTCCAACGGAGAAAGGGCCGCTTGGGAACCGTCAATCCGCCCGATGTTCAACAGGTGCCGGCGTTTCCCAGATTGGTGATCAGACTATAGGAGCAATCCGGGAGAATGCGCAAGTGAAAAGCGTCAGGTGTTTGTACGATCGAAATGGCCTCAACCAGGTCAGAGCGACGAATGTCCAGTGTAATTATCTCTTCTTTTCGAGTACCAGGAGCCGCTGTTTGGCCTGCCATTCCTGGTCGGGAAACTTGCCGCCGGACGATTCTAAGAAGTGGTGGTAGTAAGCGATAGCCGCCACCTTGTCGTTCAATGTGTCATACGATGTGGCCCAAAGAAAGTAGGTTGCAGGCACGTCAGGAAGAAATTTTGAACGCATTGTCAGCGCGTGAATCGCCTGGGATGGCTGGCGGAGTTTCGACGCACAAAAGGCGATTCCAGTCCAGGAGTCGGCACTGGCCGAATCGAGCTTCGTGGCCTTGTCAAAAACCGTTAACGCTTGAGCGTATTGCTGTTGACGAACAAGATTCTGTCCGTGGGAGATAAGCAGAGAGATGTCGTCAGGGTCTTTGGCGAGGAGTGCTTGATAGAGCTTGTCGGACCCAGCGAGGTCGCCCGCCTCGGCGAGCACGTCAGCCAGCATGCTGGTGATGGGCAAATTTTCGGGATGAGCGGCGTGGAGCTTCTGGAGAAGGGGCAGCGCATCGGCATTGTTTTGCGCGATGTACATAGAGCCCGTCTCGTCAGCGAATTGCATTTCAGTCAGCACATATTTCTCAATGTACTTATCCGGAAGGAGCAAAATGCGCTGAGGACAGTCTTTGAGAAATATGTGCTGACTGAAATGCAATTCGCTGACGAGACGGGCT
>Ga0105240_10001834_pt1 | contig 35579 bp, 33 predicted proteins | sample KBSC54metaG_FD_80426 | JGI IMG/M metagenome (GOLD analysis project Ga0105240, IMG submission 80426) | Corn rhizosphere microbial communities from Kellogg Biological Station, Michigan, USA - KBS C5-4 metaG | ecosystem: Host-associated > Plants > Roots > Rhizosphere > Soil | place: Michigan, USA... | reverse complement strand
ACCCGCGCGATGATCTTCTTCAGCCGCTCGTCCGCGCCATCGACCAACACCGATCTGCGGTATTTTGGACACCACACGATGTGGAACTTGCACGAGAACACGACGTTGCGGTTGCTGCGGTATGGCCTGGACATATACACAGTATATGGAAAGCCTGTGCATACTACCAGCCGAAGACCCGAAATTCTAAAGCACACTGACAGCGCTAACTCCATGGCTGAAGCGAGGGGCTTGCGCGCTGAGGATTTCGGTCATCAGGAGTGACAGCGAGAAGATCTCGCTCGACCTTGATGCGATTGTTTCCGCGGAAACGCCCGAGTCTGTATTTTGATCATCTAAAATCAGCTCTGGGCGGATTCCGGACCAGTACCTCTGCACGGTGATTCTGACCGGCTCACCGCGAAGCGCGCCGGGAGGCTCTACGACGCGATGACCGGTCGAAACCAGCAGGCAGATGCACCGGCCGGAGTGCGCTATTCTCGTCACCGCTTCCAGGGTGGCCGCGCAAACTGCACCAGGATGAATGAACCATGGAATCCATTTCTTGCATCGAGGGCGGCTGCACGTGCCGGGCGGTCCGGTACAGGATGACGGGCGCGCCGCTGTTCGTTCACTGCTGTCATTGCCGCTGGTGTCAGCGTGAAACGGGCGCGTCTTTTGCCTTGAACGCGATGATCGAGGCCGATCGTGTGGTGGTGCTGCAAGGTGCGCCGGAAGCCATCAACACCCCCTCGAATAGCGGCAAGGGACAGAAGATCTCTCGCTGTCCCACCTGTCGGGTTGCGGTATGGAGCAACTACGCCGGGGCGGGGGACGCGATCAGGTTCGTCCGAGTGGGGACACTGGACAATCCGGATGCACTGCCACCAGACATCCACATCTTCACGTCATCAAAGCAACCGTGGGTTGTATTGCCGGAAGGCACGCCCGCCGTGCCGGAGTACTACGATCGCAAGATCTACTGGCCGGAGGAGAGTCTGGCCAGGCGCCTCGCACTGCTCGAAAAGTTGAACGCGAAGTAGCGATAAAGCCGAAGATTGGGCCGAGACCCTTTCACCCGCAAATCCACCCAAACCTGACAACCGGGTGGTTCCCCTGGCGATTGATCGGATCACCGGGCTGCAGCGGGACCCAGGCCCTGAATTCTTCAATCGTTCGGGCCATTGGATTGATGCTGACGAGTCTGACTCGCGCAAAGATGGCCGCGGAGTGGAACCGTATGCTGCGCCAGGCATTGTCCCGTTGCGGCGGATGACTCTGTGCCGCGTTCGGGGAGCAAACCGTGAAGTGGACCGGCATGTACCTCGTGGGATTTTTCATCCTTCTGGGTGGGGTTCTGGCTGCGCTGTGGAAATTAGGTATTCTCGCCAGCATCGGCACGACCTGGACCGTAATTGGCGTTGTGATCGCCGTCGGCATTGGGATCATGGTCGCTGTCTCCAATAGCGGCGCCAAGGAAAACATCGAGATTCAACGCAAGTAGTCGGCTCCAATCCGGGATCCTCAATCCGCCCAGCGGGCTCGAATGGAACAGCAACACCGAACCGCCGTTAATGGGAGAGAAATGGCGTCATCAGGGGCAGTCGTGAACCGGGAAAGTACCGTCGTTAGAGATATTGCGGAGAAGGAGCTGCGCGAGTTTCTTGCCAGTACGGAGGCACTGTTATCCGCTATTGGCGACGAAGGTGGCGAGTCCGTCAACGAGTTGCGCGATCGCCTCGCGAAAACCGCCGCGGATGTCAGGAGGAGGTTGGGCAAATCGTTCTTTGAAACGGCTCGCGAGAGGTACTATCAGGTGCGTGATACAGCCGCCTCCGTCAATCGGTTTACGCGCCAGTATCCCTGGTTAGCCGTTGCCATCGGCACCGGCATCGGAGTATTGATCGGGCGCGTCATGAGCCCACCTACTGCACCTGAGTAACGGACCTGCGTTAGTTGACTGCGCCGCACTCTAACTACACCACCTTGGGCCCACCTTAAGACGGAATACGAACCCGGAAACAGCAACCGGTCCCGTCGAGTCCGTCCGTGATGCACACCTCGCCCCCCATCCGGGTCACCGCTTCCTGCACGATGGTCAGCCCCAATCCCGTCCCAGGGGTCTCGTGCCCCGTACCCCGATAGAATCGATCGAACACCCGCACACGCTCGCTCGAGGCAATACCGGGACCGTTGTCGGCGACCGCCAGAGTCAAAGCGTTTCCTTCGAGCTGCAGATCAATCACGATATGACCGCTGTCCTTCCCATAACGGATTGCATTGTCGATCAGGTTCTGCAAGACAGACCGGAACGCCTCCACATCCAACGTCACCAGCAGCCGATCGGGTGCCTCGAGTGACAGCTCGGTACCCCGCCGACTCGCGGCTTGCACAAAGTGTCCGAGCGCCTGCCTCACGATCTGCGCCACATCCACTGCCCCCGATTGCAGCGGCTGCATTTCCAATCGCGTCAACGTCAGGAGTTGGTGTATCAGATGGGATGCACGGCTCATGGCAGCGTCCATCTGCCGCTCGGCCTCGAGGCGCTCGCGCTCACTCGGCGCTTTCGCCAGAACGTGGGCCTGGGCTGCAACGACCGCCAACGGCGTACGCAGCTCATGGGCCGCGCTGGCCACGAAAGTTCGCTCAGCCTCGACCTTGCGGCGCAGCCTCCCCAGGAGTCGATCCAGTTCCACTGCCAGTGGCTTCAGCTCCAGATGTCTCACCTGGACACCGATTGGGCTCAAGTCCTCCGAATCGCGCGCGGCGATGCGATCCGAGAACTGGCGTAACGGGCGCAGCCCGCGCGACGCAGCGAGCCATACCGGCAGGAGCAGACAGGGCAACGCGATAGCCATATTCGAGTAGAGGTCTGCGCCGAGTGCTCTGACGAGCCAGACCGTGTCTTCCAAACGCGTGCGTCCCCACAGGATCATCCAGCGGGGTGTATCGAGTTCCCAAACATCGAACGTCCGCCCATGCACGACTTCTGTGATCTGGACGTTCGGCCTGCTGTGAAGAGTTTGATCCGCTATCTCGGGTGTGGAGTACACCATCCGCCCATCGTGGCGATCCAATATCTGCATCACGACGATGATCGGGGCCGACATGCTCTGTCTCTCCCTGTTATCCAGACGTTCCACCGCCGCCGCGATGGCCCGTATTTCCACCGCATCTCCGGCAGGAGCGAAAGCGGTACGCAGCCGCATGGCGAGCGGCGTCGATGCGAAGTCCCGCCGGTCCTCCGCCCACTGCCGCCTGAGCTGCACGTAGCCGAAGGACACCAGGACGACCCAGACAATCGGAAAACCAGCGAGGAGCGCGAGGACGACCCTGCGCAGCAGCGTCGGATGAAACAATCTGTTCATGGCAGCAACATATAACCAACGCCGCGGATAGTTCGGATGCGTTGCGCCCCGATCTTCCGGCGCAGGTTGGACAGATGCACTTCGATCGCCCCAAAATCAACCGGGTCCCCCAACGGCTCGAGCCGTTCCGACAGGTCACCCTTGGAGATCACCGTTCCGGGTTCGCGACAGAGTTCCAACAGCAGTCTGAATTCCCGAGGAGTGAGATCGAGCACCCGCCCTGCGAGTCGCGCCACGTAGCGGTTGGGCTCGATTTGCAGCTCCCCGACCGTCCAGACTTCGGCAGCCTGTCGCGCTGAGCGGCGGACCACCGCCCGAATACGCGACGCGAGCTCGGTTGTGGCGAAGGGCTTGACCAGAAAATCATCGGCCCCCCCGTCCAGCCCAGCCAGGCGCTCCTCGAGCGCCGAGCGCGCCGTGATGATGATGATCGGTGCGCTCACACCAGAGTGACGCCAGCGCGTCAGCAGATCGAAACCCGCGCCGTCGGGCAGCGAAAGATCGAGCAACACACACTCAACCGTCCTGCTGTCTATCGCATGGAGCGCAGCGTCCGCCCGGCGCACCCATTCGCAGGTGATGTCCTCCGACTTCAGGCCCTGAAGCAGGGCCCGCCCAAGGTCCATATCGTCTTCGACCAGAAGCACGTGCATGTGCGCATCCTATCAGCACCCACCTTGAGATTTGCTCAAGGTCGGCGCAGACCCTCCCCGCGGCGTACTCGCAACCCGATACGACCGTCGACAGACCTTAAGATTCGCCCAAGGTTCGCACAGCCACCATGGCCTCTCCAAAAGGAACTGGAGCGACCTTGATGAAAACGATCCATTCCGCTGCTGCCAGCGGCCTTGCCCTGTTGTTTCTGCTGATGCCCTCCGGACCGGCCGCCGCCGCCGATCTGCTGAATTCGTGTCCGCCGCTGACACCCGCCCCCTCACCCGCCGGTAGTCTCGGTGAGGCGGTCGACACGCTCGCCGCCCTGGAAATGCGGCAGCAGGGACTCCCCGGTATGACGATTGAAATCGCCAGGCGGGGCATTCCGGTGTACGCCCGGGCCTACGGCTATGCAGACCTCGCCTCATGCAGGCCCGCGCGAATCGAGACACCGTACCAGATCGGCTCAGTGACCAAACAATTCACCGCGGCGGCAATCCTCCAGCTACAGCAGGCGGGCCGGTTGAGCATCGACCGTCCCGTCATCACCTACTTGTCCGGTTATGCGCTCGACCCGCGTATTACGCTGAGGATGTTGCTCAATCAAACTTCCGGCCTGGTGGACTACACCACACTCCCGCCGCCTCCCGGATGGCTCAACGGCCTCCCCGAGAACACGATCCTGACAACCATCGTCGCGCAGCCCCTGCAATTCACGCCCGGGTCCGCGTATCAGTACAGCAGTAGCAACTCCTTCATTCTGGGAGCGGTCATCGAGGCTGTGACGTCAGTGTCTTATTGGGATTACCTGGAGAGACATATCCTGCGACGGGCGGGATTGACTCACACCGGCCCTACCCAGTCCCCGCTCGCCGCCAGCCCGTACACCTACACCAACCCCGCCGTCCCCGGCACCACCGGACTTGCCGAAGGGCTCATTCCCGATCCCTCCATCTATTTCTCCGCCGGAGCGCTCTGGTCGACCGTGGCGGACCTTGCGAAGTGGGATGCCGCCCTGCGGGATGGAGCCATTATTTCGCGGCGGATGTTCCATGAGATGGTCACACCGCCTCCCTCGATACTCCCATTTCAAGGCGCACCGGTTCCGGCGCCGTACGCAATGGGGTGGTTGCCCGAATCACCCGGCGCGGTGGTCCCGGTGATCTGGCACAACGGCCAAACGTTGGCTTACACCGCGTTCAACGCTTTGCGACTTGAAAACGGATTGTCGGTGTCGGTACTCACCAACGTCGACATCCAGACCGACATCCCGCTCTATCCATTCACCATCGACTTGATCAACGCGGTCTGCGCCTCACCCGAAGGCCCGCGTGTCTGCGGCGAAGACGAGCCCTGACAGGGGTGGTCACAGCACCGGCGCAACGTCGGTGCTGTCGACCGCTGTAACACGCCGGGCCCCGTCTGCCGGGTCTTAAGCCGGAATTGGGCGACGCCTTTCCCTTACGCGCCTGACTCTGGCCAACTATATCTCCCCACAGCCTGGCGCCTCTGTTACCGAGGCAAGCCTATCCATGGGTCCCATGGTTCTTGCCCTACCAGGCCCGCATTTCTCGCAGGGACACACCGGTTTCCGGTGCCGTGTAAACTCGGATGACTTTGAATTGTCCCAATGAACCGCGTGAACACCAAAAACTCGACCGCACGCTATCGGCCAGGCATCCACGTCCACGTCTATTTCTGGGCAGCGCTTGTGACCGTGAGCGTTGTCCCACCCCTCATTGTTTCTGGTGAGCTCTTCGACGCCGACCACGCGACTGAGGGATTAGGCGCATTCCTGACAATGGTCATCACGTTGCAGGGCCTCCTGTGGCGAGCCCGTCGTCGATGCTCTACAGAGGCGTTAGGGGTATGGGACGGATGGCTCTACGTGACGCGTAGTATGACCATCGGGATCGGCGGGACTTCCTTCCTTGTCGCGGTCCCCTCTACGGCAGTCGCCATCCTGGCGACCGCCGGGTTAGCCTTCCTGGATCTCTTTAAAGATCAACCGACCACCGCACAGCGCCGGTTTCACCGAATGGTGTCATGGTTTGTTCGTCACAGAATGCATCAATAGCGCCTGAGCGATCTAACGTTTGTTGAAAGGGAGTCAACCTCGAACCTAAGGATCGGTCCGCGTCTCGGATAGCCCGCGTTGGACGGTACTACGGCCGGAGGCCGTAAACCGCTACATAAAAATTCTTCGGCACACTCCCTGGCGCCGGCATGTTCTGTTGCCAATATCGTGTTGGACCGGGTGGGTTTTCCTGATCACCGTAGGTGGCAACGAACACTTTTCCGTCAGCCACAGTGGGTGCCACGAACTTGGCGAACAGCCCCACGCTGTCTTTGCCGAACGAGGCATCCAGCGGCTCGCTGCGCCAGATGTCCAACTTGATGTGCTGTGCATCGAAGGCGAGCAGTTGCGCCCGGACGCCGCGCTGTGCGTTGGCATCACCATTGAGTGGCACCAGTGCCCACAGGATCCCGGTGCCAGCTTTGTTACCGTCCGCGGAAATCGACAGCATGCCGCCGGGCATGCCGTTGGGAATCAGATAAAGGCTCTGCGCCGGTGGCGTGACCAGTTTGCCATTCTTGAATGTATAAGAACGCAGGTGGTCATTTTCACCCCACACAAATACGCGGGCAGCGTCCGGTCCCTGCCAGAACACGTGTGAGCCGTGAATGTTGCCGACCACGCCCGGCCCCCCTTGTTGCGCGCCGAGCACCATTTGCACCACGTTCGGATTGGCGCAGTTCATGGCAACCGGTCCAGTGGGCCGTGCGAAATGGCCCATATTCGCGGAATCCACGACGTAGATGTTGCCATCCTTGCCGCCGCCGATGATCAGATGGGTGCCGGGAGCGGTTCCCGGAACGAGCAGCGGCCCCGCCGAGCCGAGATCCAGATCGCAGCGAGCCGCGGCAGTGCAGGTCTTATCGAGCAACACCTGGTTGCAGGGCGTGAAGAAATCTTTGACGACCAGCGTGCCGCCTTCGAGCTTGAGCTTGATGAAGCTATCTCCATAGCTGTGCCCCCCAGTGTCAGCGTCGAACGGGCCGTTACCGGTCATGAGGTAGACATTGCCAGCGTCATCGGCGGCCAGCCCTGAGCCGGCCTGCCAGATGCCGCCGTTGTGGCTGGTCGGAGTAGAGTTCCATACCGCCTTTTGGGTCAGGGTGGCCGCGTCATAGGCGAATAACCATCCGTGCAGCGTGTTATCGGTCTCTCTATTGGTTGCAAACGCAATATAGAGCACGCCATCTTTCAGCAGGAGCGCAGCACGTTGTTTCTGCTGCGTAGTGTCAAGTTTGATCTCACCACCACCCGGTTTCGGCACGCTCCCTGTGATGACCGGCACTGGCTTTATTTTCTCCCGATAGTCTACCGGCGGAAAGCCTGGGCCGGGGAAAGGCGCCTTGGTAAGGTCGATCGCGTGTAATCGGAATTCGGCACCGTTGTTGTTCTTGTTCCAGCTCACGACGTACATCGTCGTGTGCGCATCATCGATGACCGGAGTACTGACGATGCCCCATTCCGGGAAGTTCGTATTCCAACTGTCGAATCCGAAGTTCTCAGGTTGGGGATCCCCGAGCCACTGCGCCCAGATCAGGGCGTCCCGCGATTGCGGCTGGGACGGCTGCTTGTCAGCGTCGTAAACGTAGATGGTGTTGTGCATCGTCGACACAATGAGAGCGTTGAAAGTCCCCTTCCCCGCAACGGTCAGGCCGGACACGTAGAGAGGCTGCGCGACGATCTGCCCATCGGCGAACAGCGTCCAGAGCTTACCGAACTTCTGTTTTACGCTCGCGACGGTGAGCTGTGTCTCCTGCAGATTGGCGCCGCTGCGATGGATATCGTTGTGCTGCGCAACTACGTTTACCTGACACCAGGCGGACGTCGCGGCGAGGACGGCGATGAGCTGACAGAAGGTACGGATCAGGGTGAAACTTTTCATCGCGCGGCTCCCTGTTTGCAACGTCTCGCACCGAGGAATCATAGTCGTCCTACGACGAGGCGCGCTACCTTGTTTCTTCCAATACAGCATAGCGGCCGTTCGTACGCCCGGCGGCCCTCGATAACACTCCCCTCACCCGCCCCTCACACCGCACCCAAAAAAATGTCCGCCAGCTCCCCCGGCTTATCGATCATGATGTCATGTCCGCAGTCCAGGGTATGAGTCCTCCACTGCGCGCTCTGAGAGACCCGATCGTAGGCCGCCTGCATCGGCGGTAAGGCCCCGACCGTTGCCAGCACATACGTCTTCCGGGGTATCCGCTCCAGCGCATCCGACAGCGCCAGACATTCTGAGAAACACGCCCCCGATTGCGGAGTGATTTTCCGGTTTACCCACTCACAGGAGGCCGGATTCACATTGAACTGCTCTGCGGTGATCGGCGCCACCAGACCATCCTGCGCCGGCTTCGCAGCCCCAACTATGTCATCTAGGCACTGCCCATTGGCAGGCAGAAATGCATCGACGTAGACAATAGACCTCACGCGCTCCCAGATCTGCTCGACCGCCCCCGTGATCACCATCCCCCCATACGAGTGCCCGCACAACACAATGTCGTCGAGATCCTTCCACGTGACTTCGTTGACCACATCGAGCACGTGAGTCGTCAGATTGATCCCCGCCCGCGCCAGGTGCGAACGCTCACCGACACCACTCAGCGTCGGCGCGTAAACAGTATGTCCGCGCGCAGTCAACCGACTCACCACATCCCGCCAACACCAGCCCCCATGCCAAGCCCCGTGCACCAGCACAAACGTCGCCGCCTTGTTGTTACCCATTCCGCCGTCTCCTGTTTTACAAGCTTCGCCCAGGTGCTGCACTTTACCGAAATGCCCATCGAGTGCGGCCAGATCTCACGTCCTGACCACCTCGCGGCGTCCGACGCCATCCGCAACGTCACTCGCACACGTCGCAATTCGCGTGAGAATTCACCGTGCCACTAACAGAGCGTCAGGTGTAGTTTTGAAACAAACATCACAACGAAAATCACATGGATAACTGTTGCACCCAACGAAGCCCCAGGACTAGCATCGCCGATGCTCCCACTCAGTAGAAGCACAAAGCGGACCCCGGCCAGGTTAGCCCCCCGGCCGGAGTCCTACCACAGCACCACCTGTAACGAGGTCGCACCATGGATTCACAACACCGCGAGAATTCTACCCCCTCGCGCACCAAACCAGCGCGCAAATCACGTCCCCGTCCCACACCAATTAAGCGTAGGGATCCGTTAGTCACTTCCCTCACAGCAATCGCCTGCAAACTAGCCCACATCCGCGCCACAGCAGTCACCGTGCAGTTAGCACTACGCGCGCAAAACGCCGACCAGGACGTCGACATCGCCATGTGCATGAGCGCCGGCGTCTGCGACGCGTTAAACGACCAGTTCACCCAAATCAGGACCCTCATTGCATCACTCCGTTGAAGGCCCTTCTGCTTTGCGGGATTTCCTCCACTGCGTTTCGGTCACGTTTCGGTCACATATCGTGCCGGCGTGCAAAACTGCCGAAATTCGTTAGCTCTTAGGAGACTGGTACTGTGCATCAACAGAACCGGACAGACATGACGCCCGTCGAGAACATTGCCCGATCGATTCTAGTCTTGCGCGGGCAGAAGGTGCTTCTTGACGCGGAGCTCGCCGCGCTTTACGGGGTAACTACGCGACGTCTCAATGAGCAGGTACGTCGCAACCGCAGCCGATTTCCGCCAGATTTTCTCTTCGAGCTTACGACCGAAGAGTTTGCGAACTTGAAGTCGCATTTCGCGACATCAAGTTGGGGCGGTCGGCGTAAGCTTCCATTGGCTTTTACGGAACACGGCTCCATCCAGGCAGCCACCATCTTGAATAGTCCCCGAGCTGTCGAGATGAGCGTTTATATCGTGCGTGCTTTTGTGAAGTTACGCGAGCTACTCATCTCGAACAAGGACTTGGCACAAAAGCTTGCTCGGCTCGAGCGCTCTCTCCTCACTCTGGATCTGAAAACCCAGCTCCAGTTCGAGGAGGTCTACGAAGCCATCCGCGCACTGATGGAACGGCCCGAGCCAAAGCGGCGTCCTATCGGTTTCACCGCTGACCTTGGAAAGGAATAATGACGCCATCTCTCCTGCCTACCTCTACATCCGCGTAATGCTCGTCGCGTCACTCGGTGTGGTACGCACCCATGTCACCGCAACGACACTGCCGCCTCCGCCCGCGCCGCCCGCGCGCTAATCCTCCAACACGCCGCACTGAACCGAACTTCGGTCCCATGCACGTAGGGCTCAAACCCCGCGCGCACCCTCTCGATAATCCGCCCGCGAGTCGCCTCATCCGCCTCGTGCAAAACCCGGCCGAGCGGACCGAGCTGCGTGAAGTATCGCACCAACTCCTTCTCAGGAAACGCACACGGCACATCAAGGGGCCGTAGATCGATGTCAGCCCAACCCCCCTCTTCCAGAATGCGCGTAACCCGCCCACTGTCCGCGAACGCGAACTGCCCCGGCGCATCCGGCTCCCGGGGCGGAATATTGGGCAGCAGCGGAGCAGCCGCGCGCTCAGCGGTTGTCATGAAAGGATTCTCCGCAGGCCCCCGCCACGCGAGCAAACACAACTCCGCATCATCCGTAGCTGCACGTCTCAGGTTCGCAAAGGCACCCACGGCGTTCTCGAAAAACATGACACCAAAGCGCGAAATGATCCTATCGAAGCTCGCAGGCTCGAATGGCTCAGTCTGCGCGTCAGCGCAGATAAAGCTCGCCGTCGAGCCCTCGTGGGCCGCGCGAGCCCGGGCGACGCCGATCATCGGCTCCGAAATGTCAACGCCAACAACTTCACCGCTCGCTCCAAGCAACCGTGCAACAGCGAGTGTCGTGGCCCCCGTACCGCAGCCCACGTCGAGTACACGACGTGCGGATTTCGCGGCGACAGCTTGGACCAGCAGATCCTCGAACGGCCTGAGAACCTCATCGAGCAGCGGCTGCACCTCGATCCAGGCGCGTGCGGCGCTGCCGTTCCATAACGTGGCTTGCTCCTCGTTGGTCGACGTAGAGACCTTCATACGCAACTCCATAGACTTGCCTTCAGAGCCCATGAGCGACACTCTGCCACCTCAAGTCGACTTGAGGTCAAGAGTATGAGAGAGCTGGACATAGGCCAGGTATCCCGACGCGCCGGCTTACCGGTCTCAACCCTACGCTTTTATGAGGAGAAAGGCCTGATCACCCCGGTCGGCAGGCGCGGCCTACGCCGGCAGTTCCATGCCGACGTACTCGAACGACTGGCATTCATTGCACTAGGCCGCACGGCCGGCTTCACGCTCGATGAAATCGCGCTGATGTTCGCCCCGGACGGCCGCCCCCGCATCGACCGCCAGAAGCTCACGACCAAGGCCGACGAGCTGGACAGAAAGATCCTCGAGCTCACCGCCATGCGCGACGGCCTACGGCACGCCGCCGCCTGCCCCGCACGATCCCACATGGAATGTCCCAACTTTCGCCGCATGCTGAGAGCCGCCGCCTCCGGCGCGACGGGCGCGCGAACGACTGCGCCATCGCGTCGCCTTCCCACACCACCCGCAATCCACAATACAAGGCGCACGAGATCCCGGTGAGGAGCGCGAGTTGATGCTAATCATCGAGTGCGACAACTGAGAAACAGGACGTTTCGAACCACCAGGGAGTTGCGCAGCAAGGTGGAGCGCGAGCGCCCGTGAGAGTTATAATACGCTCATGCCGCTCTCGTTCACGCGCACTCTGAAGTTGAAAGTCCGACCTGAAGCGTACGGATGGTTGGGTGCGGCCGCAATCGAAGTGAACCAGGTCTTCAATTTCGCGAACGAGGCATCATGGCTGGCGGCCACACGTACGGATCTGAAGCGCAGATGGCTCTCGGGTTTTGACCTATGTGATTTGACGTCCGGTGCCGCACGGTACTTCGAACGTATTGGTGCGGACACGATTCAGCGTATCTGTGTTGAGTATGCCCAGAAGCGAGTTGCGGCGAAGCGGCGTCCCACGTCGCGCCGTGGGCGCTTCGTGGGATTTCCTCCGCTACGCTACGCTGCGCTTCGGTCGAAAATTGCACTGGCGCGTCAGCCGAGGCGCACGACGCTCGCTCGGATGGATACCGTTCAGTGTGACGCGAAACGAGAGGCGAAAGGAGGTGTCTTTCGGTAGCTGTAGTTAAAGATGAGGGTAGGCCCCTCGAAGCCGGCAGGCAGATGCAGCCAGGCCTTCTCCACCATGCTTCGTCGCAGTGAGCTGGTCGCGTTGGAGGTCGCGGATTTCAAACCCACACCCGACGCACAGGACGGCACGATCCGCGTCCGCAGCAGCAAGGCCGACCAGGCCGGCCACGGAGCCGAGCGTTATGTCAGCCTCGAAGCCCGTCGTCACCTCGAAGCCTGGCTCGATGCCGCAGGTCTCCACGAGGGCCCGGTGTTTGTCCGATTGAACCGCAACGCCCAGCCCTTGCCGAAGGCCCTGCACCCCAACCAGGTCGCCCTCATCGTCAAGGATCTCGCCCACCGCGCCGGCTATCGCAAGCGCGAGATCAACACTATCGCCGCCCACTCCACCCGAATCGGCGCCACCCATGCCCTCGCCGAAGCCGGCACTGACGTACTCCAGGTCCAACAGGACGGGGGTTGGAAGTCTCCGCAAATGCCAGCGACCTATCTGCGCGGGCAGCGTGCCCGGTCGGGGGGCATGGCGCAGTGGTTTCGGGGGCGCTCCAGCCGGAGTGCGGCGAAGTAATTCGCACAGATCCACTCACCGGCAGGGCAGGACTGCCGCGAGTTGGACTTCTTCAGCCTCTGCGAGCGCGAGCTGCCCGGACTTTCCCCGGGGCGGCGTTTTGTACGGCTCGTGTGGGACCTGGCGATGGATGAGGCCGATTCAGGGGCCGAGAAAAAAGGCTGATAAGAAGCTTCAACAGGCGGGCCGCCTGTGTCGTATCCCGCTCCGGATTCCGCATCGCCAGTGTTTTGGAAGCATCCATGATCGCGATGAGCAGGCAGGCGGCGGCCTACGGGGTGTGGCGGCGGAGAAATCCAAGACGTCAGTGAACGCAAGCTTTGGGGGATAATCGGTTCAAAATCAAAATAATAACGTTATTATTGCACAATAACTTTTATTGAGTTATCGTGCATGCGCTATGTTAAAAAATTCGCCTAGCCCTTCCACCCGGGATGTGGATCTGCTGCGCTACTTGCACGAAACACTCGGCCTCGATCCCAAAACCAGTCAATGGGTCAGCAACGAAAAAGCCCCTTACTACTTGCAGGATACATTCGAGTTCCGGGAGCTCATGCTTCTGAATCAGCGCATGCTGCTCGCCATCGACCGGCGAACGAAAAGCCCTCCGGCATCCGGCATCCGAGAACAGATGGACATGCTGCAGAGAATCGCAGGCATGCCGGTCGCGTACGTTGCAAAGACCCTGGCATCGTACGAGCGCAAGCGGCTCATTCAACAGAAAGTCCCGTTTATCGTTCCAGGCAACCAACTCTACCTCCCGTGGGTAGGAATCGATCTGCGGGAGTACTTCCGGCAGCGAAGTAAGACTCCGGATTCCGCGTTCAATCCAAGTACTCAGGCATTGCTGATTACCGCGCTTCTACGAATACCGTGGGACCCCATCTGGCATCCTGCGCAAGCCGCCACAACACTGGGCTACACAGCCATGACCATTTCGCGCGCATTGAGAGAGCTCACGGAAGCGGGTATCGGCGAAATCCGCCGTGAGGGCCGCACGCAATCCCTCTACCTTGGCGACCAGCCCGGTGACATCTGGGGTAGGGCCAAAACCTTGCTCCGCAGTCCTGTGAAACGCACTGAATGGGCGATACCGGTCGCGGCACTCAACCCGTCGCACGCGCCCATGGCAGGCATGAGTGCCTTGGCTCAGCAGACGATGGTGGCGGATCCCAAGTGGCCTGTCCGTGCCGTCAGTACTCGGCAGTGGCTCTCCGCTACACGAGCAGGACTTGGGCGGCTACCGGAGCCGACAGCCGGCGCCTATCAATGGCAGATATGGACTTACGACCCCAACCTTGGCGCCGCTCGCGAGATCGTCGACCCCTTGTCACTGACGCTCAGCTTGCAGGGAGAGAATGACGAGCGCATTCAATCCGGGCTGGCGGAATTGGAGGAGCAACATCCGTGGTAAGAGGCATCGATGTATTTCGGGAGCACTTTGCGAAACACGCCGATCAATTCGTGTTGATTGGCGGCACGGCCGCGACGCTCGCTATGGAAGCCGCGGGCCTCGAGTTCCGGGCTACCAAGGATCTGGACATTGTGCTGCACATCGAGGCACTCGATCCCGCCTTCGGCGAAGCGTTCTGGAGCTTCGTCGAGCGTGGTGGTGACGAAATCCGCCAAGCAAGCGATACCGGAAAACCGATTCTCTATCGCTTTCAGAAACCCGCAGATGTCCGCCATCCCGCCATGTTGGAACTATTCTGCCGGTCACCAGATGGCATCCGGCTCGCCGAAGGCAGCCATCTGACGCCCATTCCGATTGACGAGGTGATCGCGAGTCTGTCCGCCATCGTACTCGACGACGCTTACTACGCTTTCATCATCGAAGGCCGCATCACCATCGACCAACTTTCCTGGATCGGCGCGGAACAACTGATCCCGCTCAAAGCGCGCGCCTGGAATGACCTGACCGCCCGTAAAGCCAACGGCGAAAGTATCGACACGAAGGACATCCGCAAGCATGCGAACGACGCAGTACGGCTGTCACAACTGCTTGTGCCCGACTCACGCATTGCGTTGGCAGAAAAACTCGCCGCCGACCTGAGTCTATTCTTGGACGGGGTTGCCGCCGACGGCACCTACGACCCCAAGTCGATCCAGATTCCAGGCACTCTCGCGCAGATTCTCGCTCGCATCGCGCGGACCTACGGCTTGCAAAGATCTGAGGCCTGAGCACGGGTATGTCGCGTAGCTCCCTCACGTGCCCGCGGCCGTCGCTCGTTCCTGATCTACCAGATCCTCTCGACGCCGAAGAGCTTCGAATTTGGGATCATTCGTCGCCACCGGGATGCGCTCCTTGTCGCCTTGCACCGCCAACATCCGGTCGAACGGATCCCCACGCTTCCGCAGCCAGGAACCGGCCCGCTCGGTATGCCCGAAGCTGATTGGCAGCAGTTCGAATCCCTGATTCCTGCAATAAGACTCCACCGAACCGGGAATATTTCACGTGAGCTTGCCGAGCCGGACCTTGGTTGTGATTTCCCACGCACTGGCAGATCTCACGAACACACAGGTCTCTTCGTTTTCAATGAGACGTCTGACTTTCCTGCTGAGTCTCTTATCCCCGAGAACGCACCCCTTCAGCGATCATCAATCGATGCAGGGCCAGCGCCCGGTCAGTAGCCGCTTCTATTTTTAGCAAGCGCCTCCAGCTTCGCCAAGAGCTGCGTGCCGTTGATCAGTTCAATGCGCGGCCCGAGTTGCTCCGCGATCAGCGGATCCTGGCGCAGCCTCGGCGCGAAATCAGACGTAGTTGTGAGAAAGCCCTTGGATGCGCGGTCCATGACGACAACCCCGAAGAGTGCGCGCACGTCGTTGGCAGTAACAAGACGCCCAGGTTTGTAGGCCTTGACCTGATCAATGACCCGGATTGTACCCAGCCCATGTTTGATAGCGATGACGTCCCGTCCACGGTCGCCGCTTCGGGGCGTCAAGATGACCTGGTCGAATCCAGCGCGCTCGTAAGCACCGGCAATGAGCTCCTCCCATTGTCGCGGCGTAAGCTGGAAGGCGACTTCGCGATCCTTCTGCAAGGCACGTACGATATCGAACCACGGCAATGTGACAGCCTGGATGATCTGACCATCATCGGTGCGTGCGCCGAACTCGACAACGCTCAGCAATGTCAGGCTGGTGCCGAGCAAATCAGTGGTGCGTGAGGCGTCGTTCTCTGGATTGGGCTCAGCGCCGGGTGCCGATTTGGACTGTCGGGCCAGCCTAAAGCGCCAGGCCGTAAATCCCTCGGCGCCTTTTTCATGCCAGAAGTCATCTACGCCGTACAGCCCGTCGTAACGGTACCCCTGTGCCGGTGCGTAGGGAGAACCGTGAGTCGCCCCTCGCACGACTCTGATGGGCAGGCCTTGCTGCTTACTTATCGCAAGCGCCTTGTTTTGGCGGGTCAGTAGTTGGTCGGCCACCTGCCTGCGTGAAATGGGGTCCTGGGCACCGTGCCCCGTATAGACAATCACATCACCAAAGTCGCAGTCATCGGGGTAGCCACCGGCGAGCACCAGGGAATCGGCGCCTTCACTCTCCGAGCCAGAAATGCCGGCTTGTCCCGGCCGATGGACACCCGAATCACTCAGCGCGGCCCGGTTAAGAAATACCGTGCCGACCGAAATACCGGGAATGTGTCCAAAAACGCGGTTTGACATCTCACCCTCCCCGAGGCGGCCGCAATGTTGAAACGCGCCTAACGCTTTCCACCCTCTCCGCAGTATACGTGTCGATGCGAAGGAATGATTGCTGCCCCAAAACCATCAATCCTCGCTGAACGAGGCGACAGCGTTGCCGAGAACGATTGAGAGCGCTCCCGTGCCGGCAGTCCCCGTGAGGCCTGGCTGACTCTCATGTTGGGACATAGGTCGGTCCTGCATTGTTTCGAGCGAATGGCCGCCGCACGAAGTCAGCCCCAAAACGGCGCGCAAACCAATGCCGCGACCACCAGGGCTCCCAGCCAAGCAGCGGCGCGGTGCGGCCACTCCCGCCAATCCATTAAATGAGCGACGCGGAAGCTCAAAGAGCCCAACGAAAACGCCATGAACGTTGTCAAAAAATATTTCATCCGAATCGCACCGTCCTCACTTGAATCGCCCGCGCATTCTATAAATGGCCGCTCGAGATTCCAATGACAGCACAATGATCCGTGAACTGCGAAGCAAAATCTTCCCAAGATAACTTAATGATGTAATTCCGCAACAGATCGAATTCGCCCCGCGGTGCAAACGCCATTATTCAAACCGCGTCGATAACCAACATGCTCTGTGGACCCACCCTCATTCGCTCCACCAACTCATTCAACTTCCGCATCAGCATTCACCTCGTCCTCAATAGCCTCCTCTGTAACATTGTCGGCGGACAGGGAAAGAAGGGCTGTCGCTTTTTCCTCCGGCAGGGCGTCCACGTCTTTCAATGCTCGAGTCATGACGCGCGTACGTGTGCCGAGCTTGTCAATGGTATTGACGGCCCGATTGAGTTGAGTGCGCAGTGTATCGACGACACTGCCGTGTTTGGCAAACTCCGTCCTGACGGCACCCAGCACCTGCCAGACCTCCGCCGAACGCTTTTGGATGGCGAGTGATCTGAAGCCCATTTGAAACGCATTGAGCATGGCAGCCAACGTCGTCGGTCCCGCAAGTATGACGTGCGAGTCGCGTTGTAGAGCGTCAAAGAGCCCAGGCCGTCGCAACAACTCGGCGTACAAGCTTTCGGTTGGCAGAAATAGAATGGCAAACTCGGTCGTCCGGGGGGAGTCAATGTATTTTTCGCGAATGGACTTCGCGAAGCCCTTGACCCGCGATTCCAAGGCCGCGGCCGCCTCCTCGACAGCCTCGGGGTCACTCGCTTCAGCCGCTGCAACCAGGCGTGTGTAATCCTCCTGCGGGAACTTGGCATCGATCGGGATCAGGCACTCCTGCTCCTCCGCGCGGCCGGGCATGCGGATGGCATATTCCACCCGCTCCTGGCTGCCTTCCCGGATCTGTGCGTTTTGGATGTACTGATCCGGCGTGAGAAATTGCTCGAGCAGGTTGCCGAGCTGAACCTCGCCCCATGTACCCCGCACCTTCACGTTGGAGAGCACCTTCTTCAAGTCACCGACCCCGGCAGCAAGCGACTGCATTTCGCCCAACCCCTTATGAACACTCTCCAACTGCTGGCTGACGATACGAAACGACTCGGTAATACGCGACTCCAACGTGGACTGAAGCTTTTCGTCGACAGTCTTCCGCATATCGTCGAGTTTCTGCGAATTCTCATGTCTCAATGTATCGAGCCTGGTTTCAACAGCCTGCTTCAGCGCATCTTGCGCCTTGCTTTGCTGTTCAACGAGTGAGTGGACTTTCTGGTCGAGGACGTCCAGGCGCTCCTTTTGCTGTTGGCTGATGAGCTGAAGTGTCTCGCTGACAGTCGAGCTGATGGCTTGCAGGCCGGTATTGAGTTCGGCGCGCAGCCCTTGTCCATGGCTGGCCATACTCTGAACCAGCTCAGCGAGGCGCGTCTGCAATGTGCCGGTGACCGACTCCTGCAGTCGTTTGGTGGCGGTACCCAGTTCTTCTCGCAAGTCGCGGGAAGCGCTCGACGAGCGCTCACCGAACGCGTCGAGTCGGGCCTCGATCTGGGTACGCAAGGCGCTTTGGGCGTTGCTCGCCGCTGTGCCCATTCGAAGTTGCTCCTCATCGATGCGTTGCGCAATCGCCAGGCTACGCTCTTCGGTCGAGCGGAGGCCTTCCGTAATCGTTCGATCGAGTGCACGCATCTGCTCTTGCAATGGCTCTCCGAGGGCTCTGAATGCTTCCATCACCGAGGTCTGAAATCCCCGGATGTTTTCCGCGACCTCCTGGCGAAGGGCACGGCCTTGGTCAGCAAACTCACCCCGCATTCGGTCTGATTCGATTCGAGTCGCCTGACTGGTGTGCTCTCGAATCTCTGCCACCTGGTCGGCGGGAATTTTCAGGGGACGCCGGAAAGTCAGGATCGCAAAGAGGGCCGTTACAAAGGAAAGAATGAGTGTAGCAATGCCGATCATCAGCACAGGGGTCATATATTCATTCCATTAAACAGGGTGGACGTCTCGGCCACTGTTGGACGGTGATAGAAGGACTGAGTCACACAATTTCAGTAGATCTTATTATCAGCAGTACCGTCTATTGAGCCTGGAAAGTGCGGAGCCGAAATAGCGCGGCAGGGGTTCACCGTCAATAGCAACTTTGCAAAACATTTCTGACACTGCCGGCGGACATGTCGCATTGGGCTGGCCGCTCACGGCCCAAAGACGGTATTCTCAATTGATGACGTCCTGGGCCCTCCAGCGACTGCCTTACAACTACGCCAACGCTCACCGTAAGAATCGGCGGGGCCGACTACACAAGAAACATGACGCTCAAGCACGAAGCTTCCGCTCCCTCATCGACAGACACTACCGCATCGAGTATCTCACCGGTCACGACCGCAACGCCGTCCGCGAAAGTCGTTTCGCCGGGTGGCACTCCACCCATCCGCCTCGCATACGTGGAGATCTGCAACTTCCGGCGCCTGGCCAAGACCCGCATTGAGCTCGACGAAACAACCACTGTTCTGGTCGGAGCCAATAATAGTGGCAAAACATCCATTCTAACAGTGCTGCGAAACTTCCTGAGCGAGTCACCGGGCTTCCGATCCTTCGACATCAGCCTGTCCCAGTGGGCGAAGTTGCGCCAGTTGAGTCTACTGTGGGAGGCGCTGGCGGAGAACCCGACAACCGACTTCAAAGACGCCGAGCAATGGGAAGACCAATACCAGCAGCTCCTGGCTTGCATGCCCTTCATCGACCTCTGGTTCGATGCGCAAGAAGGCGGCTACAACTATGTGGCGCCCTTCATCAGCTCGCTGAAATGGTCGGGAGGACCGGTCGGCGTGCGAGTTCGGCTCGAACCCGTGGCCGATGCAGTCGAACTGCGTCGACCCTCTCGACCGACCCTTTGAGTTTGCTTACGTGACACTCTCTGGAGGCTGGTCCACAGTGTCGAGCACCTACGACTCGCTGGGCCGGCTCAGCTCGCAAACCTTGCCTTTCATCTCGACCTCGACGCCCTATACCCAGACGTACTACCATGATCTGATCAATCGCACGACGCTGATCACCCAACCCGCCAGCGCCGCAAACAACACCGTAATCCCGCTGAAGGCGTTTCAATATTCAGGTCGCACGACGACGGTCACAGACGCCAACGGCAACAATCGATTCCTCGTAACGGACGTCAACGGGTGGCTCCGCGAGACGAAGGATGCGACCAACTACGCGATCAATCTCGGCTATGACGCAGCCGGCAGCAAGACAAGCGTAACCGATAGCCTGGGAAATACGTTGTGGAGCGGCACTTACCAGTATGGCCTGCAGGCCTTCAATGTCACGGCCCACGACGCCGATCTGGGCAACTGGAGCTACGGCTTCGATGCCCTCGGGGAAATGACGAGCTGGCAGGATGCGAAACAGCACCCGTTCTCGATGAGCTACGACGTGCTGTCGCGCCCCCTGACCCGAACCGAGCCGGATCTGTTTACCCAATGGACTTGGGGATCCAGTGCCGCGGGGCACGAGATCGGCCAGCTTCACAGTGTCTGTACCGGCACCGGCACGAATCCGACTCAATGCAACGGCTCCGGGTATGCGGAGAGCGAGACCTACGATGGATTCGGGCGCTCCGCGACGCGCTCCATTCAGATTCCCGGGGATACGAGCTCTCCCTACACGTACACGTGGGGCTACAGTCCGACCACGGGCTTGCTGACCTCATTAACGTACCCGGCGACGTCGGCCGGAAATCCCCTGCAAGTCCAATATGCGTACGTGAACGGCTTTCTGCAATCCGTTACGGACGTCTCGGACCCGACCCACATCACGCTGTGGACAGCAAATTCCGTCGATGCGCACGGTAACTACGTGCAAGAGACCCTCGGCAACGGGGTTGTGGTCAATCACAGTTTCGACGCGGTAACCAACGTACTCAATAGCGTCACCGCGGGCCCGAGCGGCGGCACGCTCCTGCAGAATAACTCCTACCTCTTCGATAACGCCGGCAATCTCACGCAGCGCCAGGATAACGTTGCCGGTGTGACCGAGAATGCCTATTACGATTCTCTCAATCGCCTCAGTCATACGGTGGGAGATACAAACACGCAATTGACATACGACACGATGGGGCGCCTGGCGAGCTGGGCTGTCTATGGCGCGGCCGCGAACACTGTCAATTACGTTACGCAGCAGGCAGGATGCTCGTACTACGCGAATTCACAGCCGCACGCCCAACGCTCGAGCACCCAAGGAAGTCCGCAAAGCTACTGTTACGACGCCAATGGAAATCTGACGAGCGTCAGTTATCAGGGTGCCCTCGAGCAGTCACAGAGTTGGACCAGCTTCAACCAGCCACTCTCGATGACTCAGGGCAGCAGCTCGAGCCAATTCCTTTACGACCACAACCACAAGCGTTGGCAACAGCTCGCCAGCTTCAGTGGCACGTCAGAAACCATCACGTATATCGGCAGCGCTCTCGAGAAGGTCGCCATTTCGAGTAGCACGGCCTACCGTCACTATATTCCGGCCGGTAATACGTTCGTCGAATACGTCCGCAGTAACACGGCGCCGACCACGATCTATTACGCGACCAGAGATCATATCGGCAGCACCGCACTCATCACTAACAGCGCCGGATCGCCGGTGGTCACCGAGAAGTACGCGGCGATGGGCTGGAGCGAGAACAGCTCCACGGATCAGGCGACTATCAGAGGCATGGGAACGGTTGATCGGCAAATGACGCCGCGAGGCAGAGCTGCACTGCTGTCATACACGGGAGAGTTGATCGACAACATCGAGCAGCACGGCCAGTCCGCCAATTGGTATATCTCCAGCTATTTGGATCCAGATCGGATCCCGCCCACGTGCGAGGTTGCAATCTTCAATTTTGGCCTCACGTTTGCCGATACGTTCCAAGCATTGGCACAAAGTAGTTTTCCGCGACAACTGGTGGCGCCCTATTTGGAGGCCCATCACCGTGGAGGGTGGTTTTCACCCGCATGGAACACAGAGGATCTACTCACGCTGGTCGCACTCCAGGGTGGTATCAGCAGCAAGGCGAGTGACTCCAGCGATACACGAGGGCAGGGAACCGTGGATTTGATTACGTTCTTTCAGGATATTTGCGCCGCGTGCGACCCCGGATCCCTGGCGCATGCCCGGATGGCGATGCTGTCCGGCAATACCCATATCCTTTTTGATGGAACCTACCGGATGGCGCCGGATTCTACTGGGAGGCAGGTTTTGGCCTTCAATGTGGCCAATTCGCTGGCAGAGCCGCCAGATTCGCGCTATGTACGGCATTTGCGGGATATCCGCTTTCCCGGTACTGTGGGATCGATACGGTTCCCACTGCAGCACACGGCGGCTGCCAGCTAGACCGTAATGGAGACACTCGTGGCGCAACCCATTGATTTTAAAAAGCTCGGCGGACCTGTGTTCGTCGGTCGAGCCAATGGCGCGCAAGCACGTCAGAAGCTGAAAATCGACCGACTGGACCAGCAGGACGATCCCGTTCACGTGCTGATCCCTGCGGACGCCTATGCTGTAAACAGCTCTTTTTTCCTTGGCCTGTTCGGCCCCAGCCTCGCTCGATTCAATTCTGGGGAGCGCTTCTTCGCCCACTACCAGTTCGAGGGGCCGGATCACATTGTCGATGCTCTCCATCTGGTCGTTGAACGCGCGCTGGCCAGTCGCGGTAAGCTGGCTCTGACAGCATAACCCGCACCGCAATGGCCAATCCGATCGGGACTCCCAATCCCGCTTGGTGGGATTACGTCAAACTCAATTTCGGGTTCCTGGGGTTTCTGATCTCCGTGGCCTTGGCTGTGGTCAAAGGCTACGAGATCGTCAACGCTCGCCGCGATCGCTCCCGAGACCAACAAGCCAAAGTCAACGACTCTTGGTTCAAAACCATTGTGCTCGACGGCGCCATTCCGGACATCCGTCAATTCCTGCAAGCCCAGAGAGCTGTCTTGAAACAAGCCATGAACGCGCGCCCGGGCAGCGTACGCCCGTTCATGGCCGCGTGGACGCGCTACCAACCAGAATCGGAAGAGCTGATGCTACGGCTGATCCCGGTGGAGGAACTCTCGACCGTCGCCTACGCCCGGATAGAACGCGAGTTCGAGCAACTCGCCGATGTTATTTCTCCGTTCTGCTCGTATGCCGACGATCCAAGTCACACCCCCCAATCGATCGACAAACAATGGGCAACGGTTCAACAACAAATGGACCGGTGCTTTCGGCAGTCACTCTCTGTGTTGCGAGCAGTGCACCTGCACCTGTCTCACGGCCGAGATCCCGACACTGAGTTGGGAACCGCTGATTCGAGGTAGCGCGCCATAGATCGAACCCGCTGGAGGAAGTCTCTATGCCGAGAGCGTCGGGCACTTGCGGCGCCAGGTCACCCAACTCGAGGCCGACATTGCGTCGCTCGGTGGAGCGACCCCGCTGCAGGTTATAGGCACAGTCGAGTAAGTTGGCTTGCCGCATACCGGTTTAACTGCGGGTCGCTGCGTGTACACCGGAGCTGGGTCCATGGTGTCCCCCGCCGCGAATTCGTCTGTGGTGTCGAGCCAGTCAACCCGCACGTCCTTTCGAGTGACAACGCCATCGAGGCTCGCCGCCCTGTGAATCGTTGCGCGAGAATCAGCGTTTGCCCTCATGCCCCCGCCGTCTAGTTTCACTCCTAAGCACTCTCGGCCTTGGGAAGGATACAGCGCCTGCCGAGAAAGCAGCCAGTGCCGAACGGTAGTCCACCCGCCCGGTCCGCCAATTGCTGTTGGCTAACCTTCAAATCGCGACGAGCGCCGGCGATCACACGGGCTACGACCCGCTCCCACCGTCGGCGCTCGCGAGTCAGCATCGGCGATGCGTTGCCCGCTTTGCCGCCCATGCCAACCCTCATTGTTCACCCGGCCAACGTTGGCCCATGAGGTGTTCCGGAGTGCTGATAGCGCGCGCGGTCGCTTGCAGCCGCCGTGCCCCTATTGCAATGGCGATGCCCCCGATCGGGCTTTCCATAGAATAGTGTTGCCCCGCTTCAATGAGGGACCCCCATACCGCCCGACAACCCGGCACGTCCGCCAGAATCTAACAGCACATTCAATCCACCCGAGACGATCAGCAATACGGTGTCGTGGCTAACCGGTGGTGCGAGAATCTTCCCACCCGCTACGAAATGTAGGCAGTTGACGTGGCTGTCCCCACTCCCATCCGCGAGTGGTACAGAGCCCACCCCGAGCGCGCGAAAGTCACTCTCCAACTCGTCTGTCGCGCCTCGCGTAAAATGGATTATGCGCAATTAAGCTGTAGCAGCCATTTAGAAATGTCGGGTTCTGCCGATGTTCCGTAATTCGTGGACTGGCTTGGTCCTGACTGGCCCGTATTTGTCGACTGTCGTGTAATCCCTGAGTGTTGTAAACAGTTGATCAACAATATCAAACAGCTCGCGACGGGGCCCAAGGGGCTCGGCAATCTGGTTTGCAAGGTTAGTCTCCGAACTCGGAACATTTTCGGGCCAGTCTACAAATATGGAACACGATCGCGCGTGTAAACTACTATTTTGCAACTGCCTGCTCTGTCGCCAGTCTACGAATTAAGGAACACTGACAGCGGACGCGCGGGCTCTGTCTGCGTTTTACCCTAGCCGTGCTGCTCCTGACTCATCCGTCATTCGAACTAGATACAACTTCATTCGCAAGTCCTCAATGGCGTTGGAGCCGGGCTGCCCCTGTATTCAGGCAACGGGGCTTTATTGTCCGGGCTGAATCGGTTTATGCATTGAAAACTCGGTGTCAGCACAGGCGGTCGCCCGTGACTAACCCCCCCTTCCCCCGTCCCCCCTCCCTCGCCAACTCAATAAACTTCAAAACCCCCGCCGCCCCCTCCCGCACCCGATAAGCCACCCCCATCTCCGCCCGCACCGGCTTCCCCCGCAGCGGAATATAAGCAATCGCCCCAGGCTGCAACCCCCGCATACTCCGCGGCACCACCGAAACCCCCAGCGACGCCGCCACCAGGTTGATGGTCGCCGACAACTGCGGCGCATACTGTTCCACCCGCGGTGCAAACCCCGCCTTCTCACACGCCTTCACCACAGCGTCAGCAAGCCCAGGACGCACCGCGCGCGGGTACAAAATGAAAGCCTCCCCCGCCAGGTCCCGAAGCTCAATACTCTTACGCCGCGCCAGCGCATGCCCGCTCGGCACCGCCGCGACCATGTCCTCTTGTTGGAGAAGTTCGAGAGTAAGCCCCTCCTCCGTCCGCAGCGGCGGCCGCACGAATGCAACATCGATGCGCCCCTCCCGCAAAGCAACCGCCAGCTCAGTTGACTGGCGCTCCTCCAGGGAAACCTCGATCTCCGGAAACGCCGACCGGAACCGCCGAAAGGTCGTCGTCACCAGCGGGTTGAATGACGCCGACTCCGTAAACCCCACCCGCACCTGCCCAACTGCGCTGCGTGCTGCCCGCTTCGCTACAAGAACAGCATTACGCACGTCCCCCAAAATCCGCGTAGCCTCGGCCGCAAACGCTCGCCCCGCCTGAGTCAGGCAAATCCGGTACGCCGACCGGTCAATCAAGGTCACCCCCAGCTCGGCCTCCAACGCCTTGATCTGTTGGGTCAACGGCGGCTGCGCAATGTTCAGCCGACGCGCCGCGCGCGTGAAGTTCAACTCCTCCGCAACGGCCAGAAAGTAGCGCAAATGACGTAATTCCATCTCAATACTTTTCGCATATGGAGATGCGATTATCAATGTATTTTCATCCTATCCTGGCACCCCATTAACATCGCCTCCATGACAAATCCCTCCGCCTCGCCAGGCGCACGTCTGCGCACAGCCCTCGCCGCCGAGCGCCCTCTCCAGATCGTGGGCGCAATCACCGCCTACGCGGCACGCATGGCCGAGGCAACCGGGTTTCGGGCCCTCTACCTCTCTGGAGGTGGCGTTGCAGCCAACTCCCTGGGCATGCCAGACCTCGGTATCTCAACAATGGACGATGTGCTCGTCGACATCCGCCGCATCACCGAGGCCAGCACCCTGCCCTTGCTGGTGGATGCCGATACCGGCTGGGGTGGCGCATTCAACATCGCCCGCACCGTGCGCTCTTTCATCAAGGCCGGGGCAGCCGGTCTGCACATCGAAGACCAGGTCGCCACCAAGCGTTGCGGCCACCGCCCCGGCAAGGAGATCGTAGGCCTGGGCGAGATGGTCGATCGCATCAAGGCCGCCGTGGATGCGCGCACCGACCCTGGGTTCGTCATCATGGCCCGCACCGACTCACTTGCGGTGGAGGGTCTCGACCGCGCCATCGAGCGTGCCCTCGCCTGCGTCGAAGCCGGCGCCGACATGGTCTTCCCCGAGGCCATGACCGAGCTCTCCATGTATCGGCGCTTCAAAGACGCTGTGAAGGTCCCGATCCTCGCCAACATCACCGAGTTTGGCCAGACACCGCTCTACACCCGCGATGAGTTGGGAGCGGCCGGCGTGGACATCGTTTTGTACTGTTGCTCGGCGTATCGCGCCATGAATGCTGCGGCGCTGAAGACCTACCAGGCCATCCGCCAGGAGGGCACACAGCAGAACGTCCTCTGGATCATGCAAACCCGCGCGGACCTGTACAAGTACCTCGACTATCACCGCTACGAGGCCAAACTCGATGAGCTGTTCGGCAAGAAAGGGGGCCAGCCATGAATGACGCCACGACTGACGGACCCGCCGGTCCCGTCCCCAAGAAGTCGGTTGCCCTGTCGGGTGTCGCCGCGGGCAACACGGCCTTGTGTACGGTGGGCCGAACCGGCAACGATCTGCACTACCGCGGCTATGACATCCTGGAGATTGCCATCCGCTGCAAGTTCGAGGAGATCGCCTACCTCCTCATCCACGGCAAGCTTCCCAACCAGGCCGAACTCGACGGCTATCGAAACAAGCTCAAAGCGTTGCGCGGCATCCCAGCGACTGTTCGCGCCGCACTCGAGACGCTGCCCGCCTCCTCCCACCCGATGGATGTCATGCGCACCGGCGTCTCGGTGTTGGGTTGCACCTTGCCGGAAAAGGACGACCACAACCTCGCCGGCGCACAGGATATCGCCGACCGCCTGATCGCCTCCCTCGGCTCCATGCTCGCCTGCTGGTACCACTACAGCCACAATGGCCAGCGTATCCCCCTCGAGTCCGACGAGGATTCGATCGGCGGACACTTCTTGCATCTGTTGCATCAAAAGCGTCCGCCGCCGTCCTGGGTGCAGGCGATGCATGTCTCCCTAATCCTCTATGCCGAGCACGAGTTCAATGCCTCCACGTTCACGGCTCGTGTCATTGCCGGCACAGGATCCGACCTGTATTCCTGCATCACCGGGGCTGTGGGCGCTCTGCGCGGACCCAAGCACGGCGGCGCCAATGAAGTCGCCTTCGAAATCCAACAGCGATACGCCACCCCCGACCAGGCCGAAGCCGACATCCGCGCCCGTGTGGCCAACAAGCAGGTGATCATCGGTTTCGGACACCCGGTCTATACCGTGTCCGATCCCCGCAACCAGGTCATCAAGGATGTCGCCCGCATCCTGTCAAAGGAAGCGGCCGACCTGAAAATGTTTTCCATTGCCGAGCGCATCGAGACGGTGATGCAGGATGCGAAGCAAATGTTTCCCAATCTCGATTGGTTCTCGGCGGTCTCGTACCACCTGATGGGCATCCCGACGGCCATGTTCACTCCCCTGTTCGTGATCGCACGCACCAGCGGCTGGGCAGCGCACGTCATCGAGCAACGTCAGGATGGCAAAATCATCCGTCCGTCGGCCAACTATGTTGGCCCCGAAAACCAGAAGTTCGTGCCGATTGAACAGAGGGTTTGAGCATCATCATGTCCGCCGCACAAGATCACAAGTCCGCCCAGCGTCCCGATCCCGATGCAACACTCGTTGCAGTCGCAAAGTATGCAAAGGACTACTCCATCAGCAGTCCACAGGCATATGAGACAGCCCGGTACTGTCTCATGGACACCCTCGCCTGCGGGTTCCAGGCCCTGAAATACCCAGCGTGCCGCAAGCTCCTGGGCCCCGTGGTGCCCGGCGCCCTCATGCCAGGCGGGGCTCGAGTACCCGGGTTGTCGTACGAGCTGGACCCCGTACAGGCCGCCTTCAATATCGGGGCGATGGTCCGCTGGTTGGACTTCAACGACACCTGGCTGGCCGCCGAATGGGGCCATCCATCTGACAATCTAGGTGGCATCCTGGCTGCCGCCGACTATCTGGCGTGCAAGAGTCTGGTAGAAGGCTTCACCCCACCGCGGGTGCGCGACGTACTCACCGCCATGATCAAAGCGCACGAAATCCAGGGTGTACTGGCGTTGGAGAACAGCTTCAATCGTGTTGGACTGGACCATGTCATCCTGGTACGAGTCGCCTCCACCGCGGTGGTCACCGCGATGTTGGGAGGAAGCCTCGAGCAAGTAACCAACGCAGTGTCCAACGCCTGGATCGACGGCGGTGCGCTGCGCACCTATCGTCATGCACCCAACACAGGCTCCAGAAAGAGTTGGGCCGCCGGGGATGCGACCAGCCGAGCCGTGCGGCATGCCCTCATCGCCCTGACCGGCGAGATGGGCTACCCCTCAGCCCTGACCGCAAAGACCTGGGGCTTCTGTGATGTGCTCTTCAAGGGCAAGCCCCTCTCGCTGCCGCAGCCGTTCGCCAGTTATGTCATGGAGAACGTGCTCTTCAAAATCTCCTTCCCCGCCGAGTTCCATGCCCAAACAGCGGCCGAGGCCGCGATGACACTGCACCCCCAGGTCAAAGACCGCCTGAACGACATTGAGCGTGTGGTGATCGAGACCCAGGAGCCCGGCGTCCGAATCATTGACAAGACCGGTCCACTGGCCAACCCCGCCGACCGCGACCACTGCATTCAATACATGGCGGCCGTGCCCCTGATCTTCGGTCGCTTGACTGCCGAGGACTACGAGGATCAAGTCGCGGCCGATCCGCGCATCGACGCGCTGCGGTCGAAAATGCAGGTCCGTGAGAACACGACCTTCACCCAGGAATACTACGCCTCCGACAAGCGTTACATTGGTAATGCCATCCAGGTCTTCTTCAAAGACGGCACCCAAACGCCCCGTGTGCAGGTGGATTTCCCCATCGGTCACCGCAAGCGCCGCGAAGAAGGCATGCCGGTACTGGTGAAGAAGTTCGAGGCCTCGGTCGAGGCGCACTTCCGGCCCAAACAGGCCCAACAAATCAAGTCGCTCTTCAAGAATGCCGCCGAGCTGGACGCCCTACCCGTGAACGAGTTCATGACAGCCCTGGCAACGGATTGATCGCCGTCACTCCGGCATTCGAGGAACCCCAATGACTCGTCGCATCCTGGTCGGTATCAAACGCGTCGTCGATTACAACGATCGGGTTCGTGTCAAACCTGACGGTAGTCCCAAGCCTCCCCTCCCCCGTCGATTCGACCCACTGACCTCACAGTAGCCTCACCGGTATGGGAGTGCGCGACTCAGCGTGCACACGCCGCGCCCGAAAGTGCACTTCGGCCCAAGCCGCCCCAGCCTACGGTAGCGTCCGCCGCCCGCCTTGCACCCAAACGGGTGTTGCGGCATCGAGGATTCTGTTTCAGATTCCCAGGACGCGCGTCGCCGATGCGGACATTGAGGTTTTTTGCAATGAAGGTTGTCGCCGACCTCGCCACCTGCCAGGGCCACGCGCGCTGCGCAGAAATCTGTCCGGAGGTATTCACCACCGACGATCAACTCGGCAAAGTTGTCGTGCTGATGCCGCGCGTGCCGCCCGAACTCCAGGAACACGCACGCGCCGCCGTCTCCAATTGTCCTGAGGGCGCACTCAGCCTGTCAGACGAGCAGGGAGCCACATCGTAAGTTCCCCGTCGTGAGCACCCCCAATTCCCGACCGCAAATCCCCACGCTCCACGGCTAAAGCCATACCAGCGTGTCGTGCAACACGCCCACCAACGCCGCCTGACGCGTCGCGCCGGTCTTCTGGAAAATCGCCCGCATACGCGACTTACAGGTGTTTCGCGTGATGCCCAGTCGTTTGCCCGCATGCTCCATACTGGCACCCGCCGCGATCAACCGCGCAAAGCGGGCTTCGGCCGGCGTCAGGTCAAACAACATTTGCAGGACTTCCGCGGAAGGTGCCAGTCGATCCAACGCATCGCGCAGGAAAACAACCACCGCCGGCCGCCGCTGCGTCCCCACGTCCGCCTGGCGCGGCACGGTCTTGAGAAGGACCCGCAAAGCCGAGGCCCCCCCTGGGTCTGCCACCGTCATGGCATGAGCCAACGGCTCACCCTCCCGGGCCGCGAGCACACCGTGAATCCGATTTTGCAGCTCCTCGTTCGTTCGCCTGTCCGGTGCTTCGAGCGTAGCGCCCGCAGCGGCCGTCCAGTGCCGCGGTATCAATAACTCACGCGCCGTGTCACTCAGGGTCAATGCCCTGCCCACTTCGTCCAGGATCACCGTCCCCACGCGCAGATGATCGAAGCTGCTGGCGAGCACCGCCCGCTCCGCCTCCGTGAGCCGCAGTCTGGAGTGCAGTTCCACCGCCCGAGCGAAATGCGGCACCAGTGCCTGCGCAATCTGTCGCTCAGCGCTCGAATACGCGCCACTGCGCTCCGGACGGCACAATCTCAGCCGGCAGTCCGACTGCGCCGCACGGAAGTCCGCGCCCAGCTCGTACTGAATATCATTCGGCTGCAGGTACTGCCGGAAGAACGGATGTCCATACCACTGCTCCTTTCCGAGCAACTGCTCCGGCGTCATCACCCGGTTGGGGGGTAGATCGGTGAAGGGGTCCATCGAGTAGCGTTCGAACAGACTGAACTCGGTTCCCGAAACCGTAACCTCCTGACCACAGGCCTGGATCATCAACGACGTCTGTCTCCTCGAGGCGGGACGCAGCACCAGTACCGCCCAGCTCGACCGCAGGTTGGCCGTCAGCCAGCGAAGACTGCTGGACCAGGGAACGGTCTCCAGCGGCCCCTCGTAGACCAGGCCGATCAGACTGCCCAGTTCCTCCGCCGACAAAGGGTGAGTCGTTGCGCATTCGTTCATTGCAGAACCCTCGAAAGCTTGCACCCGAACGGGTGTTGCCCGTGACTCTCGCAGTCAAGATAGTCAATTCATTCGCCGCTCCAATGAGGCGCCAACATGAATGACACTGCCGCAGGTTCCCTGCCATGACACAGAAAGTCCGCACCGTTCCGCCACACGTCCCCGCCGAGCGCGTCGTGGACTTCGACCTGTTCGAAATCCCGGCCGGCATGCGCGATCCGTTCGACAAATGGCGCCGACTGTTGGATACGGGCGCACCCGAGATCTTCTGGTCCCCCTTCAACGGCGGCCACTGGACTTTCCTCACCTACGAGGACGTCCGCGAGGCCTACCGCAATCATGCTCTCTACTCCACCCGCCATGACTCCATTCCGCCCATCAAGGGCATGCCGGTACTTCAGCCCAACAGCGTCGATCCCCCCGACCATTCCCGTTTCCGCAACCTGCTGACGCCCTTATTCACGCCAACGGCCGTCGCCGCCTTGAAAGAGACGGTCCAGCGGCGCGCCCGCACGCTGATCGATGCCTTCGCCGCCACGGGCCACTGCGACTTCGTCGCGCAATTCTCTGGACGGCTGCCCACCGGGATGTTTCTCCATCTGATGGGTATGGACGAGTCGCGCCTGGACGAATTCGTCCGCTTGACCGACATCTTCATGCGGGTCGAAGACCCGGCCGCAAAGGTCCAGAACATCCAGGACATCTACGCCGTGCTCGAACAGTTCTTCCATGAGAAGCAGCACCGCCTGGGAGGCGATATCGCCAGCGTACTGCTACAGGCTCGCGATGCGCCCGGCAGCGACGTCACGCACCAGGAAATCATCAACTGCGCCTTCCTCCTGTTCGTGGCCGGCCTGGACACCGTCACCAGCACCATGACTTACATCTGGCGTTATCTCGCCACCGCGCCAGAGGCTCGCAGGCAGATCACGGCCTGCCTGAACCAACCCCAGAACCTGAGCCGCGCCATCGAGGAGCTCTTGCGTAGCTACGCCGTTTCCAACATCTACCGCCGTGTCCGCCAGGACACCACGTACAAAGGCGTATTCATGAAGCTCGGTGACATGGTCGTGTTGCCGAATAACCTGGCCAATCTCGACTCCTCCGTATTCGAGAATCCTACTCAGATCGACCTTACCCGCAAGGCCAATACCCACCTGACCTTCGGCCTCGGCGTACATCGCTGCCTGGGCTCGCACCTGGCGAAGCTGGAGATCACCAGTTCGTTGCAGGAATGGCTGCCCCGCATTCCCGAGTTCAGCACCCCCGCGGATGCGGACATCAGGATCTTTGCAGGTCCCGTGATGGGACTGCGCTCACTGCCGCTCCAATGGGACGCGCGTTCCTGATCGCGCGCTACTTCCCAACAGCCACCACGCCTCGCAACCTCACTGCCCCCAGTGATACCGCACACGTGCGCCGAACATCCGCGGCTCCCCATACAACGTCGACTGCGCGCCCAACGCTTCCCACTGGTCCGTGTTGGTCGTGCGGTACAGCCTGTTGGTCACGTTGGTCATGAAGAAACTGAGGTCGACCGGCCCACCGGAAATGTCCCGCCAGTCCAGGGACAGATTCACCAGTGAATAGCTCTCCAGCTTCTGGAAGGGCTGTTGGTTGCCCGGAAACAGCGCTTCGGTATTCTGCGCGGCCTCGAATGAGTAGTTGACGAAGGCCGAGACCTCGCCGACGGACGCCGGCACCGGAAATTCATAGCGCAGATGAGCACTGAATATATGCGGCGCAATGTATTGCAGCGGCGTACATTTCAGGTTCAATGCGTTGCCCGCGGTCCAGGATGTGCCATTACAATCGACGTAGCCGAGATAGGTCTGATTGGGCGTAAACGGGAATCGCGTGTAGTAAGCGTCCGTATACCCATAGTTCAACCCGAACTCCAGGCCGCGCGTCAGCTTCAGGTCGGCTTCCAATTCCACCCCCTGGATGACCGCCGCCGCGCTGCTGAGAATCACCGCGCCGGTGGCATTGTTGGCCGGATTGAAATCGCCCGAGGCGCGTTGGATCTTCGAGTAGTCCGTCCGATAGACATCCATGTTCAGCCTGAGCGGGACTTCCCCGATCTTACTGTCAGACTTCACTCCGAGCTCGTACGCGGTCGCGAATTCAGGACCGAACGTGCGGGTGTTGGGATAAACCGAATACGGATTGAACCCGCCAGCCTTATAGCCGCGGCTCGCCTTGCCATAAACCAGCAGCCCTTCCGTGAGCTTATAGTCCAGCCCCGCCGTCCAGTTGGGTGCCGAGCTGCGCAGCTTGCCCGAGAATGGACCATAGTAAATGGTGCTCCCTTCGATCTGGTCCCAGGTGTATCGGTAGCCCAAGGTGAGCTTCACATCCTTCAGCACCGGCGTCAGCTGCCCCAGGGAATAGACCGCCTGCGCGTAAGCCGCTTTCGACCGGTTGGTCTCAGTGAAAGTGCTGGGGGATGCGATACTGTTGCAAGCGTTGAATACGATCAGATTGTAGAAGCAATAGTCGATCGCATCGCCCGCTTGGTGTCCGATCGGCTGCTGCAGGTAGTAAAAGCCCCCCACCGTGTAGTTCAGATTGTCCTCGAGCGCAGCGCCTTGCAGCTGCAGTTCCTCCGTGACTGTCCTGAAATAGTCCCTTGGCGTCAGGTTGGAAACGCCATTGGCGCCGGTGTCGTATTGAGGCGCCGTGGTACCGTCACCATCCAGTGAATAGCCGTCCTTGAAGCTGGCGTAGCTCGCAATGTTCCGGATGGCCAGTTGGGGCGTGAATTCGTAGCGCGTCGTGTTGGTGACACCCCACGTACGCATGTAATCGAACTCATTCACATCCAGCGCCGTCGCCCGCGGGCCCAGGGCCTGAGCCTGCTTCGCCAGTCCCGTGTAGTAGCCGGCCGCTTTCGCGCAGCTGACCGGACTTGCCGCCACGACCGGATCGCAACCCAGCGTGCCGGCGGTCAATCCCCACAGGTACGCATTGGTCCCGACAATCGCCGGAACGTCCAAGCCTTCATTGATGGATCCGGGCCCATGGTTGTGCGAGTTGGTAAAATACCCCATGGTGTAGTTGTCGAGCGTGTCGGTCGGAGTCCACTCGATGCCCAGTCGAGTGGTCACATAGTGCGTATCGTCGCGGTTGACATTCCAGTTGATGTCCTTGGTGTAGCCATCCCTGTCCTGGCTCTGGAACGCCAAGCGCGCTTTCAACACCCCGGCAATGAGGGGCGCGTTGAACACGCCCTCCGACTCCCGGTCGTCATGGTTTCCATAGCCGCCCTGGATGTAGCCCTCAAACCGGTCCGTCGGCCGATTGGGCACCAGCAGAACCGCCCCACCCGTGGTGTTACGGCCAAAGAGAGTGCCTTGAGGTCCCGCCAGCACCTGCACGTTCGCCAGATCCAGGAAGTTACCCGGGCCACCCTGGTTGCTCAGGGTCACTGGCGCCGGCAGCGGCACCTCGTTCATGTACATGACTACGCCGGGAGAGCCTTCGAACGTCGCACCCTGCCCACGCAGAGTGAAGGTCGGCGCGTCCCGGATATTCTGCCCGTTCTGACCCACCACCAATGAAGGCACCGTCCCCTGCAGATCCTGGGCCTGGGTGATGTTTTGTTCCTGCAGCCGCGTGCCCGAGAAGGTGGTAATCGAAATCGGCACATCCTGGCCTCTTTCTTCGCGCCTGCGCGCCGTGACCACGACCTCGTCGAGTTGATTGCCGGCGTCGGCTCCGGCCGCATCGGTCGCTACCTCCGCGCGTCCCTGCCCAACGCCGAATGCCAGCAAAAACCCGCCAAAAAGCAAGGCCAATCGTACTGCTCGAGCCCGAGTCGAAAGCATTGTTCCCCCAACGTGAGGCCCGGATTTCCTCGCGGACCACTCATGAACAAAGCGTTAGCACGGCGGCGTACACCGTTGCAGTCACCTCTGCCGGGTACTGCGTCTTGCATATCACGTTATGATACGCATAGTCGTGATAAAATCAATAATAAAAGCTGATATGCGTAGTGCAATCTGATGGAATCAGCGAAATCTATGGGGCTGTCCGCCCAGCCCATCGCGGCCGCGCGGATTAAACACACCGGTGGAACGCAGCACAGGATCGAGCCTGGCGCCAGGCTCGATCCCCTCCGTGCTCGTGTATGTGTTGAAATCCCGACGCTCGTATGGAGCGCCTGGCTCGAGATCAGTGAGGCATGTCAGAGCGCCGCGACCTGACTCTTTACCTGAGTCGGGAAAGAGCTACCGCAGCGCCCAAATACTCTCTAGCGCGCTTTCCTTACGCCGCCCGCGAGAACGGCGACAGCGGCGCCTCGGGCGGATAGGTCGACGGCCCGCCGATGTCGTAGGCCGAGTTGAGCGTGCGGATGAACACCGGATCGTGAAACGGATCCGACGGCGTCTCGATGGCAATCCCCTTGGAACGCACATCCTTGATCAGTGTATCGAACACCCGCTCATGCGTGAGGTTGTCCGACCCGTCCATGTTCTTCTTCAACTCCGCGTAATCCTCGAACACCTCGGCGGACCAATGCACCAGGAACCGCAATTCATCGGTCGAATACCGCGCAATGATCGTGTCACCGGTGGCCACCTGCCAATGGTTGCCGCTGCCCGGATCGCCCTTGAATACGCTCTGGAGCGTCAGCCCCGCCGGCCGCTGCTGCTCCAGCGGACCATTCGCCTCACCCCGGTGGAACATCATCTCGTT
>Ga0105240_10001831_pt1 | contig 35639 bp, 29 predicted proteins | sample KBSC54metaG_FD_80426 | JGI IMG/M metagenome (GOLD analysis project Ga0105240, IMG submission 80426) | Corn rhizosphere microbial communities from Kellogg Biological Station, Michigan, USA - KBS C5-4 metaG | ecosystem: Host-associated > Plants > Roots > Rhizosphere > Soil | place: Michigan, USA... | reverse complement strand
GAGAACACTCCCGAAGCGCAGGCTCATCTGACATGGCTAAAGGGTTCGCACTCCGTGAAAGGCGGAATCGATTACCTGTTTCTCGCCTTCAACATATTTCGTCCCGATTTCCCCTCAGGTGATTTCCAGTTCAGCCGCGCTTACACACAAGGACCCGATCCGAGCGTCGCAAACGCCGCGGGCGGCTGGGGGCTCGCGACGTTCCTCTTGGGAGCGCCGACGGGCGGTAGTTTCACCGTCGGACCGTCACTGGCGTCTTCGCAGAAGAGTTACAACGTCTACCTGCAGGATGACTGGAAGGTCACTAGGAATCTGACGCTCAATCTCGGAGCGCGTTGGGAATATCAGACTCCCTACAACGAACGCTATAACCATTTGGCGTACTTCGACCCGAACGCGACCGACAGCATCACCGGTCTGAAAGGCGTGCTCAGTTTCGTGAATAGCTCCCATCGCTACCAAAGCAATCCGAATCAATCGGACATAGCGCCGCGCGTGGGCCTGGCTTATAGCTTCATGCGGAACATGGTGTTCCGGGCCGGCTATGGAATCTTCTATCTGCCCGGCAGCGGCGGCATCGGAGCGAGTCCGGGAGATCTTGGAAGCGGCTCCCAGGCATCAACGCCGGTGTTTCTTGGCCAGGCGCCGGCGGCTCCGAACACACCGCCACTCGGCGCGTCGATTTCCAATCCGTTCGTCACAGGTTTGTTGAGTTATCCGAACACACTCATCGGCAATGGGATCGGCGCGGTATTTCCTAGCTGGGCAACACCGCTCAATCAGCAGTGGAATGCCAGTTTTCAGAGGACGATTTTGAGCGATCTGTTGGTGGAGGTCGCCTATCTCGGCAGCCGTGGTGAGCATATCTGGACAAATATCAATGCGGACGCGGCCTCCCCGCAATATCTCGCGCTCGGCTCGCAGCTAAACCAACTCGTCCCGAACCCTTTTTATGGAAAGATTACGAGCGGTAGTTTGAGTCCGGCGACGATCAAACAGTCGAGCCTGTTGATTCCATATCCGCAGTACACGAGCATCAACGATATCCGCGGATCGGTCGGCGATTCCGTATATCACGCACTGACTGTTCGAGCAGACAAGCGCTTCGCGCACGGCCTGTTGTTTCAAACGAGCTACACATTCAGCAAGCTGATTGACGACGTGCAGGAGCGCTTCGCTGGCCGCTCGAGCTTCAACAATCCCTACAATTTCAAACTATCCCGATCGGTATCAGATCAGGATCGTTCGCAGATTTTTGTGGCCAATTTTGTGTATGAGCTGCCGGTTGGCACGGGCAAGCACTGGGTAGGCCACGGCGTGTCTGGAAAAGTGATTGGCAACTGGCAGGTGAGCGGTATCTTGACGGCGGAAAACGGCCAGCCGGTTGTGATCACGGGGCCGAACAACACGCAGCTTCCGGGCATCGGAGCTTACGCGATGCGCCTTCACAATCCAAACCTGGCGTCGGGACAGTCCATCAACCAATGGTTCGACACCACCGCGTTCACCTCCGCGCCGCTCTATTCGCTGGGGACCGACTCGCGTACCGAACCAAATCTGCGCAACCCCGGAATCTTTAATCTGGATCTGGGCTTGAGCCGCTATCAGCCGATCACCGAACGTGTGAAGCTGCAGTTCCGCGCGGAAATGTTCAATTCTACAAATAAGGTGAACTTCAGCGCGCCACAAGGCTCGGTGACCGCCACGAATTTCGGACAGATTACAGCGGCAGCGGGAGGCCGCGCTGTACAGTTGGCATTACGCCTCACGTATTAGCCAGAGGAGGTTTTTTCTTGGCGGGTTGGCGGCTTGGCGTGAAAATTAAATCCACCCCTGTTTCCAGTAGTAGCCGATCTTCGCCGTTTCAATGATGAGATCGGTGAACGCGCTCCACCTGGAAGTCCATCCGTTCCCGCGCTTGATCGCATCCGGGAACGGCCGGGGTTCAAGATCGACACCGATCTTATGGAAGCACCTCAGCGCACGGTACATATGATAATCGCTGGTTAAGAGAACTTTTCGGCCCGATAGTTTTTCCAGAATCGGCTTAGTGAAGAGAGCATTTTCGCGCGTGCTGGCCGAATGGTTCTCGACGAGAATGGCGCCTGCCGGGACGCCGTGAAATTTCAAATAGTCCGCCATGAGGTCGGCCACAGGAGTTTGCGGATCGCCGCTGCCGCTCAACAGAATGTACCGGAAGTGACCTGCTTGCCAGGCCCAGAGCGCGTAGGTTGCACGCCAATAGCTATTGGAGGCGAGCACACCAGGATCGAGAACCCCTCCGCCTAGCACAACCAGCACGTCGCCATTCGGATCGTTCCACTCTCCCGCGAGGCGAGCTCCCCACCACTTGACGAACGGTGTGGCGGAGATAACGACAAGCAGCGCGCCCAATAGCGCCAGCAGTACGACCACCGCTCGGAAGATTTTCCTCAAGCGAGATATAGCTGAACGACCTGGGTCACGTTTTTGCGCATATCGAACCGTGATTCGACGATTCCCCGACCTACGCGGCCCATGCGATTGCGTTCGTGAGTATCGCGCAACAGAAACAGAATACGGTCGGCCATCGCGTCCGTGTCGCCGCGATCGACCAGGAAGCCGCTGCTGCCTTCGCGCACAACTTCCGGAATGCCGCCGACCCGCGTGGCCACCATCGGCTTGGAATAGGCCATGCCTTCCGCGATGACCGCGCCAAATACTTCCTCCCACCGCGACATTTGGCAGACCACGTCGGCGGCAGCGTAAACGCCCTCGGCGAAAAGCTCCTCCACTCTCCCGGTCCAGGTAACGTGTCCGGCAATGTTGAGGGTCTCCGCGAGTTTCGTGTATTCCTTCCGGTGCGCGCCTTCGCCCGCGATCACGAATTGAACCTGGCTATTCTCCTGGACGACGCGCTGCGCGGCACGGAGCAAATCGGGAATCCCCTTTTCCGGAATGATCCAACTGACCTGTAAAACGATCTGGCGTCCCGGTGGAATTGCGTATCGCTTGCGGAACGCCTCGCCGCAGTTGAGGGTTTCGTCCACGAAGCTAATGGGTACCGAGTTGTGAATCGTCTTGTAGCGGCCAGCCGGCAACAGGTCGCGCGTGACGTTGCAACGGTAACCGAATTCGCTGACGCAAATCACCGTTTCCAGCGGGCGATTCACTAACCGCATCACCTGCCGTTTCCACCATGGCGCACGCTCGGCCTTGAAACCTTCAGGCCGCGACCCATGGTCCGTAAACAGAATTCGCTGCGCGCCCCCCCAGTAGGCCATCCAGGAATACGGATTGAGAAAGCCCGTGTAGTGAAAGTGAACCACGCGAGGAGAGTGCTTGCGCAGCACGCGCCGGAACTCACGAATGGCGTGGGGGCTGACCTTGAAAGTATCGGGAATCACTTCAAATTCGACGTTTTCCGCGCTCAGAAACTCCCGGACATTGTCGGTGGGCGGACTCAAATAAGCAAGAACTACGCCCCAACCCTTCTCCGCCAATTGACGCGCCACTTCCAAGGCCCAGAATTCGTTGCTGCCTTTCCGGGTAGGCTCGGTGCCAAAGATGATGAGGGCCTTCGACTTCAAAAGCGAGGCTCGTTATACTTGTGCATTGACTTCTCTGTCTATTGTAATTCCCGCTTATAACGAGGAGAAACGTTTACCGTCAACGATGGATGCCGTGTTCGCGTTCCTGGCTGCGCGAGAGTACGCGTTTACCGAAATGATCGTGGTGGACGACGGTTCGCGTGACGCTACGGCCGCGGTGGTCGAGGAATACGCGCGCGCCCATCCTACGGTGCGGCTCTTGCGGAATCCCAGCAATCGGGGCAAGGGCTACGCGGTGCGCCATGGCATGCTCGAAGCGAAAGGAGATTGGATTCTTTACAGCGACGCCGACCTTTCGGCGCCGATTGAGGAGGTGGATAAACTGTTCTCCGCGGCGCGGGAGAAGGATGCGTCGGTGGCCATCGGATCGCGTGCATTACAAAGGCAACTGGTATCCGTGCATCAGGCGTTTCCTCGGGAACTCTCCGGGCGTGTGTTCAATCTGGCCATGCGGTTGGTCACGGGACTTCCTTTCCTGGACACACAGTGCGGGTTCAAGCTCTATCGGACCGATGCGGCACGCGCTATCTTTCCTCGCCAGATTCTCGACGGTTTCAGCTTCGACGTGGAAGATCTCGTGATCGCCAAAGAATTGGATATTCCCACTGTGGAAGTGCCTGTGCGCTGGGCCAATGTCGAGGGAACCAAGGTCAGCTTGGCCGCTGGCCTGAAATCGTTCAGCGATCTGTTGACGATTCGCGGAAATCGGAGCGCGGGGCGCTATCGTTAAAATGATGACCGAAGATTTACGCCGGTTGCGCGAGGAAGTGGACCGGCTTCTCGAAGAAAACTCGTACGCTGCAGCGGCACGGAAACTTTCCGATGCATGGAGATTGGATTCCAGTCCGGCGGGAGCGGGCTTTGCCGTTTCGCGATCGGAACGGCTCCGCGGACAAATTCCGATGCTGCCGTACCGGCTGGCGATTCTGCGTTCGTTCACCGTAGAGCCGGCCGTGCCGTTACTCCGGGCATCGGCATTTTCGATCGGCGTCGATCTCACAGTGCAGCTCGGCGACTTCAATGCTTACGCACAGGAATTGTTAGACGCGGGAAGTTCGTTATATCGATTTGAGCCGCAGGCGGTGATCCTGGCAGCGCAGTCGTACGAACCGGATGCGTTGCGAACTTGGCTGCGCGTATTCCGTGAGCGCAGCAATGCTCACCTGATTCTGCATACCGTGGAAGCGCCGCCGGTGGCGCGGCGCGGAGTTCTCGATGCGCAGACGGAGGGCGGCGAATGGGACACGGTGCAGCGGTTAAACGCGGAGCTGCGAAAGATAGCGCGGGAATTCCGGGGCGTTTACATACTCGACTATGATGCACTGGTTGCGCGCTACGGACGCGAAACTTGGCGCGACGAACGAAAGTGGTTGACCATGCGGATGCCGGTGGCGGCTCCGCAATTGATCCATCTCGCGCAGGAATGGATGCGCTTCCTGCACCCGCTCACAGGGAAGCTGGCCAAGGTGCTTGTCACCGATCTCGACAACACCATGTGGGGCGGCGTCATCGGTGAAGACGGAATGGAAGGGATTCAACTGAACGGAGAGTATCCCGGCGCCGCATACCAGGCCTTGCAACAGGCGATGCTCGATTTTTATCAGCGCGGGATCCTGCTCGCAATCAACAGCAAGAACAATCCCGCCGATGCGATGGAGGCGCTGGAAAAACATCCGGGTATGATCCTGCAACCCCGTCACTTCGGCGCACTACGAATCAACTGGGACGACAAGGCTCAGAATTTGCGCGAAATCGCAAAGGAGTTGAACGTCGGGATCGATTCGCTCGCGTTTCTCGATGACAACCCGGTGGAGCGCCAGCATGTCCGCGACCAGTTGCCGGAGGTCACGGTGGTCGAACTGCCGGAAAATCCGATGGATTTCGCTCGCGCCCTGAGGGACTGCCCCGTCTTCGAGCGCCTGACTCTGTCCGATGAGGACGCAAAGCGGGGCGAGTATTATGCAGCCGAGCGCGACCGCAAGAAACTGGAGCAGACGGCGAGTTCTCCGGAAGAGTTCTATCGTTCGCTGGAGCAGGAACTCGAAGTCCGGCGCGTGACTCCCATGACGCTGGCCCGCGTCGCCCAGCTCACGCAAAAAACGAACCAGTTCAACACCACCACCAGACGGTACAGCGAACAGCAGATTCAGGCCCTGGAACAGAACTCTCATCGCGTGTATTCGCTTCGAGTGAAGGACCGCTATGCGGATAATGGTCTGGTGGGAGTCGCGATTCTCGCTGAAAAAGGTGAGGTCTGCGAGATCGATACGTTGCTGCTGAGCTGCCGTGTGATCGGCCGTACTGTGGAGACGGCGTTTTTATCGAAACTCGCCGAAGAGGCGCGCACCGCGGGTGCCGTGCGTCTCGAAGGATGGTTCCTGCCGACGAAGAAAAATGCTCCAGCGAAAGATTTTTATGCCCAACACGGCTTCGAACCGGCCACCGAAACCCCCGAAGGCACGCGCTGGTCCCTCGATCTGACCAAACCGGCGCCATGCCCGGATTGGATTCGTTTCCTATGAACGTGCTCGATCAAGTGCGCTCCATTGCGGGCGATGTGTTGCACGTTCCCGTGGCGAAACTCAGCGCTGAATCGGCGCCGGAATCAATTGAAAGTTGGGACTCGGTGCAGCATCTCAACCTGGTGCTCGCGCTGGAGTCGCAATTCGGTATCGAGTTCGAACCTGAAGAAATCGACCAGATGAAAAGCATCGGCAAGATCGCGTCGCTGGTGGAACGTAAGCAACAATGATTCGAATTGAGCCGTTCACTCTGGATCGAAGGGCGGCGGTCCACGAGTTCAACAAGCGGATCGGACCGAGCGGCTTCGATTATCCTGAAGAACCCGCGGAGGGCCACTTTCTTGCGCTAGAACAGGAGGACGTGCGCGGCGGATATATTTTGCGCCGGCAGCAGTTTGTTTTTAGCGGCGAAGCGCGCGAAGTGGCGCACTATCGTCTGCCCATTTCGGAAGGCATCGTGAACAAAGCGTATGCCACACTCGGAATGCAATTGCTACGGCATGCGCTGAAGCAGCAACCGATGCTGTATGCGCTCGGCATGGGCGGTTTGCAAAATCCGCTGCCGCAGATGTTGAAGGCCATGGGGTGGGGCGTGTGGAGCGTGCCTTTTTTTTTCAAAGTGAACCACCCGGCGCGGTTTCTGCGCAATGTTCGTCCGCTTCGAAAATCGGCGGCACGGCGGATGCTGCTCGATGCCGCGGCGCTCACCGGCGCCGGTTGGGTGGGGTTGAAGTTCGTGCAGCGGCCCGTCGGCGAGGCGGCCCGCTGCGAGTTGGCGTATTCGTTCACCCCTTGGGCAGACGATATTTGGACTAACGCCAAGGCACAGTATCAGGCCATTGCGGAGCGGGATGCGGCTACACTCGATTCGTGGTACCCCAGTGAGCAAGTGCGGCTCCGCGTAGGGTCGCAGGGATGGGCTCTGGCTCTTGATACCCAAATGCGCGAAGATCACTATTTCGGCGACATGCGGCTTGGCTCCATCGCGGACTGCATGGCTGCGCCTGGCGATGCGGCGGAAGTGATTCGCGCCGCGACCCGGTTTCTCGAACAGCGTGGCGTGGATCTGATCGTCTCTAACCAACTGCACCACGCATGGCAAAACGCGCTGCGGTCCGCCGGTTTTCGTGAAGGACCATCGAACTTCGTCTTCGCCGCGTCGAAGAAACTCACTGAGCTGATTTCGAATCCGGCGGAGGTCCATATGAATCGCGGCGACGGCGACGGGCCAATCCATTTATGAAAGCCTTCTCGATCATGTTTCATGATGTTATTGAGAATGGCAAGTGGGATTCCAGCGGCTTTCCGGGCCCCGGCGCGGCTGTATACAAGCTGGAGAAGAACGTGTTCGCGCGACATCTCGACGCAATTCCGAAATCGGCGAAGGTCGCGCGCGCGGATGGCGATTGGCGGCAAGAGAGCAATCCGGTTTTTCTCACATTCGATGATGGAGGCACGAGTTTCCTCCATCCCATCGCGGATCTTCTCGATGCGCGTGGATGGCCGGGACATTTTTTCATCACCACGGGCCGCGTGGGAACACCAGGCTTCCTGACAAAGAGCGAACTCCGCGAAATACGGAAGCGAGGGCACGTGGTCGGCAGCCATTCCTGTTCGCATCCTACGCGGATGTCGCAGTGTTCGCGAGCTCAACTACAACAAGAGTGGGCCGGCAGCCTGGGGTTCCTGCAGGACCTGCTCGGAGAGCCCACACCTATAGCTTCCGTTCCGGGCGGCTACTACTCGCAGGCCGTCGGAGAGACAGCGGTCGAAGCAGGCATCCGCGTGCTCTTCAACTCGGAACCAACATCGAATATCGGCCAAGTGAGCGGCGCGGCGCTGCTCGGGCGCTACTTCGTGCAGCGCGGCATGCCTCCAGAAATCTCGGCAGCATTCGCCGGAGGTCCCGGAGGACCGCGATTAAAACAGGCGGCTGTCTGGAAGGCAAAGAAAATCGCCAAAGCGGCGGGTGGCGGTCTCTACCTCAAAATACGGGAGAAAATGCTGTCACGATAAATTCGGCCCGCGCTCGAGAATTCCTTCGAAGCAGCGCGACACCGAATCCCAGGAGAAATTCGCCGACACCATCTCCCAGGCGTCTTCGGCAACGCGGCGGCGCTCGTCTTCGTTCGTCAGGAGGCGCAGGCATTGCTCGGCGAAACCTTGCGGGTCGTCGGCGATACGGATGTCAGCAGGCGGATGTACGGTCAATCCTTCAGCGCCGATCGTAGTGGATACGACGGGGACGCGGGCAGCCATCGATTCATAAATTTTCAAGCGAGTGCCACCGCCAATCCGCAGCGGAACAACGGATACGCGCGAGGCCCAGACAAACGGTCGGATATCCGGAACAGTGCCGCTGACGACGATTTTCGAATCCTGCTTCGCGAGCGCGCTGATCTCAGCAGGCGGCGTGCGGCCGACAATGGCCAGCGTAGTTTCCGGCCGCTTTACGCGGATGAGCGGCAAAATCTCGCGAGCGAAATAGAGTATTCCATCCACATTCGGCAGCCAATCCATCGAACCAATGAAAACGAGATCGGTCGTCAACGGAACCTCGCGCGGAGGAGTAAAGTATTCCATATTTACACCAGTCGGAATCTCCGACACGCGCGTCACGCCGAACAGATTTCGCATCTCATCCGCATCGATCTTCGAAACCGCTGCAATATGGCCAGCCTCAAGCGATACACGCTTCTCATACTCAAACATGCGTTCCGCCTGGATTTTGAAATACCGGCGGCGCAGCGGGTTAGTCGCGTGTTCCACATGGCGGCGCCAGATCACGGTCTCTACGTTGTGCTGAAAAAAAACTGCTCGCGAAAGGCGCGGGAAATACGCGGTCGGCGCAAGATGATCGACCACGGCCTTGTCAAAATGCTCGCGCTGAATCAGGTCCTCGAGAAAGGCATTCATTCCTGGCGGATGAAAGCGGCTCACCGCGACCGGAACCGCGGAAACCAGACCTTTTACGAGTTGAGCCGCGAAAGCCGGCGAACGCTTGTCGAGAATTCGAAACTTGTAAGGGTAACTCTTTGTGGAATATTCGCTCGCGCGTTGCGGACCTTCCGGGTGATCCGGATTCTCAATCGCGACGTAGTGAATCTCATGACGGCTGTGAATGTGACCCATCATCTCGAGGGTACGGATCTGTCCGCCCTTCGTGGTCGGATGCATAAAATTGGTATTGACCCAGAGGATTTTCAAGCAACGCCGGCCGTAGCGGGCGCCAGCAATCCTTCGTGACGATCGCGCCGGCCAGTGATGTAGATGTCGCCCCACAATTGCAGGTTGAGCAGGCGCCAGATGCGGTCCGTCGCGTCTTCCTTGCCGCTACGTTGCCGTTCCAGCAAAGTCTCCAGAGCCCCGCGGTCGAAGTGTTCGCCTAGAAGTCCGTCGCGGTCGAGCAGCGTGGAAAAAATTGCGCCCGCGCGTGGATCGCGAAGCCAGTCGCGTAGTGGAGTAGGAAAGCCCATCTTCGTCCGGTAGATAATATCGTGCGGCACCAGGTCTTCAATGGCCTTCTTCACAATGTACTTGCCTTCACCATTGCGAAGTTTCATGTGATCCGGCACGCTGGCGGCGAATTCCACGAACGTGTGATCGAGGAACGGGACGCGGCTTTCGATGGAAGTCGCCATACTCATCTGGTCCTGCTTCATCAACAGTTCCACCAGGTAAGTCTTCTGATCGCTATAAAGCAAGCGCTGCAGTACGCGGTCACCGGGCGTCGCGTTCCAATAGCGGAGGTAGTTTTCGTACGCCGAATCCTCGCTCGGAAAAGCTGAATAGAAATTATCCAGATAGAGCGATCGCAGGTCCGTTGCACGCCCGAGAAAAGTGTGTTGCAGCTTGCGGCGAAGCGTAGAGGAAAGCAGAGACGTCGTTGCGATCTGGTTACGGACAAACGTTCGCAGCCCTTCGGGAAGCACGCCGTACGGCCGCGCCCAGCGTTCGTTCATGGCGTAAAAGCGATAGCGCGCGTAGCCGGCAAACAGTTCGTCGCTGCCCTCGCCGGTGAGAACCACCTTCACCTGTTCGGCGGCGAGCTTCGAAACAAAATACAGCGAAATGCTCGACGGCCAGACAATCGGCTCGTCCTCGTGCCACACCAGTGACGGAAGCGCGTTGAAGAAATCATCCATCCCGATGACCACTTCATGGTGCTCAGTGCCGATACGTTCGGCTACCTGCCGCGCATAGCCCAACTCGCTGTATTCCGCCTCGCGATAGCCCACGGCAAACGTCTTCACGGGCCCGCTCGTGCTGCGTTTCATCAACGCGGCAATGGCGCTTGAATCCACTCCGCCGGAGAGAAACATTCCGAGCGGCACATCGCTCATCAACCGCATCCGGACGGTCTCTTCCAACCGGCGCCGGCATTCCGCGATCCATTCCTGATCGCTACGCTGTTCCGTTTCCGTGGACCTTGGGACGTCCCAATATTGCCGGATATCGAGCGCAGCCTCATCCACACGCAAGGTAAGATGATGACCCGGCATTAACTTCCGGATGCCGCGAAACATGGTTCGCTCGTCGCTCACATAGCCGAACGACAGATACTCCGGGAGCACCGCTTCATTGAATTGCGGCGATACTTCCGGATGCTGCAGCAACGCTTTGATCTCCGAAGCGAAAACAAATCTCCGGCCATCCCAGTAGTAATAAAACGGCTTGATTCCCAGCCGGTCCCGCACACAGAACAGCGTCTTCTTGTTCTTGTCCCAGATGGCATACGCGAACATGCCGCGGAACTGCTGCACCGAATCCGCCCCATACTGCTCGTAAGCGTGCAGAATCGTTTCCGTATCGCAATGGGTGGCGTAGCGGTGTCCAGCCTGCTCCAGTGCCGGGCGTAGAGACGCGTGGTTGAAAATCTCGCCGTTATATATGAGGCGCAGACTCCCGTCTTCGTTCCGCATCGGCTGGTGCCCGCCGCTGAGGTCGATAATGCTCAGCCGTCGATGTCCAAGCGCCGCGTAATCGTCGGTGTAATACCGGTTGTCGTCCGGACCCCGATGCGCAATGGCATCGGTCATGCGTTTGAGAATGCCGCCCGTGCCGGAAGCGGGCCGGAGATTGACGAACCCGGCGATACCGCACATCGACTTATGTCCTCTGCCAACCGGCGTCGGCGAAACGGCGGCCCGCCGAGAGGGGTTGGCCACGCTGTGCGGCGTGGTTGCCGGCAAATACGGTCTGCGCGTTCTCAGACGCCAAATCCCTCATTGTTGTCGCGTAAAGCGCGACCGTGAGCCCCGCAAGAGTCGGTAGTGTCGATTGATAAGCCACCGAGGCAAACGCGCTCGTCACTGCATACACGATCAGCGACATACGCAAGCAGAACGCAGTGTTGGCGACGCTCGCCCAATATTTCGATTTGCGGACACGCGTCAGCTTGTGGACCTTGGTGGCCAGGCGGAGGCTCATCACAATCAGCGCGCCATACAGGGCGATGCCCGGCAAACCCATCTCGCTCGAAACGGTGGTGTAAGAATTATGCGTCACCACATCGGCAGTGTGCATTCCCTGTGCCTGCATGTCCTGCTGATTGGCTTCGGAAAACATTCCTGGCCCCACGCCGAATAAAGGATGCGTTAGTGTCATCAGGAAGCTGCGTTTCGCTAACTCCGTCCGGGCCGCGGAAGACGTAATCGCCGATTCCGACATCGCGGTGTCCTCGTCGGCGGCGAAAAAGGTAAGATAACGGCTTCGCAAACCACTCGGCAGGACAAAGGCGCCGATCAGCAGCACCAACACGGCCGCGCCGGCAATCACTAACTTGTCACCACTACTGGCAGCAAAGAAGACGAAGAGTAGCACGACCACGAACCCGATTAACGCTCCCCGCGAGCCTGTCTTCGTAATGACGTACAACACAACCACCGCTAGAATGAGCGGCGGAATTTTGAACAGTACATTTTGCGTAGAGTTCTTTAGCGCCAGCCAGATAAACGGCAAGCCCAAAAGCAAGGTATTCGCCAGATCGTTGGGATTTTGAAATTTCCCCTCAGCCAGGAACAGGCGGCCTGAATCCATGCTGCCGCGTAACAGAGCGACCATCGACAAAACCACAACGGCAAAGGCAATCGCGTAGATCGAACGGACAATTTGACGATGGCTATCAATGAGGCCGGCAACATAGACGAAGGAAATGGCCGCTTTTAAGTAAAACTCGAAGAACGGGAAGCTTCCGCCTTTCCAGATGCTGAATGGGACGCAGATGCCCATCCACATCGTGAACATAAACAAAACCTTACCCACCGGGCTCTGAAACGATCGCTGAAAACCACCGCTGAAAAGGCTGGCCGCGAGAACTAGAGACGTGATGATGAATGGTATTTCAAAAGACGACAGGACGACATCGAATAACCTGCTGTACATCACAAACAGGTACATCAGCAGCATGGAGAACCCGACCTTCTGGAAGGCATTGGCGGATTCAACGTGCCGTGGAAATGGCGTGGCCTGTGTCATGGTTCGCCCAATGACTACTCTAACACTCGATTCTTTCGTATCGGAAGGAACACCGCGTTAGAGTAGTATTTTGCCCCGAATCTCTTCATCCGCCGCGAGCGATTCTCGCAACTGGCCACCACTCTACTTGGGCGTAGCGCTGACCACCATGGCGACTCTCATGCTCGAGTTGTCGCTCACGCGAATCTTCTCCGTGGTTTTCTACTACCACTTCGCGTTTCTGGCGATTTCGATCGCGCTTTTCGGACTCGGCGCAGGCGGGGTATTTTCGTACGTAGTCGCGGCGCGTCCCGGCGAAATTTTCCGCCGCCTGGGAGCCTTGGCTGCGGCCACGAGCCTGGCCGTCGTCGTTTCACTAGTGGTTCTTCTCACGCGCACCGAGCTGACAAATTGGACGCTGGCGGTGATCTACTTCACCAGCGCGCTCCCATTTCTACTGGCTGGAACTATCGTTTCACTGGCGATTTCCGAAGCGATCGAGCGCGTCGATCGTGTCTATTTTTCCGATCTGCTGGGCGCGGCGATTGGCTGCATGGCGCTGGTACCGCTGCTGCGCGTAATCGGCGGGCCGAACACGGTCATTGCAGCGGGCGTCCTGTTTGCAGTCTCTTCAGCCATCTGGCTGAATCTCGCGGGCAGCATACGCGGGCGCGCGGCCAGCGTCGCACTCGCATTAGCGCTCACCGTCCTCATCGTCGTAAACGTGAACGGCAAGCTTCATCTGATCGACGTAAAATTCGCCAAAGGACACGCGCTCACCGGCGAGCAGTACGTGAAGTGGAACGATTTTTCCCGCGTCGCCCTGGCTCTGGACAAAGATGCCGGAATGGAGAGCATTCTCATTGATGCCGACGCTTCCACCGGTATCGCCAACTTCGATTTCGCCCATCTCTCGGCGAACGAACGGCACGATCTCGCGTTTCAAGGACCCGGATTTCCCTACCAGATCCGGCCCGCCGGCAAGACCCTGATCATCGGCCCCGGCGGAGGTTGGGACGTGGCCCGAGCGCTCGCCTCTGGCAGTCACGATATTACCGGCGTCGAAATTAATCCGATCATTGCCACCACCATCATGAAGCGTCAGTTCCCGGAACTGAGCCGGGGGTTGTACCTTCGTCCCGATGTACATATCGAGGTGGAGGACGGACGCAGTTTCGTTCGGCGCAGCACTGAGAAATATCAAGTGCTGCAAGCGACTCTGGTGGATACCTGGGCGTCCACTGCCGCCGGCGCGTTCGCACTATCGGAGAACAATCTCTACACCACGGACGCGTTCTACGATTACCTGACCCATTTGACTGACGACGGCATTCTGGCGTTCACGCGGTGGGGATTCGACCCTCCGCGCGAATCGTTGCGGCTGCTTTCGCTGGCCAAGGTGGCGCTCGATCGTCTGGGCGAGCACGACCACCCGGCGCATTTTATGGTGGTCCGTGAGAACGCGCAGGATATTAAGGGATGGGGCGCGCGCGACACCGTAGTGATTTCCCGCAAGGCGTTCACGAGCGAGGACATGGCGCGGGCCCACGCGGCCATTCGGGAATCGAAAATGCAGGCAGTATATCTGCCGGACGAAAAGTTCCCAAATCCCTTCACGGAACTGTTGAACGCGTCCGATCCCCAGGCGTTCTATCGCTCTTATCAATACGATGTGTCGCCAGTCGGGGACGACCGCCCGTTCTTCTTCTACACCGTCCAGCCGCGCGATCTGATTGAATATTTCATGCACCCGAACGCCAGCGCGGATTACAAAATCAACCGCGCCGTACCACTGCTCTTCGGCCTGATCGCCATCAGCATCGCGGCAACGGCGATCATCCTGCTGCTACCACCGATTGTGCTTGGAAGCCGGCTGCCGCGCGAAAAAGGGGTGCTTCGATTCCTCTGGTATTTCGTTTTCATCGGCGCGGGTTACATTCTGATTCAGGTCGCTCTCATCCAGAAGTTCGTGCTCCTGCTAGGTCACCCGACATACGCGCTGACAGTAATTATCTTCTCAATGCTGATTTCGAGCGGCTTCGGAAGCTTCATGAGCCGGCGATTTTTGAAAGGATCGGATGCCCGTCTCGGGTGGGCGCTCCTCGGCGTGACGGCGCTGGTAACGGCTCTCGCGTTTCTAGCGCCGGTGATCAACGAAATCGGAATACCGTGGCCGCTGCCCATCAAAGTCGCGGTGACCGTTCTGCTGATCGTCCCGGTCGGCTTCGCCATGGGCATGCCTTTTCCCACCGGACTTACGCGGCTGGAACACTTTCATCATCCGTCGGTCCGTTGGGCTTGGGCCCTGAATGCCGCGTCGAGCGTTCTTGGTTCAGCCAGCGCTATTTTCTTTGCTATCTATATGGGATTGAGAGAGACGTTGCTTGTCGGTGGGTTGCTCTATCTTCTTGCTTTCGTGATTGTGAAGATGACGAAGCAACCGGAAGACGCGTTGAGCCCCCGGTGACCAGCGGGGATAGCCTTCAGAGCTGTTGAAGAATGGATTCGATGGTGATCGACCGCATTTGCGCAACCTCAGTGAGGATGCCGTGAATCATGCAAAGCGACTGTGACGACGTGGACCGGAGGTCCCTCATTTCGCAGCCTGACGTGGCTGCCTTTCTGGCGGATTGACCTGTAGCCGAAGAGCTCAAGCGCTTGGATCAGCCGATCTGCGGATACACCGCGTGGCAACCTCATGCGGCTTCGATGGGAATCAATTGGTCCTTAACGTAGTGCAACTGCACAATACGGGGTCGGACAGCAGCGTCCTCAAAGTGCAGCGATACTGCCTCAAGAACATTCTCGCGGAGTTCATTCCACGTCTCCGCCTCCGTGAAGATGCCATGGCCAAGCGCACGAGCACAATAGCCGCGTTCCTCAGCATCGCGGATCTCGAAGTTTAGCTGCACGCCCATACGATACCAACGCCAGAAGCCCCAGCAGGATCGGGTCTCTAATCAAAAACGCCTCCCTCCTCGGCGAAGATGCCCAGGGCATTCGCGATCATCGTGTGAGTCCCGGCGCAATGAAGAGGTCGGCGGATCAAAGCGGTGCTGCGATATCGCGAAGCACGCTGTAAACCGGCCAGAAAAACGCCCAAAACATATTGGAGATCCCAAATATCAAAAGCAATGAGAAGAACCCAAATTTCTGCCGGAATTGGAAGATCTTGACCGCGTGCCGCGCTGGCACAAAGAACAGCAGCATGCTGAAACCATCGAGCGGCGGAATCGGAAACAGATTGAAGGTCCCGAGCACCAGGTTCAGGAAGAAAAACTGGCTCAGGATTATCGAAACCGGCTCGGCCAGCGTGCCGGACACCGGGCCCACGACTTGCCAATCCGGCATGCTGCCGTGAGCCGTGAAGAAGCCGAGACCGATACCCACGCGCATGGAAATCCCCGCCAGCATTGCAAGGGTGAAATTCGCCGCCGGTCCGGCCATTGCCATCCACGCGGCGCGCCTTGGATAGGCGATCGCCCAGCGCACATCGAACGGAGCGCTGGCGTAGCCAAAGATTCCGATGCCTCCGCTTTTCAGGCTCAAGAGCAAGGTGATCAGCGGAAGCAGTCCAAGTCCAAAGGGTTCGCGCCGGATATGCGGAATTGGATTCAGATCGACCTGACCGCCGTGATATGCCGTAAGATCGCCGCCCAGTTTGGCGGCTAAAGCGTGAGCGGCCTCGTGGCAGACGGTGGAAAACAGGAAAACGATGTAGGCAAACAGAGCAACGGCGAGTGCTTCATTTTCCATCTGCGTTCTTGATCTCGCCTACTTCGCGATCCAGCCTGCTCGCCAGAGGCTGCGTCTGCCCTGAATATTTGTTCTGTGGCTTTTTCGAATAGGGCACGGAAACCGGCGATGAAAGCTGTTCAAACGTGAAGGAGCAAATGCGCATTCCCGCGTACAGAGCCACCGGCATGCGGCTGAGATTGCTCAATTCAAGCGTCGCCTTACCACTCCAGCCGGGATCGAATAATCCGGCCGTGCCATGTACGATGATGCCGATGCGTCCAAGGCTCGATCGCCCTTCGAGCCGGCCGAGCGTTTCCGCGTCGAGCTCCAATGTCTCCTCGGTGATGGCGAGAACAAAGTCCCGCGGCTGCAGGATGAAGGGTTCGCCGGGTTCCACGATAACTGGGCGCATCAACCCATCGAGCCCCGCCTTCGACTTCAGATCGATAAACGGATGCCGGCTGTGTTCAAACACGTTGAACTCGTTCCCCAAGCGGAAATCGACCGAACAACTTCCGAACTGCTCCGGCGGCAAAGCAGGCGTGATCTTGATTTTGCCCAGTTCGATGTACCGCTTGATGTCAACGTCGGAAAGAACCATTCAGAAGGTCATCCTAGCAGCAAAGTGTTGTAAGGAGTTTTGGTGGACGGCGGGGGGATCGAACCCCCGGCCTCTGCATTGCGAACGCAGCGCTCTCCCAGCTGAGCTAGCCGCCCACGATCATTAGAATTTTAACACGGGGCCGCGCGATAGAATGGATTTTCGATGCCGCAACCCACTTCTGAAGCCCAACTCCTGGAAAAAATGCAGCGCGATTGGGACGAGCGCGCTCGTGAAAACGCGCGTTATTACGTCGCCACCGGCAAAGAAGAGTGGACGGATGACGAGTTCTTCGCCTCCGGCCGGCAGACCGTCAAAGAAGAGATCCTCACGGACATGATTAACATCTGCCAGGGCAAAGATCCTGCGGCGATGCGGGTTCTCGAAATCGGCTGCGGCGCCGGCCGCGTCACGCGCGCGCTTTCCGAACTGTTCGGCGAGGTCCACGCAGTGGACGTCTCGAGCGAAATGATCCAGCGCGCCCGGCACGGGCTGGCCGATCGCCCCAACGCGTTCTTATATCAGAACAACGGGAAGGATCTCTCCATCATTCCCCCAGCGGAGTTCGACTTCGCATTCTCCACCATCGTTTTCCAGCATATTCCGAGCCGTGACGTGATCTACTCTTACGTTCGCGAAGTGAACCGGCTGCTGCGAAAAGGGGCCCTGTTCAAATTCCAGGTGCAGGGCGACAGCTCTCTTCAGACCTCTCCCGAAGACACATGGCTCGGCGTGCCGTTCTCAGATGAGGACGCAGTGAAGATGGCCGAAGAATGCCGGTTCGAGCCGCGCTACCGCCATGGCGCCGGCGAGCAGTATTTCTGGCTTTGGTTTTTTAAAAGATAGGGAACTACCGCGCCGTCAGTCGGACGCCTGCGCCTCTCTTTGGTTCCGCCGCGTAGCCCAATACCGGGCCATGCGTAATGAGACCTGACGTCTCTCATCCGGCGGCATATTCTTTCTGCCTCGCCGGCCTTCCCTCACTGGAGTGTGGTTAGCCAACCCCTCCAATGTCGCAATCGCGCGATCGAGCTTTTCCCGCTCGTCTACTAGTTCCTGGATCGCCTTCGTGAAGTCCATTTTTCTAAGAAATGACCTTCAAGAAGCGTACAGCAGAAATTCAAAAAAGAAATAGACCTAACGTACTAGGAACGGCGAATGGAGTACTACTTTGAAATGATATCGATAAATCGCGATGAACAGCGCGATTCCGATAAGCAGTAAGGCGATACCGACATAGAGGCTGAAAGCCTTCCATGGGAAGCGTTTATTCTCGCGCTTCAGAACGAGAAGATAGCTGGCGAAGACCCCGAGGAAATACAGCATCACCATCGGGACCGCGAACAGCATCAGGTTAAAAACGTCGGGCGTAGGTGTGACGATGGCTGCCAGAATGGTGATCGCCAGAATGGCGTACCGGGAATGCCGTAGCAGGAAGCTCGGCGATGCGACGCGAAGCAGGGTCAGAAGAAACACGAGGATCGGCAACTCAAAAACAAGTCCGATACCAAGAATAATGTTTACAAACAGATCGAAATACTCAACGATGGAAACAAACGGCGTGACGCCATCACCAAAGCCGATTCCCAATAGAAAGGTCAGACCAAACCGGAAGGCCACGAAGTAAGCAAACAATCCGCCGGTGATGAACAGACCCGCCGAAAAGATGACGAACGGCGCAGCGTATCGGCGCTCTTTCTTATACAATCCCGGCGCGATGAACAACCACATTTGCCAGAGGATCCAAGGCGAAGCGACGAAAATGGAGCAAAGCAGCGGGAGCTTCATCCAGATAATGGTGAAGCCGTCCATCGGAGAAAGCATAACCAGGGTGGGGTTTGGAACTTTCAGTTCCCTCAACGCCGAAATTGCCGGCTCCGAGATCACCTTCCACAGTTGTTCAGAAAAAGTAAGACATATTACAAACGCCACTACCAGCCCAATCACCATCATGATGAGGCGCTTACGCAGATCCTCCAGGTGCTCCATGAACGACATCCGGAGCATCCCGTCTTCCTCCTCATCCTCCGGATCCTTCGGAGGCGGTGGGGGTGGAGGCGGTGGCGGGGCCTTCACAACGGCCGGAGGCGGAACATCAGGGCTCGATTCGACGGGGGCCGACGCTACCTCAACCGGACCGGTATTGACGTCGTACCCATACGGATCGTCATGACTGGCATATGGATCGTCGACCGTCTGCGAATAACTGACGTGCCCGGCCTGGTCGGACACGCCTCCGCCGGAGGGTATCTTCTCCGGCGGCGTTGAGGATTCGCTATCGTGCGAGGACGCACCTGTCTTTTCGTCTTCCGGAGGCATGCCTTTTTTGTATGTGGCTAAACTACGACTTCACCGGATGAACATCCCCGTTGGCGGCTGGTGTGGCCGCTTCCGGAGCGTCTATTGCCGGATGCGTCGTGCTTGCGGTCGAATCAGCGCCCTGTGGTGCGGATGCGCTTACTGAGGATTCACTTGAGGAGGAGTATGCGGACTCGGACCCATAAGCTCCCGAGTCGTAATACGAATCGTAGTTGTAGATCTCACTCGAATACTTCTGAGTTTCATCCGTGATCGACTTTGTTTCCTTCTCGATGCTATTCATCTCGCGCTCGAACGTGTCTTTCAACTCGGCCGAGGCGCGCTTGAACTCCGCCATCGCCTTCCCGACAGTCTTACCAAGTTCCGGCAGTTTCTTCGGGCCAAACAGCAACAGAGCGAGGACGAAGATAAAAATAGTTTCTGGAACACCCAGCGGACCCATCTTCCAGGCTCCTTACGTATTGTGATACTTCATTCTCATGATAACCCACTTCAGTTTCCGGTGCGGTTTCGAAAGTCGTCCTTGTGGTCGACCACATAGAGGTACAGGAGCATCTCCACGTTCTCCTTGCCTACGCTATAGCGGTCGTTTAGGCCGTCAAGAAAATTCAATTGCTCTTCTGAGAAACCGTAGGCGATTTCGCGCCGCGCTTCCCAGTCATCCGGAGGCCCGTCGGGACCAAAGACTTGCAGAGCTTCCACCAAGATGCCCAATTTTTCCAGGGCTGCCATTTCCCGAAGTCCGTCGATGGCCCACCGGTAATCACCCCCCGAGGAGTTGCCGAAATACTGAGAGTGTCCCCCGCTGTTCACTTCGGCGTCGTACATCCACACGGCTTCGTAGCGTTTCTGCCGCTCCGATAAACCATCGAAGCCCTTCTCCCCATACATATCTTTGACGGCATTTTCCAGGCCATTGAGCACCCTAAGAGCCCATCCTGCCTTTTGGCCTATGATCTTGCTTGGCGAGTGCAGAAAAGATCGCAGTTTTGGTTCCGTTTCAGCATCTGGATTGCAGGCATACGAGACGAGCGCCGCGCCGAATTGGTAATCGCCCGGATATTTATCGATAGTTGATTCAAGCTGCGTCATCAGCGGGAAGAGCCGGTTATGCGGGATCGGGTGACGGATCAGATTTAAGGCCGTCAGGACTTGTTCGAGTTCTGAATTGTCGATGGACAATAGTTCAGGCGACAGAAGTTTCGGGATTGCCCGCTCCCTATCTCAATGCGAATGAGGATTCGTGGAGCGTTTCTGGTCGTATAGTTCAGGTGGTTTAGAACCCCCTCTAGAGCGGGGAAAATCTCGTCGAAGAAAACGCGTTCACCGCGATTCTCCTTAATCGCTCTCTCCACGCCGATCATCGCGTATGATCGGACGCTGTCATCCTTGTCCGCCAATGCCTTAGAGACGGGCCCCCATGCAGTCGGCCGTCGCAATATTGCCCAGCCCGAAAGCTGCTCGTTCCCGGAACTGTTTGCTCGGTTGTCCAAGAACTTCACGAGAGGAAAAGCAGCCTCGGGCGGACCATTCTGCAGGTCAAGCAAACGACAGATGCGCTCGAAGGGCGATCCTAGGGCTAGAGGACTAACTTTGGGAAAGGTGGCCGTTTCAGTGCGCGGCTCCTGCAATGCGTCGATTAAGAATGGAACCGCGCGGCTCCCGGCGAGTTTGAGCCGGTCGAGATTGAAGTCGTCGTCTTCCTGAATAAAGAGACGCTCCACCATGGCCTTGATGTCGACGTCGGAAAGGTCCTTCGGGAGTTCCGATGGCGGACGCATTCCGCAGGTCTCTTGCTGATCCTTGTTATCGTCCATCTGCGGCCGCTCCGTGAATAGATTTGCATCGGGTCAAGCTTGAGCCTAACCTCTAAATGTGATGTACTCACATCTGTGAGAAATATCTGCTTCGCTTTGATACTCGCCCTGCCACTGGCCGCGGAGGTCAAGGTCCAGAAAGGCGACAACCGCGTGGATGTCGAAATTGGCGGCAAGCCGTTCACCACGTTCTATTTTGGACCGGATACCACCAAGCCGTATTTGCACCCACTCCGTGCCGCTTCGGGCAAGGTGATTACGCGCCTTTACCCGATGGAAAAAGTTGAGGGAGAGAGCCGCGACCATCCGCATCATCGCGGGCTCTGGTTCACGCATGGCGACGTCAACGGTTGGGATTTCTGGGGAAATGAACCCGGCGAAAAATCTCCGATGAAGGGCCTGGGTACCGTCGTTCTCGACAAGATCAACAAAGTTTCAAGTGGCAAGGATCACGGGACGATCGAAGCTACCTTCAAATGGCTCGACCCCTCGAAAAAACAACTCATCACCGAGACTCGCACCATGACGTTCTACGACGACCCGAATCTCCGCACAATCGACTTCGACATCGAACTCAAAGCGCTCGAAAAGGTCACCTTCGGCGACACCAAGGAAGGTACTTTCGCCATCCGGCTGGCCGATGCTCTATCGGAAAAGAAAGGCGGCCTGATGACGAACGCCGAGGGTGCCACCGGCATGAAGAACGTCTGGGGCAAGCGGTCTCCATGGGTCGACTATTCAGGCGAAATCGGTGGCGAGAAGGTCGGCGTCGCGATTCTCGACAACCCAAAAAACCCGCGCCATCCCACATGGTGGCACTCCCGCGACTACGGGCTATTTGCTGCCAATATATTCGGGCTGCGCGATTTCGAAAACGACAAATCGAAAGACGGCTCTTTTGTCATCGAAGCCGGCAAGACCGCGCGGTTCCGTTATCGCGTGATCATTCACCCGGGTGACACCGCCGGCGCGGACATCGGCAAAGCCTTCGACGCCTACGCGAAGAAATAGCTACGGCAGTGCGGCGGGAGGTCGTGACAGCCTACCGCGCAGCGCTTCGTCAAAAACCACGTTGTTCTTGTCGAGGATCATGCCGGTTGCCCGATCGAGCGCTGTCCTCGCCTTCACATAGGCGCTCTTCGATGCCACTTCGGTCGATCGCGCCTGGGCCAGATAACTTTGGTATTGCACGATGAAAAAGCTCGTCGACGCTCCGACGCGGAACTTCTCCTGTTCCATCTCAAGCGATTGCTCCTGTAGCATTCGCGACTGAACCGCCGCTTCATACGCCGCCCGTGACCGCCGCACCGCAACCAGCGCGTCTTCCACTTCCAACCGCGCCTGTTTGCGAAGCTGCTGAAGACGGATCTGCGATTGCCGGATCTGCAATTCATCGCGAGCGATGTCAGCCTGCGCGATACGATTTCTAACCGGGATAGTGAGCTGAAGGCCGACGGCGTACGTCGGATAGTTCCGGCGGAAGATTTGTCCGAGCAGATTCCCGTACCCACCGACGAACCCGGGGTCGGGCGTGTTCACCAATCCACCGCCCGTACCGGCGGAAGCCAGCGGATTGACGCTACCGGAAAGGCCGTTGTTCTGCATCACTCCCACTAGATCGAGCTCCGGTAAGGCGGCATTGCGCGACCCCTGCAAGCCAATCTCGGAATTCACGATCTGCAGTTGGGCCTGCTCCAGATCGGGCCGGTTTTTAAACGCCGAAGTGACCAGATCCTGCACCGGCTCGACCGGATCTTTTTCCGGAATCACAATCGGATCGGTCGGAACGATTCGCGCCGAGCTGAGCGCCTGATCCTCGGTACCTTTGCGCGTAAGGATATTTTTCAGAATCAATTCCTGCTCGTCGATCAAGCCTTGCGAAGTCACCAGCGCCTGACGGCTGATAGCGATTTGAGCCTGCGCCCTCGTCAGCTCAAGTGGCGCCTGAGTGCCAGTTTCCACCCCCGCCTTTGTGTCGTCATACAGTTTCTGAGCCAGGCGCAGCGCTTCTTCCTTCACCCGCAGATCTTCGTTCAAGCTCACCAGGTCGTCGTAAAGCCGAACCACGCCGTAGACAGTCGCAATCAGTTGCTGCCGGAACGCCAGGTTGGTGATCTTTTCGTCGTTCTTAGCAATGCGAATGAAGCGCCGATTCACCGATGGGCCGAACCCGCGCAACAACGGCTGCGTCACGTTGAGGCCGAGACTCCCTTGCGTGTACGGATTGTAGCTGCTGCGGATGGAGTTGAGCGATTGCGATTGATTATCCCAACCCAGATTCACCAGAGTTCCCGCGCTGAACCCCTGCTGCCACGCGAGATTGCCGAGAGTGGTGTCGGTGACGGAGGCGGCAGTGCCGGACACAATCGAATTATTCTGAGGCACCGTAGAGTGCGACCAGTTGAACGTGCCGACGACCGCGGGATCGAACTGCGGAACGAGCGTCCCTGTAGATTGCGGGATCGTCCCAAGCACCGAAAGGTTCGTCTGGTTTTCATTGATCGCGGCAGTGTCGGAGAGATTGGAAGTCACCGAAGAGCCGAATGTCGCGCCACTGGTGGCCGTGGTCAGCAATGGGTTCGAAGCCGGCCCGCCGGTGCCGAGCGGAGTCTCATTCACTGTCAACTGCAGACCGCGCGGTAAACCGCCGCCTTCCGCTCGCGTGGTATCAGTGCGGGCGATGGCGTTGCCAAAACGCTGCAGTTCGACATCCAGATTATTTTCAATGGTCAGCGCAATTGTGTCCGCCAGCGAAAGATAGAGTTTCCCGTCCCGCATCAGACTGCCGATGCGGGGTGAATCCTGATAATTGACGGACGGAACTGCTTCCGGAACATAGGGGGCTTTCACCCGATCCCACCAGCGGCCTTCCTCGCGCGGCGCCGTTTTCGGCGCGCCATTTTGCTGGGCTTCCGCATTCGAGCAGGCAAGGAACACGAGTAGTGCAGAACAAACTGTTCGTCTCATAAATTCTCAACAATCGATGTCTGAATCTTATCGCCGTCGCAGTTCTCAGCCGAACTGAGCGGCATGCTATTACAATCGAAAGATCCGTATGACCAGACGAACGGCAGTTCTTTTGATGAACTCGCGCAAAACGGACTCGCTCCGGCGGTCTGGGCTTGCGTGTTCCCCTCCAACCTGGTGCCGCGCCTTCGCGGCCTTTGCGCTTCTCACTCTCGTGGCGCCGGGATTCCGCGGCCGCGCGTTTGCATCGAACGAATTCTGGAACGACAAGAAGCCGGAAGACTGGTCGGAAAAGGAAATTCAGCACTTGTTGACACGATCGCCTTGGGCAAAGGAGGTCGCGGCTACCTTCGATGGTGGCCGGGGACCCATGCGCGGCGACGAAGGTGCTGCTGCGAGCCGATCCGGCCGTGGCCGTGATAGCAACAGCGGAATGATCGACGCCGCGCCGTCCGGCGGTGGTGGAGGCGGTCGAGGCAGGGGGGACGGTGGTGGGCTGGGCGAAGGCGGTGGACACGAGCCTCAGATCAAAGCCGTGGTGCGATGGGAGACTGCCGCACCGGTAGTCGCGGCGCGGCGGAAGCAGCTTCCCAGCTCAGTTCACGACCAATACGTGGTCAGCGTCAGCGGATTGCCCATGATGGGCGGCAACGACCGTATACAGGGAATGGAGGAGCGGTTGAAAACATCGACGGTGCTGGAGCGAAAGGGGCGCGATCCGATCTATCCCGCCAAGGTCACGGGCGGACGGTCGGAGGGCATCCCCACGTGGATTTTCTTTTTCCCGCACGGTTCACAAGCGATCGATCCCGATGACAAAGAGGTTACGTTCAAAACCAAGATCGGTCGAGTCGAAGTAAAGACGAAATTCGCGTTGAAAGACATGAAATACCAGGGACGCCTGGCGCTCTAAACCTGCAACTTTCGGCCCCCGCGCCGCGTCTCAGCAGTTTGCCCCGCGCGCTCCGTCTACTAGTGTTCTTTGGCCTGCTTGGACAACCCTGCGCGGGCGAGGTCACCTTTTACAAAGACGTTCTTCCCATCCTGCAGAAGCGCTGTCAGGGTTGTCATCGTCCCGGCGAGATCGGCCCCATGCCGCTGCTCACATACCGCCAGGTGCGCCCGTGGGCAGCGGGCATACGCGAGGCGGTCACCACGCGGAAAATGCCTCCGTGGTTTGAGGAATCGAGCTCTCTGGAGTTCGCGAACAATCCGTCTCTCGCATCGGCCGAGATAAAGACCGTTCAATCCTGGGTCGATTCCGGCTCGGCGGAAGGCATTCCTATGGACGCGCCTCCGGCTCCCAAATGGCCCAATGGGTGGAATATTCCATCGCCCGACGTGGTTATCGAAATGCCGAAACCGTTCGTGATTCCGGCGAAGACCGAGGTCGACTACCAGTACATTATCCTGAAGCTGGGGTTCGCCGCCGATCGCTGGATACAAATGGCGGAGATCCGGCCGGGCGATCGAAGCGTGGTCCATCACGCCGTGCTCTATGTGCGTGAGCCCGGCTCAGACTGGTTGCGCGACGTTCCGCCAGGTGTTGTTTACGCCCCACCGCACGGCGATCGGGAAGCGAAGCGTAAAGCAGCGGGGACAATCGCCGATATCCTGGCTATTTACACGCCGGGCAGCCGTCCCGCGATGTTCCCGGCCGGCATGGGCAAAAAGATTCCGGCCGGCTCAGATCTCGTACTGCAAATCCACTACACGGCGAGAGACAAAACAATCCAGGATGTCACGAGCATCGGCCTGGTGATGTGCGCCGATCAACCGAAAAAGCGTGTTCTCACATTGCAAATGGGGAACGACACGTTTGTGATACCGCCGGGAGAAAGGAACTACCGCGTTGCTGTTTCGGGAACCATGCCGCGCGATGCGATGCTGTTGAGTCTGTTTCCACACATGCACCTGCGGGGCAGCGCGTTCGAATACCAGATTATCGGAGACGGCGGACGCGTGGAAACTTTACTGCGCGTGAAGCCTTACGATTTCTTCTGGCAGCTCTCTTACGAACTACAGACACCGAGGCTGCTCCGCGCGGGAACCAGGCTGCTGTGGGTAGGCTACTTCGACAACTCGGCGGATAATCCGAAGAACCCCGACCCCATGGCGGAAGTCTCGTGGGGCGAACAGAGCCGCGAAGAGATGATGATCGGATTCTTCGATATCGCCGTGCCGGGCGACATCGATAAGACAACATTCTTCGTACGGAAATGACTACTCGATGTAACCGAGTCCCTTCAGTTTGCGGGCGATTTCTTCGTCCGAATCAGACTCCTCAAGAGAAGAAAGCTCTTTCTCGAGTACATGTTCAATGAATTCCTGAGGCGAGCTATAGCCGCCCGCTTCGGAGCTCTTTTTCACTTTTGTCCAAAGCTCTTTGTTCAGTTTGATTGCGGGTCCCAAAGTAGGTCTCCTTTAAAAAACTACGCCAAAACGTTTCTTCAACAGCAGCGCGGCCAGCATGGAAATGATGGTGAACCAGATCAGCCAGTGCAGTTCGATGCCGAATATTGCGACGCTTCCGTCCGGGTACCGGACATCGATCCAACCGACCGAAGGCGATTGAATCCGGGGCTCGTCCGGATGCACCACGGAGCCGAGCAGTGAATTCACCCGCATACCCGGAACGAGCCGAAGGCCGTTGCCGGCTTCAATCTTTTTCTCGATCGTCTGTCCATCCACCTGAAAGCTGAGGCTGCCGGAAACCGGTTCCGATGGCCGGATGCGCCAACTGATCTGCCCATCGTCAATCGCGCGGACTCCCGGCGTCTCCACAGCAATGCCTTGCGGAGCCCGCAGCACCGGCGCGGCAGACTCCGGATTCAGCGGCGCCCGCATGGCCATGGTCACAATCGTCGCGCGCCCCACCGGTAGCGGCGAGCGGCCATAGAACGCTTCGAGATGAATCAGCAGGATGCTCAGCGGGATCGCCATCCACACGGCGGGCATGAGCATCAATCCCATGTACCGCATGTTCCATGCGACCAGCGATTTCTGCGCGCTCCACACGACGGCCGGCTCTTCGCCGAAGACGCGGATCTCAAGAAGATGCGCCTGCACGCGGCGCTTCACCGCGCGGATTCTGGCGGGCTTCGAAGTCTTCCCGAACACCCAGAGCATCCCAATTCCAGCCAGAACGGAAATCACCGCCAGACTGATTCCAGCCGGCGCCCAGCTGAGGGCCGCGAAATAGCCCCGCAGAATCGAATTGATCACACCGTTGAGAAAGTCCACTAGAATACCGAATGCCCGATCATGCCTGAGGTATTTGCGATGCCGAATTCCGCCAGGATGGTCGATGTAATGTCATAGAGCTGCGGATCGTCCAAACGGACTTTCCGGTTGCTCAGCAGAACACCCGGAACCTCATCGGCTGCCATACAGTGATCGCCGATCCAGGCCTCCGTATTGTCCTCAATGGTCTCTTTCGGAACAACCCCCAGCGCGGTCTGCCAGGATGCACGGTTCCCTCGGCGGAAACCTACGAACAGATCCGGTGCGTACTTCAAGTTGTGACCTTTGAATGCCGTATCGGGGAAATAAACCTTGTCCACTACGTTTTCGCCGGTCTTGGGGTCTTTGAACGCCAGCAGCTTCTTTGCGATGTCATCCAGGAGTTGTTCCTTCTCCGCAACATTCACGATACCGCCCGACTCCCGGCCGTCCATATTCAGGTACAGGCCGTTCAAACCGAGCGCGTAGGCTTGCGTCTTCGACCAATTGACGTGCCCAAACAGCTCTTCCTCTCCTGGCTTGGCTCCATCTTCGAGAGTCAGATAACCTTCGCGCATCAGCCAGGTGTTGAGATGCACAGCCCGATCGAACCGCGCGAATCCGTGGTCAGACATGACGATCAGCGTAGTATCTTTCCCTGCTTTAGCCATCGCTTCCCCGATTGCAGTATCGACTCCCTTGTAGATCTCCAGCAGATCGTCGTCATACTTGCCCCAGAGCATGTGAGCATTCTGATCGACGCTGGAGAAGTAGTAGAACAATAGTCCGTCCGAGAAGCGCGCGAGTTCGTAGCGAAACATCTTCAGACTGTCGGACAGCACTCGATGACTCTGCGTCAGAAACTCGGCCCGGCTGAGGACCCCGGCTCGAAACGCTGCCGTCTCTTCCGGAATGCCTTGCGTGTAATAAGGGCCCACAGCCTCGGCCAGGGTCTGGCTCTCATTCGATGGAGTGGAGATCGGCAACTCCGGCTTCTCCGGATCGATGTTCACCGGACTTACATAAACGCGCAACTGCGGATGGGCCTGCTGCAAGTAGATGCGAAACATTCCCGACGCGCTCTTGACTCCGGGAATCAGCCTGAAGCTGGCATGAATCCAATCCGACCACTCGCCTTGCCGCAGAACGATCTGTTCGCTGCCCGCGTCGAAACGGGCGGCCGGAGCGGTCGGATCCACGTACGCGACTAGATCCATCGAGGTCACGGCGTTATCCTTGCGCAGGCTATTCTCAGGTCCACGGACGGAGAGAACAGCGCGCCCTTTGTTCACCTTCACGCGGGCGATGTAGCCGCCGGGAAGAGTGGTTCTAGTCTCCGCCGGATCGTCCGTGAAGAAGGAGAATGTGCCGAGCGTTCCCTGCAGGTCGGGCGTTCCCATGCCCGAGAGCGACTCTTGTTCACAATCGGCGGGCGGATAGTTTGCGGGCATTCGGATCACGGTTCCGGCAATGCCGTGCTCACCCAGGGTCTGCCAGAACGCGCGGCCTGCTCGCTGCGTTCGAACGCTCCCGGAGTTCAGTGGGAGCCTGTATGGTCCGAGGGACAGCGTGCGAGTGGGAGCGGTAGTCTCGCCCATGGACGACATGGGAATTCTGGTGTGCGGATCGCGGTGGATGAAGTCGAAGATGCCGTGGCCGCCGGGATCCATGCCGGTCGTTACTGTAGACCACGCAACGGGACTTTGTGGCGGAATTGTCGTCCCGAGTCGCCGGAAGTCGCCGGAGTGTCGCAGCTTGTTCAAATTCGGCAGCGCGTCCCAGTGCTTCTCGAGGAATACCGGGTCCATGCCGTCAACTCCCAGAACGATCATTTTCTTGCCGCCCGCGGCATGGGTCGTGCTGCGTGAGCACCCGGCGAGCAACACGGCGAATGCGGCAAGCCCAATCCAACGAATCAAGCGGCGACCTCGCTGGCCACGCGCGCTCCTTCCGCGCGCAGAACGGCCTTGCCTTCCATATGCGAAGGTACTTTGATACCGAACAATTCGAGGGCTGTCGGGGCCATGTCTTCGATGCCCGGATCTTCGGCGTCAATCTTGCGATTCGAGAACAGTACACCGGGAACGAGGTGCGGATCGACGCAGTGATCGCCGCTCCAGGCCTTCTTGTTGTCGTCGAATACGGCCGCTGTTACTTTGCCCACCGCGGCGTCCCACGACGCGCGGTATCCGTCCGTATAGCCGATGATGAGATCGGGCGCGGCATCGAGATACGGACCCTTGTAAACGGAGTCGCTCGGCCAAGCCTGGCGAATTGCCACGCGGTTGAACTCTTCGTCCTTCAGACCGGAAAGCTTCTCGGCCAGTTCTTTCTTCAGCGCGGCAGCTTCGGCGCCACGTGCGACGATGCCTTGCGCTTCCCTGCCTTTCTGGTTGATATAGACGCCTGCGAGCCCGAACGTGTAGGCGCGGGTGCGGCTCCAATCGACGTCGCGAAGATAATCGCGTCCTTGGGCGCCTTCCTTCAACGCCAGATAGCCGTTCTGGTACAGCCACGCGTTCAGGTTTACGCCTCGTTCAAACGACGTGAAGCCGTGATCGGAGAGCACGAAGAGCACGGTCTGGTCATCGGTATACGCCATGGCTTTGCCGACCAGGACATCGGCGCGCGAATACAGATCCTCAATGATGCCGCCGTAATCGCCGCCTCGCTTCATATGGCGGAAGAACATGTGCTGCACGCGGTCTGTGGTATCGAAGACGCACGCTACAACACCGCGGCGAGTCCGGTCCAACGCGCTGAGGAACATTGCTTCGCGCTCGCCGTATATGAGATACGCCTGATCGAGGAACGCAGTCTCGTCGATCGCCTTTTCGTTCAGAGCCCAGGTGTCCTCAGCCATGCCGAGCGTGGCATAAGCACCCAAGAGCTTGGCCAAGTAAGTGGCGTAGTAGGACGGATGCGAAATCGGCAGCGCCGGACTCTCCGGATCGATATTGATCGGCGTCATGTAGAGCGATGGTTCAGGGCTCGACTCCGTCAACCGGAACCGCACCACGCCGGGTACCTTGATATTCAGGGCCGCGCGGAACTTCAGCGTGATCCACTCTGTGTATTCGCCCTCGCGAAGATCATACCGCTCATCGTCGATTTCAAGCGTTGCGCCTTTGCCATTGAGAGTAAGCGTGAACGGAATCTTCAGCGCGCCTGCGCCCTCTATCATGTAGTCCTGCGGGCCTTCGATTTCGCCCTTGCAACGATTGCCTTCACGCGAGAGTAGAAACCGGTTGCCGCCCTCCATCTCGCCATCCACGTTCCGCGTGGTGAACAGCGCGAACGTGCCCTGTGTGCCGAGCAGGTCGGGCGTACACATGGCCGAGAGGACGCGCCCGTTGAACTTTTCGGGCGGGAACGTGATGGGGACTCGAAGAATGGTGGAAGCGATGTGATGCTCGCCGAGGATGCTCCAGAAGGTCTTGCTCTTGCGCCGCATCTCGACGATTGGCTTGCTCAACGGAATACGATACTTGCCGATCTTCAGCATCCGCTTCGGATTGCGCACGCGCGTGGAAGAGAGTTCCGGGCGGTACGAGTTCAGGTTCCGATTGAGGAAGTCGAACATGCTGTGCCGGGCGGGATTTACTCCGGTTGCGAACGTCGACCAGGCTACCGGAGAAAGGGGCGGGAACGTGGTCCGAAGCCGGCGAAATCCGCCCTGTTCCTGAAGCTTTTTCAGGTTCGGCAGCTTGCCGGCGGCCATGAACTTCTCCGCGAGCGTGGGGTCAAGCCCGTCCAGACCCAGGAAAATCAGCTTCTTGATCTTGGCGTGCTTGTATCCTTGAGCGCCGCGAATCAGCCGCCACACCATGCGGAACGGCCACGACAGAATCGAGACTACGCTAAGAAAGAAACCGCCCAGCAGGGTAAGAAAGGAGCCGAGAAAAGCGAATCCCGCGCCAGGCCCGATGTAAGCAAACTCGACAGACTTAGCGTGGTGAGGATGCCAGAGCGAAATGGCTGCGACGACGATAAGTACCAACCATCTCATCGAATCTTCCCTTCGAGGAATGGGACTTCAAAGACCTTCTCGTGATTGATCGGACCGTGCCCGAAGTACCCCATTTCGCCGAACAACTCGCCATGATCGGCGGTAATCGTGATGTATGTATTCTTAGGGACAATATCAAATAATTCTTCCACCACTTTGTCGCAGTGCTGGACGGCGCGCACCTGGCGCTGCCGGAGTTGCTCCATCTTCTCGTCATCGAAGAACTTGTCTTTACTTTTGCGGAGCTTGCCACCCACCATATCGTCGCTGAAATGCTTGAAAACACCATGCACGCCGCTGATCCGCGGCCAGTTTTCAGCGGGTTCGTCGGGCAGCGCGTAGGGATAGTGCGTCTCGCCCACGTTGAGCAGGTAAAATGACGGCTGGTCGGGGGAGAATTTCATCTGCTGGACCATCGCCCGCATGTCGTTGTGATGCTCCATCAGCTTGTAGGTATCGAAGCCGTTGTTGAGGATCGTCCTCGGATTCAGAACCGGCAGCGAAACCATCGCATTCGTTCGATAGCCCATCTTTTCCTTCAGGAACGACGGAAAATAGAGCTTTGGGATCAGCGACTTGAACTCGATGCCCTCAATGCCGAGCCGATCGGAGAACTTGAGGAAATCGCGCTTGTAATACTCGGAGGCAAACACGTGCTTAGGACTGTTGTGCGGCAGCAATCCCATCAGAAGATTATAGTGCGACGGAGCGGTCCAGGAGGCATAGGAGAAGCGGCGTTCCACCTTCCCCAGCTTCTTCATGATCTTGGGCCGGGCCTTGACGAAAGTGTCGTACCGGCAACTGTCTAAAATGACGATAATGTAATTATTTTTACCCGGTTGGTCCAACATAGCCTCCACGCCCACCGCATTTCAACCAATCATACCAGCAGCCGTTTTCGGGTGTTACACTGTCGCAGGAAGCACCCTTTCCCGCAAGAATAATGGAAATAAATTCTAGGAATCTAAACCGGTACCTTTATTTGGGTGCGGTGCAAGGAGCCGCGGCGTGGTCGGCGTACGCCGTCGGGGAGTTCCTTGCCTCTTCAGTGCTGTTCCGCCTGGTCCGCCCTTACGCGATCTTCACACCGTGGCATTGGCGGATGACGGGGTTGCTGTTCGCGGGCTATCTGGCGGCTGGTCTTCTGGCCGGAGCGGTGGCCGGGCTGGTGGTGAACTTGCTTACCCGCAGCACGAATAGTATCCGGAATTCCGATACGAGCCAGGTGCTGGAATCGGCCGCGACATTCTCGCTGGCTTTGTGTTTCGGCCTGAATATGCTCGCGTCGCCGGGGGGCATCTCGGACAAATGGGCGATGCTGGCAATCGATCTCCTGATGCTGGTTTTGTTGGCTGCGGCCATAGGATCGAGTGAGTGGTCCAGGCGATTGGGTTTTCTGACGAACCCATGGGTTGTGTCCGCATTGTTACTCGGCTGTGGGGAAGCTATTCAAGTCATCCAACTTGTGGGATTTGGGAAGGAATCCGGCGCGAAGCTTGCTCTTTGGTCAACGGTGCTAGGCGTTGGTTTGCTGGTGCTTGCGGCCGGGTCTGTTTTTCTCGGACGGCGGCTCCGGCCACGGCTGAACGAGCGATTTTCGCTCGTTGCCCCAGGCTGGGCGGCATTGGGCGCGGCCGTTGTCTTGATGGCCGCCAGTTTCGCGCTATCGGGGATAGGGAAGCCGGAGGCGGAAGTTTCGAGCACCGCAAGCCAGGGCGACGCGGCTCATCCAAACGTGATGATCGTGGTTCTCGACACGGTGCGGGCCGATCACTTGTCGCTCTACGGATACGACAAAGATACTACGCCCAACATGAAAAAGCTGGCCAGCGACTCGGTTGTCTACAAAGAGGCAATTGCGGCCTCGGACATGACGCTGTCGAGTCACGCCTCCCTATTCACGGGATTGTACGCGGGCTGGCATGGTGCTCATTGCGCTCCGCCGGACGCGGCGTACGGACGCGAACTGGCTGCAAATGTCCCGACACTGGCGGAGATCCTTTCGAGCAAGGGATATACGACTCTAGGCTCCGCCGCCAACCTCTACCTCCGCGCGGAATTCGGACTGCAAAGAGGCTTTGAGACATTTCGGCTGGGCCGCCCGGTGCCGGTGCTGGGTGCGGACGAGACCTGGTACATGCTGCGTCACGGCGTGAGGCGCGGACTGAGCTTCTTCGTCGACACCGCGCAGTTCGATCGCCTCTACAACGACGCTGAGGCGGTGAATCACGAGTTCCTCGAACTTCTGGGGCAGCGGCCGGCTAGCAAGCCTTTCTTTGGTTTCGTGAACTACATGGACGCTCATTTTCCCTACATTCCGCCCCCACCATACGACCGGCTGTTTCCAGGTAAAAATGCGCGGATGACGCAGGAGAAACTGCAGGACATTCAGGGGAGGGTGATCGATGGAGGGGATATGGCCGATGCCGATATGGCGCACTGCCTTTCGCAGTACGACGGCGGAATCGCGTACATGGACGCGCAGGTTGGGAACCTGGTTGAGTCGCTCAAGCGGCGCGGGCTGTACGACAACACCATGATCGTGGTGACGGCCGACCATGGCGAAGCATTTGGCGAAAAGCATCTGGTGCTGCATGGGAATTCCGCTTATCAGAACCTGATTCATGTGGGGCTTTTGATCAAATACCCGAAGAGCGCACAGAAAGGCGTTGTCGAGAGTCCGGTGAGCCTGATCGACATTGCGCCGACGGTTCTCAAAGTGGCGGGATATGAAGTGCCGAAAGGTATGCAGGGCCGGAATCTTCTGGACCCTGCTGCAACGGAACCGAGAGAGATCTTCAGCGAGTCGTTTGCCTGCCCGGTTCCTCAGCCGAAAGAGTGCACGGGCATCTGCACGTCGAAGGCTGCGTTCGCGTGGCCGAACAAACTCATTACCTCGAGCACCGGCAGATACGAGGTTTACGATCTGGCGAAAGATCCGAATGAAAACAGAAATCTCGGCGGCCACACGGAGACCGGACGCAACCTGGGAATGGAGCTCAGCCGCTGGGTGCGAGCGATACCGGCTCAAGCGCAACAGCAGTTGAAGCTGGATAGCGAAGGTCTGCGGCGGTTGAAGTCGCTCGGATATGTGCAGGGGACGCAGCACTGAGCAGTGTGCGGGTCGTTCACAGTGTGTGACATCTGTGTCAAAAAGACTCACTAATCGGGGCGGTCATACGATCTTAAGAAAATCTGTATTATTTCTTTAAAACCAACTGTTCTATATCTCTTCTTAGTGCGTCTCTTTTCCTGTATGCTATTTGTGCGGGTGAAGTGCGCTCCCGGTCCAGCACGTGCATGCCGTTTCTAATCTTGGAGAGAGAGAACCCAAATGAGCCTATTGCAGAAGGTTTCATCCAGTAGTGCGATTGCATTCCTGACGGCGGTATTGTTCGCCGGTGCGAGTCCCCTTGCCGCCCAGACGTACTCGGCGGGTTCGAGTCAAATCTCGTTTAATACTCCCGCGGGCGTTCTTCCACAGCCGCAGTCCGTGTCGATTACTTCAGTTCCGTCAGGCGCCGCCCTCAGCCCAAGCGTCCTGTATACAAGCACGCCGCCCGCCAATTGGCTTACGGCCACCGCCACGACGGCGACGACACCAGGGAGCCTCACACTAAGCGCGGATCCAACTGGCCTGACAAACGGCCAAACCTATTCCGCCATCGTGTACGCCGCGCCGGGCGCACCGGGCATTTTGGTCAGTCTGACAATTGGCGGTAGCGGCACGGGAAACGGTGCGTTTACGGCAAACCCGTCGCCCATTAATCTCTCGTCTTCAAGTCCCTCGGTGGCCGTCACGGTTTCAAGCAACACTGGTGGAAGCTTTCCCTTGAGCTTTTCCACTTCGACCAACGGTACCGGGAATTGGCTGTCTGTCAGCCCCACTTCCGGGTCAACCGGAGTGGCATTCGTCGTAACAGGCAATCCAAGCGGGCTTGCCAACACAACTTATACGGGCTCGGTTACTGTCACAGGGAACAATTCCTCTCTAGTCATTCCTGTCAACTTTAACGTCAGCGGGAGCACAGGCAATTCGGGTCTGGTTATAAGCCAATATGCGTTGAACTTCAGTTATCAACCTGGCGGCCAGACTCCAGCTTCGCAATCCGTCTCGATCACCACGCCCAATCTGGTTAGCTATACAGCGATCAGTAATGCCGGTTGGTTGTTACTATCAGGCAATCAGACGGGCACACAGTCATTGTCCGCAAGCGGAAGCTCCGGGTCCAATCTAACGGTGTCGATAAGCCCGGCTGGCCTCACCAGCAACAGCTATACAGGGACGATCACTGTTTACGCCGGCAATGTAACCCAAACAATCAACGTAACTCTTACGGCTAACTCCACCGGGGGAGCGCTGACCGCTTCTCCGGGCCAACTCACGTTCAATTACTT